>Ga0078972_1009534_pt1 | contig 19075 bp, 16 predicted proteins | sample YelNatPaOPGAMG01_FD_67568 | JGI IMG/M metagenome (GOLD analysis project Ga0078972, IMG submission 67568) | Hot spring thermophilic microbial communities from Obsidian Pool, Yellowstone National Park, USA - OP-RAMG-01 (SPADES assembly) (version 2) | ecosystem: Environmental > Aquatic > Thermal...
GGCGATTATCTCAGGGAGGGCCCCCCCCGCGGGGGGAGGCCCCCTGCGCAGAGGGGCGGGCCCCCCCAGGGGGGTGGCCTGCCTCTCTGCGTGTGGCCCCCCGGGGGGCCACCGCCCCGGCTACTCGAGGATCCAGGGATCGTTAGCCCTCGTCCACGAGACGAGCTCATTCTCCTTGAAGTACAGGTCGATCTCGCAGCGCGCCGTGTCGGGCCCGTCGGAACCGTGGACCAGGTTGCGGCCTACCTCGAGGCCGAAATCGGCGCGGATGGTGCCGGGCTGCGCCTCGGCGGGCCTGGTGGCGCCCATGGTGCGGCGCACGATTTCGATGGCATTGGGCCCTTCGAGGACCATGACGACCACCGGCGCCGAGGTGATATAGTCGATCAGCCCCGGGTAGAAGGGTTTGCCCTCGTGCACGGCGTAATGGCGCGCAGCCAACGCGCGGTCGATCTGCATGAACTTCATGCCCACGATTTTCAGGCCCCGGGCCTCAAAGCGGCTGATGATCTGCCCCACCAGCCCACGCTGCACTCCATCGGGCTTGACGATGACCAGGGTCCGTTCCAGCGCCACAATCATCCTCCTATGGCCTAGTCTGAGCGATCGTGTTCGGAAGGTGAGCGATACATCCGCATCGCGTCCTGGAAGCGCCCCGCGCGGGCGTAGGCGTCGCCGAGCAGGTCGCAGAGGGCGCGGTCGCCGGGGGTGGCGCGGACCAGCGCTTCCAGGTCTGCGATGACTTGGCCGAGATAGTTGCCCTGGGCCGCCAGGGCATCATAGTGGGTCAGCGCCTCCTCGAGGCGGCCCTCACGGGTGAGGGCTCGCGCCAGGGCCAGGCGCGTGTCGTGGTCGTCGGGCGTGGCTTCGAGCTGGTGCTGCAACGCCGACACGGGCGAGAGCGGGCCAGCCTCGAGCTGTGTGGGCGGCGCTGGCTCTGGGCGTGGTGTGCCGGCCGGGCTTGCTGTAAGGGGGCGCAGCGTGCGCGGCCGGGGGGGCGACGGCTGCTGGGGCGCGGGGGCCTCGGGGCCGGAGGGCAGTTCGCCCTCGCCTTCGGCCGCGGCTTCCTCCTCCAAGCTGCTCAGCAGGGCCCGCAGTGAAGCGCCGGGCAGGGTGACGATGTGGGGCGTGCTTTCCTGCGTGGCGCCCGGCGCGGCCAACCAGTCGGGCAGGGCAGGCTGGCCGGGCACCGCCTGCGGCCGTGCAAGCTGTTCGGCCGCCTCTTCGGGCGCCGCAGCCTCGCCGGCAGCCGGTGCGGCCGCTGCCGGTTCGCCGCTCACGGCCTGCAGCAGCCAGGGCCAGGTATCGCCCATCAACCGGGCGGCCTCGCGGTCCTCCGGATCGAGCTCGCGGGCGCCGAGGAGCAGGGGGCGTGCCTCGTCGGTGCGGCCCTGGCAACACCAGTAGGCGCCCAGGATCAGCCGGGCCACCAGGCAGTTGGGTGCCTGGTCGATCACCGTCTGCGCGGCGCGCGCGGCCTCCTCCTGTTGGCCGGCCCGCCACAGGGTGCGCACGAGCGAGGCGCGCAGGTCGAGGCGGTAGGGCTCGCGGGCGATCAGGTCTTTGAGCTCGCCGATGGCCTTGTTCCACAGGCCGCCGCGGGCGTAAAGGCGGGCGAGGGCTGCCCGCGTGAGTTGCACTTCGGCGGAGGAGCCCCGCTCCTGGTAGAGGCGGGCCAGCTCGCGGCGGAGGCCGTCGCGGCCCGGCGCCAGCTCGAAGGCGCGCTCCAACTGCCAGATGGCCTCTTCTCGCAGGCCACGCTCGGCAAAGACGATGCCGAGCCCGGCATAGGCGACGGGGTCCTCCGGGTCCACGCCCAGCGCACGACGGAAAAGGTCGGCCGCCTCGCTGTGCTCGCCGAGGCCCAGGTAGGCCTCGGCCAGGATGCGGTAACAGCGCGCAAAGCGCGGGTGGCGGCGCAGGATGGCATGGCAGATGGCGATGGCCTCTTGGTATGCCTCGGTCTGCACCAGGCGCTCGGCCTGGCTGACCAGGGCTCGCAGGGTGGTGTTCATCCGCGCCCTCTCCCCTCCCTCCGGGTCCAACAGCCTGCCCATTATGCCAGGTTCTCGCCGGCCTGTCAACGGCCCTGGGGCGGGCGGGGCCGGGCGAGGCACCGCCTCGCCCCTACGGGCGGCGCAGGACGCACGGGCGGGGCCGGGCGAGGCATCGCCTCGCCCCTACGGGCGGCGCAGGACGCACGGGCGGGGCCGGGCGAGGCACCGCCTCGCCCCTACGGGCGGCGCCTGGCAATCACGGCTACATATGTGTCCGTGAGCGGGGCACGCAACCTTCGCCCTACGGACGGGTGGCCGTAGCGTAGGCCACGGTGCTCGTCCAGGCGACGGTCTGGTTCTGGAGCTGGGCATAGAAGAGGGCGCGGACGGCGGCGAGCTCCTCGGGGCTGAGGGCCTGGGCCAGGCGCTCGGCGTAGGTGGGGGGGCCACCGGGCCGGGCGCTGCCAAACCAGCGGGCCAGGTGGGCCGGCGCGATGCGCTGTTCGCCCGTCTCCTGGGCAAGCTCGGTGCGGACCTGAGCGAACCCTGCAGCCGCGAGGGCAGCCGCCAGGTCGGGCGCGTCGCACTGCAGGAGGGGAGCGGCGGGGTCCGAGTAGGCCGCCTCCTCGGCGGCGGCCACGCGCGCGGCCAGCTCTTCGCCCAGCGAGGTGAGGTCCACCAGGCGGTACAGGCGCTGGGCGTGGCGGGGCAAAGCCTCGGCCAGCACGAGCCGGCCGCCCCCGCGCAGGACCGCTGCGATCGCTCGGAGGGCGGCCTGCCAATCGGGGCGGCGGGCCAGGGCATTGCGGCCGATGGCCACGTCGAAGCGCACGTGGCCCTGGCCCTGTGCGGCCACGAGCGTCGGCAGCGCTTCCAGGTCGCCCTGCAGGATCACCGGCCGGCCGAGCAGGTCGAGGTGGGTGGCCTGGTCTTCCAGCTCGCTCGCCTCGCGAGGGGTGGCGGCCAGAGCCCACACACCGCCGACCGGCGCGCGGCGCACGGCCTCCCAGGTGAGGAGGCCGGCGGCGGCGTTGAGGTCGAGCACCAGCTCGTGGCGCGCGATGGCGGCCAGGGCCATCACGCGGTCGCGCAGGCGGGCGAGCTGTTCGCCCGCCGAGCTGAGGGTGCGGGCCAGCCACAGGTTCTGGGCCGGTGGCCCGGGGGGCGGGGCACTCTGGCCCCAGCCGGGGCCTCCGGCCTCGGCCTCGAGCAGGGCCGCGAGTTGGGCTTCGCGGCGGCGGGCCACGTCGTCGCGGATGCGCGCCTCATAGCCCTCGGTGCCGGGCTGGTAGAAGACCTTCCCGCGCAGGCTCTCGGGCAGGTAGAGCTGGGGCACCCAGTGGCCGTGGAAAGCGTGGGGGTAGAGGTAGCCGTCGCCGTGGCCCAGGCCCTCGGCGTCACGGTTGGCATCTTGCAGGTGGCGGGGCACATCGACCTTGCCCTCGGCCTCGACCTGGGCCAGTGCACGCCAGTAGGCGCCGCACGAGTTCGATTTGGGGGCGGTGGCCAGGTAGAGGGTCGCTTCGGCCAGATGGTACTGGGCCTCGGGCAGCCCCACCCACTCGAGGGCGCGGGCGCATGAGGCGGCCACCGCGATGGCCTGCGGGTCGGCAAGGCCGATGTCTTCGGCGGCCAGGATGAGCAGCCGCCGCATGATGAACTTGGGGTCCTCACCGGCGTAGACCATCTTGGCGAGCCAGTAGAGGGCGGCGTCGGGGTCCGAGCCGCGCACGCTCTTAATAAAAGCCGAGATGGTATCGTAGTGGGCGTCGCCATCGCGGTCGTAGAGGATGGCGCGCCGCTGGATCGACTCCTGCGCCACGGCCAGGTCGATGTGGATGATGCCGTCGGCATCGGGAGGGGTCGACTCCACCGCCAGTTCGAGGGCGTTGTAGGCCACGCGCGCGTCGCCTCCGGCCACGTGCGCCAGGTGGGCGAGGGCTTCGGGCTCGGCCTCGATCTTGCGGCCGCCGTAGCCGCGCTCGGGGTCGGTCAGGGCACGCTGAAGCAGGCCGAGCAGCTCCTTCTCATCCAGGGGTCGCATTTGGAAGATGCGCGAACGCGAGACGAGGGCGCTGTTGACCTCGAAGTAGGGGTTTTCGGTGGTGGCGCCGATGAGGGTGACGGTGCCGTTCTCGACGTGGGGCAGGAGGGCATCCTGCTGGGCCTTGTTGAAGCGATGGATCTCGTCGACGAGCAGGATGGTGCGCTGGCCCTGCATGACGCGCCTCTCCTTGGCCTCGGCGATGACGCGGCGCAGGTCGGCCACGCCTGAGAGCACTGCCGAGAGGGCCTCGAAGTGGGCTTGGGTGCGCTGGGCGATGATCATGGCCAGGCTCGTCTTGCCGGTGCCCGGGGGTCCCCAGAGGATGATGGAGGAGAAGAGGCGGTCGCTCTCGATGGCCCGGCGCAGCAGCCGGCCCGGCCCGACGATGGCTTCCTGGCCCACGAGCTCGTCGAGGGTGCGCGGGCGCATGCGGGCTGCCAGGGGAGCCTCCCGTTCGATTCTCCCGCGCGAGGCATGTTCAAAGAGGTCCATCGTCTCACGCCCGCCTTTCGTTCGCTTCCGCCCCTCATTCTACTTGGCGAATGGGGGGTGGTCAAGTGCCCGAAAGGCGGGGGCCCAGCCCCTGGGTGGGGGTTTGGCGGGCTGGCTGGTGCCAGCCAGCCCGCCAAACCCCCAAAACGGTCTCGCACCGGGTGGCCGCGAGGCGCGTAGCGCGGTCCGTTGCCCGGAGATTCCTCAACAGCGGAGAGGAAGGGGTGAGGGCGAAACGCAACACGGGCAACCACCTGAGCGCCTGTGCAAGGTGCTTTCTGCCGATGCGAAGGCTGCCCATGGTGCAGACTCCCCCCTCACCCCAGCCCTCTCCCTCACAGGGGGCGAGGGAAAACCGCTTCTGTGCCCTCATCGTCGCCGGCGTCAGCCTCTCCCCTACAGGGGAGAGGGGCTGCCTTCGCCTGTCGGCCCACGAGCCCCGCTCCGACGTCGACAGGCCCGTGCTTTGGACGCACGTGACGGCGTGCACGCGGGGCTTGGAGATGGGCGGGCCCGGGGCATCTGCTACGGTGAGGTCAGGGCACCGCTTCCTCTTCGCCGGTGATCTCCTCGAGGGTGGGTGGCCTCCCCAGGCGCCCGCGTTCCTTGGCCATGCGCCGCCACTCGCGCGCCGAGCGGGCTTCCTTGGCGGTGTAGAATGGGCCGTAGCGGCGCCGCCGGCGGCCCACGAGCATGCCAAGGATCAGGCCGGCGATCGCTGCCCCTCCCAAGACGCGGGGCAGGTTCTCCCGGGCGCGGGCCTCGACGTCAAAACCGGCACGCACGCGCTCGACCCGGCCGCCGAGCTGCTGCAGGTGCGCGTCGATCTCCTGGCGGGTTTCGGAGATGTTGCGCCTTATCTGACCTGTCTCTCGACCCATTCCCTCTCCCTCTCTAGCCACTCCCTATCCTCCTGAAGAGACTCGATCGTCTGCTCTGGCATCAGGCTCGAGGGTCTGAGCCGGCTGCGGGCGAACAGGAGCGCGATGCCCGCCAGCACTGCGTAAAAGCCGACGGTGGTCAGCCCGGCTGCCCAGAGAGGGATGACCAGAGCCAGTGCGTAAAAGACGGCAACGCCCACAAAGGCGAGAGCCAGCAGGCCGAAGGCGCCGGCCAGCGCTACGGCGGCGAGGCCCATGGCCGCGTCTCTCAGGCTCTGGACCAGTTCGATGCGCGCGAGCCGGACTTCGTCGCGGATCAGGCGCTGGATGTCGCCCAGCATGTGGCCCACGATGTCGCTCACGGAAGGTTCGCGGACCTGTTCCATCGATTCATCTCCTCCTCAAGAGTCGGCCAAGGAGGAAGGCGGCCGTGAACACGCCGGCCGCTGTGGTGATTGGGTGTTCCCGCGCGTATTCGGTCGCGTCCTGGCTGATCTCAGGCAGCGAGTGCTCTTCCAGATAGCGGGCGCTGCGGTCCAGCGGCTCGGCCACGCGGCCGAAGAAGCTGGGCTGGCCGCCCCCTGCGGGCTGTTCGCGCATGCGTTCGGCTGCCGAATGGAGGCCTGAGGCCAGCGTGTGTTTCACGCTCTCGAACCCCTCGCCGGCCCGATAGCTGACCTCGCGGCCCCTCTCTTCGAGCTTGGCCGCCGTCTGCTCGGCCTCTCGTCCCATCTGCTCGCGGCTCGTCGTCATCTGCCTCCTCCTGAAGTGAACCCGTTGTTGCGGATTGCGGGCCTCCGGATGCTGGCTGTGCGGCGGAGGCGAAACACGACACCGAGGCGGGCCCGCAACCCTGGCAGCGTCCACTCCCAGGGTGGCTAGCAACAAATGTGCCATAGCGGGCAGGCGGCCGAGGGGGGCCAGCGGGGCGGCGGCTGCCTGGTACCCACCTTGCTGGGCCTGGTGGTGGGCGCGCCGGGCCCATTGGCAGGTGTCTCCGCCTGCGGTGCGGGCGTGGCGGCTGCTACGAGTGGGGGCCGGTGGCCAGCAGCCGGCGGCAGGCCCGCCGCAGGCGCCGGTATGCCTGGCGCAGGGGGCCGACCTGGCTGGGCGCGGGGTCGCGGGGGCTGTAGCGGGCCGCGACAAAGGCCTCGGTCATGCGCTGCAGCTCCTCGCCCCCTTCGGCCAGATGCGGCCAGGCCCGCCGGGCGTACTCGTAGGGCGTCTCGGCCGGAGTGCGCCCCAAGCCCGCTCGGGCCGTTTCCCGCAGGCCGAGCAGGTAGAGCAGGCGGATGTGCTCGCGCGCGTCGCGCGGCCGGGGCCAGCGCAAGCGGCGGTGCACCGCTTGGGCAGGGGCGCTCGGCCGCCAGCGGGCCGTCCAGCCGCGCCAACGGGTGCCTGCCGAACGCCGCAGGCCGGCCAGCCAGCGGGCGACAGCCTCTACCAGCCTGGCCGCCCACGCCAGAGGGCCGCCGCGGGCCAGGAGGATCGCCCACAGCCCGCGGCGGTCGCGCACAAAGTGGATGAGGGCATAGACGACCGCCCCCACGATGAGCGCCCACAAGAGCAGGCTCTGCAGTGCCTGCCACCAGCCGGCGGCCGTTGCCTGGGGCTGTGGCTGGGGGGCCGGCATGGTCGGCGGCGCCACGGGTGCCTGGGCTGCCGGCGAGGCGAGGCCGAGGAGCTGCAGCAGCAAGTGGAGCAGGTAGCCCACGGCAGCCATGGCGAGCATGAGTGCCTGCTCGCCCAGGAGCAGGATGTTCCAGAGGATGCCGAAGGCGGCGCCAAAGAGGGCCAGGGAAGGCCGCACCGGCAGAAGCAACGCCACAGCGGCCACGGCCACCGCGAAGGCCAGCGCGAGCACGGCCCATCGCCGGCCCAAGGGCCCGGCCACAGGCACCTCTTGCCGCTGCCAGCGCGCCTGCAGGGCAGCATAGTGGCCCCGCGCCAGCAGTACAAAGGCCAGCGCGAAGTACAGGAGCGCATTCCCCACGATGCCGGCCATGGCCGGGTGCCGCAAGCTGAGGGCGAGCCCGATATCCAGGCGGGCCAGGCCGCTGCACAGAAGGAGCAACAGGCCGCCGGTGAAGACGAGTTGGGCCAGGCGTTCGCGGGCCTCGCCCGGCCGGTCCTCCAGGGGGCGTGTGAGCCAGGCGTAGAAGGCGGCCGAATCCTTGGGAGGCGGCGCTTCGGCCTGCGGGCCGAGGGCCTCGAGGCAGCGCCCCATCTGTATGCCTAGCCACCAGGTGGCCGCCAGCCACGCTCCGGCCACCACCAGCCCGCCATCCACCAGGCCCTGCGGGCGCGCCAGCCAGCGCGGCAGGTCTGCGGCAAGCTGGCCTGGCCCCTGAGAGAGCGAGAGCACCAGGCGTAGCGCTGCCACCAGCACCACCCACTCGCCCAGATGCAGGCGCAGGCGCACCGAGGCCTCGGGGAACTGCCTCGCCAGCCGGTCGCTGGCGATGCCTTCGAGGGAGAGCAGGAACGCCAGCAGCGCGAGCAGGGTCGGGTCGAAGCCGTTCACCACTCGGGCAGCAAGCTGGCCGGCGGAGAGGGCCAACGAGCCCATCATGGCCGCGATCATGGCCAGGTGGAGCGCTTCGCCCGGCCCAGGCAGCCAGAAGGGCCTTGCGGGAGGAGAAGGCTTCATCGGTGGCCCCCCGCCGCGAGGGTGCCTCGCTCCAGGTCGGAATCCTCCCAGACCTCGAAAGCGGGCACGCCGATCTGTGCGGCCCGGCGATGGATGGCCTGGAACTGGGCCGAAGGGTCCACCGAAATGAGGGTCACAACAAAGCCCGAGCGGCGCAGGGCCAAGAGGGCGGGGAAGAGCTCATCGGCCACGCGACCGGTGATGACGACCAGCGTCGAGCCCCAGGCCAGGCGCCGAGTTTCGCGGCGCAGCAAGGCAGGCAGGCCGGCGCCTTCGGCCATCTCGATGCGGGCCAGGAGCTCGAGGATGGGGATCAGCGCCTGGCGTCCCTTGCGCGGCGGCATAGCGGGTGGGTAAGGCGCATCGCTGCCGCCGGCGAGGGGGTCATGGCCATTGGTGGCCAGGCCCACAGCCTGGCGATGTTCCACCAGCCAGTTGGCCACCGAGGCCGCCGCAACGATGGCCAGCTCGGTGGCCACCCACAAGCGCAGCGGGCTGTAGCTGGCCCGGTGCAGGTCCAGGAAAATGGTGGTGTCGAGGGCCACGGTGGGCTCGTGGCGGCGCACCTGCAGCCGGCCGCAGGCAGCGCTGGCCTTCCAGGCGATGTGGCGCAGGCTGTCGCCTGGGGCATAGTCGCGCATGCCCATCACCCGGGCGGGATCCTCAAAGATGCGCTGCTTCGACGGCAGGGAACCGTACAGGGTGCGTGAGGGCAGGCCAAGCCCCGCGAGGGGGATGATGCGCGGGTAGACGACCAGCGTATCGGGCGTGGCGTCGGTGAGGTCGATGCGGGTCGTGCCGAGAGGGTCGCCCGATTGGAGCGCGAGGGGCCCGAGCGAGTAGTAACCACGGCGCCGGCAGTCGAGTGGGTAGGTGAGGGTGACGCGCTGGCGCGGCCCCAGGGAAAGCACCTGCTGATAAAAGTTGGGGCTGCGCAGTTGGATGGGCAAGCTGTCATGGACCTGCAGCCACAGGACCGGCAGCAGCCCGCGGTTGTGGAGGGTGAGGCGTACCAGCGGCCGCTCGCCCCAGAAGACGCGGCCCGGGTGCTCGCGTCCGCACGCCACGGCCCGGGCCGCGTGCTGCGCCCAGAGGCGGCCCAGCACCACCAGCCCTGCCAGCAGGTAGAAGAGGTAGAAGTAAAAGTCTACCCGCAGCAGGGCGGCCATGGCCAGCAGCACGAGCAAGAACGTCACCAGGCCCGACACTCTGCCTCCAAAGGACGAGGAAAGCACCGCACAGGGGCGCAGGCCGCGAAGAGGCCCGGGGCAGCCTGCGCTCCTTGTCTGCGGTCGACTGCTGCCCGCGCTATGAGGACCGCTCGCCGATGTCGAGGGCCGTCTCTTGGAGGATGTCGCGCATCACCGACTCGGCGGTGCGGCCCTTCAGGCTGCTCTCGGGCGCCACGATCAGCCGGTGTTCGAGGACGGGGGCTGCCAGCCGCTTCACATCATCGGGCAAGACATAATCGCGCCCCTGCAGCGCCGCCAGCGCCTGGGCGGCTTTGAAGAGGGCCAGGGTGCCGCGCGGGCTGGCGCCAAGGGCCAGGTCGGGGTGGCGGCGGGTGGCCTCGACGAGGCGCAGGATATAGTCCTGCACCGTCTCGTCGACGTGCACCTCCCACACCTCTTGCTGCAGGCTGGGGATCAGGCGGCCGTCGACCACCTGGCCCAGGCTTTCGATGGGATGGCGGCGGCGCAGGTTAGAGACGATGTGGCGCTCTTCGTCGGCGGTCGGGTAGCCCAGGCGCAGGCGCATGAAGAAGCGGTCGAGCTGGGCCTCGGGCAGCGGGAAGGTGCCCTCGTACTCGATGGGGTTCTGGGTGGCCAGCACCAGGAACGGGCGCTCGAGGGGGTGGGTCACGCCGTCGACGGTGACCTGCCCTTCGCCCATGCACTCGAGGAGGGCCGACTGCGTGCGCGGCGTCGCACGGTTCAGCTCATCGGCCAGGAGGATGTTCACAAAGACCGGGCCGGGGCGGAACTCGAACTCGCCCGACTTTTGGTTGTAGACCGAAACGCCGGTCACGTCGTTGGGCAAGAGGTCCGGGGTGCACTGCAGACGACGGAAGCTGCCCCCCAGCGAGAGCGCCAGCGCACGGGCCAGCATGGTCTTGCCCACGCCCGGCACATCCTCGATCAGCACGTGGCCGTCGCAGAGGAGCGCCACGAGCAGGAGCTCGATGGCCGGCCGTTTGCCGACGATCACGCGCTCGACGTTCTCCACCACCTGCCGGGCGAAGGATTGGATGGGGTTCATAGGACCCTCCCTGGCGCGGGCCGGATCCATCTAGGCCATGCGCACGACGACCCTGGCCTCGCTCCAGAGCTGCTCCAGACGGTAGTAGGCGCGACGGCCGGGCGAGAAGAGGTGCACGATCACGCCGCCCAGATCGAGCAACACCCAACCCGACTCGGGCTCGCCCTCGATGTGCAAAACGCGCTGGCCTTCGTCGTGTAGCCGTTCGACCAGTGCGTCGGCCAGGGCGCGGATCTGGCGGTCGGTGGTGCCGGTAGCAATGACAAAGTAATCGGCCAGGATGGTATTGCCGCGCAGGTCGAGCACGACAATGTCTTCGGCCATCTTGTCGGCAAGCACGTCCGTCACGCTTCTGGCCAGTTCGGATGTATCCAGCTTTTGCCTCCTCATACGAGCTACTGTGCCCGCGCGGCGGGCAGAGTTGCGGATCAGGGGCTCCCTGGCGGCCTCGCGGTGGCCCCATCTCCCGCCCTGCAGCAGGGGGGAGGCCCGCGGGCCCTTCCCCCCGCATCGCGGGCGAGGCGACGTCATGCCAGGCGCGCCAAAAGCTCGCCCATCTCTTGGCAGTGCGTGCCGCGCCAGTAGAAGCGGTTGCAGGTGGGGCAGAGCCGGAACTCGCGCTGGGTCACAAAGGTGTAGGGCGGCACGTAGCCCCAGGCCCAACTGTGGGGCACCGCTTCCAGCAGGTCGTTGCAGACGGGGCAGCGCGTGAGATAGCCTTCCGCGTTCAGGCCCAGGTTGCGCGCCACCTCGCCGAGCTGGGCTTCGATCCGCTCGCTTTCGATCAACAGGCTGCGCACGCCCGGGCGGCGAGCCAGGGCGCGGTCACGGGTGAGCAGGATGCGGCCCTCGGCGCGCGCCCGGCGGGCCAGTTCGTCGTCGGGCCAGCGCGGGTTATAGAGCGTGTCGTAGCCCAGGATACGCAGCCAACGCGCCAGCCTGCCCAGCATGGCATCGGCCAACAAGCGGGGCCTCACCCCAAGCCCTCGCGCTGCCACAGGGCCAGGCCCAACATCAGCGCCACCCCTGCCGCCACGCCGATCGCTCCCTCCCTCAGTGTCACCGCCGGCCGGTAGACCCCCAGGTAGCTGTTCTCGGGCGCAAAGTAGCGCTCCATGATGCGCCGGATGTCGCCGGCGGTCACCCGCTCGATGCTCTCGTTGTAATCTGGCACGCATGCCCCCGCCCGGCACCATACGCTATAGCCGGCCAAGAGCCAGGCCAGCGCCGCGTTCGACTGGGTGGTCAGCGCGAACTGGCCCTTCAGGAGCGCTTTGGTCTCGCGCAGCTCCTCATCGGGCACCGGCTCTTCGTAGAGCCGCTCGAGCTGGGCCTCTACTGTGTCGACGATGGCATCGAGGTGGGCCGTATCGCACTCGGTGCGGATGACAAAGTAGCCCGTGTCGCTGAGGGCGACGTTGAAGGCGCCCACCGAGTAGACCAGGCCCAGCCGCATGCGCAGCTCGTCGGTCAGCCGGTTGCTCAGAAGCTCACCGAGCACCTCCATGGCCGGCGCGTCGGGGTGGCCGGCGCCCACCGTGCGCGCACCCCGGCGCAGCACCGAACGGTCGGCCAGGCCCGGGCCGCGCAGCACCACGCGCACCCCGCGGCCAACCGGCTCGGGCGCCGGCGGCATGGCCGGCACGGGCGCGGCCGCAAACTCGGCCAGGTACTGCTCGGCGGCCGCGCGTACGCGGCCGGCCGGCACGTCGCCCACCACGATCAGGGCCATGTTGTTGGGCCGGTAGTAGCGTTGGTAGTGCTCCAGCAGCATGGCGCGGTCGATGCGCGCCAGGGAGTCGTCTTCGCCTGCCACCCGCAGCCCCAACGACGACCGGGGGTACAGCCGGCGCCGCACCGCCATGCCCAGGTCATAGCCGAGGCCCCACGATTCCAACATCTCCAGCAGGCGGCTGGAACGGCCCCCCTTCTCCTGGATCAGCACGCTGCGCTCGCGCTCGATCTTGTCGGGCGGCAGCGTCGAGCGGAAGACAATCTCGGCCAGCCAGTCGAGGGCGAACTCCAAGTCCTCGGCCAAGAGGTGGACCTCGAAGGCCGTGTGCTCATAGTCGGTCTGGGCGTTAAAGTAACCGCCCCGCCGGCGGACGACCTCTTTGATCTCTTCCTCGCTCCAGCGGCCGGTGCCGTCGAAGAGCATGTGCTCCAGAAAGTGCGAGATGCCGTTGTCGTGGCGCGTTTCGTGGCGGGCGCCGACGCGCACCACCAGGATCAGCGACACTGTGCCGGTGCCCGGGCGCTCCTGGTGCCAGACCTCCAGGCCATTCGCCAGCAAAAAACGGTCCACGGCCCATGGCGAGGTCTGCGCGCCGCCGGGGCGCGTGTTCTGGTTCTGTACCTCCGGCAAAAGAATCCCCTTCGCTAGGCCATGAGGCAGTGAAACTGGGCCCCGAGGGCGACTCTGCCGCCGGAGAACCCAAGGGAACGAGGCCCGAGGGCTCAAGCCCCTGGGCCGGCCAGATGAGGCTGGTAGCATTCTACGCTGCCGGCAGGCTGGTGTCAAAGAGCTGGCCTGCCGAGCCCTCTGGGCCTTGCAGAGAGTGTTGATTTGCTGTACCATATCCGCCACCGCCGGCCGGCCGAGGGCTTCAAGGTCCCGCTTGTGTCACCCTGAGTATCCGAGGGCTTGCGCAGCCCTGCGCCAGGCAAAGGAACTTGCTGCGGCCAGGGGGCGGCGGCCGGGTGTGAAGAGTGCCTAACAAGACTCCGGCCGCAGGTGGCTTTAGATGCAGCGCCCATCCCCCCCGTCCCCCTTCCCGCCCCGCGGGAAGAGGGAGAAGCAGTGGAGGGGGGTTTGCGCGGGGCCAACGCGGCCGCGCAAATCCCCCTCATTCCTGTGTTCCCCGCCCCCGTAGGGGGCGGGGTCAGGGGTGGGGGTACCCGCAGTCACGAAGGCGCTTCGCGTTTCATGGTTCTGTTAGGCGTTCCAGGCTCCGCTCGCTCCCGGCCCGGCCCCTGGGCACGGTTTCGCACCGGGCGGGGCGCGGAGCGTGTAGCCCGGTCCGAGGGCTGCCGGCGGCAAGTTCCTGAACAGCAGATTCTGCGGGCTTGTAACGGTGATTGAGGCCTGGGGCCCGTCCGACGGGAATTGGCGAGGTTGGGCTCTACGATGGTCATGGGCCTATAGCTGGTGGAAGGCACTGGAGTCTCGGCGCGCAACGAGGTGAAAGCGATGAACCGTATCGCCCGGCTCACGTACTTGCAGAGGCTGTTCTACCGCAACCCGCGGGGCTATCGCTCGTCGGAATTGGCGGAGCTGTGTGGCACCAGCCAGCGGAGCATCAACCGCGACCTGGAGGAGCTGCAGACGGAGCCCTACTATCTGCCGCTGGTGCTCGACGAGGGCTGGCGCTGGCGGCTGATGGAGGGGCACCGCTTCACGCTGCCGCCGGTGCACCTGTCGCTGCAGGAGGCGGCCGCCCTCTACCTGGCGGCGCGCCTGCTGGCCCGCGTCTCGGATGAGCCGAACCCCTACGTGGGGAGGGCGCTGCTGGCGCTGGGCGAGGCGCTGCCCGCGGAGGTGGGCGCACAGGTGCAGCGGGTGGCCGCCTCGCACCTGGAAGAGCCCGGCAGCCCCTTTGCGAAGGTGTTCGAGGTCGTCACCCTGGGCTGGGCGATGGGGCGCAAGGTGCGCATCCGCCACCAGGCCCTGCACAGCACGCACGTGCGCGAGTACGTCCTTTCGCCCTACCTGATCGAGCCCTCGAGCGTGGGCTATGCCACCTACGTCATCGGCCACGCCAGCTACTTTGACGCCGTGCGCACCTTCAAGCTCGAGCGCATCCTCGAGGCGGAGCTGCTCGACGAGACCTTCGAGGTCCCCGAGGAATACTGCGGGCCCGGGCTCTTGCAGCGCGCCTGGGGGGTGATGTACGGCGACGAGACGACCCAGGTCACGCTCCGCTTCTCGCCGGCAGTGGCGCGGCGCGTCAAGGAGAGCCGCTGGCACCCCAGCCAGGAGATCGAGGACTGCCAGGATGGCGGGTGCATCCTGCGCGTGGAGGTGCCGCACCTCGTAGAGATGAAGCCGTGGATTCGCAGCTGGGGGCCGGATTGCGAGGTGCTGGCCCCCGAGGCGCTGCGGCAGGAGGTGGCGGAGGAGATGCAGAGGGCCGCCGAGACATATCGCCGCGAGCCTGCCTCAGGCGCTTCGCTGTGAGCGCCGGGCGAGGCACCGCGGGGCGAGGCACCGCCGGGCGAGGCACCGCCTCGCCCCTACATGAAACTGACCGGGTCCACGTCGACCCGCCAGCCGCGGGGGATGGGGGTGCTGGCCAGCAGGCGATGCGGCTCGGCGCCGCGCAGGATGATTTGCCAGCGCCACTGGCCGCGCAGTTTTTCCAGGGGGCAGGGCGCCGGGCCGATGAGGTCGAGCCCGGCCAGGCCGGCCCGGCGCATCTCGCCGGCCAGGGCGGCAGCCAACTCCTCGGCCTGGCGGCGGGCGCGCGAGGGGTCGTCGTCGGCGTAGGTGAGGCGCACCAGGCGGCCGTACGGGGGGTAGCCCTGCTGGCGGCGGAAGGCCAGCTCACGCCCCAGAAAGGCTGCGTAATCGTGGCGGCTGGCGGCGCGGATGGCATAGTGCTCGGGGCTGTAGGTCTGCACGATGACGCGCCCACCCAGGGGGCTGCGGCCGGCTCGGCCCGCCACCTGGGTGACGAGCTGGAAGGTGCGCTCGGCGGCGCGATAGTCGGGCAGGTGCAGCGACGTATCGGCGCTGATGACGCCGACCACGGTGACCAGCGGCAGGTCGAGCCCCTTGGCGATCATCTGCGTGCCCACCAGCACATCGGCCTGGTGCTCCACGAACTGGCGCAGGAACTCCTCGTGGCTGCCGCGGCGCAGGGCCGTGTCGCGGTCCCAGCGCACCACCCGAGCTTCTGGAAAAGTCTGGCGCACGGCCTCCACGACCCGCTGGGTGCCCAGCCCGAAATATCGGATGCGCCGGCTCTTGCATTGGGGGCACACCAGGGGCACGGGCTGGTGGTGATTGCAGTGGTGGCAGACCAGCTCTTGCCGCGCGCTGTGGTAGGTGAGCGACACCTGGCAGCGCGGGCAGGTGAGGGCGTGGCCGCAATCGCGGCAGAGGACGAAGGTGGCGCTGCCCCGGCGGTTGAGGAAAAGGATCACCTGCTCGTGGGCAGCGAGGGCCTCGGCCATAGCGGCCACCAGGGCGCGGCTAAAGATGCTGCGGTTGCCTGCCTGCAGCTCGCGGCGCAGGTCCACCACCTCGACGGGGGGCAGGGGCGCATAGAGGGCAGAGGATGCGCTGGTGGCGCAGGCGGTGGGGCTCGCTGCCCGGGCTGCACCCTCCTCCAACGGCCGCAGGTGCTCCAGCCTCTCGGGCAGGCCGAAGCGGGCGCGCTGCTCTTCGAGTTGTTGGGGGTGGGTGAGCACCCGCTGGGGCAGGCTCAGCAGCGTGTAGGCGCCGGCCTGGGCGCGGAAGGCGGTCACGACGTCGGGGGTGGCCGAGCCGAGAATGACGCAGGCCCCGGTGTGGCGGCCGAGGGCTACGGCAGCGTCGCGGGCGTGGTAGCGAGGGGTGGTCTCCTGCTTGTAGGAGGGCTCGTGCTCCTCGTCGACGACGATGAGGCCCAGGTCGCGCAGGGGGGCGAAGAGGGCCGAACGGGGCCCGATGATGACCTCGACCCGGCCCTGCATGGCGCGGCGCCACTGGTCGTAGCGTTCGCCGGCGCTGAGCTGGCTGTGCCACACCCCCACGCGCCCCGGAAAGCGCGCGGCGACGCGGCGGATGGTCTGAGGGGTGAGGGAGATCTCGGGCACCAGGATGATGGCGCGCCGGCCCTGCGCCAGCGCCCGGGCGGCGGCCTGCAGGTAGACTTCGGTCTTGCCCGAGCCGGTCACACCGTGCAAGAGGAAGGTGTGGTGCAGGCGCGAGGCGAGGGCCTCGCCGATGGCCTGCACGGCCTGCTCTTGCTCGGGGGTCAGGCGCGGCGGCTCGCTCAGCACGAACTCGCGGCCGGCCAGCGGGTCGCGCCAGACCTCGCGCTCCTCGCTCTCGGCGAGGCTGCGCCGGCAGAGGGCATCGACTGCCTGCCGGCTGGCACCGGTGGCCTCGAGTATGCGGCGCAGGGGCAGCCAGCCGTCGACGGCGGTGGCAGCCTGTTCGAGCAGGTAGCGGTAGATGGCGAGCTGGCGAGGCGCCCGCGCCAGGCGCTCCTCGGCCCTGTCGGCCGGCAGGGGGCGGAGGAAGAGCTCGGTCTTGGGGCGCACGGCCGACGGGCGGTCGCCCTGCCAGCGGGCCACGAGCCCGCGCTCGACCAGGGCATCGAGGGCGGGCCGCCAGCCTGCGACCCGGGCCAGATGGGCCACGCGTTTGAGGGCCACCGGCCCACGCCCCTGCAGCGCCTGCCACACGGCCCGCTGGTTGGGCGTGAGGGCGGTGCCCTCTGCCGGCTCGGCGGTGGCCTCCACCCAGGTCTCAGCCGCCTGGCCCATGCCCGGCGGCAGCATCGCCCAGAGGGCGCGGCTCAAGGGGGCGAGATACTCGCGGGCCAGCCAGGTAGCGAGGGCGATCTGCGAGGGAATGACGACCGGCTCCTCTTCGACAAGCGCTTCGATCTCGAGCGCCTCGACGGGGGCTGCGGTGTCAAGGGCAGTGACGATGCCGGCGAGCCGGCGGCCGCCGAAAGGCACACGCACCAGGTGGCCCGGCTGCAAGCGGCCGCGCAGGGCGGCGGGGATGGCGTAGTGGTAGCCTTCGGCCCCCGGCCCCGAGGCGGGGGCCGAGCGGCGCACGGGCGCATTCACAGCGACGATGGCATAACGCAGCGGCTCCGCGGCCACGGCTACTCCTCATGTATGCTACATTATTTAGAACACCACAGCGGCATAGCCGACGAAATCCTCGGGCCGGCCCAGGGGCTGCACGTCGTAGCTGGTGGTGTGTTCGAGCAGGATGCCCTGGCTGGCACCCAGGGCGCGGGCAGCGGCCACCACGGCCGCGATGGCCCCACCCCCGCAGGCGCTGCGGTCGGCCGCCGAGCGCGGCACGATCTCTTCGGCGCGCAGATGTACCACGTCATCGAGCAGGCGCTGGTCGTTCTCCTTGGCCCAGGCCAGGGCTGCGGGGCCCACTCCGCGGGGCGCGAACCCGTAGCGCGGGCCGTAGTGGGTCAGGTCGCTGGAAGCGAGCAGGAAGACCCGGCCCTCGTAGGCCTCCACGGCGCGGGCCACCGCCTCCCCGACCCCAGGCGCCCTGCGCTCGGGCGGCACCATAAGGGGCACGATGGTCGCGTCGGGCCACAGGAACTTGACGAAGGGGAGCTGCACCTCGATGGAGTGTTCCTCGCTGTGGGCACGCTGGCTCTCGACCACATTCTGGTCCGCCTCGCGCAGGATGGCCTCGGCCAGGCTGCGGTTGACCTGGAGGGGGCCGAGGGGCGTCTCCCAGGCGCCGCGGCCGTAGAGGGCCGGCTGGCCGACGCCCCAGGTGTGGACGGCGCCGAAAATCACGAGCGCATCGGGCGTGCCGCTCGCGGCCAGGGCAGCAAAGGTGCGGGCAGCCGTGGGGCCCGAGAAGGCCCAGCCGGCGTGGGGCACCAGCCCGGCGAAGAAAGTGCCGGCGGGCACGGCCTGCCGCGCATCTTCGAGCATGCGGGCGAGTTCAGCACGGGCATGCGCCGCGTTGGCCGGGTAGAACATCCCGGCTACCACAGGCTCGCGCTGCATGACAACACCTCCGTCGGCTACAGGGCCACCTTGCGTGGCACTGCACGGGACTTTTCGGCTTCGACGATGGAAAGGATACGGTGCACGGTGCAGTCGAGCTGGTCCTCGCGGTTGATGACGACATAGTCGAACTTGTGGATCTCCTGCATCTCCTGGCGGGCGGTGGCCAGGCGGCGCTCCAATGCCTCGGGGGTCTCGGTGTGGCGGGCGCGCAGGCGGCGCACAAGCTCCTCTTCGGAGGGTGCCGTCAGGAAGATAAAAACGGCGTCGGGGATGACCTGGCGCATGCGGGCAGCGCCTTGCACGTCGATGCGCATGACCACGTCGCGGCCCGAAGCCAGAGCCTCGTGGATCTGGCGCTTGGGAATGCCTTTGTACTCGCCATAGACCACAGCGTGCTCGATGAGCTCTCCCTCGCGGATCATGCGCTCGAACTCTTCGCGCCCCACAAAGTAGTAATCCACGCCATGGACCTCGCCGGGCCGGCGCGGGCGGGTGGTGGCGGTGACGACAAAGTGGCAGGGAAAACCCAGCTCGATCATGCGTTTGACCGTCGCGTCTTTGCCCGCCCCTGACGGGCCCGAGATGATGAGCACCAGCGGCGCCGGGTGGAGGTACGGCGTCAGGTCCACGGCATCGATCACTGCGCGTTCGCTGCGCCCCATCGTTGCCTCAGTCACGTTGTCGCCCCTTCCGGTTCTCGATGCGGTTGGCGATGGTCTCTGGCCCGATCGCCGCCATGGCGACGTGGCCGCTATCGAGAATGATGACCGCCTTGGTCTTGCGGCCGTAGGTCATGTCGATGGCCATCTGGCGCTCCCGCGCCTCTTGGATCAGGCGACGGATGGGCGCCGAGTCGGGGCTGATGATGGCGACAATGCGATTGGCGGCTACGACGCCGCCAAAGCCGACGTGTACCAACTCTGTACTCAAACCGTCCTCCACCATGCAATAGGGTGACAATGTGGAACCCCGCTCCCGGGCCGACCTCTGGCTGGGGGGTTTGGCGGGTTGGCTGGCGCCGGCCGCCCCCGGGCGGCCG
>Ga0078972_1009535_pt1 | contig 19075 bp, 14 predicted proteins | sample YelNatPaOPGAMG01_FD_67568 | JGI IMG/M metagenome (GOLD analysis project Ga0078972, IMG submission 67568) | Hot spring thermophilic microbial communities from Obsidian Pool, Yellowstone National Park, USA - OP-RAMG-01 (SPADES assembly) (version 2) | ecosystem: Environmental > Aquatic > Thermal...
AATTTAAATGGAAGATTAATACTTATTAGATATTTTGCTGTAAGAGATAAAAATGGAAACTATCTTGGAACCTTAGAAGTTACACAAGATATCACTGATATCAAAAAGATTGAGGGAGAAAGAAGACTCCTTGATTGGTAAAATAAAAACCCTGGGGAATTTAAAGCCCCAGGGTTTTTTTAAAAGAAGGGTTTAAATGTATTTCCCCTAATTCCCTTTTTTACTTTTTTACTTTGTTTTTGCTGTCATCAATGCATTCCAAAGAGTAGATGTTGGGAATAGAATACCACCCTTATCTACTGTGGAGAACCAAGACGGAACCTTATGAGTTTCTCCTTTCTTTGCGATACCGAAAAGAACGGGTAATGATTCTGTGCTCCATACTGCTGCTGGGAACCACCAAGGATTTTCCTCTCTTGGCCATCCTATCCAGTAACTTTCATTAAAAGCATACCAATGAGCTCCATAGAATAATGGTATAGCAGGCATATCCCCTGCTACAATCCTCTGTAGTTTAGATATTGCAGCTTTTCTTGCATTTACATCTAAGGTTGCAGGAATAATATCTAATAATTTGGTTACTGCAGGATTATTGTATCTTTGCCAATTTCCAGCTGGAAATTCTTGTCCTATAGGTCCTGTGATTCTTGGATCTAATGTAAATCTATATGTATTCCAAGGATGATCAAATCCAGGACCACCATCCCAAGAAATTACAAAGTCAAAAGTACCAGATAGTAGTCTTGAGAACCATACTGTAAAGTCTGGAAAGTCTGTTTTTACCTCTAATCCAATCTCTCTTAAATTCTTTGCTATCATTTCACACATTACCATCCAATCAGTCCATCCATAAGGAACTTGAATAGTAAATGGACCCATCCTCTTTCCATTAGGAGCTACTCTTATTCCATCTGGTCCCTTCTTATATCCTAAATCATCTAATATTTTATTTGCTGTCTTAATATCTGTTGGAATTTTACCATCCTTTGTCTTCCATAAAAACTTAAAATAATTTGAGTCTATCCATTGCTGATATGATTCAAAGACATCAATTACAAATGATGGATGTGCTTGATCACTATAACCAAAGTATGCTTTCTTTAACATATCCTTATAAGGTATTGCAAGAGCTATAGCCTTTCTAACCTGTGGATCTTTTAACAAAGTTTGGGCATAACTAATATATAAAAAGTTTACACCATTGGGCATATAATAAGGTTCTGACTTAAACCATGTTCTTATAGGTAAACCCTTCTTTTCCCAAAGTGCATAAACTTCAGGAATAAAAGTAGAACCCCAATCTGCATCTCCTTTTTCAAAAGCAAGATTTGCTCCTGCATTATCTTTATATATTATATGTGCTACATATTTTGGCTTTGGTAATCCAAAAATATCTTTACCCCACCAATTATCTATTCTTCCAAAAATTACCGCATTTGGATCTGAAAAATAAACTTTATATGGTCCTGAAACTACTTGTTTTTCTGGTTCATCATTTGGCCAATCACTTATATTTACACCTTTCTTCTCAAGTTCTGAATAAACATGTTTTGGAACTATTCTCATTGCAAAAGATTGTGTACCACCAAAAGCAAAAGCAATAAATGCATAATAATTTACATTATCTTGTTTCATTCTAAATTCTACTGTCTTATCATCTATTGCTTTAATACTTGATATATAAGTATCCCAACCAACGCCAGGTCCTGTTCCTAATTTTTTTGTAAGATTAAAACTATATACTACATCATCAGCAGTAATAGGAACTCCATCACTCCACTTTGCTTGAGGTCTTATCTTTACTCTTAATGTTGTCTTATTTACAACTTGATAAGATTCTCCAATCAATGGTAACCATAAATCTTTTGCAGAATTATAAAGGAATAAAGGAAGATACATTAGATGAACATAATCTTGTTTTCCTGCCACGGTAGGAGAATATAAATTAAAAGATGTTACTGGACCCCAAAAATCTCCAATACAGTAAACGGTTTCATTTCTTGGAATTGTAACTTGTGCCAATGAACCTACAGATAAAAGAAGAAATAGAGAAAAAATAACAATAAATAACGAAAAAACCTTAAATTTAGAGAATATCATGCCTACCTCCTAAATTTATATTTTTTAGGGGATTAGGTGGATCCTACACTAAACCCTTCATTTGCTTAAAATGATATCATACTGAAATTATTTTGTCAATAGAGATTTTTTCAAAAATGTAACTGGTATAAAAATATAGTCAAAACTTTATTTTTAATGCATTTTAGGGTGGATTTTTTATTTTAAAAAGCCCCACATTTTTGTGGGGCTTTTCCTTAGAAATTATAACTTAATGAGAATCTCAATTCATCATCTGAGGTTAGTTTAAGATCTACTTTTAATTTTTTATTATAATTTTCTGCAGTTGTATACGCAGAATAACATTCATATAATCTTGTTCCTAAAAGTAGTAATGCTCCTATATAAGTTACAGTAGTATTTTGGGAAGAAAGACCCCAAATTGTCAAACCTAATTCTAATCCTTCTACTCCTAAAAATATAAGCCCTTTATTTCTATCTCCAGCATAAGTATGACCTAAGGATGGCACAAGTAAAGAAAACATAACTGCAGTCCATGGATCTTTCCTTTGGGTAAAGAATTTTACCTGTGTTTCTAAATATTGTTTTTCATTTTCTAATTTTGAAATTCTGTTTTCTAAAGCATTGGAGAAGGTTCTAACCTCTTGAAATTGAGTATTAGTTTCATTTTTTGTGTTTTCAAGATCTTCCCTAAGAGTAGAGATCTTATTGTTAATTTCTTCAATATTCCTTTCAATTTCATCTACTGTAGTTTCAAATTCTTCACGAGTTACTCTTTCTAAGGCGGTAATTTCTAAATCCTCAACCCTCACATCTAAATCTTCTAAAAATTTTTGAGATTTTAAAATATCTTCTTCAATAGTATCAACTCTTCCTTCAAAGGTTAAGAAATTACCAAGTATGGTAAAAACAGCATTAATATTCTTATCCATAGTCTTTAAATCCTCTCTATAGATGGAAAGCATATCCGCAAAATCTTTTACATCAGGAGGTATAATTTCAGAAAATCTTTTATTAAGACTTGCCATCTCATCTTCAATTTTCTTTAAATCTTCAAGATTTGCTTTGCTTTCTAATACTGATGAAAGTTCATTTAATTTTTCTCCTATTAAATTCTCCACCTCATCTAAACTTACTTTTTCTCCTATCACTTCCTCTATATCACTCAATCTTCCCTCTATATCTTGAATTGCTGTCTCTATTCCTGATATATCAGGTATCTTCTCATCTATAATTGATTCCACCTCATCTAAACTTACTTTTTCTCCTATCACTTCCTCTATATCACTCAATCTTCCCTCTATATCTTGAATTGCTGTCTCTATTCCTGATATATCAGGTATCTTCTCATCTATAATTGATTCCACCTCATCTACTGATGGTTTTTCTGATATTAAGATCTGTAATTCCTCTATCTGCTTTACCAATTCCTCAATATTTACTTCCTGCTGTGAGGTCTCATCTGCAAAAATTGGGGAAAGTATTAAGAAAAATAAAAGAGGAATAAGAGTATAAAAAAGAAATTTTTTCACAGAAAATACCTCCTTCTTTAAAAAATTTTAATTATCCGCCCATAAACAAAATCCTATAGATATTTCTTTTAATTTCTCCCTATCCTTTATTCTCTTCCTAATCCTATTTAATGCATTTATATGATTATCAGTAGGATCAAGTTTTACACAAATAAGATATGTTTCATAGGCTTTTTCTAAATCTCCTAATATTTCATATATTAATCCTAAATTGTAATGATACCTTGCTAAAATTTTTGTATCTTTATATATTGAAGGATCTTTTTGGAGTTTTAACATCTCTTCAAGAGCTGATGATGTCAAATCAGCCTTTATTAATGCGATTATTCTATCTTGATCCTTTATTTTTAAATCCTCCCAGTACACAATTTCCTTTGAAAAATACGGAGATATTAATTTAACTATGGAATTTGTAATTTTTTCAGAAAGTTCATTAAATATTTCTCCTTCTGTCTTTGGAGGCTCTTCATTAACACCCATTATTACCAACCATAATGTTATATACAAATATTCAGATTTAGGAATATCTTCTTCAAATATAGGAGATTGATAATACTTTTTTTCAAACTTTTCTGAAAATGTTTTTGAAAGAATAATCTCTGATGTTGACACAGATATTATTCTAAAAGAAACTGATAAATTTGCTTTTCTTATTAAAGTAGGAGTTCTTATTTTATAGACTTTATCACTTTTTTTATCAGAACTTGGGACAAGAAATTGTTCTACACCTCTAAAATCCTCAGTCATAAAATTATCTACAGAAACCAAAATAAATCCTTCTACTCCTGCCAATTTTCCGACCTCTACTACTTTATTTAAATCCATTAAACCCGTAAGGGAAAGCTTCAGCTCTTTAATTATTTCATCTATTTTTTCTCTCTCAATAACTGTAAAATATTTATTCTCAATTAATTTTGAGATCAACATGTTGCAAACTTTTTTACTATAATTGGAATCTAAGGGCAGAATTGCAATATTCTTAATATTACTTAATATTATCTCAGGTGGAGTTTTAAAAGTTACACTAAGCTCCTTATAATAAGGAGAAACACATCCACAGATTAGAATTAATAGAGATAGAAAAAGATATAAATATTTGCTCATAATTCAAATAAAATATTCTCAATTTTTTCTATCACAAAATCAAAAAAGCCTTTAGCTCTATCAAGAGTTAAAGCATTCTCAATTGCAGATTCCTCAGTGAGACCAAATCCTCTTGTATCTTTAAAATTTTCATCAGGTATATTAAAAGTTGCGATAATCTTTTTATCCTTTACAGAATATACTTTTATTGTTACCGTGCATGAAGTGGAATATAATGAGGTAGCTATCCAATTTACATTATTTATTTCTGCAATACCAAATATTAATATATCTACATCAAGCTTTTTAGCAGTATTTGTCATGTTTTCTTCTGTATCTATTTTTATTCTTTGAGATATGACATTAAAATTCTTTTCTTTTAGCTTTTCAATAAATTTATTTTCTAAATTAAAAGAATCTCTTATTTTTCCTAATATATTTTCCTTAAAAACTACTGCAAATTTTAAAAGAGATGAAGGGGAGATTCCCTTAATATATATTCTTGCTCTTGGTATAGATATAATATTACTATCCCAATCTGCAGGTTTTACTTCAATAATATTCTCTCCTACTGATATATTAAAAATTTTACAGGTTACAATACCATCTTCATTTGATACTTTTACTTCCTCTAAATCTCCCCTACCTTTAACAAAAGAAAATCTAAGGGAAAAATTGTTTATGGGATATTCCTTTCCATCTTCCTTATATATAACTTTTATTCTTATTGGTTCCTCAATTCTTTTTCTAACAATTACACTTATATTTGGATTAAGAGGTATTAACTCAATTCTATTGTTTATATTTAAAATTCTCCCCTTAATATCATTTGCGATAATCTTTAGTTTATTTAAGGAATCAGGAATAAGATTTTTTAGTTCTTTTTCTCTTTCCAGAATATTAAGAAGAGTAGATATAGCTGATAAATAGTTAATCATAGAAAGATATATATTCTTTTCATTCTCTAATTTATCCGCCTCTCTCAAATAGTAATTTATTAACTCTAATCCTTTATTAACAATCTCATTAAGTTTTCTTACATATTCATCCTTTGAAAATTTAACAAGGGACCATGCTTTATAATAATAACTTAATCCATAAGGGGTCTTTCTTTCCCATTTTTCTACATATTCACTCTCAGGTTTTATCTCTAAAAAGGCTTTTCCCATAACCTCAATGAGGGTTTTCCCAAAAACATCAGAAGTTAATATTCCTTCTTCCCCTTCACTTTCTATAATTTCTTCTACTTGATTTATAGATACCTCAACTCCAATATATCCAAAGATTTGTCTTAATGCATCATAATATGCCTCTTTTCTTGCCTCCTGCTCCTCCTCAAGTTCCCTTGATATACCAACAAAATATCCAGAAGGTGGAGGTATTTGTGGTTTTTTGCCATAGGTTTCAATCAATTTATCTCCTTTTATAGGTGTATAAGATTGAGCTTTTGGGATAAGCTCTACACATCCCGAAATAAAAAATAACAGAAAAATTAGAAAGATTAAAAAAATTTTATTCATCTATTACCAGCTACTAAACAATTCATCAATTAGTTTTAATCCTCTATCAATTTTCTCTCTTGCAGACTCTTCTTTCTCTTCCTCCTTTACTTTATTCAATATTTCTTTCATAACATTTTTTACTGTCTCAATATCCACTGCATATCTTACAAATGCACGATAATAGGTTATATATTTACCAGTCTCTGTTCTTTCTCTAACTTTTTGCCATATAGTTGCTATTGCATTTCCTATTATTATTCCTTTTGTTTGCCATTCACTAATTACCTTTTGAGCAGTCTCTCCAGTAAGAACATCTGCAGTTAACCCTGCTTCTACAAGAGCTGATTTCCCTTTCTCCATTAAGTATGTTCCATAAATATACTCTACCGCCCTAACCTTTGCATCAAGTTCTGCAGATCTTATAGCATCATTAAAAGTTTCATGTTTTCTTGAATATCCTACAAAGGTCTTCTGTGTCTTTGATATTGTCTCACCTTGAGTTCCAAATACCCAGCTTGGGAGTTCTTTTGGTCCTTCAAGAACTTGTATATCTCCTAAGGGTGGGGGAGGCTGTGTGCATCCAGAAATTAGAAGAGGTAAAAAAAGAAGGATAAAAATAATCTTTAAAATCTTCTTCATATCACCCTCCTAAACTTAAAAAAACTTTAATAATATTATAACAAAATTATTTAATCAATACTATAATTATGTCATTTACGTTGGTATGGGTGGGTCCAGTCTTTATTAAATCATTAAGCTTTTCAAAAAAGTGATAAGAATCATTATTCAAGAGAAATGATATCGGGTCCATTCCCAATTCTTGGGCTCTTTTTACTGTTGTTCCATCAGCAAAAGCTCCTGCAGAGTCGCAAGGACCATCCCTTCCATCAGTAGCAAACGCAGTCAAAAAAACACCTTCCATCCCTGCTATCTCAATAGCAAAAGATAAGGCAAGTTCTTGATTTCTTCCCCCCAATCCATTTCCCCTTATAGTTACAGTAGTTTCTCCACCAAAGATTAGAGCACATGGGGGAGAAATAGGATTACATGAATACTTTATCTCCTTAACAATTCCAGCAATAACTTTTGCTACTTCCCTTGCCTCTCCTTCTAAAAATCCTGAGATTAAAAGAGTATTAAATCCAAAATCTTTGGCAGATTCTATTGCCTTCTCTAAACAATCTCTATTTGATAGAATTATATCTACATAATGCCTTTCATCAACAGATTTTGGAGTTTCTGGAATCTCTCCTGACATTCCCTTATTTATAATTTCCCTTACTTTTTCAGGCACTTTCTCCCATATATCATATTTTTTTAGGATATTATAAACATCATTATAAGTAGTAGGATCAGGAACTGTAGGACCAGAAGCAATACTATCCAATGGATTCCCAAGAACATCTGATATGATCAAGGTGATAATTGTCCCTTTACAAATTTCTGCAAGTTGACCTCCTTTTATCATACTTAAATGCTTTCTCACTGCATTTATCTCTTGAATTCTTGCAGAACATGATAATAGAAGTTTCGTGGTTTCTATCTTATCCTTAAGAGAAATTCCTTCCTTTGGTAAAGGAAGAAGTGCGGATCCTCCCCCTGATAGGAGAAAAATTAATATATCATCTTCCTTTAAATTTTTCACAAAATCATAAATTATCTTTGCGGATCTTTCTCCATTCTCATCAGGAATAGGATGTGAAGAATAAAGAACTTCTATATTATTTTTTACAATTCCTTCATATCCATAAGGGACTACTATGTATCCCTTTTTAATTACATCTCCCAAAATATCTATAATGCCTTCTGTCATTGGAAAAGATGCCTTACCAACTGAAATAAGATATAAGTCTCCTTTTATCTCAAATTCCCTTTCCTTAACCCTTATCTTTCTCTCTCTTAGATTATAAGAGACATATCTTTTTATTGCATATTTAGGGTTTACCCTCTCTAAGGAATCCTTAATAATTTTTTCTGATATCTCTCTTAAGTTCATTATTTTCTCCATTTACAAATATGTTTTTAATATTATAATGAAAAGATAAAAAATAAAAAAGAGGTATGAAGAATTTATACCGAGGTTAGAAAAAGGAGATGTTAATACCATCTGCAAAATTTGAGGCTCTTCTTGACTCAATAAAAACATCTCTTCAAATCATCCCCTTTCTTTTAATGTTTTTTATGGTGGAAATTTGGAAAGTATTATGCAAAAGATGAAGAGATAATTTCTTCAAAAACTTTTATCCCTAAATGGGAAATATAAATCTCTTTGGGAGGTGCAATTTTCCTAAATAGATATCAGATCTCCAACCTTACCTTCAGCTAATGCCATTACCTCATCTGCTCCACCATAATAGACGAGAATTTCATCATTTTCATCAAGAATCTCCGTAGAATCTTTATATTTTGGGACAACACCACATGTGAAAACAACTTCAGGAACCCATCCTTCTTTTTCATAATATTCCTCAGGTTCCAATATTGGCTCTGGAGAACGATATATAATCTTTGTAGGATCTTCAAGGGGTGTTAAAACCACTCCTAATGCATATGCTTTCTTACCTTTCCATTTTCCAACGCCATGATATATATGGAGCCATCCATATTTTGTCTTTAAAGGAGGAGCTCCCGCTCCTATCTTTTCACTATCCCAAAAATTAGGTCTTGGCATAAGAAATGTTCTTCCCACAGTAGGTCCTTTATAAGGTATTTCATTAGTAAATAAGATTTGCATATCAGGAGGAATCCTATGTATCAATGCTATCTTCTCTTTTAAAAGCTCAGGGAAAAGATTTATAAAATTATTATTGTAAACAGGCTCTTTATTATCCATCTTTTCCTCTACTCTTTCATAAACAGGAAATAATACAGAATCTTTATCATCAAGTCCTTTAAATATGGGACCATTTCTTATCCATAATGGCTTCCAATCTTCATATGATTTAAATTCATTAACTCCTCTCAAAAAATCATTAATTTTTATCTTTGCTAAGGATAATTGAACTAAATCACCATATGATGTATATGTCATATAAAGATAGTCATTAATTAATGAGATTCTTGGATCTTCTGTTCCTCCAAGCTCCCTAATCATACCCAAATTCTTCAGTTGCCATTCTTTTCTTCTTTTTAGTCTTTTTGGGATCTCATATTCTTCCTCTGGACCAAAAATTGGATATGAAAGTCTTCCCTCTTCTTTATATCCATCCTTACTCCACCAAAGACCTATCCTTGAGAAACCATCCTCTCCTAAGGCTCTATAAAAAATATATGTAGTTCCCTTTATTCTTATGGCACCCGCATTATATACCAATTTTTCCCAAAAAATTTTTTTACCATTAACTTCTATATATACATCAGGTCTTGCTTTAAAAAGTGGATTTTTTTCAAATCTCTTTAGTTTTAAAGAAGATGAATATGTTGAAGGATTTAAAACCTCATTAAAAATGTATAAAAATTGACTACCAACCCTCTCTGGAGAATGCCCATAAGCTACTCCTTGATAATACTTGACAATATCTTCCCTTTCTTCCCCATTTTTAAGAAGTTCTCTCACTTTATCTACTAAATTTTCAGGAGTATACTTTAAAGCCTCTAAATAAGTATACTTCAATATACCTATATCTCTAACAAGGACAGGAGCTTTTCCTGTAATTACTTGATAAAATAAAACAGGAAATTCATCTTCTTTTTGAGATAAAATGACAATCTTAGAGACTAAAGTATATCTTACTATAGTCTTCCAAGAATTAACTATTCTTATATCAATATTGTCAATTTCCTCTTCAATTCTTCTTTTATCTTCATCTTTAAATACAATTCCAACAAAATATATAGATGGGTCCTTTTTTAATTCCAAAAGGGGATCTTTTAATAATGATATAAAATCTCCCAAGAGTAGAATAATATCTTTATCTTTTGGAAGATTCAGTTCCTCATATATCTTATCCCTTGAAAAATCAAGAACAGAATAATATGGGATTTCCACTCTATATGTCCTTTTATCATTAACTGGAACAAAAGATATTATTGCAGACCATATAGGAGAATCTATAGCAGAATATTTTTCACCCCAAGGATTTAATAGAATTTTCTTTGCACTGTATTTCTTCAAGTCTTCAATTATATCTACCCAGGGAAGATTTTCTCTGCCTAAAACAAGAAAAATATCATATCCATCTTCTCCTTTATATTCAGGAGAGACTTTTACTTTAAATTTTTGCTCTCTCCACCATTCTAATATAGGGATTAAGTAATCTTCCATTCCTAAAACTAAAATTCCATTAACCATAAAGCACTCCTTCTCTCCCTATATTCAAAACGAAATATATTATATAATATGATATAATTTTGTATAATGATACATAAAAATATAAAGAAAAATATAAAAAAAATTATATTTTTACTCCTCCTCATTCTCTTTGTTTTATCCATCTCTTATTCAAAAGAAATTTTAAATATTGCAATAGATAGAGACTATCCCCCATTTTCGTATATAGATGAAAAGGGAAACTTAGTAGGAATTTCTGTAGATTTTTGGAAGATATGGAGTAATAAAACAGGAATAGAAGTAAAACTTATCCCAGAAGATTGGAAAAGGGCACAAGAATTATTAATGGAAGAAAAAGTTGTTGCTATTGATAGCATTTTTAAAACCCCAGAAAGGGAAAAATATTTAATCTTTTCTAAACCTATATTTAAAATAAATTCAAATATTTACTACGCTTCTTATCTTCCAAAAATAAAATCTTTAAATGATATATCTCCTTATTTAGTTGGAGTAAAAGAAGGAGATTCATCAATTGAGATTGCCAAATCTATAAATCCAAATATTAGATTTAAGTTTTATAAAAATTACTCTGATATTGTGATATCTGCGATGAAAAAAGAGATAAATGTATTTCTTATGGATGATATCCCTGCTCAATATTATTTGATTAAGTATGATTTAATATATAAATTTATACAGGGACCTACTTTTTATACAAATTATCTTCATATTGCAACTCTAAGGAAAAATGAGAAAATATTTACAATAATAAATGAAGGAATTTCAAAAATATCACAAGAAGAGATAAATCAATTAATAAAAAGATACATGCCAGAAAGAGAAATTCATATTGAATATATAAGTAGAATAATACTTTATATATTAATCATTGCACTATTCATCTTTCTCCTATTACTCATCTATAATAGATCCCTATCAAGAAGAGTGAAGATTGCAGTAAGTGAACTTTCAAAAGCACAAGTCACTCTAAAAGATGAGGTGGAAAAATTTTGGTATTTCTTTAGAGGAATAGCAGAAATTTCAAGTCTCACAATACACGAAGAGGATTTTCTTTATAAAGCATTGGATCTTGCTCTAAAAATTTTATCAAAACCAGAATATGGAAGTATTTTTTTAAAGGAAAAAGATTCAATAAAACTTATTAAGACCATAGGGCATGATAAAAATTTAGAAGGATTGATATTTAATAAAGGTGATTATATTGGTCCTGATAAAAGTATCATTGTGAAAGATATATTAAGTATAGAGAGAAAATCAAAAGATCTATACATGAAACTTAAAACATTAAGTAAACCTATAAAAGAGTCTGCAATTGTCCCTTTAAAATGGTATGAAAATATATGGGGATATTTTTGCCTTGATATTCCTAAGGAGAGCAATAAATTTTATGATGAAGGAGATTTAAAATTATTGGAACAGTTTGCAAATACAATTTCTGTCTTTTATGCCATAAGAAATTATATAAAAGAGAGGGAAACATATTTAAGTAAATTAATAATAATTCTTGTAAAAGCATTGGAATATTATGATATATATACTCAGGGTCATTCTGAAAAAGTTACAAAATATGCTATAAAACTTGCAGAAAGACTTAACCTTCCTACTGATAAAATTAAAAAAATATATTGGTCTGCATATGTTCATGATATTGGTAAAATATTTATTCCTCAGACATTATTAAATAAACCCTCCAAATTTTCTGATGATGAATATAATTTTATAAAGATTCATCCTATAAAAAGTGAAGAACTCCTTTCTGAAGTGGAAGAATTTAAAGATATAGCAAAAATTATAAGACATCATCATGAGAGATGGGATGGGAAAGGATATCCTGATGGTCTCTCTGGAGAAGATATTCCTCTTGAGTCAAGAATTTTAGCTATCGCTGACGCTTTTGAAGCAATGACCAGTGACAGACCTTATAAAAAGGCTCTAACAATTGATGAAGCCATTGAAGAGATAAAAAGATGTGCGGGAACTCAATTTGATCCGAAATTAGCAGATATATTTATTGAAATAATAAAAGAAGAATCTGGTATTTCAAAATGATTAATAAAGAAGAGATGGAGGTTAAAACATTTAAAAAATTAAGCCACAGGCTCAACGGACCCTTCAGAAACCTCTACAGATAGCGCCTTGACTTTTCAGCCTCATTTTCATCTTAGATTTCTTAGAGACCTGATTATTCATCAAAGCCCCTAATACTCTCTAAGACTATCCCAAGTAATCAGTAGAGAGCTTTACTCCCTACTTTTCCTTAGGATCTGAGACTTACTCTGTCTCAGCCTACCACCTGCAAGGCCCTTACGGACCCCTTGATGCCTGTGGCAGTTTTAATATAACATTAAAAATTTTTTCTGTCAAATTTTTATATCAAGGAAAAATCTATATTTTTAAAGATATACCCTCTATAAAAATCAAGTAAAAATCTATATTTTTTGCATGTCAATATATTCAAAAAAATTTTTTTAAATTTAATTTGAAATTTTATCTTTCCAATGTTTATACTTTAATGATAATTCATTTTCCCATATCTTATCTGTTATCTCTTTGAATTCTTGAGAATAATTATCTAAAAATTCACATATTTCTTTCTTACTTATAACATCATAACTTCCATTATATGATGGTTTTGCATTAAATTCTTCAACAATATCTCTCAATACTTTTGGATTATCAATTAAGGCACATGGAGTTAAAAGATTTTTATTATCACAGTAAGGTTGTTTCTCCTGAAATGCCATAAAGAATGGAGATCTAATAACATCAATTAATTTTTTCCCCTTTATATTATCTACTGCAAATTGCAAAAATACACATGGCTCCACATCACCATTACTATTAATATGAAAATAACCACCAGGTCTTGCACCTGCAATACATCCACCTACATGAGGACCATCATTCCAGAAATCTCCAATAAAAATTGGTTTCTTAGCACGAAATTCTTCTACTTTTAATCTTAAAGCATTTCTTTGTTCTGGTGTAGACATTAAACTTACATCTGGATTTCTTCCAATGGGAACATATTGAAAATACCATCCAAAAGCACAACCTTTTGAAATCATAAAATCAATGAATTCATCAGACATAATAAGCTCTGAATTTTGCCTTGTTACTGTTACAGAAAATCCAAATAAAACTCCTTCTTCTCTCAAATTATCCATCGCAGTCATCACTTTTTCAAAAATTCCAGACCCTCTTCTCGCATCAGTTTCCTTTTCAAATCCCTCCAAAGAGATTCCAGGAGCACAATTCCCAACATTAGATAATCTTTTTGCAACCTCTTTATTAATTAAAGTTCCATTAGTATATATTAAGAAATACATATCATTATGCTTCTCAAGAATTTCAAATAGATGGCGCCAAACAAATGGTTCTCCTCCAGAGATTGTAACAAAATAAATACCTAAATCATTTTTTGCCTCATTTAAAATTCTATCAACTTCTTCAAAGGATAAACCTTCATCTTTCACATACTCTCCTGCATAACAACCTATACAATTGAGATTACATCTTGCTGTGGGACTAATAACAAAAAACCACGGAAGACCAAACCCATATTTTTTACTCAATTCTCTCTGTTTTTGCATTCCAAGGATTCCAGCATTAATAAAGAAATTTTCTATCAATTTATCCCTACAATTTTTTGATAGCCTTTTTAAAGTATTTTTTGTAAGTTCTATGGACGGGTGTTTCTCTTGGAATGCCTTTTTAATCTCCTGAGTATATCTTTTTGTAGATTCATCTGCAAAAATTTTCTCTCCCATATCAATAATGTTTATAAGATTTTCATCAGAGAGATTTGTAAGAAGATCTAAAATACTCTTCAGAGCTTTTCTCTTAATAGTTTCAGTAATCATAAATTTCCCTCCTCCCAAAAAACCAAAATTACCAAAAATAATTATATTATATAAAGTAAGAAATGGTCAATTTTAATAAATTTTATAAGAGTTATTTAATTATAGATTGATATCAAGAGTCCTTTTTTCTATCTCTTCCATTACTTGCCTTAATGGTATTTTTCTTTCCTCTGCAATCCTTTTGCAATCTTCATATTCGGGAGAAATTTTTACAAAAGAACCATACTTTGAAATTTTAACTCTTACCTTACCCCAAATTGTCTCAACCTCTTTTATCTCTCTATCCATCATAATTTTATCTACATAATATTTTCTATATCCAATAGTTGTTGTCTCTTTGAATAATATTTCAGTTATATCATTCTCTTTCCATGGTTCTATAAGAATAGAGAGAAGAACACCAGGTCTTCCTTTTTTCATATATATAGGTGTTATAGTTACATCAAGAGCTCCCTTCTCAAAAAGCTTTTCTATAATATAGCCATATATTTGAGGATTCATATCATCAATATTCACATCTATAACTAAGTTTTTCTCTTCTTTTACATCCTTAACTTTTTCACCAATAAAAACCCTTAATAGATTAGGAATATTAAAGTCCCTTTTTCCTGTCCCATAACCAACTCTCTCAATTCTCATTAATGGCATAGGGCCAAAATCTTTTGTCATAGTAGTTATAATTGCAGCACCTGTTGGGGTTACCAGCTCTCCTCTAACACCATTGGAATAAACAGGAATTCCCTTTAACAATTCAACAGTAGCAGGAGCTGGAACAGGAATAATACCATGTGATATTTCTATAAACCCTTCGCCTAAGGGTAGAGGTGAAGAATAAACTTTATCTATATTTAAAAGCTCCAATGCCAAAAAACTTCCGACAACATCTATTATGGTATCAATTCCTGATATTTCATGAAAATGTACCTCTTCTATGGGTTCATTATGAACCCTTGATTCCGCCTTAGCAATCTTAATAAATGTCTCACAAGATAAATCTTTTACTCTTTTAGATAATTTACTTCTCTCTACTATATCCAAGAGGTCTTTAATATGACGATGTGTCTTTTTATCATTAAAAATAATCTCTACATCAGTTCCTTCTAAAAATCCTTTCTTCTTCCTCTGTATTTTTATCTCGTAATCTTCAAGGGGAATCTTTTTAAGCTCCTTTAAAAAAACTTCAGGATCAATACCAAGATCTAAAAGGGCACCCAAAATCATATCTCCACTAATTCCAGAAAAACAATCAAAATAAATAATCATTTTTTCTCCTCTATTAATAGATTAATCATGCTTGCTATATATCCCGCAGAAAATCCATTATCAATATTAACAACCGCAATTCCAGGAGCACAACTATTTAGCATTGTAAGAAGAGCTGAGAGACCATTAAAATTTGCCCCATAACCTACACTTGTGGGAACTGCAATGATGGGCTTATCAATTAATCCTCCTACAACACTGGGAAGAGCTCCTTCCATTCCTGCTACCACAATTAATACATTTGCATTTCTAAGAATATCTAATTTACTAAAGAGTCTATGAATACCTGCAACTCCCACATCATATACCCTTTCCACATTACTTCCCATTATCATTGCAGTTTCTACTGCCTCCTCAGCAACAGGAATATCTGCTGTTCCAGCACAAACTACTACAACTTTTCCCTTCCTCTCTATATTTTCTCTCTCTACTTTTATTACTCTTGCCAATTCATTATATTGAGCATCTTCTATTTTTTCCTTTACAGCAATATATATCTCCTTTGTTGCTCTTGTTGCTAAAACCTTAGAGCTTCTCTCAAGAATCTTTTCCATAATACTCAAAACTTGCTCCTTTGTTTTACCTTGACAAAAAATTACCTCTGGAAAACCCTTTCTAATTTCTCTTTGATGGTCAATCTTTGCAAAAAAAAGATCTTCATATGGAAGAAAGCCAATTAAATCAAGGGCAGAATCAATAGAAATTTCACCATTTTTAACCTTCTCCATAATTTCTCTTAACTTATCCCTATTCATTTCTTTTCAGTACCTCATTCATACTTCCTGTTCTATATCCTTCTAAGTCTAAGGTAATATAAATATAATTCAATTTTTTAAATTTTTCCACAATTTTTTCTTTTTCTCTTAATATAATATTAAATCCTTCATCATCTACTTCTATCCTTGCAATATTTCCATGATTTCTAACCCTTACTTGTTTTACCCCAAGACTTCTCAGAAATTCTTCACCTTCATCAATTCTTAATAATGAACTTATATTAATCTCTTCACCATAAGGAAATCTTGATGCAAGGCATGCTAATGAAGGCTTATCATAAGTAGGGAGACCCAATTCAAAAGAAATAACTCTTATATCACTTTTTGTAAGGTCTGCCTCCAATAATGGACTTCTTACTCCAAGCTCTAAAAGAGCCCTTCTTCCAGGTCTATAATCAGAAAGATCATCTTTATTTGTTCCATCTAAGACGTAATTTATATCATACTTTTTTGCTAAATCAATTATTTTTTTAAATTCCTCTTTCTTACAATAATAACATCTATCAGGAGGATTTTTTAAGAATTTATCATTATTAAGAATATCCATTTCCTCTTCCACAATATGCCTTACACCTATATTTTTTGCAATTTCTTTTGCAGATTCTATTTCTCTTTTAGGATAAAGTGGAGAAACAAGTGTTATAGCAATAACATTATCTCCTAATACATCATGGGCTATCTTCAAAAGTAATGTACTATCAACCCCTCCTGAGAATGCAACTGCAACTTTTTCCATCCGTCTCAAAATATCTTTTAGTTTTTCTAATTTCTCATTTAATATATTGTCCAACTTTATCCTAATCCTTGAAGATCCTTTAGTATTACTATTTGACCTGTATGATAACAATCATGAGCAAGAACACCATAAAGCATATATCCCCATGTAAAATCTTCCCCAGGAAATTTTTCTTCTAAGTTAATATCTTTTTCCTTTAAGAGATTTATTAATTTATTATGAACTTCTTCTAATTTCTCTAAGGTTTCTTTCCATGAGGATTCACTAATTTCCTTTTTTTCCTCCTCATATGATGGTGTTCTTCCCTCAAGGGCAGAAATAATATATTCTTTTCCAGATATTACATGATTAACTATTTCAAATATAGATTTCACATTTTCTTTTGGTTTCCAAATTGCCTGTTCAAAATTTATTCCTTTTAAAGTATCAAGGAGAGATTCTGCCCAAAGACCTTCTCCTCTCTTAAATGCCCTATCTATGGAATCAATAAGTAAATTCTTAGACATTTTACCCTCCTACTAATAGAATTCCTCATCTAATATTATTTCATCCAGTAACCTCTACATTAATTAAAATAACGACTCGTCAGAAATTACTCAATTAAAATTAATCCCCTCTAGAGGATATATTTTTTGTTACCTCCAAGAAAGGGTTAATTTTATTATGAAAACTTGTAAAAGTTAGTATCCCAGACACATTCCGTACGTGTTATTTTTAATTATAATATTTTTCACACTCCTTCCCCATCAATGAAAGAATCTTCTTGGGCACTTCCCTTAAATTTGTCACCTTTACTATCTCTTCTTCTTAGCAACTTTCAATTCTAATCCTCCATACTTTCTCGAAAGAAAAATTTTTATACATTATACTATACTGCGGAATGTAGGATTAAATTTAGAATATCTAAATTTTCCTTCTTTAGTACCGCCAATAGAAGGCTAAAAAGTTATCATCTTATCGCCCCAATCGTAAGACCTTTTACAAAATATCTCTGTAAAAACGGATATATGATAACAATCGGGAAAGTAGTAATCACCATTGTTGCCAACCTAACAGAATATGTATTTAGACCTAACGTTGAGATAAAACTTCCTGCCTGTCCCGTCGCACTAGCTGATTGAATAGCTCTAACTAAATAGAGTGGTAATGTCTCTAATTTTCTTCCACCATATAAAAGAGCATCAAACCACGAATTCCAATGCCATACACCATTAAATAAAAGCATAGTTGCTAACAACGGCTTAGATAAAGGGAGAACTATTCTAAAAAAGATTAAGAGGTCATTTGCTCCATCAATTTTAGCAGATTCTTCTATTTCAGAAGGTATATCTTTTTTAAAAAATGAGGACATGATAAACGCATTAAAGGCGCTAAACAAATTAGGAATAATAAATACAAGAAAATTTCCACGTAATTTAAGGAAATGAGCAATAACCAGGTAAGTTGGAATCAAACCACCGCTAACATATATTGTTATCAATGCCATCATAACAAAAAATTGCCGTCCTAACAGCCAATTTTTGGAAATACCATAAGCAAATGCAGCTGTGAATAATACTGAGCTTAAACTCCCTATTACTGTTCTGGATACTGTAATTAATGCTGCCTGTAATATCCTTCTATCCTGTAAGATATATTCGTAATTAATAAGAGAAAATTTCCTAGGGAGTAGATATATTGGACCCTTCAATAAATCAAGGGGGTTATTGAGAGATGCAATTATCACATAGTAAAAAGGGTAAAAGGTTATGAATAATATAATGCACATAAATATAGTATTAAAGATAATAAAGATATCCTCTCCTAAATTCTTATCTTTTAGCTTCATCTTTTCACCTCCTCCTTTAGAATAAACCCTCTTCGAATAACTTCTTCGATATAAAATTTGCACTTGCTAATAATATAATAGCCGCCAAAGAACGGAACAAACCTACCGCAGTGGCATATGAA
>Ga0078972_1009536_pt1 | contig 19074 bp, 19 predicted proteins | sample YelNatPaOPGAMG01_FD_67568 | JGI IMG/M metagenome (GOLD analysis project Ga0078972, IMG submission 67568) | Hot spring thermophilic microbial communities from Obsidian Pool, Yellowstone National Park, USA - OP-RAMG-01 (SPADES assembly) (version 2) | ecosystem: Environmental > Aquatic > Thermal...
TAGCGAATAGTGGGGCTGCAACGGTGAGCAACCTCTTCAAGGAAGTTGGATCGAAGATTGTGAACGGGAACTTTGAACCTGTGTTCACGGTAGAACTATTGCACAAGGATATGATGCTGGGGATCGAGATGGCAAAACGTCTTGGAGTACCTCTTTTCGTATCACAAAATAACCAGATTCCAAACGAGCTTGCAAAACTATTAGGATATGGAAAAGAGGATACAGCAAGTGTAATAAAAGTCTATGATCTGTTCCTAAAAATGGAAAAATAAAAATTATCAAAACTAACCCTGAATCTAATAATTATTTTTATTTGTGATAGTTTATAAAAATAGAGGCTTTGATCTCCTGCATTGAAGGCTGTTAGGTAAAGGTTTATGCTGTCCTTGCAAGCCCTCCTATGGATTGATGGCCATGATCTTAGCAATCACTCTTTTTCATAACTATTAATATGGTATACCCTTAACCTATCCATCCCTCAAAAAGTTGACCATTTTTCATCTGTTCTTCAGCTTTTAATGAATAAGATAATGAACTGTATGTTAGACTGAGCATGAAAAGTTCTCTTTTTAGCCTTTTATTGCTCCTCCTGTTAATCCTGATACAACATATTTTTGTATAATAAGATATAATATCACAGGAGGGAAGGTCGCTAGTATTGTTGAGGCTGCAAGTTCACCCCACGCGTACACTTCTCCTCCTTGCATAAAAAATGCTATTGCTAATGGAAGGGTATAATTTCTAGGCTTAGACAATATTACGAGCGCAAATATTAGGTCGTCCCAAGATAGTGTGAAAGAGAAAACTGTGGCGGTAACTAAGCCTGGCGCTGATATTGGAAGAACCACCCGCCATAATGTTTGGAATCTACTACAACCATCAACAAGTGCTGAATCTTCTATGTCTTTGGGCATGCCCATAAAATATCCTCTAAGAATCCAAGTTGAAAAAGGAACCGTATGCGCTAAGTGTGCTAAAATAAGACCTATAAGAGAATCTCCAAGTTTTATCATATTTATAAGAATATTTAATGGTATCATTAAGAAGAATGGTATAATTAAGAGTGGTGGAAGCATGTATAGTAGACGATAATAATGGGTGAAATCAAATTTTTTACTATTGTAGGGATAATAAAAAGATCTGTATCATCTTATATGCCATAATGTAGCTATTACTTGAAATCATTTCTCACTCTTTAAGAATTCTTTTCCAGGAACTTTCTCCCAATCGTTCAAAAATCCCTGTAATCCTTTTTCGGTTAGTGGATGATAGAACAACATTTTCATTATTTCGTATGTCATGGTGCAGACATCAGCCCTAGCTAAAGCCGCATCAATAACGTGAATTGGATGACGAATCGCAGATGCAATTATTTTTGTTTTAAAGCAATAGTTGTCGTAAATGGTACGCACTTGCTTAACTAGTTCCATTCCGATGTGACCGATATCGTCTAATCGACCTATAAAAGGACTTACATATGTGGCGTTGGCTTTAGCGGCCAGTAGAGCTTGTGTTGGAGAAAAAACTAAGGTGAGATTTGTTTTTATTTTCTTTTGGCTCAAGATTTTCAAAGCTTTAAATCCTTCTATGGTTGCTGGTATTTTAACCACAATATTTTCATGTATTTCAGCTAGTTTTTGAGCATCATCTATCATACCTTCAGCATTAGTACTGATTACTTCTACGCTAACTGGGCCGTTTACAATTGAACATATTTCCTTTATTAATTCGAAGAAGTTTCTGCCTTCAGCTGCAACTTTGGTCGGGTTTGTAGTCACACCATCAACAACACCCCAACTAACAGCCTCTTTTATCTGTTTTACGTTGGCTGTGTCAATAAATAATTCCATGCTGTCGACCACCTTATAATTTGGAGGATGATATATCTTATAAATTTTTCCAATAAAGAGGATATGAAGAATATGAAAGACTGGAGAAACTATGGAATGATCCCGTATACAATAGTAAGATAAGAAGATATGTTGAGGGCATGAGTTGAATTCCAAAAAAGAAGATTGTAGAAGCTTATGCCTAAAAATTTCATAAAAGAGCAGATCAGAAAATATAGTAAGCTCATCTTAAGTTTTAGGAAGGATAAACATAAGAGCCTTAACCATAAACGCCTCTAACGTAGACCAGTACTTCGACCCAACCAACAGGGTCATCGAACGCAAACATTATGTAAAATGTAGGGTATGAATTTAGCATTTTTGATTAGTGACATTCTAGTCACGAACTTATGTAGAGCTTTATCGGAGAGAACTCGTCGTGTTGCAGAACCTCGGTCGACGTCAACCTACCATTCATGACTCTGAGAGCATAGTTGAAGATCCTCTCACCGGCTTCGGCAAGTCCAACCTTAAGCTCCAGTAGGTCTGAAACATCGACATCGATGTGCTCGCTCATCGACGTAGCGGTCTTTGGGTTGGCCGTGATCTTGACAACGGGTATTAGTGGGTGGCCGACCACGTTTCCCTGGCCGGTCGTGAAGAGGTGAAGTACGGAACCCTTGGCCACGAACAATGTCACGGCCTCTGCGGCAGCTGATGATGTGTTGACGAAGCATAAACCGGCACCCCTAGGCACCGGGTCTAGGTAATCGACGACGCACGTTATCGGCTTCGTGCCAAGCTTTTGTATGTTGCCTAGACCCTTTTCCTCAATCGTCGTTAGTCCACCCTTTATGTTACCCTCAGTTGGTTGAGAGCCGAGCAGGTTGACACCTTGGTCCTCTATGAAGCCCACATACTCATGATAAATGTTCCAGAATTTCTCCCTAAGCTTTTCATCCCCAATCCTACCGGCCACGACATCCTCTGCCCCTGTCAACTCGGAGGTCTCGCCAAACATCACAGTATTGCCAAGGTCGACCAACTTATCCACGACGTAGCCGGTGGCTGGGTTCGAGGCGAGGCCGGACGTTGTATCGGACTCGCCACACTTAATACTGAACATAATGTTTGTTAGGTCTATCTCGGTCCTCTGAGCCTCACTGGCCTCTTGGACAAGCTCCTTGGCCTTCCTGGCAGCAATCTCTATCGTTCTCAAGTCTCCATTACCTTCGATCGCAAACGCGTAGACGGGCTTACCTGTCTTAACAATGCCGTCTGCAACCCTATTGGCCCAATTCTCCTCGATACCTATGACAATGGCACCGTAGACATTGGGGTTAGCCCCCGTACCTGACAGTATGTGGAAGAGTAGGTCCAAGTCCTTGCCGAACTGAAGCCTACCGTACGGATGTGGTATGGCAACAACACCTCTAATCAACTTGGCAATACCCAACGCTGCCGTGTTTGACAAGTCATCGACCGGGATGACTACGATGTGATTCCTAACACCAACACTACCATCGGGCCTAACATAACCTCTTATCACAGGACGCCCACCAACCACGTCCATCACCTTCTCTCCAAAGCACCCCATCTAATAGACTTCAGGTTATGCGTATGGACATGCTCACCAGCCTTAATGTCCCTAGTAGCCACACCAATCGGTCTACCATACTTAATAATCTTCTCCCCAGCACCAATATCTTTTAGGGCGATCTTATGGCCAAGAGGGATGTCCCCCAAGGCCTTAATCCTACCAATTACGAATTTATCGATAATATAGACAGCCTCAACTTCATCCCCAGTTCTAATATCCTCGATTGCCACACCTACGCTGTCTCTCCTATCATGAACAGCAACCCTAGCCATAGAACTCAATTACTTTATGATAGTATTTATACCTTTTGGTCTGCGTGCCCCTTTCGTACACTGACAAAATATGGTTTAGTATATTATCCATACAATTAGTCGGCACGAAGACCAGCAAAAGAGACTGGATGCCAATTACCAGAGGAAACTGAAAAAGGTTACTGAAATAGTCTTCTCCACCCTAGGTAGGGAAACGATGATATCATGTCTTCAGGGCATTTGGAAAAACCTTATAGCAGGAAAATTGTGAGGAGAAACTCATCTTGTATAGGACCCCTATCGGAAACAAAGAGGAAGATGAAAAGGTTAAGTCAGTCTTCCCGCATGCGAGCGTTGTGGTAAAGGCTAAGGAAAAAGGGATACAGATTCAGGGTGGGAGACAAGGTCGAATACACCATGTTTCAGCCAACGGAAAATTGAAGTCGAGCCCCGTCATAGGCGAAAGAATCCGGAGACAAGCCTTTCAGAATATATGTGCCATTCCACTAGACAAGTTCTTCTGCAAGTGAAAAGGCTTCTGAATGCAGCATACGGCGAACTCAATACAAACATCATAGCATCAAAGGGTATAGTAGAGTATGTTTAGAGTGATTGTATTATAACCGTTGACTTTAGGGAGGCATCAACTTCAAAAAGCATACTGGATAGCCTCATAAAACTGAATGTAAGAGACAGGATATAATGAAAGCTGCACTCGTATATGAACGTTAAAGTGAGCATTCGGAACACCAACACTATAGTTCGGGGATAGGATAAGGATGAAGAGGGTCAAGATGAGGGTAAACATCGAGACCGGAGCTTATAAAGGTGGTAGATACTATACCTAAAGAGTAAATTGAAACCTGTGAAAAAGCTACATCGAGCGACCCCATGAACTTATTAATATGAGTTTTGAAGAAATGTCAAAAGCATTATATAATGTGCTACTCAAGATTGTAAGAGAAAAAATAATATAAATGATTGAGTCGATGATAGAATAGTGAATGGATTTTTCTATTTTTTCTTAAAAAACTTTTTCAAATATTTTTCCTTAACTTCAGGATTAACCCATGCTACTTTTCTAGGAAAGCCCCCTTCAAGAACCCTTTTGATTTCCAAAGCACCCTTTTCTTTAACCTCTCTAATCGATCTTTCTGATACAAAACCACAATGCGGCGTTATCGTCACATTTGATAAGCTTATCAATCTATCAAAATAAGGATTTTCCCCTTCTTTCAAATAAGAATCCTGTACAGGTTCCCCTTCAATAACGTCGGTTGCGTATCCACTTATTTTTTCAGATTTTAGAGCATCTACCAAAGCCTCAGTATCTATAATTTCGCCTCTGCACACATTTATAATATAAGTACCCTTTTTCATCCTTTCAAATTCTCTTTTACCTATTATTCTATACGTAGGATATTCTGATTCATTCTCTTTAGTAAGGGGTACGCATAAAACGATTATGTCAGAAACTTCAAGTAAATCGTCAAGTTTTTCCATTTTTTTAGCGTCTTTAATTTTAAACTCTACATCCGTTATAAAAGGATCATAAGCGACAACATTAAATCCAACACAAGATGCTTTTTTACTTAAAAGACCACCTATTCTCCCTAATCCAATTATCCCTAAAGTTACATCTTGGGCCATTTCCACATGTATATCCTGCGCACTCCAAAACCTATTTTTAACTCTCTTTTCAAACTCCCTTATGTTTCTAATTTTCATTAAAGCGAAAGTTAATGCGTGTTCTGCAACTGCATCCGCACAATAGTCTGGAACGTAGGCAACTATTATACTATTCTCTGTAGCAGCTTTAACGTCTATGTTATCGTAGCCACCACCAAATCTTGAGATTATTCTACATCTATCCAAATGTTCAATGATATCTCTAGTTATCCTTGTATGCCTAACTCCGATTGCGTCAGCATGTTTACATTTTTCAATAAGCCTAGACTTTTCTTTCTCAACATCTTTTTCTCTTTCGCCCCTTTCAACAATCGCTATATCTCCTAAAATTTTTTCTTCAATTTCTATGTTCTTTCCATGAATATCAGATAAATATACGTAGAATTTTTCCATTAAGTTCTGGAAATTAGAAAAAATATATAAATTTTGCCTATGATACTTTCATATATGGGAAAGATTAGATTAGGTTTTGTACCTTTACATCGCAGAGGCTTTGATGAAAAGTGGGCTACCCAAGTTAAAAATAGGATTGTAACAGCCTCCTCAAAGCTCGAGTTTATTGAATTGGTCTACCCAGATAGTTCACTTACAGATATGGGCTTGGTTTCTGATGATAATGATGCACAGAAGGTTGTTCATCTTTTTAAGGAAAAAGGTGTTGATGGAATTTTATTGGGGACCGTTAGTTTTGGCGACGAATTGTCTGGAGTTACTATTGCTGAAGAATTTAAAGGATATCCATTAATGGTTTTTGGAACTAGGGAGCCTGAAAGTAAGCCTTCTGATTTCAAGAGCTCGGACTCTTTTTGTGGAACTTTATCTTTAGCCTCTGACCTCTACAGGAGAAAGATACCTTTCACATTTTTGGGGATAATTTCACCTGAAGACGAGGTTTTTTTGAAGGGGTTAGAAAATTTTGCTAGAGCGACGGCGGTGGTCAAAGGTTTCGTTGGTGCAAGGGTTGGGTTGATGGGTTCGAGGCCGGAGGCTTTCGAAACATGTACCTACAACGAGGCTGCGATGGCGAAATTTTTTAAGCAGAGAGTGATTCCAACATCACTCTCTTTTATAATAGAAGAGTCGAGAAAGCTTCGTGAAGACAGTCCTGAGGTGATAGAAATCTTAAATGATATGAGGACAGTTGATGTTGGAGAAGTTCCTGTAGAGGATCTGGTTAGAATGGCGAAGTTTGAAGCAACATTAAGAAGACTTGTTAAAGAAAAGGGCTTAGACTGCTTAGGTATAAGATGTTGGACAGAAATAGAAACCTACTACGGCATTTATCCATGCTTTGTAATGGGCAGATTAACCCAATCTGGAATAATGACTTCATGTGAAGCCGATGTTTATGGTGCATTAACAATGCTGATACAATATAAAGCGTCTCTTGAAACGATACCACCACACTTTATAGACTGGACGATAATGCATCCTAAATACCCAAACATATTCCTAGCATGGCACTGCGGCAACGCTCCGCCAAACCTTGCACACCCCGATTATCCCTCAAAAGTCAGTTATCATGACGGATTTTATAAATCGAGGGGGATAAAATGTTACGGTACATTAAACACTATCCTAAAATCTGGTATGGTTACAATATGTAGGCTTACAGAGTATGATGGCCAGTTTAAAATGCTAGTAACTAGAGGAGAGATTGTTGAATTAAATGATGAAGCCAGTAAAAGAGCATTAAAGATGGGGTCAGCGGCTTGGGTGAAAGTAGCGGACCTAGACAAGCTTTATAAAACTCTAGTGCAAGAAGGTTTCGTTCACCACGCGAGCATGATACATGGAGACTACAGTGAAAGCATAAAACAAGCTTGTACACTCCTAAACGTAAAGGTAATAGAAGTCTAAAACGGTAATAAGGGATTAAAAATTCCAATAAGAATCTAATTTTGGATTATCCCTTAATTGCACCCATAGTGATCCCTTTTATAAAGTATTTGCCAAAAAATAGTAAAAATAAGATCATAGGTGCAATAGAAATCATAGTCGCAGCAGCCATTTCATTCCATAAAATTAATCCTTCTTGCATAAAACTAACAATTCTTACAGAGATTGGAATGATGGTGCCTCTAGAAAGTATAGAATAAAGTATGTAATGGATGTATGTAAATACAAAAGTTAAGCTTAAAACTACAGATATTCCTGGCATAATTACTGGAATAAGTATTATAAGTAGTCTCCTAGGCAATGAAGCTCCATCAATCATAGCCTGTTCTTCTATCTCTTTGGGAATGGAGTCAAAAAATCCTTTAAGAATCCAAATTGCAGGGGGAATTTGTAATGTTGTTATAGCAAAAATGCAACCTTGGTAAGTATCTATAAGTTTTAAGCTATTGAATATTATAAAATAGGGAGGCACTAGGGCGACAAAGGGTATCATGCGTACAATAAGCAGTCCGTTGTATATTGTTTTCGATATATTAAAATTGTATCGTGAAAAAGCGTAGGAGGGAAATATGCTAACGATTAAGGTTAGAAAACAACTTCCAAAAGTAATAATTATAGAATCTAAGATGTTTGGAATAATACTATTTAGTGCATATCCACTAAAATATCCTCCAAATAAGACATGGATATAGGGATCCAATGTTAAGTATGAAGGAAGAGCTATTTTAGTGGGTAAACTGCCTAGTGTGGTTAAAGAAACTATAAGAAACCATAAAATTGGAAAGAGGGACCAGGTGCTGATTAAAATTGAAATAAAAAACATTACTAGTATTTTAAAATATTTATTCAATTCCCTTCACCTTCCAAAAAATTAAATAAAAAACTATAAAAAGGAATGGAAAAAGCATAGTTAAAACACCGTATGCTGAAGCTTTTTCAAAATTTAGAAGTTGGATAGCTGTAATATATGTTATTATATTCAAAGTAGTACTTGAGCGCCCAGGACCACCACCGGTCATCACCCATATATAATCGAACGCTCTATATGTATCTATTGTTTTTAAAGTTAACGTTATATAAATTAATGGCTTAAGAATCGGTAAAACGATATAACGATACTTTTTAAAAGAAGTAGCTCCATCCAGTTCACTTGCTTCTAAAACACTCTGCGGAATCTGCTGCAACGAGGCATACATTATAAGAAAAACATAAGGCGACCAGCCCCATATATCGACTAGCATAACCCACCAAAAAGCATAAGGGGTCAAAAGCCAAACTTGCCTTTGGAAGCCTAAACTTTCTAATAAAAAGTTTATCCATCCATAATGTGACGACAAAAGGAAGCTCCATATGACAGCACCAGCAACAGGCATAATTAACATTGGAAGAACTATAATCATTCTAATCATTGTGTTCGCTATACGAGATTTTATTGAATAAACAAAAATAGAGTAGCCTAAGCCTAAAAGAAAACTAAACGAAACTACAACCAAAGTGTATAGAAATGTTCTCAATATGTATAGATAAGTTTCAGGATCTTGAAGTATATCAATGTAATTAGTTAATCCGACAAAATGTCGAACTCCTGAAATATAATCAAATTTTGTCAAACTTAAATAAAATAACAACGCTAACGGGTATAGAAAGAAAAGTGCAAGGTATAGAATAAGTGGAGATAATAAAAGAAAAAAAAGGGAGTATTTATGAAACTTTCTCAATTCCCATCTCTGCACTAATTTAGTTTATTTTTTGTAGTAACCCGATGCCTCGAGCTTGGTTTCAATTGCTTTTGCCCATTCTTCAACTAACTTCTCTGGTGTAATTTGGTTGGCCATAAGTGAACCCCATAATTGTAATGCTGTATCCCATGGTTCGTAACATAGTTCAGGCACGTTTTGATCCAATTCTCTAATGTAAAACCATATTCTTGCACCTTTCAGAAAACTTTGATACAAGGCGTTGGGTAGTAAAGGAATATTAGGATTATTTGGATTAGGCATATGATTTGCCTTTTCAGCTAAATCTTTGAATGGTGGAACTTGTACCGCTGCACATGCCAGCTGATATCTTTCTGAGGCAACCCATTTAATATATTCCCAAGCTGCATCAGGATTTTTGCACGTGTCTAGTATTCCATGAATCCAATAAGAGGCGAAGCCTCCACTTTCAGATTGGGGCCTAAAGGAAGGCCAAACAAAGTCAACACTTTCTCCTATTTTATCAATGACGTCTTTTGTTTGCAGTTTTATACCAAATATATCGCCAAACCATCCGAAGCCCATAGCAGCCATACCAGACATGTAAAAATCGAACATGTCTGCGGCCTTAAATTTTGCAGCATCAGGATTAATGAATTTCTTCTTATAAATTCCATCCTGCCACCATCTTGCAATTTCTACTGCGACTTCATAAGCCTTATCATCATATTTCATCGTTGGCCTAAAATTTTTATCTAACACATCAAAACCTGCCGACATAAAACAGTGCAAAAATAGGCTAAAGCCGGCAGGAGCAGGAGCGCCTATTAAATTTGCCGTTAAACCATACATTGGAGGTTTTGTAAAAAAGGAGGCGATGTCTTCTACCTCTTGAAGTGTTCTAGGTTGACGCAATTCATAACCATAGGTGGATTCAAAAGCCTTTTGATTTTTAGGATCCTCAAAAAGTGACTTTCTATATACACCAAACATAACGTTAGCATGAATAGGTATTCCTCTATATTCCCCTTGGTATACCGCAGATCTTTGAGGAGTAAGAAAAACTTTGTCTTCAAAATTCTTGATGCTGCCCCACGTTGCTTCAATGTATTTATTTAATCCTATACAGTAGGGTAAGAATCTAGGATGAACTCTGTCTGCACCTACAGTTACAATGTCATAATTTCCCGTTCTATTTGAAACTTCAAGCCATTCTTTTGAGGCAACATCTGCTGGTGGAATCATGTCATAGACAACCTTTATTCCTGTTGAATTTTCAAATTCATTTACAAGAGCTATGCCAGGGGCTTGACTAGCCCAACCAGCCATCTGGGGAACTTTTAGTACAACTCCGACATATTTTGTTGTAGTAGTTGTTACTATTGATGTAGTAGGTACTGTAGTTGTTGCAACAGACGTGGTTGTGACCACAGAAGTTGTTGGCACGGTTGTTGTTACTACTGATGTTGTTGGTACTGTAGTTGTCTGTGTTACTACTGGTGGGTTCATGGCAACATATGCTGCAGCACCTATAGCGATCAATGCTACAGCACCAAGGCCTGCGTAGATGAATTTTCTTCTATCAACCTTTTTAGGCTCAGACATATTTTTCGAGTTATAGGTATTAGTAATGCTTACTTATATACTTTTTGTCATAATTTTTTTCATTTTTTAAAAAATTAAAAAATTTTTGCAATATTTTGTATATAATACTTCCTGTTATGATATAGTTGATGTTTGCTTTTTATTCTTATACGCCTGACTTTTCTGAAGCTAGTTAGATTGAAATGGTTTCATTTAAGCGCCTACCAACATGTGCTAGATGGTTTCATTTTGAACGTTTAGGAGACTGTCAAGGCTCTTAGAGCCTGTTGTACACTTCATCATACCTCTTCTCTTTTCTAGAACGTCGAATGCGTTCACTAGGCTTTTGTCAAGGTAGCCTGAATCCATTAAGGCGACTTGAGCTGAATATATTAGCTCGTAAGCCTTCACCTTATCAATATTCAGAATCTGGGAAACTTCATCCGGCAAAGCTACTGCAAGCTCGAGAACAGATTCTATGCCAGCGTCAACAAGCTTCTTTTCAGCTACAGGCCCGATGCCTTCAAGGTCTCTAAGAGATAATACGGTCGCCTCAGCCAACCAAATCACTTCGAAAAGATTGTGGCTAGAATCTTATTTATGCAATAGAGTACCTTAGGGGAGGGGGGTCCTCATTAGGCAAAAGCTTATCATGGAAAATTTAAGATTTAATAGTATATTCATCCACTTGCATGTTAGATGAGCTTGATATTTAGGGATAGGGAGAAGCTTACTCCAAGGTACATTCCTCAAACTCTTCCCCACAGGGAGGGTGAGGTAAGTTTTCTCAGCAGCTTTTACAGGGATGTTCTAGAATATCCTTCAAGGTCACATTTGAGGGCTGTCCAGATTGTTGGAGCAGTCGGCTCAGGCAAGACTGCTGTTGCAAGGCTTTTCGGGGAAAGGTTTGAGGCTGAAGCTAGAAAGATGAAGGTTGACCTGAAGCATGTTTATGTTAACATGAAGCTTCATGGGGTGAGTAAGGTTATATTGTATAGGCATCTTGTAAGGCAGGCTGCTCCTGAAGTTTATTCTTCAAGCCTAAGCTCCGAAGAGCTTCTCTACACCCTAATAAAATATCTTAAGGATGGTAGAAAGTACCTTCTTCTAACCTTGGACGAAATAGACTACTATGTTAAGCATACAGAAGATTCAAGCGTCCTGTACGAGATAAGTAGGCTTGAAGAGTTTCTGGAGCCCGGTGAGACAACAAACGTTCTAGGTGTGACGTTCATTGCTAGAGGGAGAGAGTTTCATAAGCTTCTGGACGAGGGAATATTGAGTTCTTTGGGTAGGATTGTGCTAGAGTTTAAGCCCTACAGCTTCAGCCAGCTAGTTGACATTCTCGAGAGCAGGGTTAGGGAAGCGTTTAACCCAAATGTTGTATCACAGGATCTTGTCGAGTATGTTGCCGAGATAGTTTCAAAGCCTCCAGTTAATGGTGACGTAAGATATGCTCTAGACATCTTACAGTATTCAGGTAACCTCGCAGAGTACGAGGGATACGATAGAATTACACCCGAACATGTTAGGAAGGTTCTCAACATAACGTATCCTACGGTAACAGACGAGGACATATACTATCTTCCAGAAAAGGATAAAATTGTCCTACTAGGCTTGGCCAGAGTTTTAAAGGGCAGCGGTAAACCTTACGCTTCACTGAAGGATATTAGGATGTCATGTGGTATAGTCTGCGAGGAATTTAACTTCAAACCTTTAAGCTCCGAGGATGTGGAAAACTGTGTTGACGATTTACAAGATAGAGGCATAGTTGAGATAAGGTCCCTAAAGTCTATTGGATTAAACGGTGTACCAGCTGAATCACTTGAACAGTTTCTTGAAAACCTTATGACAAGACTTGGGAGTGGTTTAAGTGGAGCCTGAAAAAAGAATCTTAAATGAAATTATAGAAATCTTGGGCAGCGAGGGAAAAATAAAGGTTCTTTGGACACTATATAAAAGTCACACTCCACAGACAACATATTCTATAATCAAGGTTACCGGATTAAAGAGGGTTGATGTAAAAAGGATATTGGAAACGCTCAAGAAAAAGGGTATCGTTAAAGAATCAGAGTATAGGCCAAAAAAGTATATGCTGAACATAGAAAACGAGAAAACAGAGGTTTTAGTAAACTTTTTCGAAAAAATTGAATCCTGCTTTTAATGTTAAAAAGCCTTTGTGCAATGCTTCTATTATGGAGTATTATGGATAACATTTTTAGGTAGAGTCTCTGCAGGTGAAAATTTTAAATAAAGGATTATTCTATAATATTTTAGACCATGTCTGAGAAGCTTAAGAAGGAGTTTATCGAGCTCCTTGAAAGGGATAGGGATTTCAGGTATACTGTCGCAGGATACCTGGGGCTATCAGAGATACTGAAAAGGCTTGACAGGCTAGAAGAGGGACAAAATAAGCTATGGGAGAACCAGAATAGGCTATGGGAGGGACAGGCTAAGCTCTGGGAGGAGGTCAGAAGCCTAAGAGAAGGACAGAACAAGTTATGGGAAGAGGTTAAGAGCTTAAGAGAGGGACAGAACAGGCTTTGGGAGGGGCAGGCCAAGCTTTGGGAGGAGGTTAAGAGTTTGAGGGAGGGACAGAATAGGTTGTGGGATGAGGTTAGGAGGATGAGGAGGTATATGGTTTCAGGGTTCAAGGACCTTAAGGCCTCTTTAGGTGTTGCTTTTGAGGATCATGCTGCATCATTTCTTGAGCTCATGCTTGAAGAAATGGGATATGCTGGGGCGAAGGTTGAAAAGAAGTTTTTTGTATATGGTGGTGAGGTAGTGGAGATAAACCTTTTCTGTGAAAAGCCTCTTGTCGTCGGAGAGGCTACAGTAAGCGTGAAAGATGCTAGAGAGGCTGAAGTCGAGGTGGAAAAGCTTCTAAAGCGTGCAAAGGTTGTGGAGGAAAAATATGGTAAGCCTGAAATGATAATATTGTCTGTTGCCAGACCCACGGAGGAGGCTGTTAAAGCATTAAAGGCTTTGGCTGAAAAGTATGCAATAAAGCTGGTACTTGGAAAGGAAATTGAAGAATTTCTTGCAGTGTAACGTCTTCTCAAGAAAGGGATACTTGTTTGCTTGCACTGATTGAAGATGGGAGCAGACTCTTATGATGGAGAGAGAATTGTCTATATTTATTTGAGGGAAAATAGTGGGGGTTGTTGGTAGAAGGAGATGAAAATTTTTTGCTGAAAAGTCAGGTCTTGTTCACGTGCTCTTTTGTATAATTTTTTAGGCTTCCAATTTTATTCTGTAACAAATAGTGGTAGTAGTCTGTTTTGTAGTACGTCAAATATGCCTTTGTCTGTTATTCTTATGCATGGTGCTACTGGGAGAGATAAAACCATGATAGACAGTATTGAAGTGGGGTATTCTATTACGCCAAGTCGTCTGCAGGTTTCCCTAAATTTTGAAACCTTTTCAGCCAACTTTTCTACAGGTTCTTCAGACATTATTCCTCCAACGGGAAGTTCCACTAGAGATATGATGGCTCCATCTTTTACAGCGACGATGCCACCTTGTGTTTCGATAAGCTTGTTGGAGGCAACACACATGTCGGGTAAGTTTGATCCTACAACAACCATGTTATGGGAGTCGTGTGAGACTGTTGACGCTATCGCACCTTCCTTTAGAAAGTTCTTTATTACTCCGATTCCCTTATTTCCTGTACCTCTGTGTCTTTCGAGGACGGCTATTGTTTCAAACCCATCTAGCTCTAATATGCCATTTTTAACCGACATTTCCTCGACAGAAAGGCGTGTGAGAACTGCGCTGGCGTCTATTACGTTAACTTTTATTTTACCCTCTTTTATTGGAGCCTTTATCGTAAAGTCTTCTGGGGTGAAAAATCTATCGAACTTTACACTTTTTTTAGCGTACTCGGGTACATTATATGCTGGAATTTCTCCAACAAACTTTCCATCTGAACCTACGATCTTCCCTTCAGCTATAACAGTTTTTATAGTGAATCTTTCAAGATTTTTGAGCAGTATAATGTCTGCACGTTTACCGGGTGCGACTGCGCCGACATCGAATAGTCTTAAGTGCCTTGCAGGCCTTAACGTTGCAGCCTTTATCGCGTCCACAGGATCCATTCCGTTTGAGATTGCAGCTCTAACTGTGTCATCCAGATGACCTTGTTCGACAAGGTTATCGGGTAGAATATCGTCTGTGACAAAGATAATATTCTGATGGTCTTTTAAACCGTTTAATCTTTTAACAAATTCTGGATCGGAGAGTAGATCCTTTCTTATCTTGGCGTACATTCCGACACGGACTTCTTTAAGTACGTCTTCAAAACTGAAATTTTCATGGTTGGCCTCTATACCTGTGGAAGCGTAGGCGCACAGTTCTCTATCGTTTAACATGATATGATGTCCATCTAGTACCACATTAGCTTTTAAGCCGGCCTTGACTATTTCCGTGATTCTACTGCTCAGGTTTATTACACCAGGATAGTCCATTATTTCAGCGAGACCAATAACCCGCTCCCATCTTAACATTTCCTCAATATCCTTTGCAAAAAATGTTGCTCCCGCAGTTTCAACATCTAGAACTGCTGGAACACAGGTTGGTAGAAGAATATACACCTTTAATGGCAGGTTTCGACTGGATTCGATCATCAACCTTACACCGTCCTTGCCTAATACGTTCGCTATCTCGTGAGGGTCGATCGCAACGGTCGTTGTACCATGTGGTAGTACTGCTTCAGCGAACCTTGTAGGTATCACCATACTGCTTTCTACATGTAAATGTGAGTCAACAAGGCCTGGGACCGTGTAAAGGCCTTCTGCGTTAACACTCTTTTTAGCGTCAAGATTTAAACTGCCAGCTTCACCAACATATGCTATCCTGTTGCCGACTATACCGATGTCAGCTCTATAAATTTCTGAAGTGTACACGTTAACGAGTTCTGAGCCTCTTATTATAAGGTCAAATGGTATCCGTCCCATTGCAGCGTTAACGATTTCCTCGTAGCTCACTTGATTCACCTCTGCCATGGTAGAAATAGTGAAAGAAGCTGTGCTGGTGAACCTAAAGTTAAAGCGTACATGAAGAAGCCTATCACCCAGAGTAAGATAAACATTTTGTCTGAAAAGGTTGCTTTTGTAGTGTAAACATATGTTCTAGTGTTGTAGGCTCCGAAAGCCCTATTCTGTACTGCCATGCTGGCGAGCTGGGATTTTCTAATCACTCCAATAAGCAGAGGTTCTACGGTAAGCTGAAGTTTTCTAATACGGCCTCTCAACCCCTTACATTCTAGATCAACTCCACGTACGGCGTGAGCGTTCATGATATTCTTTAGCTCGTCCTCAAATATTGGCACAAACCTGTAAGCCATGTTGACCATGAATGCGAACATGTAAGGTATTTTAAGAACTTGAACAAGGCTAAAGGTGAGCCTTCTAGGGTCAGTCGTTCTAGAGAAGATTAGACCAGGCAATATTACAGTTATCATTCTTAGGGCCATGGCAGTTGCATAAAAAATGTTTCCTGAAGCAAAAAGATTTAGTAAGCCTACAGTTAAAGCAGCTGGAACAATTATACCTATAGCTTTAATCATTTCTATAAAACTTAACCGTGCACCCAGTTTCCCCATAAAAACAGTTAGCAAGAATAGTGCTAAAATAGAAAATGGGTCAACCATGATAAAAAGTAAAAAGACGATCAGGATCATCCAAAGAAATTTTATGCTCGGGTCCATTCTATGGAAAAATGTGTCACCAGGCCTATACTGTATCTTAAGGCTCATCTAACCACCTTTTTTTCTATCAATGAGGAACAGAACTGTTCTACGGTAACAATTTTTGTGTAACCTAATTTTGACGCGATCTTATGGACAGGGGGGTCGTCAAGGCATGCTGCTTCAAGCAGGTTCCTATTGTTGAAAAGTTCTATCGGATCACCTTGGAACATGATTTCACCCCTATTTAATACGATAACGTAGTCTGCACATTTTGCGAGAAAGTTCATGTCATGGGTTGCAACGACAATTGTAGTGCCCTCATCCCTAAGCTTGTTCATGAGCCATATCAGGTATTCTGTGTTGCGTCTGTCTTGGCCTACAACAGGCTCATCCATTATCAAAATCTTAGGCTTTAAAACTAGCATTGTAGCAAAGCTTAACCGTCTCTTTTCACCCATCGATAGTGTGAAAGGATGCCTGTTAACCATCTTTTCGAGACCGAACATTTGAAGCATGTCTCTAACTCTTTTTTCCCTTTCAAGCTCGTTCACGTTTCTGACCCTAAGACCATATTCTATTTCATCTTTAACCGTCTTTGTTACAAACTGGTGTTCAGGGTACTGGAACACGTATCCTATTTCACGTAAAACTTCTTTAAGATTTAACGAGTTTATGTCCTTACCTTCATACAGGATTTTCCCCCTTACAGGCTTCAGCAACCCTATTAGGTTAAGTAATAGCGTCGATTTACCTGAACCATTGTGGCCGACCAGTGCGGTTATACTGTTCCGTGGAATTTTTAGACTGATATTCTTTAAAACCTGTACTCCATTTTCGTAACTGAAATCAAGGTTTTCAACTTCTATTATAGGGTCGTAAACTTTTCTTTCCCGCTCAGGGTTATGGAGCTGGACAGGGAGCGCTGGAATATTTATTTGATCCATTCTTAATGGGACAGGATGGATTCCAAGTCGGGTGGATACTTCAACAACCTGTGGAAGATGTAGGCCAAGCCTTTCAATATCCCTAGCATGTGAATTGAAAATTTCGTGAACTGTACCATCTAATGCGATAGCACCATTATCAATAACAATGATCCTGTCATCTTCTTCAATAATATCTAGAAGGTCGTCAACCTTATGTTCAACGAGTAGAACTGTCTTCCCTATATTTTTCAAGTTTTTTATGACATTAAAGACGTCTTTTGTTCCCATGGGGTCAAGGTGGGCTGTAGGCTCGTCTAAAGCAATTATTGGAGTATTCATGGCTAAAGCGGCGGCGATAGCTAGCCTCTGCTTTTCTCCACCACTTAACTCAGTGACAAGACAATCCCTTTTATCGTAAAGGCCTACAAACTTGAGGGCTCTTTCAGCCTGCTGTACAATTTCTTCAACAGGCCTTAGAAGGTTTTCGGGGCCGAAGACAACTTCATCCCAAACATTCATCTGCGTCAATTGGGCTTCAGGATCTTGCATGACTAATGAAATTGCTGTAGCCATATCGCAGACTCTTGAAGTAATGGGATTTTTACCGCAAACTTCAATATGGCCCCTAATTTTTCCTCCTATTTCATGCTCTAAGATACCATTTAATGCATACAGTAGCGTGCTCTTACCTGAACCTGAAGCACCTAATATTAGAACAAACTCTCCTTCAAAGATTTCTAGGTTTACGTTATCTAATGCAGGTTTTTCAGCGTCAGGATACCAGTAAGAAAGATTTTTTACTGAAATCATAAAAGAACACCCAATAAAAAGGGAGAGGGAGGGAGCTTCAGGGCTGAACTACCCCTCTACAGTCAACTTACTAGCTTTAAATCCGACCAAGTTAAGCAACTTCACGATACCCCAGACAACTATGCCCGTAATTATTCCTCCGACAACTGCCAAGGTATAGTACCAGATGTAGAGGAAAAACGCTGGTGAACCGGGAAACTGTTGCGCTGGAAGAACAAGTATTCCCAGCCAAGCCAAATATATTGTTTCACCAAAAAGAAGCATAATTATAGAGGCAACAAGAGTCTTCACGAAACCATTTAACTTGTACCTGAAACATACTGCGCCCACGTCAGCCGCTAGACCTTCAATAAAGTTGTAAACGAAGACCATGGCACCATAGGGATTTCCTACTGCAAGCTCTATGAGGGTACCGGGGACCATGACAATAGTGCCAGCACCCAACTTACCTACCAAAATGGCTGCGAGCAAACCCCACATGTAGAAGCCGGCTGAAAATACTGGACCAACAAGTGGTCCAACCAATGCTTCAAGCTGAGCCCTACCGACACCCCAGAAGCCCTTAAAGACACCGCTGACTGCAATGAGAGCACCCATGAGAGTTATGTCACGCACAGTGTACATGCTTAGAAAACCCTCTTTACGACCACTCATTTCCATCAAAATAGGTAAACATTATAGGTGTATATAATAATTTTTAACATGATAATGTAAAAAAATTTTGCTGTAAGGTGGACTGGACAAAATATATTCTGAGAGGAATGTTCGATGAACACATAAACGATAGCATCACTGGATGCTGGCTTGATCGGGGAACCAGGGTAGTCTATAGAATCGAATGTCCTCGAAATCCTGTATTTTTGGTTTAAAGCTTATTTGCATGAATTTTTTAGGATAGATTAAATTTAATATTCTTAACTTTTGCATATCATGGCATGGAGAAGGTTTTGGAAATAGTTGCTGAAGGAAAGCCTTTCAATGTCGGAAAAGTTTACGGTGAAGCAGCTAAAGGTTTGATCTTAAAAAATGTTGGATTGTATAGGACAATATTTTTGAAAAGATGCGGATTATCTTGGGAAAAGGTTCTGGAAAAGGTTAGT
>Ga0078972_1009537_pt1 | contig 19071 bp, 5 predicted proteins | sample YelNatPaOPGAMG01_FD_67568 | JGI IMG/M metagenome (GOLD analysis project Ga0078972, IMG submission 67568) | Hot spring thermophilic microbial communities from Obsidian Pool, Yellowstone National Park, USA - OP-RAMG-01 (SPADES assembly) (version 2) | ecosystem: Environmental > Aquatic > Thermal...
TATTGTTATTATATTTGTATCTAATGAATTGGAAATTTTTTCCTTTATATTTATAAAATACTGAATCCATATTGGAACATCTGATTTATATTCTTCTTGCTTTTCCCCTAATTTTACTATTACCTTCATTGTATCATATTGAATTTTTACTGTGGTCGTTGTATGAAATACCCCTACCGCCTTATATTGCCAATATTCTAAATAATCCGGCTTTTGATATTTAAAATTTACTTCGGTATCATAAAATGGTAATAATGCTAATGCTACTACTGTTGCTGAATTTATATCACTTGTTATTTCAAGTTTACTTTCTATTTTATTTATCTTATTATGGACTTCTTGGATTGATCTTATCAGGTTTTTTACTTCCTTTTCTGGCTGGGGAAATATATTAGAATTGAATATAATACTTATATATAATAAAAAAACTAATGATTTTAGTATTCTTGATTTAATAGATATCACCACCTACTTTTATTACACCCTTTTTAATTATTAAAATTACTTTATATTATAAATATATATTATAAACTTCATTTTGTCAAGTTTTATTCACAACATGATGTCACTATTTTGAAATGTTAAATTTTATGATAGCCATCTTATTAGAAATATAAGAAAGAAATTTATTATTTATGGAAAAAAGCATTAGCAACTGCGAAAAATATTCAGAGATATAACGTTTTAACAAAAGTTGGGGAAAAATCTTTTAAGTTGCATAATTCAAATATTCACAAAAAAAAAGTTTATCTAAAATTGAAAAAAATCAATAAAAGAAATTAAGTAATGCATCAGTTATGGGAGGTAATTATAAAAATTGAAAAATCCCTCTTAATCTCCCTTTTGAAAATGGAGAGATAAAAATGAAAAATTTTTTTATAGCCGCAGATTTTATGCAGTTGCTCCTTTGTAAAAAATTACTCTCTCCCCCAGCGTGGAATTTAACCATTACATACAAGTTAGCGCCAGTTGCTGGCAGCACATTCAATTTTTTTAAGGAAAATCAAAAAATGCCGTAATTTCCTAATAACATCATTTGGATTTTTAGTGACGCAAAAACAAAGCGGCGCACTCGGTTGACGCGGAAACCTATGCACTTGAATTAGCCGCTTGATTTTTAATAACATGACTCAAGAATATAGTTCCAAAACGTCCTGATTTTATCCCAAAATTGCCTGACTGACAGCAACTGGCTAAAATTTAAGATGTGGGTAATTGGCAGTTCCTTAACCGTAACTAAGATAAATTTTTAATTTTATGCATTAACTTATAATTTTACCTGAAGGGATAAAATATGAGTGGAATCAAAATTATCAAGTCCAATCCAGAATACCGGTTTCCAGACATAATTTAGCATAACAGTAACATCAAACTGTGTTATTGAAATCCCAGCTCCCAAAGAAAGAGATGATGGCGTATCTGAATCAAGAGGCATATCATAACCACCTCGCAAAAAAATAAGATTTAGGATGGCATCTTCCAAACCAAATAAAATTTTTTCAGACCCATAAAAATCATTGACAAAATCAACTGCTATTTTTAAATTGTTATCTTTATCAAGTTCCACATTATAACCCGAACCAAAACGAAAAATTAATGGCATCGGTGATGACTCTTCTAAAAATTTATAAGGTAATCCGATATTTAATAAAGCAAAACCAAGTTTTAATTTAGAATCAGGAAAATTCAATTGCGTTCCTATGTCAAATGCAAAAGATGATGCTTCAAATTCCCGCATTTTTTCCATTATTAATTTTACATTTATCCCTGTATTTATGTTTTTAAAAAAATCATTTTTTACAAAATAATAAAAATTGTTCGCATAGGTTCCGACCAAAACCATATCATAATATTTTACAGGTGGATCAGAAGCATTTTCATTTTTTATATCAGGTATGTATCTGTATAAAACTGATATGCCACTTATGCCTTCTAAAAACAATGTATCAAATGGTTGGGCATACGAAACCGAATGGACATTTATGTCTGCGAAGGAATTAAAAAAAGTATACTGAAATTCTTTTTGTTTAAGAGTGGAAATTCCAGCAGGATTAAACGCAATGGATTCTATGTCATCGCCAATTCCTGTGTAAGCACCAGAAAGCCCCATTGCTCTGCCACCCGTTGTAATTTTTAAAACATCTGCACCGGTTATACCACCTGAAAATACATTTAATACAAAATAAAAAAAAGTAAATAAAAAAAATAAAATTTTAAAATTTTTCATTTTAATTTCCCGTATAATTTAAATAATTCCTTAAATGCCCTTAAAATTACTTTTAATTTTGCTCCTGTTTGTTTGCCTGCTTTGCGTGGATAATGATTCACACCAACCTCTTTAATCCTGTAACCTAATTTATTTGCTTTTGCAAGTAATTCGGTTGAAATCATAGCCCCATCTGCCTCTAACTGCACTTTATCAATAATTTCTTTTTTTACAAGTTTAAAAGCACAATCAACATCTTTTACTTTAAATCCAAAAAGCAATTTAACTAAAGTTCCCCATGCAAATGCATTTATTTTTCTGTGAATAGGGTCCTGACGTTTAATCCTGTAACCTGTTGCAATATCGCAGTCCTTGCTTAAATCTATTAACTTTTTTATTTCACTTACATCAAACTGTCCATCACCGTCTGTAAAAAAAATCCATTCATACTTTGCATTGTAAAATCCGGATTTTAAAGCAGCACCATAACCTTTATTAATTTCATGATTAATGAGACGTATATGATTATCCTCTTTCATTAAATTTTCAACAACTTCTTTTGTTTTATCCTTTGAACCATCATTAACAACAATGATTTCATATTCTTCGCAGAGTTCTGAAAGGACTTTTGATGTTTTTTTAACTAAGTCCCCTATATTTGCTTCCTCGTTATGAGCTGGAAAAAATGCTGAAATTTTCATATTTGCTCCTTTTATTTGTTATCGCTTTTTATAATTTCACTTATCTTATTTCCAAGACCAACACTATAACTCATTCCTCTATCCTCCGGATAAATCTGACTCATATTTGCTACATACACACCTTTTAACGGCGTTCTAAAATCAAGCAAAATTTTTGAATAATTTTTCTTAACAACCGGCTGCGCAAACGGCTCGCGTACTACTTTGTATTCTATCACATCCTTTTTATTAAATAAAGGGTTTATCTTTTCAAGATAGTTAAAAAATGTATCCTTTAATTCTTCATTGGATAAATGATATAATCTATTTTCTGTGGATAAATATTTACCAAGATAAATTATATTATTCCCGAGATAATTAGAAGCAGAAATAAAATTGGTGTGTTCAACAACAGCAACAAAAGGACTGTTTTTATCAGCCACATTTAACCAGTAAATTTTACTCAATGATTTTTTCAAACTAATTATCAAAGCAATCGCTCCAAAATATTCATGCGAATTCAGTTTTAAAAGATAATCATTGTCCCAGTTATAAAGATTTTTTATTATCATAGGCGAACAGGTTAAAATAAGCGCATCAAATTCATATTCGCCAGAATTTGTTTTTATTGCTTTTAATTTATTATTTTCTGTAATAATTTTATTTACCGGTGAATTTTTGAAAATTTTTCCACCTTTTCCCAGAATAATTTTTTCCATTGTATTTATTAATACCTCAAAACTTCCATCCATATAGCCAAGCACTTCCTGAGCCCCACCTTTTTCACGTGATTTAAACCTTGCCGAGATTCTGCCATAAAGCCAAGCCATTGCTATTTCTTCTGCCCTGTCCGCAAATTTCTGATATAAAAGAGGTCCCCATACCACTTCATATACTTTTTTGCCAACATATTTTTCTATCCATTGCTTTGCTGTTATATTTTCATATTTTTTCCAATTTTTTACCCTCTTTAAATAAAGTGCCATAAGCCCGAGTTTTATTCTGTCAAAAAAAGGAAGCGGTGAAAATTTTAATAAATCAAATGGTGTTGTGAAATTATAAATTTTCCCTTCATAATAAAAACCAAGCGTTGATTTCATCCATTTTAATTTATCGGTTAATTTTAATTCATCTATTAAGTCAATTATGTCCAAATCACTTTTAAAAATATGTCTGTAAAATTTATCAAGTTTATTTCCTGAAAAATCAATTGCCTGTGCAAGTCCGCCAAGTTTTTCATCTTTTTCAAATAAAAATATATGATGTCCTTGTTCTAATAATCTTATGGCAGCAGTAAGTCCTGCTATTCCACCACCAACTATGCCAATCCTCATAAGAATCTCCTTTGAAATAAATTTTTAAATACGGATATTAGTATATACCATATTTTTATTAGTTTCTATATAAAAATTTTTTAAGTAACGCCTAATCTATGGGAGGTAATAATAAAAATTGAAAATCCCTCTTAATCTCCCTTTAGAAAAGGGAGAAATTAAAAAAATGAAAAAATTGCTCTGGCACCAGTCATGTTTTTATAACCAGTTGCTTATTAGTATATAGAAATCACAAAAAAATTGAATGTGCCGTCTGGTACGGACTAACTTGTGGGTAATGGTTATAGGTTATCCTTTAAAAATTAGGAATTTTTTATGAATAAAACTTATCATCCTTATTTAATTCATCTTTTGCATTTTCATCCATTTTTATCCTAATTCTCTTTTTTTCTTTTGCCTTTTCCTGCTCTTTTTCCTGTTCCTGTTCTTTTTCTATTATTTTTATAAAAACATCTACGAGTTCTGCATCAAATTGTATTCCTGCAAACTTTTTTAATTCTTTTAATGCATAATCAGTTCCCATAATTTCTCTGTATGGCCTTTTTGAAGTCATTGTGGAATAAGCATCTGCAATACTTATAATTTTTGCACCTAATGGAATCTCCTCTCCCCTTAAACCAAGTGGATAACCAGCCCCATTTATCCATTCATGATGCGAAAGTATTAACGGTATTAAATCTTTTAAAGCATCTATTTTTGAAACAATGTTTGCCCCTAATTGCGGATGCATTTTCATTATTGCATATTCTTCTTTAGTTAATTTTGAGGGCTTATTTATAATATTTTCACTTATTCCTATTTTACCAATGTCATGTAAAAGTGCAGCATACTTTATTGTTTCAACCTGGTCCTCTGGAAGACCTATTGCCTGAGCAATTTTTACTGCATATTTCATAACTGTGGTTGAATGACCATGTGTATAATGGTCTTTAGCATCAACTGCAGCTGCCAGTGCATAAATTGTATTTAAATAGTCCTTTTTTATATTTTCATATAACTTTGCGCTTTCTAAAGCACTCCCCATATAATTACTTAAGATATTCAAAGAATAAACATCTTCTTTATCAAAATGCACAGTGTCCCTTGTCATAAAAATCGCACCAATAATGTTATTTTTTATATGAATTGGGGCACCAATTGCATATTTTTTTATATACAAATAATCACAATCTTTGTTATACATATCAATTTCTTCAATATTTCTTATATTTATGTTTTTGTTATTCTTACATATCCATCCACATATGCTGCTGCGATCAACTGTTTTATTTAATATTTCGTCTGAAAAACCATATTGGGCTTTAATTTTTAAGATATTACTATTATCCTGCAAAATTACAACCCCAGATGAATCTATATAAATATTTTTTATTGCTTCTGCCAGGGCTATATTTATTATTTCATCTTCTTTTAATGATGTTTCGGTTTTTAATGTGACATCAATAATTTTTTCCAATTCATTTGCCCTTTTTCTGAGTTCATCGTATAATTCCCTGCTATAAATTAATATACCTATCTGTTCGCCTAAAAGTTCCATAAGTTCAATATCAGCCCTTGAATATGCATCTGGATTTTTATTAAAAATTATAATTATATTTTTTACTTTGTTTCTCTGTATTAAAGGAGTTGCAATACAGGAGCCATCTTTTAAAAAATTATGAAAAAAATAATCATTAACCCCCTGCAAATTTTCACATATAATTGCTTTTTTAGTATTTGTAATTTCAAATAATTTATCCTTATTGCTTATTTCAAATTCTTCGCCTTTTTTTACATCGTAAAATGCAGATACCTGCTTAAAATTTTCAATTCTGGCTAAATTTTTTTCTTTATTTATACTTAATACCAAACCTCCACTCCCTTTCATTAAAGGGATTAAAGTATTAAGAACAACATCAAGAAGTTCTTCTTTTGTGCGGATTTCATTGGCACTTTTATAAATTTCATGTGCCGCAAGTAATGTGATATTTTTCTTTACCAACATTATATTTGATTTTTCTAACTTTTCTATGGCATTTTTTATTTTCGTTTCAAGATTTTTATTTGTTTCAACGAGTTCATTATAAAGTTTTTCCTTTTCACTGCTAATCTCAAGAAGTTTTTTATACTGTTCATTAAATGTGCTGGAAATAAAATAAAAAATTACACTTGCAAAAAACAGAAAAAATATTTTTATTGAAATATTCAGTATATCTGATTGTAAAAATGTCTTTGTAGATAATATATAAATAAATATAAAAGAAAGTGCCGCAAATGCAGTTAAATGCAAAAATATTTTTTTTGCCCAGAATTCAAAACAGGCATCAAGAATAATTATGTAGTAAAGCAAAAACAATGGGCTGTTAATACCACCAGTAAAAAAAATTGCAAACGATGCAACTGAAATATCAAAAAAACCGGTTATATAAGAATAAAAAATTGGATGGAGTAAAAAATACTTATAATAAACATTCATTATTATATTAAAAAGAATTGACAAAATTACTATTGCTACAGTTAAAAATAAAAATTGAATATGTACTAAAAATACATAGCCAATAAAAAATGTTCCACCGATTAAAACAATTATCCATCTTAATTTAATATCAGAAAGGATTGATTTGCCAATAAAGTCCTGATTAACAATTTTTTCCTGCATTTAAACTCACTCACCTTTTTTTAAAGGGTTTTTAAAAATCGCACCTTTCGCGATTTTTTAGATTTATTAATAGTATTCTTCCTCTCCTGTTAATTTTGCTGAAACTGTATCTGAAAAATCACTTTCTGACCCGTCTTTACCAACTGCTGTTACAAGGAAATTATATTCTACCCCTGTTGTAAGACCGCCAAGGGTTGCTTTTGTTTCTTTAAGCAATGATTTATTTAATTTTTTGTATTTCTTATCATCTAATTTTTTATAATATAAATTATAACCAACAACATTTTTGTCTGTTGATTCATTCCACATTATTATTATGTTACCTGCTTCTATTTTTGCTATAACACCGGTTACTTTTGGCGGCTTTGCGGCAATGTATTTTGTCGGTTTTGCAACTGCTTTTTCTGAATAAATGCTTTCAAGTCCTCTGTTATTTATTGCTGTGACAACAAATTCATATTCTATGTCATTATTCAAAACCGCCTTGTATTTTGCCTCTTCCATTATCGGTTCTTTATTTAATTTAATAAATTTATCTGCTTTTTTCTCCTTATAATAGATATTGTATCCGGTTATATTTGCTTCTGGATTTGGTTCCCAGCCAATTGAAACAATTCTGTCGCCTGCAATTGCAACAACTTTTTCAGGCGGTCTTGGCGCACCAATTGAAGGTCTCGGAACTCTTTCGCCAAATTTTACACTAAGAGAAATTCTGTGTGCATCACCGAGTTCTTTATGCGGTGAAAATGCATAATCAACACTGAAAAGATCCGGCACTGCAATACCGGCGCCTGCTGAAAAACTCTCATCTTCATTTCCTATTTTATAACCACCACGGATAAATAAAATGTTAAAAATTTTTAATTCTGAACCGAAATCAATGAACCACTTTTTGTAATCAGGGTTCATTGTATCTATTGGTTTTATTACATCTGATGACAGAATGATACCAAAATCTTTTGAAAAATCATAATTAAAACATAAACCGAGTTTTGTAGATAAAGGTGCATTATCTTCGCCTGTTGTTTGCCCCATATCTGAAAATACAAGCCCTGCCCGTATGCTTTCAGTTATATTTGCAATTAACCCCAGGTCAATTAAAAAAGACGAAGGAAGTGCTTTGCCAAGTAATTCGCGCTTTATGTATTTTAAATTTGCTCCAATTGATATATTTCCTATTGTAAAATCTTTTGTATATAAATTTCCAAGGTTTCTGCCAGCACTTATTGAAATTGCCATATCATAAGATGCAGGTGCATCGGGCAATAATTTAACTCCAGAAGAGTTAACTGTGCTGTTAAAAGATGGAACTGAAAGATAATTAAATCCAATGCCTATATTTGTTAAATTATCAACCGGAACTATTATGGAACCGAATTCATAATTTACATTGTTATACCAGATTAAATGCATAAAAGTGGCACTCCACTTGTCTATGAGTGAAATTCCTGCAGGATTAAAAAATATGGCATTTGCATCATCAGCAACACCGGAAAAAGCACCTGCCATTGCCTCCGGCCTTGCCCCAACTCCGATTTTTAAAAAATCGGCATTTGAAGTCCCACTGCCAAGTGCAAAAATACCTGTTATAAAAACTAAACTAAAAACTGTTAAAAATAATACTTTTTTCATCTGTTACCTCTTTTACTCTTTTATAACTGCGACCATTTTTGTCTGCTCAAAACTACCTGCTTTAAGTTTCACATAATAAATTCCTGATGTAACAAATCTGCCATCATCTGCTCTGCCATCCCAAATGGCTAATTGCGTATATAATATGCCTGCTTCTAATCTGCCTAATGAAATTGTTCTAACTTTCTGACCTGCAATGTTATAAATAAGTATTTCTGCATTATTAACTACCTGACTCACACTTATGATAATTGTCACTGTTTCGCCTTTTGCCGGATTAAAGCTGTTTGCACTTAAATACATATCATTATGCGCTGTAGTGGAAGAACCGAATTGTATGGAAACAGTATTTGAAGAAACAGATGTTCCATTTATTATATTCGGCCTTGCTGTTCCACTTGCATCAACATAACTGAATACCAGATTATCATTAAATGTAATATCTCCACCTGAAATTGCATTATAGACCCATGTGAATGAAGCAGAAGACCCAGCAGTCACAGTTATTCCAGCAACAGCTGGAGTTGTCACAGATGCATAACCTGTTCCTGCAACAGAAGGTCCTGCAAGTGCTGAATTTGACATTGAAAGTGGATATACGTTATAAGCATCTAACTGACCTAAATTTGTAACACTCATAATAACAGTGATTGCTCCACCTATGGGCACAATAGAAGGCATTGCTGAAATTGAAACATTAAATCTTGGATTAGATGGCGCTATGACAATGCTACCATAGGCATCATTTGATGTAACCTGTGTTGATGAGCCATCGTTTGAGCCAGTGGCATTTGCTGTAAAATAAAGTGTGCCGGGTGTTGCGCCTGCATTATAAATCCAGGTAAATCTCTTTGCATTTGCAGCACCTACTGGAATGCTATCTTCAAAAGCCGGAACAGGACCGCTAATGAGTGAAATAGATGCCATATTATAATTAACTGTAGGCGTAACTGCTCTCGCTGTCCTTATTCCTGAATTTTCAATTGTCATTACAACTGTGATATAACCATTTAATGGCACAGGAACTGTGGAAGAACTGACCTGCAATGTTGCCTGTAAACTCGGCAGCGGTTCTGTGATTGTTATTGATACATCTTCGTCCCAGGCAGTTGATGGAACAGGAAGTCCTGATATTGCATCTGTTGCACCAACTGCAACTGCACTGAATGTAACAATTCCCTGTGCATTTGCAGAGAATGTCCAGGTAAATGAACGTGTTGCACCACCTGCTATTGTAACAGGCGAAACAGGTGAAGTCATCTGTATCACTCCACCGGTTCCTTCATAAGAAATTGAATAAGAAACATTATTTGCCTGCGCCTGACCTGTATTGGAGACAGTCATAATAACTGTGATTTTTTGCGATTCTGATAAACTACCCATTGGTATAGTTCTGATATACGAATACAGTGCTGCTGGCTTATATATTACAACATTGTTTGACGTATTTGATGCCTGAACTGTTTCTGATGTAATTGCATCAGCGCCTGAAATAGTTGCAGAAAGTGCAAATGTGCCTGCTGCATCAGCACTTAATGTCCAGGTAAAGCATGCATTCGCACCACTCGTTAATGTAAGCGGTGACGAAGGTGCAAACCAGCCAAGCTGTGTAACAGAGGCAGTTCCAACAAATGATGCGGAAATTGTTACATTGTCTGCCTGTGTCTGTCCATTATTTGTCACACTCATAACAACGGTTATGAATTGTCCTTCATTAACCTGAGAAGGTATTGCATATATTGATGAAGTAAACGCCGCCTTTGTCTGAATTGCTATGCTGTTTGATAATGCATAAAGTGATTCAATGTTAACTCCACGGCCAGGGTCAAATCCAACTGCTTTTCTGCTGAATGCCACAGTCCCTGAACCAGCAGCAGAATAAGTCCATGTATAACTCACAGAAGCAGAAGGTGGAAGCGTTGCTGTGTAAGTTGATGGCTGCGGTCCTGATATTAATGTAACTGGTGCACCAATAGTGGTCATTAATAAATTCTGCGGTCCAACATTTGTTGCATTAGAAAGACCCGTGTTCTGTATATCCATTATTACTGTTATCTGTTGCCCGATACTTATTGGTCCAGCAGGTAAAGCATTTATGGAAGCAGCAAGGGCTGCTGCTGCATTTATGGAAATGCTTGCTGTTGTTGTAGTTGTCGTGTAATCCCATGCTGGATAATTGCCATCCTGACCATATGCATAGCCGCTGAATCCAATTGAACCAACACCGCTTGCTGTATAAGTCCAGGTAAATACTTTCATTGAACCACCTGCAATTGATGCACTCACAGGAACAGGTCCTGAAATCAGATAAGCATCTGGTGCAGGTGAACTTGCCGCAAATGAAGTATGATACGGTGTCACATTTATTGCTGTTGCATCACCTGTGTTTGTTACAACCAAAAGAACTGTGAATACTTCACCATTGTATCTCATAGGTGGATTCACATAAAGTGTGGATGCAAGTGTGGCAACCTGCTGCACTGCTATGGTCCCAGATGTAACTATACCAGAATTTACAACTGCGCCTGAATTTGAATCAATGCCAGTTACTTTACCAGAGAAACTAAATGTGCCTGTTCCAAGTGCTGTAAATGTCCATGTAAATGTGGTAGATGAATGACCCGCAAGGTCAACAGGTGTTGGCGTTGATATGACACCTGCAAGTGCACCAGGTGCCTGATTTAATTCAATTGGGTCCGGTCTTAAATTATTAACTGTTGTATCTCCACTGTTTGTAACTGTGAGTGTTACTGTGAATAATTGTCCTTCATAAGGTGAAAGACGTAAACTCACAGATGATGGTGCATTTATGCCAGAGACCTGTAAAACAGGCGGACTCTGTATTAAAACCCAGTTTGTCTGGGAATAAGAAGAATTAACTGTTGCAAGTGTATTTATATCCTGTCCCTCTGCTCTACCCTGCCAGCCAATATCACCCACTGTGCTTGCCAATACTGTCCAGGTAAATGTCTGAGTTGAACCAGCAGGTAAAGTCACACTTTCTGGCATAGGTGTCGGATTTGCAGGAACAGCATTCCCTGTTCCCATCTTTATTAACTGCAATGGTTTTACATTTATTGCTGTTGAACCACCTGTATTTGTTACTGTCATTATTATGGTTATTGCCTGACCTGTGTTTACTGTGTTTGGCAGAGCATCAATGCGTGATACAAGAACAGGTGGCGCCTCCACAGAAAGTGGCATTGACACAGCAGGATTTGAAGTTACATTCATCGGTAAAATGGCATCCTGTCCGATTGCAACTGCACTGAATACAACCGTTCCAACCGTGCTATCTGTCTCTAATACCCATTTGAAAACTTTTGATGTTCCAACTGGTAAATTCACAGATGCAACATCTGCTGTAACTGTTAATGATTTCATAACTCCATTATCTGTATATGCTACAAGTCCTGCTGCCGGTGAAACCCCGACTGCATTATGCAATCCGGTATTTGTTACTGATAAATAAACAGTTATTCTCTGATTAAAACCGGCAACCTGCGGGGCTATAATCATTTCTGCTGTTAAAATTGCTTGCTGCTGAATTATGTTAACCACTCTTTCAACTGATGGTCCGGTTTGAACTGTTAGTCCTGTATTTATATCAACTCCTGCTGCACCACCGCTGAATGAAACAGTGCCCTGTCCCGCTGCTGAATAAGTCCAGACAAATTTTACTGATTGTCCGCCTGCAAGTGTTTGTGACGAAGGCGCAGGACCTGTTAACAATGTGATGCTGCCTGTTCCTGTTTGCAGTAATGAAGGAGCAACTCCACTAACTGTGCTTGCCCCTGAATTTGAAACCGTCATTTCAACTGTTATCATCTGCTGTTCTGCCACAGTTGGCGGATAAACAGTAAATGATGTAATAGTGAGTGATGCCGGCAATTGCACAGAAATATATCTTACAGATGTGCCGGGCGAGAAAACAGTGAGCCCGCTATTTGCATCAACACCCTGAGCATAACCGCTGAAATAAATTGTGCCTGTGCCTTCTGCACTGTATGTCCAGATGAATACAGCTGAAGAGCCACCGGCAATTGAAGAAGAAGGCGGTGATGAAATAACGCTTGCCCATGCTGAACCACCTGTGGAACTAACAGTGAGTTGCGGGGTTATAGTATTGGCATAAGCATCACCTGTATTTGTAACAACCATTGTAATTGTGAAAACCTGTGCCGAATTCACATAAGAAGGCGCATAAATTTGCGCCTGCAATGCCGCTGCATTCTGTATTCTTATAATTCCTGAAATTGCAGGTGCTGTGTATTTACTTCCATCAACATCTCCGTAACCAGCATACGCTGTAAATACGAGAGAGCCGGCTGATTGTGCAGTATAGACCCATGTAAATGTCTGCGTTAAACCACTGCCAAGAGCAGGCGCCGGTGTTGGTGATGATTGCAATAAAAGTGATGCACCATAATAGGTAATACCTGCATAAGGTGTCACATTTGTGGTTGTTGATGCAGTTCCACCATTTGTGACTGTTAAAATGACTGTTATTTGCTGGCCTATGGATACAACACTCTGCGAAACAGATATGTCATTAAGCAGATACGCTGAATCTGAAATCTGTATTGTATTTGATGTTGCAGAATTTGAATTTAATGTTTCTCCTGTGTTTGCATCAAAACCAAAAACCGATGCAGTAAAATTAATATTGCCCTGCGTTGTTGACTGATAAATCCATGTAAACACTGAATAAGAAGAGCCATTTATTGAGACAATGGATGAAGGCGAAGGACCTGAAATTAAATTCGCAGCACCTGTTCCATTAACCGCAGGGTTTGCTACCGGTGAAATTGATATTGCCTGTGACTGACCTGAATTTGAAACAGTTAAATAAACTGTGATAAGCTGACCTGTCTTTATAACAGGCGGTGTTTCTGGTACTGCTTTTAAAGAAATGGTAAGCTGCGCCGGTATCTGCACAAGCACTGAGTTGCTTTCTGTCATTGATGAACTTACAGAGAGTCCGCTGTTTTCATCATAGCCGGTAACATTTCCACTTAAAACAACATTCCCCTGACCGGTTGCTGAGAATGTCCATGTAAAATACGCTGTTGTGCCACCGACAATTGTTTGATTTGCAGGCGAAGGTCCTGCTACCGGTATCATACCACCAGTACTTGCAGATGTTATGAATAAATTATTCGGAGCTGTATTTACAGCATCAGCAATTCCTGAATTTGTCACAGTCATTATTACTGTTGCTGTTTGCCCTAAATTCATTGTTGACCTGAGTATGCTTATACTGGATGAAAGTTGCGGTCTTGTTTCTATGATTACTGAATTTGAAGTTGCTGTTACGCTCTGATAATTCTGCCCTGTTCTTATATCCATGCCTTCTGCTCTGCCAAAGAATGCTATAGAACCTGATGAATCAGCACTGTATGTCCATGTGAAACTACCTGCACCACCTGCTTGTATTGTTATGGAATTTGGCTGCGGACCTGTTAAAAGTGTTGCATATCCTGTTCCTATTCTTGTTAAAGGTAATGCATTGACATTTATTGCATCTGTTCCGCCTGTGTTGCTTACTGTCATTACTACTGTCATCTTTTGTCCTACTGAATATGTGCTCGGCGGTGTCAGTATTGTTATATCTATGTATGATAAATTAGGTGGCGTATATGCATTCACCGCTACCTGTGTCACTCCACTCACCTGCCCGCTCACCTGTTCCATCGCATATCCGCTGAATACTATTACTCCTGATGTCGTGCAACTGTATGTCCATGTAAAGTATCCACTCGCCCCTGCCTGTATTGTTAACTTTGCTGGCACTGGTCCGCTTATCTTTGCTGCTCCTCCTACCGGCGTTATCTCAAATGTGCTGCTCGTCGGCGTTACTTCGTAGGCTGTCACCAATCCAACGTTATCCACCCTCATCACTATTGTTAATACCTGTCCTACTGTCACTTCTGTCGGTGCCACGCTCGCATCTACTGCTAATACCGGTAAATTTGATACCACATTTGCTGTCCTCGTTGTTACTGCTGATACTACTCCTGCTCCTGAATTCACATCTGCTCCACTCGCATTTCCACTGAATATTACCTGCCCTGTCCCTGCAAAACTGAATGTCCATGTAAATACCTGCGAACTCCCTCCTGCTATGCTCGCAACTCCTGGAACAGGTCCTGTCTCTATCATCGCCACAGGCACTCCTTCTACTGTCATACTCGGTATCACATTTATTGCTCCTGCCTGTCCTGCATTTGTCACTGTCATATACACTGTTATTATGTCTTCCAGTTGCTTTATTGTTATCGGCTTTACACTTATACTTGACATTAACTGCGCCGGGGTCTGTATCGTCATACTTCCACTTGACCCTATTGCTGTCTTTGTCACTCCTGTGTTCTCATCTATTCCTCTTACCAGCGATGTCACTGTATATATCCCTGCTGCGTTTCCACTGTATGTAAATGTGAATTCTCTTACCTGTCCTCCTCCTACTGTCTCTGTTATTGGCTCAGGCCCGCTTAACATTACTATCCCGCTTCCTGCACTCGGCGTTATTGCCGTAACCATTACTGCATTTGCTCCGCCTGTGTTTGTCACTGTTACATATAATGTAAATATCTGTCCCACACTTATCTGTCCAGGCACCCTTATTGATGCACTCAAGCCAGCCGGTGTTTGCACCTCTACTGTATTGCTCCACTTTGCACTCGCTACTATTGTCGCTCCATTTGCTTCATTATAACCTGCGGCACTTGCACTGAACCATATACTACCTGCTCCGCTTCCCTGGTATATCCACGTGAATTCCTGTCCTGTCCCTGAATTTATTGTCGCACTTACAGGCATTGGTCCACTTAACAGTATTCCTCCTGCACTCCCTAACACACTCATCGCACTCGGACTAACTCCTACTGCATTTCCCTGCCCTGCATTTGTTACTAACATTACTACTGTTATCTGCTGCCCTGTGCTCACTACTGTCGGTTGTGCCACTATGCTGCTTATCTCTAAATTTGCTGAATTGTATATGCCCACATTATTTGATGTGCCTGTGTTGCTGGTTATCGTATTTCCATTGTTTTCATCTATGCCTGCTGCATTCCCTGTGAAATACACTGTTCCTGCCTGGCTCGCCTGATATATCCATGTATATCTTCCTGTGCCTCCTCCATTTATATCCTGCATAAGTGGCTGCGGTCCGCTCACGTATACCGCATTTCCACTCCCTGTGTTGGTTATTGTTAAGGCAACCGGGGAGACATTCTTTGCTGCTGGTTCACCAGCATTTGTAATTTCCATTACAACTGTTATATAACTGCCTGTCCCGGCACTCGCTGGTTGTGCAATTATGTTTGCAATTAAATTCACCGGGTTCTGTATTGTTATAAATGGTGAATTACTCATTCCTGATGTTTTTGCAACTAAACTGTTTTCATCATAACCAGTTGCATTTCCACTGAAACCAATGCTGCCTGTGCCTGATGCACTGTATGTCCATGTGAAATTCGCTGAACTACCGCCTGCTATTGTTGTAGAAGAAGGTGTTGGTCCATTTATTAATATCATTCCACCTGTGCTGCCTGCAAGCGTCCATAAAACATTTGGCGACACATTTATTGCATCTGCCTGACCGGTATTTGTAACTGTCATTATGACAAGAACTTGCTGCCCAAGATTTATTTTACTCTTATTTATATTAATACTGCTTACAAGCAATGCCGGCATTTCTATTATGACTGTATTTGATGTATTGGTTACACTATAATAAGTTATACCTGTTCTCGGGTCTATTCCTTTTGCCTGACCAAAGAATCCAATATCTCCATTGCCCGATGCTGAATAAGTCCATGTAAATTGCTGTGCTCCACCTGCTGGTATTGTTACATTGTTTGGCTGTGGTCCGCTTAACAAATCAATACTACCTGTTCCAATTTTTATTAATGGTGCAGAAGGTCCTGCACTCACAACTGCTGTTCCACCTGTGTTGCTTACTGTCATTACTACTGTCATCTTTTGTCCTACTGAATATGTGCTCGGCGGTGTCAGTATTGTTATATCTGTGTATGATAAATTAGGTGGCGTATATGCATTCACCGCTACCTGTGTCACTCCACTCACCTGCCCGCTCACCTGTTCCATCGCATATCCGCTGAATACTATTACTCCTGATGTCGTGCAACTGTATGTCCATGTAAAGTATCCACTCGCCCCTGCCTGTATTGTTAACTTTGCTGGCACTGGTCCGCTTATCTTTGCTGCTCCTCCTACCGGCGTTATCTCAAATGTGCTGCTCGTCGGCGTTACTTCGTAGGCTGTCACCAATCCAACGTTATCCACCCTCATCACTATTGTTAATACCTGTCCTACTGTCACTTCTGTCGGTGCCACGCTCGCATCTACTGCTAATACCGGTAAATTTGATACCACATTTGCTGTCCTCGTTGTTACTGCTGATACTACTCCTGCTCCTGAATTCACATCTGCTCCACTCGCATTTCCACTGAATATTACCTGCCCTGTCCCTGCAAAACTGAATGTCCATGTAAATACCTGCGAACTCCCTCCTGCTATGCTCGCAACTCCTGGAACAGGTCCTGTCTCTATCATCGCCACAGGCACTCCTTCTACTGTCATACTCGGTATCACATTTATTGCTCCTGCCTGTCCTGCATTTGTCACTGTCATATACACTGTTATTATGTCTTCCAGTTGCTTTATTGTTATCGGCTTTACACTTATACTTGACATTAACTGCGCCGGGGTCTGTATCGTCATACTTCCACTTGACCCTATTGCTGTCTTTGTCACTCCTGTGTTCTCATCTATTCCTCTTACCAGCGATGTCACTGTATATATCCCTGCTGCGTTTCCACTGTATGTAAATGTGAATTCTCTTACCTGTCCTCCTCCTACTGTCTCTGTTATTGGCTCAGGCCCGCTTAACATTACTATCCCGCTTCCTGCACTCGGCGTTATTGCCGTAACCATTACTGCATTTGCTCCGCCTGTGTTTGTCACTGTTACATATAATGTAAATATCTGTCCCACACTTATCTGTCCAGGCACCCTTATTGATGCACTCAAGCCAGCCGGTGTTTGCACCTCTACTGTATTGCTCCACTTTGCACTCGCTACTATTGTCGCTCCATTTGCTTCATTATAACCTGCGGCACTTGCACTGAACCATATACTACCTGCTCCGCTTCCCTGGTATATCCACGTGAATTCCTGTCCTGTCCCTGAATTTATTGTCGCACTTACAGGCATTGGTCCACTTAACAGTATTCCTCCTGCACTCCCTAACACACTCATCGCACTCGGACTAACTCCTACTGCATTTCCCTGCCCTGCATTTGTTACTAACATTACTACTGTTATCTGCTGCCCTGTGCTCACTACTGTCGGTTGTGCCACTATGCTGCTTATCTCTAAATTTGCTGAATTGTATATGCCCACATTATTTGATGTGCCTGTGTTGCTGGTTATCGTATTTCCATTGTTTTCATCTATGCCTGCTGCATTCCCTGTGAAATACACTGTTCCTGCCTGGCTCGCCTGATATATCCATGTATATCTTCCTGTGCCTCCTCCATTTATATCCTGCATAAGTGGCTGCGGTCCGCTCACGTATACCGCATTTCCACTCCCTGTGTTGGTTATTGTTAAGGCAACCGGGGAGACATTCTTTGCTGCTGCCTGTCCATTGTTTAATACTTGCATTATTACTGTTATATATTCTCCTGTGCCTGTATTTGTTGGCTGAGCTGTTATGCTCGCTGTTAAATTTGCAGGCACCTGTATGTTTACATAATTTGTTTCTTTCATTGCTGATTTTACTTCTGCTCCACTGTTTTCATCATAACCAGTTGCATTTCCACTGAAACCAATGCTGCCTGTGCCTGATGCACTGTATGTCCATGTGAAATTCGCTGAACTACCACCTGCTATTGTTGTTGAAACTGGCGCAGGCCCACTTATTGGTATTACTCCACCTGAACTCGCATTTGTTATCCACAATGTGTTTGCTTTTACATTTATTGCATCTGCTACTCCATTATTTGTCACTGTCATTATTACTGTTATTTCCTGTCCTATGTTAACTGTATTCTTTCCTATTATATTTAATGAACTTGCTAAATTTGCAGGCGCTTCTATCATTACAGTATTTGATGTTCCTGTCACACTTAAATATGTTTCTCCTGTCCTTATATCATAACCTACTATTCTTCCATTTAATCCATAACTGCCTGAACCACTTGCACTGTATGTAAATGTAAATGTCTGTCCGCTTCCTGCAAATATTGTTACGCTCGCTGGAACAGGTCCACTTATAATCTCTGCTGCTCCTGTCCCTACTTTTGAAAGCGGCACTATCGGACTTGCACTCACAACTGCTGTTCCGCCTGTGTTGCTTACTGTCATTACTACTGTCATCTTTTGTCCTACTGAATATGTGCTCGGCGGTGTCAGTATTGTTATATCTATGTATGATAAATTAGGTGGCGTATATGCATTCACCGCTACCTGTGTCACTCCACTCACCTGCCCGCTCACCTGTTCCATCGCATATCCGCTGAATACTATTACTCCTGATGTCGTGCAACT
>Ga0078972_1009538_pt1 | contig 19069 bp, 16 predicted proteins | sample YelNatPaOPGAMG01_FD_67568 | JGI IMG/M metagenome (GOLD analysis project Ga0078972, IMG submission 67568) | Hot spring thermophilic microbial communities from Obsidian Pool, Yellowstone National Park, USA - OP-RAMG-01 (SPADES assembly) (version 2) | ecosystem: Environmental > Aquatic > Thermal...
TTTACAATTAAGGAGGTTTTATTTGACAAACGAGATTAAATATGAGATAATTAAAAGGTTCTTTGAAAACTAAATAAATAAGTTATATATTTCTATTTCCCCTAAGAGGGGAGAAAGGAGGAACGAATGAAGGTATTAAAGTTACTGGAAGGAAAATTGATTGAATTTCCCCAAAAGATGTTACGTCTTGATGAGGCCGATTACGAATCAACTATAGAACTCTTTCTTTATAGTGTCCGTACTGTTCATGCTATTTTAATATTTCCTTTTAATGGTCTTTTCCCCACTAGAAAAAAAAGAAAAAACTTTGATTTTATTTATTGGAACAGTCTTCATGATTTTGATATAAGAGATAAAACAATTATCTTTTGGCCAAAAGAATTAGAGAAATTGTCTTTAGGAAGGTCTCAAGATGTTGTAATAGGAAATAGAAATACCACCACCATTAGTTATTTAGAGGAGGTAAAGGGTTATATTATGAATATGTATTCTGATCGCGATTTATGTTTTACAGTATTGGTGACTGACCTCCATTGGCAAAGGGTAAGAAGAGATTTTGAGAGAGTTTTTAAAACTTTAGCTCAAGATCAAAGAAGAACGATAGGAGTCATACCTTATTTAGTTAGAATATCTACTTCTCCTGGCTCTTTGCTATGGATAAGGAAAATTCTTTTGGGATTAAAGGAGAGGGTTATTTGTTTAATTTCTAGCTGGTGGTGGGATTTATACTTTAGAGCAAGTCTTAAAAGGGGAGGACTTAAATGAAAGAAAGAATGAAAAAGGAAAGAAAGAAGAAAATGTTTATTTACAATATTCCGGTTCAAATTAAAGGAGAAAATAATATAGTTTTTAAAAAGGAAATCACTATCGCTGCTGAAGACAAAAGAATAGCAATAGGGATTGCAAGAAAAGTAGCCAAAGGTAAGTTTTTAAAGGCATTTCCAACTCATCGCATAGAAGAGATTATAATTGATGTTAAAAATATTACAGTGAGAGCCAGTTTAGAAAAGAAACAGAAAGGAAGAAAGCCGCGAGCCAGATCTTTATTCAGAAGTAAATCAATAAAAGAAACCTGTCTCCTAGAGGGTAAAGAAATAGTTAAAGACGTAGGGGATAAAAGAATAGTCCACAAAATTGTAGAATATGGAGAATATTGTTTTTATCTTTTAGAAAATGAAATAGCAAAAGTTATCCAATACGATAATGAGGAAAGAGTTATCATAGAAGGTTATGAAGATAGTTCTTTAGCTTACTTAAAAGTATTGACATTTAATTCAGAGGGAGAGAAAGTATTTATCCGGTGGGAAAAAGAAATAAATAGTGGTAAGCTTAAGCTAAGTTCTTATATAGAATTTTTTTACAATTCTTCTTATAGTAATTGGATTCCAAAAAACGAGTTTTACAAAACGAAAGAAATAGCCCAGAGATATTTAAAAGAAAGGAGGTAAGAAATGAAGGAAAGGAAAGGAAATGAATTAGAAATAGTTGGCACTATTCCTATTGGATCTATCTGGGATGCTGATTTTGCTATTTTTAAAGACGGTACAATTGGAGAAATTCATAAAGGAGCCCAGAAAAGGGGATTGATTATAATAAAAAGGCATATAAAAAATGTGGATGCCGCGATTAGAATGTACTTGATTCACATTTTGTCTCGTTATCTTAAAACCGTAAAAGGTATTAAAGGAACTGAGGTACAATTTTTAGGCCAGCTTCAGGAAATGGATTTATTGAAGGTTAAGTTAATTGAAATAATAGAAAATTTAAAGAAGAAGGCTTATCCGAAAGAGGGGTTAGAGCTTGTTATCAATGAGATAGAAAAAATGAGAGTAAATATAAACCCCCAACTAGAAAAGATTAAAAGAAGAAAACTAGAAATAGGGAAATGGGCTTTAAGAAAAGCAAAGATTCTGCTTATAGAAAAACAGCGAGTGAATAAAATAATAGAGAATTTGTTTTTGGAGTTAATAAAACTCTATGATATCTGTAAAGATACCAAAAAGATAAATTCTAATTTTAAAGAATTTATGTTTGGAAAAAATTACGTGAATTTATTAGGACAAACTAAAGACCTTAGGACAATCAAAGAACACTTTTTAGATTATCCTCAAGATTTGGATAAGATAAGAGAGATCGAAAAGAACCTTCCTCTTTTAAAAGATAAAGAAGAAGGAAATTTTGTTAGTAGTCTCAAAAGAATAATAAATATGATGATTCCTATAGTTGAAGGTCCTGTCACATATTCTGTTAATAGAAAGAAATATCAGATTTTCAGAGGAGGTGTACAATGTCTTACAAAGAAAGAAGAAAAGTAGAGCCAGAATTAATAGTTGAATTTAGTCCAATTGGTTTTCCTATATCAGTAACTTTTTTTATAGAAGGCCAGGAAGTGATATTTATCCCTTCAAGAAAAATAATAAACGGAAGTGAAATAAGGAAGGTGAAAAAGACAAGTAGCGAGTGGCTCGACGATGAATTATATAAAATGGGATATAGACAAGCTTTAAGTTTACTTATTACAGATCCGCCAGATGCATCTTGGCTTAAATGTCCTTATTGCGGCATAATTTCTGATTCAATTTTAGAATTAGTAAAAGCTAAAAGGATAAAAGAGATAGTGGGCAGAACTGTTCAATGTTCAAACTGTAATCGTTTTTATAAAATTCCCGATCCCCCTTTATCTTCAAAATTTGAGAAATATAATTTGTTGTAAATATATAACCGGGCAGGAAAGGAGGTGAGATAGTTTGCCCGGTTTTTTTATTATTTACTGAGTATTGGTTTAAAATTTATAGCTTTAATTTATTTTCCACGATCGTGGAGAAAAAATAAAAACTACAAAAAATCAATTTTCAATTTTCAATTTTCAATTTTCAATCAATGTTACAATTTTCAATTTTCAAATAATCAAATATTAATTGAAAATTGAATCATTTGCCTGCCCAAGTTTTACTTCGTAAAATTTGGGCAGGTGAGAAAATTTATTGTAAATTGAAAATTTAAAATTAATACAAGATACTAGCTACTAGATATAAGATACTTAATCCCAGATTCCAAATTCCAGATTCTAGATTCCAGCTTATACCTCACTATGATATTTTTTATGAATGTCTTTTAATTGTTTTGAAGTGACATGAGTATAAATTTGAGTAGTAGCGATGTTTTTGTGGCCTAAAAATTCTTGAACTAACCTTAAATCCACTCCCTGAGTCAAAAGATCAGTCGCGAACGCATGGCGAATCGTATGGGGAGTGGCGGGAATAGAAATACCAGCTTTAATCACATATTTTTTTACAATATTTTCCACTGAGCGGGGGGTTAATCTATCAAGGGGTTTTGGTCCTTTATAATTTATAAATAAAGCATTGTTTTTATCTTTTCTGGTATCAAGATAATCCTTTAAAGCTTTTAAAGCCCGCGGGGATAAATAAACTGGTCGAATTCTTCCTCCTTTACCAATAACATTAATTTCTAAATCTTCGTTTAAGTTTTCTATTTTTATTTGGTCACGGTTTAAACTTACAAGTTCTGAAACCCTTAAACCAGTAGAAAACAACACTTCTAAAATTGCTTTATCTCTTAAGCCAATAATATTTGAAACATCTGGCGCTTCAATTAATTTCTTTATTTGTTCTAAAGTTAAAAATTTAATACTTCTTCCTTTTTTTTCTTTAAAAAGTTTTATTTTTTCTTGAGGGAGGGATTGGATATCTCTTTCTGCTAAAAAATTTAAGAAACTTCTTAAAGCAATAAGATAGTAATTTACTGAACTCCTTTTTAACGGTTCTTTAGTATTTTTATTATAGGTTTGCGATAAATAAACGCGGTATTTCCAAAGATGGTCACTAGTTAGCTCATGGGGCAAAAGTTTTTCTAGTTTGTTTTTTTTGAGCCACTCAACGAATTTATTAATAAAACGAGAATAGGTAATTTGACTATTGTGGGAAAGGCCCTTTTCGATATCCAAATATTCAAAAAATTCATCAATCAAATCTATAATTGGTTTATTTATTTTTTTCATATTTTATTTTCATATATTATTTTTATATTTTATTTTAGAAAATTAGATTTTTTTTAAAAACTGGTGGGGGAGGAGTAATAAGAAAGGGGGTTTGGTTTAGCTAATGTCTACCGATCTCTAACTTCGCTAAAGATATATTATGCGAAGTATACTATCTTTATTTTAACGCCTTAAAATAGCTTGTCAAGTACTTTCCCCTGCTTAAGGAAGGTACGAGGAAACAAGAATCATAAATAATGAATTATGAATAAGAAAGAATTAAAAGAATTAAAGGTGGAAGATTGGATTATTTCCTATTTTACTAAAAACTTGAGGAGTTTAACAAGCATTTCTAAAACCGCTAAAATAAGCCTTCCTGCTGCCTTTAAAATAGCCAAAAAATGGCCGATAATCCCCTCAGCAAAGATTTGATTGACTATTTTATCTAGCCATTTTAAAGCCTCAACTATTATTTGAGAGAATTGATTAGTAAATTGTCCCCAGTCCATATTTTTAAGTTTAATTTTTTATTAGAATTTAGTTAACGAGGTTCTCTGGTCTGCCTTTAAGATAATTTAATATATTTTCAATAGAGGTGGTTAAAAGATTTTTTAAGGCTTCTTCAGTATTAAAAGCATTATGGGGGGTGACTAAAACATTATCTAAATCTACAAAGATAACATTTAAAAGAAGTTTTTTTAATTTTTCTGCTTCTTTAATTTCTTCTTTAGCTAAAAGTTCTTGTTCTTCTTTAACTAATCCTTCTTCTTCTAAAACATCTAAAGCCGCGCCGGCAATTTGACCTGATTTTAATGCTTGATACAATGCTTCGGTTTCAACAATTCCTCCTCTGGCCGTATTTATAAGATAAGCGCCATTTTTAATTAACGAAATATTATTTTTATTTATAAAATGATGGGTTTCTTCATTATAAGGAAGGTGCAAAGAAATCACATCTGAATTTTTAAGTAATTCTTCTAAAGGAACATACTTAAAACCCAGCGATTGAGCCATTTCCTCGTTTGGATATTTATCATAAGCTAAAACATTCATTTCAAATCCTTTGGCAATTTTAATCACATTCATTCCAATCCTCCCTGTGCCAATTACCCCCATTGTTTTATTATAGAGTTCTTTTCCTGTTAAATTTTCTAATTTAAAGCTTCCACTTTCTCTGATTTGATGATAAGCCTGATAAATTTTTCTTACAAGCGCCAATAGTAAAGCAAAAGTATATTCAGCTACTGTATGGCTGCCATAGCTTGGAACATTTGAAACCATTATCCCCTTTTGTTTACAGTACTGAATGTCAATATGATCAAAGCCTGTTGAACGCGTCACAATTAATTTTAAATTAGGAAGTTGGTCAATTACTTCCTTTTTAAATTCAGAATTAATAAAGCAAGAGATAATCTCGTATTCCTGAAATTTTGAGGCATTTTCTATTTTTATTGCCTCACTATAAAAATCAGTGATTTCTAAAAACTCGGGAAAAGCTTTAAGATAATCTTTTTCCCATTGAGAGGTTTCTAAAAAAGCAACTTTGTTCATAGATAATAATAATTTTTAATTTTATAATTTTTAATTTTATAAATAAACATATCTAATTTTATAATTTTTAAAATATTAATTCAAAATTCAAAAGTCAAAAGTCAAAATTTAAAGTTAAAAGTCAAAAGTGTTTGTTTTTAAGTTTTATAACTGCTGCACCTAACATATTAGAAATTTCAGTAAGTTCAATTAATAAATCATTAATTTTATCTTCACTAATTAGTTTAGCATCTTTTAAGAGATATAACCAATACTTTGTCTCATTAGCACTCTTAAGAGAAATCTCATAGAATTTCTTAAATTCAAGACGAAAACTCGAAGCTTTAGCTTCAATAATATTAGCTCCGATAGAAGTAGCCGCTCTTATTAATTGATCAGTAATTATCCAAACACTTCTCTTATTTGGTAGATTATCAGTTAAAGCAATAACTTTTAAACTAAACTGATAACATCTATTTTTTAAATTACTTTTATAATTTTGACTTTCATTTTTGACTTTCTTGCCCCCATCCCCCACCTTTTAAAAAAAGATGGGGGGTGGGGGTGAAAATTTTGACTTTTGACTGGGAACATATTGGTGGGGCTTTCTTATTAATTTTTAATTTTATAATTTTTAATTTTTAAAATTGTTTATAAATTGAGACATTAAGAAATTATTTAAAAATTGGAAATTTAAAATTAAAAATTTGTATCACTCTTTTATATTTTACCATTCTTTCTAAAGGTTGTGGAGCCCCGGCTTTTAAGCCATAAGCTTTGGTAGCAATTGCTAAATCAGCGATAAAATCATCATCTGTTTCAGCACTCCGATGAGAAATTATTGGCTTTATCCCCTCTCGGTGCGCCAGTCCAATTGTTATGAGGGTTTCAGAAACGGTTCCAATTTGGGTGGGTTTTATAATAAGACTATTTATTGAATTTTTGTCAATTGCTTTTTTAAGAATTTCTTTGTTAGTTGCTGTCAAATCATCGCCGATAATTAATACCCTCTCCCCTATTTCTTTGGTAATTTTTGAAAAACTTTCGAAATCATTTTCTTCAAAAGGATCTTCTAAAGAAAAGAAGGAATACTGATTATTAAGCTCTAAATATAAATTTAATAAATCTTTACTAGTTAATTCATAACCAGGGGCTAAATGATATCTTTTTTCTTCTTTGTTATAAAAAGAAGAAGCGGCAACATCCAAACCAAATAGAATTTTTTCTTCTAAATTCATTTGTTTTCTTATTTTTGAAAATATCTCCAGCGGTTCTTTATAATCATTTGATGGTAAAAGCGCGCCGCCTTCATCTCCAAATTTAACTTGGGAATAATTTTGGATAATAAAAATTTTTAAGTTTTGAAAAAATTCAATTGCTAAAGATAAAGATTCTTTAGGGTTAATCGTTTGAGGAATAATTAAATACTCTTGGATATAAGGACCATAGGGAGCGTGTTTTCCACCATTTAATAAATTAAAAAAGAAATAAGGATAAGGATTATTTTTTATTTTCATTTCTAAAGCAGGATTTAAAATAAAAAACTCTTCTTCAAGAGTTTGATATAATTCTTTTTGATTGATTTTTGAGATTAAACGAGCAAAAGCCTGAGATAAAACTAAAGTGAGATTTCCGCCCAACTTTTTTTTGTTTGGGGTGCCATCAAGATTTATTAAAAAATCATCAAAATCTTTTATTGAGACAAAATTTTGATTAATAATAAGAGGTTTTATTTTTTCAAAATTAATAACCACTTTTTCTATTGGCAAAAGCATCGCCTCTTTCTCTCCCCTACTTTTTCCTTTAGGGATACTTGAAGAAGCAGAAAATCCGCCACTTTGAATTGTTGCTTTTAAAGTATCTTCTCCTCGTGAGTCTTTGATTATTTCAAGATAAAGGTCTTTGATTTTTACCATAAATTATTTCTTTTTAGCCAAATAAAGAATAGTTTTTATAACAGTGTCTGGATTTAAAGAAATGGCAGTAATTCCTTCTTTGACTAGAAAGTCAGCAAATTCAGGAAAATCAGAAGGCGCTTGGCCACAAATCCCAACATATTTCTTTCTTTTTTTGCAGTGCTTAATTATTTCTTTTATCATCATTTTTACTGCTTCGTTATTTTCATTGCCGATTTTTGCTAAATCAGCATTATCCCTGTCTATTCCTAAAACTAATTGGGTTAAATCGTTAGAACCAATACTCATTCCATCAAAAATGTCTAAAAATTTATCTATTAAAAGAGCATTAGAAGGAATTTCTGCCATTACATAAATTTTCATTTCTTTATCATTTAAATATTTTCTAATGATTTTTACGGTTTCTTTTCCCTCTTGGGTTGTGCGGCAAAATGGCACCATCACTGAAATGTTTTTTAAGCCAAAAACTTCTCTTGCTCTTTTTATTGCTAAACATTCCATTTCAAAAGCAGGTTTATATTTTTTATCATAATAGCGAGAAGCACCCCGCCAACCAAGCATTGGGTTTTCTTCAATTGGTTCAAAAAGTTCTCCACCAATCAGTTGCCGATATTCATTTGTTTTAAAATCAGAAAATCTCACAATTACTTCTTTTGGATAAAAAGCAGCGGCAATTTGTCCTACTCCTTCTGCCAATTCTTTAATAAAGTATTCTTTTTTATCTTTATGCTCAATGGTAATTTTGGCGATTAAATTTTTGAGTTTTTTATCTTTGATTTTATTAAAGTGATACAGAGCCAAAGGGTGGATTTTTATCTTTTCAGCAATAATAAATTCTTCTCTGGCGAGCCCAACGCCATCGTTTGGAACAAAAGAGGTTTGGAAAGCAATTTCTGGAGCACCAATATTTAAACTAATTTTTGTTTTAAGATCAGGAATTTTTTTAAGCTCATATTTTTTGATGGTAAATGGTACTTTTCCCAAATAAATTCTTCCTTCACTTGAAGAAGAACAATCAACAGTGATATCTTGACCAGTTTTTATGATTTTTGTTGCTTTTTTAGTGCCAACAATACAAGGAATCCCTAGTTCTCTCGAGATTATTGCCGCGTGACAAGTACGCCCCCCTTCATCGGTGACAATAGCGGAAGCGAGTGGCATGGCTGAAGTCCAGTCAGGGTCTGTCATTTTAGTAATTAAGACTTCTCCTTTTTGAAGTTTTGATAATTCTTTTATTGATTTAATTACTCTGGCTTTGCCATAGCCAACTTTATTTCCAATAGCAACGCCAGTAATCAAAGGTGCTTTTTTAGTTTTTATCCTATATTCTTTATAAACATTTAAATCCTCTAAAGAATGAACTGTTTCTGGTCGGGCTTGAACTATATAAAGTTTATTTTCTTTACCATCTTTTGCCCATTCAATATCTTGGGGAGTCCATTTTTTATTCTTTTTACTATAATGATTTTCGATTAAAATTCCCCATTTTGCCAAAGTTAAAATTTCTTCATCTGTTAAAGAGAATTTAGATTGAAGATTTTCCGGAACTTTTACTTCTTTAATTCCTCCTTTAGGGTGATAAACATATTTTACTGTTTTTCTTCCCAAATCTTTTCTAATGATTGCTTTATAACCTTTTTCTAATGTTGGTTTAAAAACTAAAAACTCATCAGGAATAATTTTCCCTTTAACAATTAATTCTCCCAAGCCATAAATACTATTTATGACGACTACATTTTTAAATCCAGATTCAGTATCTAAAGTAAACATTACTCCTGAGCTTCCTAAATCAGAGCGAACCATTTTTTGAACACCAGTGGAAATAGCAACTTTCATATGATCAAATCCTTTTTCTATTCGATAACTAATTGCTCTATCTAAAAACAAAGAAGCATAACTTTTTTTAACTGCCTCAAGCAGGGCTTTTTCTCCTTTAATATTTAAATAAGTTTCGTGTTGACCAGCAAAAGAAGCCGAAGGAAGATCTTCGGCTGTTGCCGAAGAACGAACTGCCACATCTACTTCTTCTACATTATATTCTTGAGAAAGTTTTTTGTAGCTTTTAATAATTTCTTTTTCTAATTCTTTAAAGAGCGGTGTTTTTAAAATCAGCTCTCGGATAATTTTCCCTGTTTTTTGAAGATGTTTTATATTTTTTGAATCCAAATTTTTAAGAAGGGATTCAATTTGTTTTCTAATTCCTCCTTTTTCTAAGAAATCGTAATAAGCTTCGGCAGTAATCGCAAAACCATTAGGAATATTTATACCAGAAGGGGTTAAATAACGATACATTTCCCCTAAGGAGGCGTTTTTTCCGCCAACCTGAGGAACATCTTTAATAGTGATATTTTTAAACCAGCGAATGTAGCTCATGTTGTTTTAAATTTTAAATTTTAAATTTTTATAAATTATCTTAATATAAGAACCAAATTCCAGAAACTTCGCCCGCCTAACTTTTCACTGGTGAAAAGTTTGATAGGCAAAGAACCAAATATCAATAATAAATTATCAATTTTCAATTTACAATTTTCAATCAATTTTCAATGATTCAATTTTCAATTAATAAACGCACTTTTAATTTATTTTCCACGATCGTAGAGAAAAAATAAAAACTATAAAAAATAAATTTCCAATTACCAATTCCCAATTTTCAATCAATTATCAATTATTTAATTTTTCAAATAAAAATTCTAAATCTCAAGCTCCAAGAACCAATAAAATCTCAAATTCTAAATTCTAAACAATTAATATTCTGTTTGGTTTTTAGGATTTAGAATTTTATTGGTTATTGGTCATTGGAATTTGGTTCTTCTACTTAATAGATTGCTTCGCTACATCTTTTTTAAAAAGGTGGGGGTCGCAATGACAGTAGCACTCTTAATTCCAGATTCCAGATTCTAAATTCCAGCTTCCACTTATCAGACTTATTTTTTCTTAAAGAACTCTAATAGCTTTTCTAATGACCAGCTATTAATAATATCTTCTTTTTTAGCCCAGCCACGACGGGCCTGAGCAATCCCAAATTTAATAAAATTTAACTGACTAATGTGGTGGCTATCAGTATTAATTACTAATTTTACACCATAATCAACTGCTTTTCTAATATTTATATCTTTTAAATCTAATCTCTCGGGAAAAGAGTTAATTTCTAAAGCGACTTTGTATTCTTTAGCCGCTTTAAGGATTTTATCAAAATCGATTTCATATTCATCTCGCCGATTAATTAATCTGCCTGTTGGATGAGAAATAATATCTACATTTGGGTTTTTGATTGCTTTAATTATTCTTTCGGTCATTTCTTCTTTTGTCATTTTCATATGAGAATGAATCCCGGCAATGACATAATCAAGTTTTTCTAATACTTTGTCATCAATATCTATTTTTCCATCATTTAAAATATTAGCTTCACAACCGTGTAAGAGTCGGAATTTGGATTTTGGATTTTGGATTTTGGAATTGAGTTTTTCTATAGCTTGGTGTTGGGCTAAAAGTTGCTTTTCATCTAAACCATGTTCAATCCTTAAAAATTTAGTATGGTCAGAGATTCCCAGATATTCATAGCCTAAAATTTTTGCGGCTTCTACTATTTCCTCTAAAGAATTACTTCCGCCATCCCAATCAGAATGGCAATGAAGATCTCCTTTAATATCTTGATAGCCAATAATTTTTGGCAATTGATTTTTTAAAGCTGCTTCTATCTCTCCCCTACTTTCTCTTAATTCTGGCTCAATATAAGGAAGGCCAATTAATTTATAAACCTCTTCTTCAGTTTTACCACCAATTCTTTTTTTACCTTTAAAAACTCCGTATTCATTAAGTTTTAATCCTTTATCGAGGGCAATTTTTCTTGTAACAATATTATGTTCTTTTGAGCCAGTAAAATATTGTAAAGCAGAACCAAATTCATAATCTTTAACTACCCTTAAATCAGCATCAATCCCTTTATTAAACCTTATTGATGATTTAGTTAACCCATAGTCCCAAACTTTTATTACTCCTCTTAAATTAACAAACCTATCCATCACCTTTTTTGCTCCATCTTTAACATTTCTTTTGATAGTCACTAATAAATCAATATCACCAATTGTCTCTTTCATCCTTCTTAAAGAACCAGCAACGATAATTTTATTTACTTCTTTTAATTTTTTTAATTCATTAATAATTTCCTCAGCCAAATAATAAGCCTCGCTTAAAAGAAATCTTCCTTTTGATCGTTTTAAAAATTCAATCGCCTCTAAAATATTTTTTTCACTTTTTTCACCAAATCCTTCTAAATTTCTGATTTTTCCTTTTAAAGCAGCGTTTTCTAAATCTTTTAAGTCTTTAATTTTTAATTTTTGATATAAAGTTTTAATTGTTTTTGGGCCGATTCCTTCTACTTCCATTAATTCTTCCACTTTCACCGGGTATTTTTTCTCGTATTTTTCAATTTCTTTTATTTTTCCTGTTTTTAAAAATTCTTCTATTTTATCGGCAATTCCCTCGCCGATTCCTGGAATTTTTTTTAAGCCCTCTCTTTTTTCTTTTTGATAAATTTCTTTAATATCTTTATCTAGAGTTTTTATAACTAAACTCACCTTTTCATAAGCTTGAGGCTTAAAAGGAACGCCGTCCATCTCTAAATAAAACGCTAATTTTGAAAATAAGTTAGAGAGTGAATCGTTTGTCATTATTTGAATAATTTAATAAGAGATTTGCTTCTTTTTGAAGAGTTTCGATTTCTTTTTGAAGAAGGCCGATTTTTTTAAGTTTTTTTAAGCCTTCAGGGGAAATAATATCTTTTACAAGCATTAAATGGTAATTAGCAAAAAGGGATAAAATATGTTGATTGATTGAAGGTAAAATTGTTACCGGATATAGTTTTTCAGATTCAATTAAATACTCTAATCCCCTTAATTCTGGATAGCGCCAACCTAAAAGATCTACTTTGTAACAATTAGCATACTGAATTACTTGACTGGTGAATTTAGTGTTGGTTACAAGTAATGGTCTTAATTTTAAGTTTTTTAATTTTTCTTTTTTGAAAAAATCGCCATTTTTAATATCTAAAAAGCGCGCATAATTTGCTAAAACCACTTTTAAATCAACTCGATTTCCTGAAAACGAATGAAATTTACATTCTCCCAAAAGTAATTGTTTATCTTTTTTTGCCAAAAAATCTATTTCGTAATTTGAAATGCATTTACCAGAAATAAATTGATGGTATAAAACATCAAATCCTAAAGTTTGAAAAATTGCGCCGATATATTTTTCAAAAGGAAAACCGCTTGGCCCAAGTTTTCTAATTGCTTCTTTTAAAGAGTAGCGCATTCCATAAACTGGTTTTTCTAAATACAAAGCGTCATGGATTTTCTGATAAATTTCTTTGGTGGTAATTCCTGGATAGGCTTCTTTTTGAATTTGTATTGCAATATTTCTTGCCAATGGTTTTGGCGCGCCGACTCTTTGGGCGCTGATGTAAATTTTTTTAAAAGAAAAAGGTTCTTGTTGACCTTGGCTGTTTATAACATAAAGAGGAGACATATAATTAAAAATTTTTAATTTTAGTCATTTGGTTTTTAATTTTTTTGATTTTTAATTTTAGCAAGTTCTTCTTCAGTGAAACCAAAATGATGGCCAATTTCATGCCATAAAGTATTTTTAATGATTGTTTTTATACTTTTAAAATCATTATTTGCTATCATTTCTATATTTTTTTGAAAAAGAGTGATTTTATCAGGCAAAGCGCGATTATAATATCCTCTTTTATTTTGTGGCACTCCTTCATAAAGCCCTAAAAGGCAGGCACTTTCTTTATATCCTCCTTGTTTTAATTGAAACTCATCTGGTTCTTCTTGAACTAAAATCGCGACATTTTTTAGTTTTTCTAAAAATTCTTTTGGGAGTTGTTTGGTAATTTCTGTTACTAAATTTTCAAATTCTTTTTTTTCCATAAAAGTATTATACCGCAAATTTCTCATTAAATAAATAGCAAAAAAACAGGGGCTAAATTTAGCCCCTGTTTTTAGAGTTTCTGATTTTTCTTTTTATTTCTTTTTGAAAAACAAGAAATAACCAGCACCACCCAAAATCGCTAAAATAAGGATTGCCCAAAGCCAATCTTGAGATTTAGCAGTCGTTACTTGGGTTTCTCCTTCAGTGGTAGTTGGAGGAGTTTCTTCTGGGGTTGTTCCAGGAGGAGTTTCGGTAGTTGCAGTTTCTCCTTCTTTAGCAACCTCTTCTCCCAAAACTTGTCCTTGGCCAGTAGGAGCTTGACCAACAATTCCTTCTAAACCATAACCATGACAGATTTCATTAGAAAGGTCTGGTTTAGGAAGCTCTGTCTTTTCTTCTGAACAGAAGAAACTATTTATCGCCCAGATAGTTGTTTTATAAACATAGCCAGTTGGAGTGTCAACATTTGGTAAGCAACCAATTTCTACCCACGGAGCCAAAACTTTATCTTTCATCAGCAACTGGAATTGTTTAACAGCATTAAAATCATTTAAATCATAGATTCCATCAATCGGTAAATCTAATCCTAAAAATTCATTAAGGAAAGATTCTAATTTTTTGACTTCTTCTGGATCATTATCTCCTCCCAATTTAATATAAGAGAGTAGATATGGTTCACATTTAACAGTTGTTGCACCGGCAACTACTCCACCGCCAGTTGTTGCACCAGCAACAACTCCACCGGTTGGAATTACTGTTCCAGTAATGGGTGCTCCGCCACCACCAGTTGGAGGAACGGTGGTAGCTGTAGTAACACCGCCACTGCTTCTAAAATTCAAGAAAATAAGAGGATCAAAACTTGTATGTTCTGCATCTATAGTAATAGAATAAGCATTTTCAGGATAAGTCTTAGTCCAGCCATCTTGAAGTACTTCTGAAACAGAATAAAGTCCAAAAGGTAGATCACTAAGAGTTATACAGCCATCATCCTTAGTGGTATAGTAATTAGTGGTAGTTGTCCCATTACGATAGTCTACTCTTATTTGCCAACCGCTTAATGGAGTATCTGTTCCTGATTCATATGTGCCTACGCTTCCTTTATCTTCATATTTACAAACTGTTAGAGAAGGCGGGGTCACGCATTTGTAAATATCCAAATGCAAACTACCGGAGTTATCATCCATCGCTGATTGATTCTGATAACTATTATACCAACTGTCATACCAATCAGAAATTACAAAAGAAACATTAGTTGGGTTATCTCCTGTAATTTGATAGGCTTTTGAATATATATGATTGTCATTATAACTTCCCCAATCTACAATTCCCATTTTTCCGGTACCCATATCAGAAAGAAGAGATAAAACACCACGATGGATAGCTCCTTCAGTAATACCTAAGTCACTTCTTAAATTCGTCCAGCTATCACTTGTACCATAACCGGCATCGGCTTGAGAATTGGCATTAGAACTATATTGATAAGTACCTGAAGCATGAAACAGATAAGTTCCCGGTTGAAGACTTACAATTTCACCATCAACCTTTTTAGAAGATATGTCAATACTTTTTACAGGAGTTTTTCCCATAACAGTTCCTTCAGGACAACTATGTCCTCCATCATAAATAGGAATCAAACGACAAGTATCTGTACAGAAATTCTTGCCTCGAGTAACGCCTGCTGTTCCATCGCATTCTTCGCCTGGTTCTATGGTTCCATTACCGCAAGAAGATGGATTTGGTTGATTTGGTACACATTCATAAACATCTAAAGTTAAACTTCCAGAATTATCAGTCATTCCAGCATTATTATTCCAATCTGTTTTAAACCAGTTATCATATCTATCACCTATAACAAAAGTCGCACTTGTTGATGTTGGGGCAAAATAGAATGAATAATTATGGTCAGAATTATACTGGCCCCAATTAACAATTCCCATTTTTTGTCCAAAATCAGAAAGTAAAGCATGAGCTGCTAAATCTGGTGGTATTCCATAAATACCATATTTATTTGACACCGTACTCCAACCATCTTCGGTAGTATAAGCTGCGTCTGACTGGAAATTCTGATTTCTAGTAGGATAAAAAGTTCCTTTAGCCTCAAACTTATATGTATTACTACCGCTTAAAGGAATAATAACGCCGCTAGTATTAGCAGAATCAATTTGGTAAGAATTAATTAAACTTAAATGTTGACCATTTGGACATCCAGCCAATGAATGATAAATAGGTACTGAATTACAATTCTGGTCACAGAAAGAAGTATCTTCAGGACCAGGAGCAGCGGTTGAGGGAGGATCACATGTTTCAGTTCCTTCTACTTTTCCATCACCACAAACTGGTTTACAGGCATCTTTACAAGCGTCTTCATTTGGATATTGTCCTGTTTTACTTGGTGTACATTGCCAAGTTTCTCTATTGCACTCATATCTTATTGGTGTATTAAATCCAACACAATAATAGGTATTACCCAATTGAGGATTATTAATGTAATCATAATTGTCATAATTCAATACATCAGTATGACAATATAATTCTGCACTGTAATCATCAGTATTTTTATTTCCTTGGGGACCATAAGTAAATGGTATATAACCATTCTCTAAAACTTCTCTTACCAAAATTTTGGTTTTACCTTGCAAGTCAGTTATTTGAGCTGGAGAATTAACATTAAATAAATGCCAGGGAAACCCTGCGGGACCATAAAGGGTATCGCCAGGATTGGCAACCCCATCATAAGCCCATTCAAATCCCCAGTTTGGAACTAAATGACAACTAGAATGTTGGGCTACCCAATCAGATGCAGTATTAACTGTAATGTTTGGTCCTCCAGTACCCCAATTTGGTAAATCTGCTTCATTATCACAAATAATTTTTGAAGCATTTATAGTCATTAAAGGAACTGATAGGTGCTGACACTGACAGGTATCTTGATTACATGAATCAGTAGTTAATGGATTTTGATCATTACAATCTGCATCATTTGAACAAGTTGCACCGCAACTATCCTTGACACATGTAGCCGTGCCCCAATTGTCGTATGTACAACCACAAGTCGCATTACAATTTCCATACGCATCTCTTGTTTGAGTTTTATTGCCACTAGCACATTGAGTAGTACTTTGTGAACAATAAGTATTATTACTAGTATTTGGATCTTCGCATTGTTCACTATTATTAATTATATGGTCTCCACAGTATGGACCAGTTAAAGTAATAGTCTGACAGTCAGTTGAACAGTAATTACAAGTAGAACCATATGAAGGTGTACAGGTTGTGCCATTTCGAGTTCCATCATCACATTGTTCTCCTGTTTCTATGGTACCGTTGCCACAAACAGGAGCACTAACCACTGTTACAGAATTGGAGCAATTATTGTTATTTTCATTGCTTTCATCGACTTTATCATTGAAATCTACCTTGCAGTGACTACCCTCTCCTGTAGGATTTGTTAAAGTTTTAACCTTATTTGGAGTAACTTGAACAGTAAATTCTATATATTCGCCGATAGGAATAGTAACCGTTGCACTTTTAACTTTGCAGATTAAATCTTTATTTTTTGTACCATGTCGTTGACATTCTATTTTGTCTCCTCCAGTAATACCTGCTGATGTTGAAATTGAGACTGCGCCGTAAGAATCTACTCCGTCACTGGGCATATTATCTTCTAATATAACCTCATCTTTCTTAAAAGTAGCTGTAGCATCTCCAATATTTTCTATCTTAATAATCCAATGAAATGGTGTACCAACTATCGCATTCCCACCTCCCAAATCATTAGTTTTAGTAGCAATAAGGTCTGGCTTTTTCGTAGGGGGTATTGCACCCACTCTAAATGGTCCCACCATCAGACTACCGTAAAGCCCAAAGGAAAATGCCAAAATAACCGGCAGTGCTTTACTTAAAATTTGTCTGTTCATATTTTTATTTTTTATTATTTTACCCCGAACCTTAGATGGTTCAGGCTTCGACCTTTACCCCCACCAATTTAGGTAGGAGTTTTTGTTTATTTTTTTCGACCTAAATAAAAAAATGGCATTTTTAAAATGCCCTTTTTTCAAAGATTATTTTTGCTTTCCCTAAAAAAGCGCGTTTGGTTATAAAAAAGAAAATCCCCACTGTTTTTTTATTATTTTTATAAAGGAAGTTCCCACTGTTTTTAAGTCTTAATAAAGAAAATCCCCACTGTTTTTGCGTCTTTAAAAAGGTATACTCTCCTCTAAAAAGACAATATAAGTATAGCAAACTGGTTTTTATTTGTCAAGTCCTCACTTGGAAAAGATAAATTTATTTTATAAATCAAAAATTTTTCTCTTAAAGAAATAATAAACTGTTGTGATATTAATCGCTTAATGAATTTTTCAGTGATAGTCAACCTTTCCCATACGATGAGTCAAGGCCGATTAGAAAAACAAAAAATAAACTAAAAAAATATTAAATATTAAATAGTATTTCTACTCCTTTAAGAGCCATTGCCATAAAGGAATAAATTTAATATTTTTGCCTTTAATTTTTTCTTCTTTTTCTGTATCCCAAGTAATTATCAATAATTCATAAGGAATAAGGAAGTCCGACTTCCTTAATAGGTTAGGTATTGACATACTTTCTTGGTTTGCTATACTTAAATTACTAAACGTGGGGTGGATATCTCGTATGTCCACCCCTTTTACTTTTCTATAAACTTGAGCCGGCTTTCTAATCGCGTAAAATCCCTAAAATTACTCCCAGCAAATTGTCTGATTTCTCGTGCTGTTCGCGGTCCGCGAGCCAAAACAATAACCTCTTTGCCAACTTCTCTTAAATATTTTAATACTGGCAAAAAATCGCCGTCACCCGATAAAATGACGACTCTATCAAAATTATCTTTTTCCCGCATTAACCAAAACGCCATATCAACGTCGCAGTTTGCTTTTCGCCGTGTGGTGCCATCTTCTTGCTCGTAAAGCTTGACCGGCTTTAAGTGCAATTCATAGCCGAATTGTTTCAACTTTAGATAAAACCGTGCTCTCTGGATGTGACGATTAATAAGTAAAAGCATTGCTTCAGTCATTCGTTCTCCTTTTGTTTGAATAAGTGTGGTAAGATGTCGCTCAACTTCTTCAATCGGCACTGTTTCGTCTTTTAAATAATTGTAGGGGAAATCATAAATTTCCACCCCACCGAAATAAAACACTTTACTCACCGAATATTTATTCTTGAGATACCAAAGCAATTTCTCATAATCAATTTTCCAACCTAGACTTTTTTCTCCGCCATAAAATAGATTGGAAGCGTCAATAAACGCAAATGTTTTCATAATTCAAATATATATTTTATTATACTAGGTAGGCAAATAAAAATAAATAAAAAAATAGCAGGTTGTAATTTTATTCCCTTAAGAGCCATTGCCATAAAGGAATAAATTTAATATTTTTGCCTTTAATTTTTTCTTCTTTTTCTGTATCCCAAGTAATTACCAATAATTCATCGCAATTTAATTCCTGACTCGCCTCAATTAAAGCATTAATCTCTCTATCTTCTATCTCTTTTTTAGTTTGATAAAAAACTTGTATTAAAGTTTTAATCTTTAGACCTTCTTTCAAGATAAAATCAACTTCTTTTTGATTTCTTGTTTTATAATAAAAAATATTTTCGTTATGTTTTAATCCTCTCTTTATCAACTCAATAAAAACTAAATTTTCCATTAACCTTC
>Ga0078972_1009539_pt1 | contig 19067 bp, 17 predicted proteins | sample YelNatPaOPGAMG01_FD_67568 | JGI IMG/M metagenome (GOLD analysis project Ga0078972, IMG submission 67568) | Hot spring thermophilic microbial communities from Obsidian Pool, Yellowstone National Park, USA - OP-RAMG-01 (SPADES assembly) (version 2) | ecosystem: Environmental > Aquatic > Thermal...
GGCCCCCGGCCGGGGGCCGGCGGCGGGCCGGCAAACCGGGGCGGGCGAGACGCCCGCGCTCCCGGCGGCAATGCGGCTCCTCCCACAAAGTGGGGCACCGCAAGCACCCCAGCCGACGGGCCGACGAGGCGTCCCCAACAGCGCCAGGCAGCATCCGGCCCTTCCCTCTGGTATAATTGGGATCCGGACACACAGGAACGGGCGGATTTGCGCGCCCCTTCCATGAATTGAAGGAGCACCGAATGAAGGAATACCAGGCGGAGCAGATCCGCAACGTGGGGCTTTTCTCTCATGGTGGTGCAGGTAAGACCTCGCTGGCCGAGGCGATGTTGTTCCAAAGCGGGGCCATCACCCGCCTGGGCAATGTGCCGGCGACGGTGACCATGGCAGCGACGTTTCTGTTGGACGCGCCCATCGTGCTCATCGCCCAATTTGCTCAGCGGTATATCGTGGAAACCTTTTCCCGTAGCCTCTCGGTGGAATAACACGCCGAAATCCTGCATCGGCTCGCCAATATTGCTTACATTGAGGAGGGCGGCAGAATGTCGCTTAAAGTTCGGGTTCAAGGCGAAGCTCACTTCCCCGATGTCTGTGCTAACTGCATGAAACCGGCCACCAAGCGAATTACCATCAAGGCCCAACGAGCGCTCTCGCGGCATCGTGAGTCCAGAGAGGTAGAGGTGGGCTATTGCGATGACTGCTATAAACTCTATAAAGGCGAGACCCCTTTCCATGAGCGGGTAGAAGCAGCCGTGCGCCGCATGCCCTATCTCCGTCTGGCGCAGTTTATCAGCGGCGTCGTGGGTTTCATCTCCGGCATCACCGGCGCAGTAACCGGCCTGGAGGTCCTGGCCAAGAATCGCCCGGCGTGGCCTTGGTGGACGGCCGGGGCCTGTGCGGTCATCCTCGTGGCGAGCACTTACCTTTATGGGCGCGCGCAGGCTATCAGCGAGGCACCGTTACCTGAGGAAGAGGCCATAGCCAGGCGTTCCGTGCGCATCTTGAACTTTGCCGGCGACATCACCGACTTCTATTTTGAACACGATGACTATGCCGAAAGCTTCCGTAGGCTGACTCCTTCCCGCACCCTTATCGTGGCCGAATGATCTATCCAAGAGGCCCGCTGTGCCCATGGGGAGCCTGGGCGCAGCGCTCTTCTTTCCCTTAAAGGCTAGGAGCGAACATGTTTCTAAGAGAGATGAACCCGGCCCAGCTTCGCCAAGCTGTGGAGATGAATTGGCCTCTGCTTATCCCCGCCGGATGCATAGAATACCACGGCCCACACATGGCCCTGGGAGCAGACACCCTGATCGCGGAGGAGATCTGTAAACGCCTCGCTAACCGTATGCCCGTGGTCATCGCTCCTTCTTTTGACTACGGGGCTACGGGATATGCCCTTAGCGGGCCTGAGATGGGCACTCTGGATATTGACAATTTAGCGTTTGAGTCTTATATTAAAAGTGTCCTGCGAGCCTTCTGCGAGATGGGCTTTCAGCGTATTGCGATTTGCATTCACCACCAGGGGACAGAAGGCCCCTTGGCTCTTGCTTTCCGCAAAGCCGCTGCGGAACTGATGTTTGAGTTGCCCCGAGAGGCAAAGGGCAGGGGATGGTGGGGCCAAGAATATCTCCCTGCTGATCGCGATTTCCGTTTCAACCGCATTCGGGTATTACCTACTCACCTGCCCTCAACTCGGCTCGAACCCCACGAGCTCGGCGGGGGACATGCGGGGCGCTTTGAAACCTCGCTCCTGCTCGGAGCACGGCCGGATTGCGTGGATATGGATAAGCTCAAGGCTACAGAGCTTCCTTGGTTCTGTACAGAGTACCCCTCTATTGAGGCCACGCGGGAGCTCGGTGAGCGCGCTCTAGAGGCCATGGTGACTGCCTGGGAAACCGAGCTGCGCACCTGGTCTTAGAGGGGAAAAACCTGCTCAAGGATTTGACGTAAACAAAAACTTGTGCTATAATAAAACTGAAAATAGGAATCTCCTGGATTCCACCTCGGTAACGACGCGCCCAGTTTGTGGGCGCTGAAGCTTCTGTACTTCTTTTGTACCCCAACGACATGGTCATCCAACCCTTTGGCCGCAATCGTTTTCCCTTACTACCCCATGCGTAGCGGGCTAGGTAAGGCTTTGCTCTCGTGCCATATACCTGGGAGTTATAAAACATGAACATTGCCGAACTTGAGACGCTGACCCTAAGCGAGTTGCGCGACATCGCGCGCACCAAAGGGATCGCGGGCTACAGCCGCCTCAAGAAACAGGAACTGATCCTCAGACTGCTGCGAGCGCAAGCCGAGGAACAAGGCCTGATCTTTGGTGGCGGCGTGCTGGAGATCATGGAGGACTCCATCGGTTTCCTCCGCAGCGATCATCTGTTGCCGGGGCCGGAGGATGTGTATGTCTCGCCATCACAGATACGACGCTTCGGGTTGCGCACTGGCGACATGGTGATCGGCCAAGTGAGGCCGCCCAAGGACTCGGAGAAGTATTACTCGCTCCTACGTGTTGAGGCGATCAACGGCCTCGACCCCGAGCAGGCCAAGCAGCGTCCTGTCTTTGAGAAACTGACGCCCATCTTTCCCTACCAGCAGTTTCGACTGGAAACCACGCCAGATATCTACGCAACCCGGCTGATCGACATGCTCGTGCCCATCGGCCGCGGACAGCGGGGGCTCATTGTCTCTCCGCCCAAAGCCGGCAAGACTACCATCCTCAAACAGATCGCCAATGGCATTAGCGCCAACCACCGTGACGTGCACCTGATGGTCGCGCTGATCGGTGAACGCCCCGAAGAGGTTACCGACATGGACCGTTCCGTCGAGGCCGAGGTCGTGAGTTCCACTTTTGACGACCCGGTCCAGAATCACGTCCGTGTCGCAGAGATGGCCCTGGAGCGCGCGAAACGCCTGTGTGAGATCGGGCGCGATGTGGTCATCCTACTAGATAGCATCCCCCGTCTCACGCGAGCCTATAACCTCGTAGTGCCCCAAAGCGGCCGGACGCTCACCGGCGGCATCGATCCGGCCGCTCTGCATCCACCCAAGCGCTTTTTTGGCGCTGCCCGTAAGCTTGAGGAAGGCGGCAGCCTGACCATCATCGCTACCTGCCTGATCGATACGGGAAGCCGAATGGACGACGTCATCTACGAGGAGTTTAAGGGCACGGGCAATATGGAGCTGCATCTGAACCGCCGCCTCGCCGATCGGCGTATCTTCCCCGCAATTGAGATCCAGCGCTCGGGTACTCGCCGTGAAGAGCTGCTATTGGCCCCCGAAGTGCTGAATCGCGTCTGGACGTTGCGACGCATGATCGATACGATCGGCGGCCTCGAATCGGTGGAGCTGATCTTGGAACGCCTCGGCAAGACGCGCTCCAACGCCGAGTTCCTCGCTACCCTAAATAAGGACATCTAAATCATGGCGAGCGCCGAGGACACATCAAATGTCTTCGAGCCCTTTTCAGTTCGCGGTAGCCCGTTTCCCTTGTCCGTGGTGCGTTCCTTTCTCCTCGCGCTACGAGACCTGCCGACGCTCTCGCGTTACTTCGGCCATTTGACCTTGCTCGCGCTCTTGCTGCTGGTTATCTGGGACGTTATCCCCTCTGACCTCCAAGGCCCTATCCTCCCGACCGAGCTGCTTGCCCTGCAGCCCGCTTCCGAGGCCACGGGGATCTCCGATGAGTTGGCCTACTATGACTATCCTGCCAGCTCCGGAAACACCCGCTATCTCGAGCCCGGCGCCGTGCCCTTTACGACCCGCGCCATGCACAGCATCCTCCCTATCGCCGTGCCCCAACGGACGGTGCGCACTACTGTGCTGACCTACCGCGTTCAGGAGAACGACACTCTCCTGGGCATCGCGCAAAAGTTCGGCCTCAAAGGCACCAGCCTGCTATGGGCCAATGACGCCCTGGCCGATAACCCCGATCTACTCCATGTGGGACAGAGGTTGAACATCCTTCCCGTTGACGGGGCGCTGCACACCGTGGTCAAAGGAGATACGATAGAAAGCATCGCGGCCTACTACAAAGTGAAGCCAGAAGTTATCACGAGTTACCCGGGTAACGAGCTGAGCCCGCCTTATGCCCTGCAACCGGGACAGAAGCTGATCATCCCCGGCGGAACCAAGCCCTATATCCCCAAGCGCGTCACGGTCTATGAAGGGCCGATACCCAAAGATGCCAAGAAGGGCAGCGGGTCGTTCGCCTGGCCGATGAGCGGTTTTATCAGCCAGAAATTCTGGCAAGGCCATCAGGCCATTGATATCGCCGCTCCCCAAGGCACGCCCATCGTCGCCGCCGACTCGGGCTTTGTGGCCGTCGTGCGCTTTAGCAACGTGAGTTATGGTAATATGGTCATCATCGACCACGGCAACGGCTTCCAGACGCTCTATGCCCATTTCAGTGTGATCTATGTGGAGGTGGGCCAATCCGTAGGCAAAGGGGAGCTACTCGGCCTGTGCGGTAGAACGGGCAAAGCGACCGGCCCGCACTTGCACTTTGAGATCATCAAAGACGGCATCCGTCGTAACCCGCTGGCCTATTTGCCATAGACGTTCCTGTTCCCCTAGATACGCCTCAGAGAAGAACCCTTTTGCCGGGCGCCTCGCACGAGAAAGGCTCAAGAACGCACGTTGTCGGCGGCCTCAGTCGGAAGGAGACCCTGTTCCGGGGCTGCGTGCAAAGGACACAGCTCCCTCGGGGGCACGTTGATTCCCCTTTGTTGCGCCCATTCATCCCACGCCGGGCCATAGTCCTCAAACACCTTTTCCTCTACAGCCTCAGGCGGGCAGAAAGGGCCGGCCAGCTTGCCCGAAGCGCTGCATATCTTCAAGCGCCGGTGTACCGTACAATCGCGTTGAGGGGTGTTCTCCTTGAGAAATAGCTCCTTCCTCCCAGGTGGGCAGGCCTCGGTGCGCTTTAGGCCGGATACCGGACATACCTCCACTTCCACTAATCCCTCGGGTTTTTTGAAATCCTCTTGAGGTCCGGGGCCAAGTGCCCGTTCCATAAAGTCGTGCCAGATGAGTGCCGCGCCACGAGATCCCGAGATGCGCTTCATGGGTCTGTTATCGTTATTCCCCACCCACACGCCGGTGACCAGCCGGGGCGTATAGCCCACTGTCCAGCTATCCCGATAATCGTCGGTCGTGCCTGTCTTGACAGCCGCGGGAAAGGGGAGAGCCAACGGACTATCCGGGCCAAACGCGGGGCTGCGAGCCGCATTATCCGCCAGGATATCGGTGAGCACATAGGCATGGCGGGGGTCTATCACCTGCGGGCTTTGAGGAACGCCTTGACTCATAATGATGTTCCCGGCCTGGTCCTCAATACGCAGGATACTGCGCGGATTCACACGATGCCCGCCGTTGGCCAGCGCCGCGTAAGCGCCAACCAACTCCAGCATGGTCACTTCGCCGCCACCTAGGGTCAAAGAGAGGCCATAGTCATCCCGATTCAAGGAAGTTACACCCAAGCGGCGCATAACCTCCAAAAGGGCTGGTAAGCCGATTTGGTATAACGTGGAGACCGCGGGGATATTTCGCGAACAGGCCAAGGCGGTGCGCAATGAGATCGGTCCCCATTCTTTGCCATCGTAGTTCGTCGGCCTATAAGGCGGATTTTGGCCGTTGGGGAATTCCTGACGTACGTCCATGAGCATCGTGGCCGCCGTCCAGCCACGCTCCATGGCGGCAAGGTAAGTGAAGGGTTTTATCGTCGAGCCGGGCTGACGAGGCATCCGGCACACGTTCACCTGACCGCCAATGGATCGGTCGTTAAAATCCACACTTCCCACCATAGCTAGGATATCGCCAGTCTGTGGATCCATGGCCAGCAAAGCCGCATTGCTGGCATTTTGCTCCCGCAATTGAGCGACCTTCTCCCGAACGATCTCCTCGGCCAGGTGCTGTAGCTCCAGGTCAAGTGTCGTGTAAACGCGCAACCCGGCCTTATAGAGCACCTCCGGCCCATAGAGCGCCTCCAATTGTTCGCATACATACGTGATCATGTGGGGCGCTTCCATCGTGATGGTGTGGTGTACCACCCCTAGCGGCTGAGCGATAGCGTCCTCGTACTCTGCCTCTGTGAGATATCCTCTTGCGCGCATCAAACCCAAGACCACATTCCGCCGTTCAAGGGCGCTTTGAGGATCGGCATAGGGATCGTAGAGCGCCGGCGATTGCAGCATGCCAACCAGGAGCGCTGCCTCTGCTACATTGACCTCGGTGATGGGCTTCCCGAAATAGGTCTCGGCGGCCGCGGCAATGCCGTAGGCCATGTGGCCAAAATAGACCTCATTCAAGTAAACCTCAAGTATCTCGGTCTTTTTATAGCGCCGGGTGAGCTCCGCAGCCAAGATGGCTTCTTTGATCTTTCGCGATAGGCTGCGGTCACTACTCAAAAAGAGGTTCTTGGCAAGCTGTTGGGTGATTCCGCTTCCCCCCGAAACCACCTCTCCGGCGCGCAGGTTCTGATAAAGGGCGCGAACGAGGGCAAAAGGGTTAAAACCAGGATTGGAGAAGAAGGTCGCGTCCTCTGTGGCCACAGTCGCCGCGATGACCACCTGGGGAATTTGCTCGTAGGGGACGATGGTCCGCCGCCCCGCATCCGGGTTGAACACTTCAAACAGCAAGCGCCCGTTGCGATCATAGATCTTTGTGCTCTTGAACGGATTGATCCGCTGATAGAGCTCCTGCGGCGAGGGGAGCGCACGAGCATAGTAGGCATATACGCCGATCAGGGCGACTAGCGTCAAGAACACCAAGAACAGAGTCGCCAGCACGCCCGTCACAACGCCTTGCACGACCATCTGTAGTGCGCTTGGGCCTTCGGCTAGCGGGTCAAGGGCGTCGCCCTCGGGCAATGGCTCCCAAGGAGAGACGATCTCGGTACGCATGAGCGTTCACCTGTAACAGAGATACGAGAACCATCTGACTTTGTGCTGTAAGACGCGGCAAGCGGTCGGAGGGTTCCATTGATTGTCGGAGCAAGTACATGTACAATGTTTATATGTCCACTCGGACGGGGCGATCCATCTCACCCTGCCTCGTTTAGAAATCCACGATATCATCGTCGTGGAGTAGCATGCACACTAGCCGATGGGAAGGAGAAAAGCCATGGTAGAAGAGATGAAGGGGCGGAGCCGAGAGTGCCTAGACCGCGGGTGGCTCTTTCATAAAGGGGATGTGTCCATCCCATACTCCGTGAAGGCCGGCATGACCGGTGGACTGACCGATTGTTGGGGCATCCAAGAAGGCGAATGGCCAGATATCGCCTATAAAGAACATCTAAAGGATGGCGCCCTAGACCCCAGTCAGTGGACCTCGGTGGACCTCCCTCACGACTGGTGCGTGGAAGGGGATTACGACAGGACTGCCGAGCCTTATCATGGTTTCCTACCCGTAGGGATCGGCTGTTACCGTAAGGTTTTTGAATTGCCCGCCTCTGATCTGGGGAAGAAGATTTATGTCCAGTTTGACGGCGTGATGCGCAATAGCACCGTATGGGTGAACGGCCATCTTATCGGCACCCATCCCAGCGGTTACACTAGCTTCTTCTACGATCTCACCGATGTGCTGCGCTATGGCGATGAGGGCAAGAACGTTATCTTTGTCCGCGTGGATGCGCGCGATCACGAGGGTTGGTGGTATGAGGGCTGCGGGATTTATCGCCATGTCTGGCTGCTCAAGACCGATCCCCTGCATGTGGAGCACTGGGGCACCTACATCACGACGCCGCGCATCACGGACCAGTCAGCCGAAGTGTGCATACGCACAACCGTGCGAAACGAATACGCCGGCGACAAGCCTTGTGAGTTAGTCTCCAAAGTCATAGATGCCGCCGGCCACGTTGTCGCCGTAGTTTCCGCTCAGGCGGTGATCATTGCCGGCGAAGAGCACGAGTTCAAGCAGACGGCCATCGTTCCCCAGCCCAAGCTGTGGTCGCCGGATACGCCTTATCTCTACCAGGTATTCACCGAAGTCCGCAGCGAGGGTGAGTTGTTAGATACCTACGAGACGCCTTTTGGCATCCGCAGCATCGAGTTCACCGCCGACAGGGGCTTCTTCCTCAATGGCAAACCCCTCGTCATCAAAGGCACTTGCAACCATCAGGATTTCGCCGGCCTTGGCGTGGCCCTGCCTGACCGGGTCATAGAGTACAAGATCAGGCTCCTCAAGGAGATGGGCGCTAACGCCTACCGCTCTGCGCATCACCCGCCCACTCCAGAGCTTCTGGACATCTGTGATCGCTTGGGGATGCTGGTAATGGACGAGAATCGCAAGCTGGATAGCTCTCCTGAAGGCATAGCCAACCTCAAAAGTATGCTCTACCGCGATCGCAACCACCCCTGTATCATCCTCTGGAGCATGGAAAATGAAGAGGTGCTTGAGGGTAAGCCGATGGGTACGCGTATCCTGACAACTCTAGCCAGGATCACGCGCGCCATTGACCCCACGCGGCCGGTCATCGCAGCCATGAACCAGGGTTGGAACGAGGGCGGATATAGCGATGCCCTGGACGTGGTCGGTTATAACTACGGCCAGCGTCGCGCCCAAGATGTCACCGACCACTTTAGATACCCCCAGCGCAAGATCATCGGTAGTGAGAGCGCCAGCTGCACCACGACCCGTGGTATCTACGAGGTGGATGAGGAGAAAGGCTACGTCCCCGCCTATGGGACGGTCCTCCCCTCGTGGGGCTGTACGCCCGAACAAGCCTGGCGCGATGTCGTTGAAAACCCCTTTTTGACGGGGCTCTTCATCTGGACCGGCTTTGACTACCGGGGCGAGCCGACGCCTTACAAATGGCCCTGTATCAACTCTCACTTCGGGGTCATGGATACTTGCGGCTTCCCCAAGGATTGGTATTACTATCTCAAAGCGGCTTGGACCGATGAGCCTCTGGTGCACATCTTCCCCCATTGGACCTGGCCGGGAAAAGAAGGACAGGAGATAGAAATCTGGGCCTTTAGCAACTGTGAGGCCGTGGAACTTTTCTTGAATGGGCATAGCCTCGGCGAAAAACGGATGATTCCCAACGGCCATCTCGTCTGGAAAGTGAAATACGTTCCGGGTGAGCTGGTGGCTCGGGCCTATCGTAATGGGCAACAGGTCGCAACGAAAGTAGTGGCCACAACCAACCCCCCGGCCCGGATTAGCCTAGAGCCAGACCGGATCGAGATCCTTGCAGATGGCCGCGATGTCTCCATCATTAGGGTCTCCATCAAGGACGACCAAGATCGTGTAGTCCCTATAGCCGACAATGAAGTGCGCTTTACCCTGGAGGGGCCGGGCAAACTCATCGGCGTGGGCAATGGCGACCCCAGCAGTCATGAGCCAGATAAAGGGACTAGGAGGCGGGCCTTCAATGGGTATTGTCTGGCCATCGTTCAGGCAGGGGAAGAACCGGGTAAGATAACCTTGAGAGCCACGTCTCCGGGCTTGTTACCGGCGATGACCGTCATCCAGACACAGCGCTAGAAAGAAAACAAGCCTTATCAAGAGCGCGGGGAATCGTCTTAAACTCCGATTCCCCGCGCCCAGCTTTCGTACGCTTTAGTTCACAAATTCGCGTGTCGCGACTAACTCTCGGCGCTCAATTGAGGCCACGGCACTCTTGATCAAGGCGATAGAGTTGCGCGTCTCTTGTGGTGGGCAACGCAACGGCTCTCTTCCGGTAAGCACGCAATCCAGAAAATAGCGGATCTCATTGTAGTAGGCATCGTGCTCGCCCAAGTCGGGCATTTCGGGTTGAGCGAGCCCTTCGCGATAGATGAGCAGCGTTGGGGTTCGGCTGCTATCGTAGCTCAGGAAAGCCCTCTCAAAGCGTGCCTCGTAACGAGCGACGAAGGGGATGGGCACGCTTGTCCAATGCGTGGTCGCCGAGACCAATAAACCGCTCCCGTAATCCAGGTTGGTGAGCACATAGTCGTAACCCAGGTCCTTGCTTACGCTCATACCCCCTTGAGCATAGATCCGCTGGGGTAGCCCCAAGAGATACTGACAGTAATCTATGTCGTGAACGTGCAAGTCCAAGATGGCGCCACCGCTGTGCCCCGCTTGGCACATCCACCCACAGCCACCCCTTGGCGTCTGCCCCTGCCGCGTCAGTTGCAAGGAGAGCAACCTTCCTGCCTCGCCACTTTGGTACATGCGCGTCAACACCTCGTACTCCGGCCAGAAGCGGATGCATTGCGCGATCATCAGCACCTTGCCGGCCCTGCGCCCGGCCTCCACCATCGTGTCACAATCGGTCAAGGTCAAGGCCATGGGTTTCTCGCATAGTACGTGCAGCCCCGCCTCAAGGGCAGCGACCGCTGCGTCGCAATGCAGGTCGGTGGGCAGGCAAATATCCACCAGATCCACTATCCCGCTACCGGCCAAATCCCGATAATCCCGGAACCAATACACCTGCTCGATGGGCGCTTGGAGCAAGGGCTCCAAAGTCTTGTCCCGCCTTAGTTCCTCGCAGCGCACATCGGCGAACGCGACCACCCGCGTATCCGGCATTTGCGCATAGTAACGGAGTCGCCCCCTACCCATGCCCCCTAAGCCAACGATACCTACCCGAAGCATTTCCAAGCCCCTCGGAAGAATTTTAAAAAAACCGCTGCCAATTTTACCCCGATTGTTAGCGCCTGCCAACAAAAAATCCGAGGCCAAACTTGACTTGCCCCCGCGATTAGAGTAAGTTAGCTTTGCTCCTTTTGGACAATCGGGAGCATGCGGCAAAGTGGCGATCAAGTCTATCCGATGGAGGTGTAGAGATGACCAAGAAGGTTGTTACGTTCGGTGAGATCATGATGCGCCTCTCGCCACCTGGGTTCTTGCGTCTACAACAAGCTCGCTCCTTTGACGTGATCTATGGTGGCGGAGAGGCCAACGTGGCCGTCTCCTTGGCCAACTATGGGGTGCCTGTTGATTACGTCACGCGCCTGCCCAAGAACGAACTCGGCGAGGCCTGCATGCGTTTCTTGCGCGAGCACGGCGTCGGTGTAGACAAGATCGTCTGGGGAGGCGACCGCCTGGGGATCTATTTCCTGGAGAACGGCGCGTCGGTGCGAGGTAGTAAGGTGGTCTATGATCGGGCCGGCTCGGCCATTGCCACCATTGAACGTGGGATGATTGATTGGAAGAAGGTCTTCTCCGATGCGCATTGGTTCCATTGGACGGGCATCACCCCCGCGATCTCCAAAGGGGCGGCGGATGTCTGTCTGGAGGCCGTCCAAGTTGCCCGGGAGATGGGTTTGACCGTCTCTTGCGACATGAACTTCCGCAAGAACCTTTGGAAGTGGGGTAAAAAGGCCAGCGAGGTGATGCCGGATCTAGTCAAGTACTGTGACATCGCTATCGGCAACGAGGAGGATGCCGCCCAGGTCTTTGGCATCCACGCTCCTGAGACTGACGTGACCTCAGGCAAAGTGGAGGCAGAGAAGTACCGTTTCGTCTGTGAGGAGCTGGCCAAGCGTTTCCCTAACCTAAAGCAGATTGCCATCACCCTGCGCGGTTCCCTCTCCGCCAGCCATAACACCTGGTCGGGGGTGTTGTGGGTTGAGGGCAAGTTCTATACGGCTCCCACTTTCGATATCGACCACATCGTCGACCGCGTGGGTGCGGGCGATGCCTTCATGGGGGGGCTGATCTACGGCCTGCTCAAATACGGTGAGGACAAACAGTCGGCGTTGAACTTTGCTGTGGCTGCCTCTTGTCTGAAGCACACCATCTTTGGCGATTTCAACCTGGTGACCATCGCCGAGGTAGAGAAGCTGATGGGCGGCGATGTCTCAGGTCGCGTAGCGCGCTAAGGCTCTCAGCCACCAGCTTCCGGCTATTTTAGCCCGGCTGCCTTGATGATAAGGCTGAACTGACTGCCGATGGCTGAAAGCTGATCACTTCAGGAGGGAAAATTACCATGGCACGATTCTCTAGGCTTCAGGTCTGGAACAAGATGGAGGAGGTGGGCTTGGTGCCCCTCTTCTACCATGGCGATGTGGAGATCGCCAAGAAAATCGTCGAGGCTCTCTCCGCTGGCGGCGCCAAGGTGATTGAATTCACCAATCGCGGTGATCGCGCCTTTGAGGTCTTCCGCGAGTTGATCGTACAACTTGAAAAATCCGATCCTTCAATCATCTTGGGTGTCGGCTCCGTGCTTGACCCCGCCACGGCAGGCTTGTACATCAACCTTGGCGCGAACTTTGTCGTGGGCTCGGTATTGAACCCTGAGGTCGCCAAGCTTTGCAATCGCCGCAAAGTCGCCTACTTCCCTGGCTGCGCCTCGGCCTCCGAGATATCTCTGGCCGAAGAGCTCGGCGTAGAGATCTGTAAAGTATTCCCCGGCAGCCAGCTCGGTGGCCCCGGCTTCGTCAAGGCCATCAAAGGCCCCTGCCCTTGGACCAAGATCATGCCCACCGGTGGCGTGGAGGCCAAATACGAGAACCTCAAGGCCTGGTTTGACGCCGGCGTAAGTTGTGTGGGCATGGGTTCGGATTTGGTGCGCAAAGACCTCGTTGATGCCCAGGACTGGGCGGGGCTAACGGCGCTCACCGCTCAATGTCTGGCCTGGGTACGCAAGGCTAGAGGACAAGCTATCTATACCGGCATTGAGCATGTGGGCCTCTACCCCACCTCCAAAGCAAGCGCTGCGGAGATCGCCGCCTGGTATGAGAGGGTCTTTGGCTTCAAATCCAAGGAGGGCACCAGCTCCTACTTCCTCAGCGGCAAAGGCCCAGGGCGCATTGAGGTCATGAAAGCCGAGCCGGATAGGCCTTGCCATGTTGCTGTCCTGGTCAGTGACTTTGAGGCTGCGGTGGAGGATTTGAAGGCCAAGGGGATTGAGCTGTTAGAGCCCAATATCAAGCCCACGGTCAAGGCCGTATACCTGAAGGAGCCGGACCCGGCGGGCAACACCGTGCATCTGCTCTGGCTGGCCTAGCCCAGTAGGCGTTCAAAGGCGTCCTCGTCGAGGGCGGCAAGGTTCTCTACGACGAGGTCGGCGCGAGATAGCTTCTCGGCAGGATGGGTTGTGGTCACTGCAATGCAGCGCATTCCTGCGCGTAGGGCCGCCTCTACGCCGACGATGCCATCTTCGATGACCAGGCTTTGCCGGGGACTGGCCCCAACTGCTGCCGCCGCATGAAGGAAAAGGGCCGGGTCGGGCTTGCTTCGTGGCAGAAACGCGCCGGAGAGCAAGGCGTCAAAGTAATCGCCGAGCTTGAGCGTCGCAAGCAAGGCGACGATGTTGGCCATTGGTCCCGACGAAGCGACGACTTGCCGATAGCCCCGTGCCCGGCCTCGCTCCAGCCAATCCAAGACCCCCGGCAAGGTCTGCACGTGATCACGTATCAGCTCGCGGAAGAGCTCTTCTTTGCGTTTGGCAAGGGCATTCAGCTCTGCATCTGCTACCCCTTCCCCGAGCCAGAGCTTGAGGATCGGCAGGTTGGACATGCCGAAAGTCTCCAGAAATTGTTCGCGCGTAACCTCTCGGCCAAGCTCAGCGAAGAGCGCTTTCCAGGCCAGGAAGTGCGCCTCGCCCGTATCGGCCACGACGCCGTCCATATCCCAGATGATGGCTTTGACCAACATAGCCTCCAGCGCTGCGAAGATGGTTTTGTATTGTACTCACCCTCAGACATATCTCCAAGGAACTGCCCGATGAATCAACACCCACATGCCGGTAGTCTGCACGAGCGGCTCAAGCGATCTTGCACCCTGCATCACCTTCTTGAGGTATACCGTAGCTCACTGGATGACAAACCCCATGACGTGCCCATCTGGGAGCATTGGCTTGCCCAGAGCGGAGAGCTCCCTCCTGACTTTGACCACCTGCCCAGCATCGCCGGCTTGCCCGATGTCTTGCGTCTTGCTGACGGAACACGCGTCTCCAGCCCTGAGGAGTGGCCCAAGAGGAGGGCCGAGATCTTGGAGCTCCTGCGCTACTATCAGCTTGGCGCCTGGCCCCCACAACCGGGGGGCTTGCGGGCAGTTGAGCTCGCCAGCATCCCAGACGAAGCCCTGGTCTGTACGCGGGTGCAGCTCGCTTTATTCTTTGCTCCAACCCACGAGGCCATCGCGCGAATCGGCGATTGGCCCGATGTAGATACCTTTCGCTTCGGCTACCTTCAGGCCGAACTGTGGATTCCGCCCGGCGATGGCCCGTTTCCCGTCTTGATTGTCCCGGGTTACGAGCGCATGGCACCGTCCAAGCCTCTGGCAGAATTGGCCCTCGCCAGAGGCTATCTCGTATGTGGCTTTGACCTAGCCCAGGCTTTCGCCTGCCGCGCTGTCTACCCCGATTACGATTGTAACCAACTGGTCTGGTGGGCCTGGGCGGCCAGTCGCTGCGTAGACTATTTGTGCTCGCTAGACAAGGTGGACCCTGCCAAGATCGCCGTCGGCGGGCACTCGCGGCTGGGCAAGATGAGCGTCATCTGCGCCGCCTTGGATGAGCGTATCTCAGCAGCCATCGCCAGTCATACCGGATCAGGCTCAGGGATGACCGAGCCTTGGAGATATATGGGCGAAAAGTACGGCGGAGAGACCCTAGAGGCCAGCACACGCCTCTTCCCTTATTGGAATCACCCCAGAATGCGCTTTTTCGCCGGCAGAGAGAACAAGTTGCCCTTTGATGCGCACTTCTTGCTCGCCCTCATCGCCCCTCGCGCGCTCTTGATCACCGAAGGGGATCGGGATCCTGTCGGCGAGCCTTGGGGTGCACAGCAATCCTACCTGGCCACCAAGGAGGTATATCGGCTACTCGGCCACGAGGAGCGCTTGAATATCGCCTTCCACCAGGGTGATCACAGGCTAAACGGGGACGTTTTAGAGAGTTACGTAAATTGGCTTGACATGCAGCTCGGCCGCGCCCCGCTCCAATTCGCCGAGGAGCTGATGTACACCTACACCTTTGAGGGCTGGCGCCGGGTGACCGGAGAGGCGGTAGATATTGCCACTTTCCCCGAAAGGGGGATGGATGATCTTTTGCTAGGCCCCGACGGCCATGTTATCACCACACCCCAGGCATGGGCAGCCAAAAGAGAAGAGATCAAAAAGCGCGTCCTATGGGTCTTGGGGGAATTGCCCTCCTACGATGTCCCCTCGGCCCCTACGCTCACGCCGGAAGAGCAATACGATCGCGTCTATCGCTTCAAAACCGAGGGAGGCTTGGTTACCGAGAGATTGGCCTTAGATGATAAACTCGTCTGTCATCTCACCCACCGCGCCGAGATCAGGGGCAAGCTGCCTGTGGTCATCTATTGCCACGCATATAACGACCAACGGGGCTTTGCCTGGCATCGTGGCTATGGCTGGGGCACGAGCGTCGGCGAGCGCCTGGCCGAAAGGGGTTTCCTTGCCGTTGAGTTCGACCAGTTCGGCTACGGCACGCGTAACCGCGATTGCGGCCTGGACTTTTTCGTCCGAAACCCTCGGCAATCTGCGCTCGGCGTGATGGTGCAGGACGTGCGGCGCATCATAGACGTCCTCCAGAGCGTGGACGCGGTGGATACGGAAAGGATCATGGTGGTCGGTTACTCCTTAGGAGGAGCTGTCGCCCTACATGCAGCGGCCCTTGACGAACGCATTCGCGCCGTAGCCTCGGTCTGCGGCTTTGGCTCTATGCGCCTGGACGCCCACGGCGAAGCGACTGAGGGTTTGAGGCGCTATTCGCACTTACGCCCGACCCTGCCGCGCCTGGGCTTCTTCGTTGGCCAGGAGAAGAGGGTGCCCTATGACTACCATGAGCTCCTTGCCTTGATCGCCCCAAGGCCGGTTTTGATCCTAGCCCCGCTTTTGGACCAAGACTGGTTCCCTGAGGATGTGTATGTCTGCTACGAGAAAGCGAAGGACATCTACCGCTTGCTCGGCCACGAGAGTGCCTTGGAGATTCGTCGGCCTAGCGACTTTAACCGCTACCCACCAGAATATCAAGAGCAGGTAAACAGTTGGCTGTGGAGGCAGGCACAGGCCTAGGTCATGTCTACAAAGTGGTAGCCTAGTCCCTTGTGGACTTCAAGGCGCGCCACGAGGGGATGAAATGGGCTACAAGCGTAGGCAGACACGCCCTAGTTAGCTTGCTAATGACAATACAGTGGAGGTCACCCATGCCCGGTATGCGTTACCAAGAGATGCTCCCCCACGAGCTTGAGGCCGTCTTACGGGCCACTCCCGTGGCCTACTTTCCCTTAGGGACCCTTGAATATCACGGCCCCCACTTGGCCATCGGCAACGACGCCCTCAAGGCGGAGGGCCTCTGCGAGCGCGCCTGTACGCGGACGGGCGGCGTGCTGGTTCCCACGCTCTACTGGGGGATCGGCGGAGGCCATAAGGAATATCCCGCAAGCCTCATCGTCCGCGATCAGCTCCTCTCGGATTTATTGGATGAAGTCCTGAGCGGCTTGTACCGCGTCGGTTTCCGGGTGATCGTGCTCGTAACCGGGCATTATCCGGGCGAGCAGGTATCCGCAGTGAAAGGCGCAGCCGAGCGGTTCGCCCAGGCCCATCCCGATGCGCGCATCTGGGCCTTGCCGGAGTACGAGGCTTATCCCCATGAGCGTCGCGCCGATCACGCCGCCAAGTGGGAGACCTCTATCCTTATGGCCCTGCGCCCCGAACTGGTGGATATGTCGCGCCTCGTCGGCGCCGACGCGCCCCACGCTCCCGACGCCACCCACACTCTGGAGGAAATGAACGCCCCCGGCCCGCTGCATGGTATCCTCGGCGAGAACCCCGCCCGCTATGCCAGCCCGCGTTTGGGTGAGGAGACGGTAGAGGTCATCGTGGATCACCTGGTGAGCTGGGTGAATCGTGCTCTCGCGGAGATCCGCACGGAGCGGTAGTGGGTTACAGCTGGCAAGTTTCGGAAGGAGGTTTTCAGCCACCGTTGCTTAGGCGCATGTGTAGGTGTATAATGACCTTTGGAGGTGTAAAATGGCAGAACGATATGTGCGGGCGCAGATCCTGCTTGAGCCTGAGCAACGTCAAGCCTTGGCACAGATCGCCCAACGAGAGCACAGAAGTCTCTCCCACATCATACGCGAGATTGTTCAGCGGTATCTCTGAGAACGAGAGTTCGCGATGCAAAAGCAACAGGGTCTTGAAGCACTCGAGGAATTGAGCAGGTTGCGGGAAAGGATCCGCCAGCGCTACGGCGTCTATACAGGAGACCCTGTGGCCGAGGTGCGCGCAGAACGAGCATTGCAGCTAGAGAGAGTATGGCATGGCGATAAATGACTAAGGCCAAAGTGATCTCCCCCCAAGACGCCCTGGACGGACTTCACGCACTTTTTGCCCTGAATATCCGAGAGATTCCACCGACTCTGGAGCTACATCGGGAGGCTCTTCAGTGGGCTCACCAGTTAGGGCAAGGAGCAGCCTATGACGCTGCTTATCTGGCATTGGCGGAGCAGCTACAAGCTCCTTTCTGGACGGCCGATAGGCGCCTCGCAAATGCCGCACAGCAAGCGGGAGCGGCTTGGGTTTGCTGGATCGGTGAGGACTATCCCAAAGCGCCGCCGGGCTAGAGCCATGTCCGCAGGAAATCGATGATCGCCGCCCGGCCGTGGGCCGTTTCGTAGTGGCCCGTCTCATAGCGCAACAGGCGCCATCTCTCTGGGACGCCGTACTCGGCGTAGACTCGGCGCAAGGCAGCATCTATCTTGTCCAAGCCTGCCGGTGGGGTCAGCCGATCATAGTTTCCCGCGAGGGCCAGGTGAGCGCGAGGCGCGATCAAGGCGTTGATCTCGGCGGTGCTAAAGTGCTTGAGCAATCGCGGTACATAGTAGTAGATGCCATGTCCATCCAAGCCACGAGACGCGATCAGCTCCTCAAAGTCGGTCAAGCAGCAGATATCTACGCACACCTTGATGCGCTCGTCCAGGGCCGCCAGCCACCAGGCCATGGTGCTGCCCATGGAAAGCCCCAAGGTGGCCAGACGGCTTGGGTCCACCTCCGGCCGACTTATCAGGTAATCCACAGCGCGCAGGCTATCGTAAACCATCATGCCCCATAGCACCTGCCCTTTCCAGAGCATCTCTTTGAATAGCTCTGATTCGCTCCGTCCCAGCCGTTCGCCAAAGTTCCAGGCGTCAATGCATAACCCACAGTAGCCTAAATCCGTCAAAACTTTGGCATAGGGAGGCGCTTGCAGCGCGTCGCGGCCCTCAATGAACTCCCGTTTGCCGATCTCCCACTGCCCACCGTGAGCATGGTTATACAGCACAGCGGGAAGGTGCGAGACCTCCCCTTGAGGACGCGCGAAATAGGCCGGAACGGGCTCAAGGCCATTGAGGTCCAGTACAAGGGTCTCCAGGATATATCCTTCTCGTTCCTCTACCTTGATCACCTCGCTAGATATGGGGCGGTGACGTTCGGGCAGATCCCCAAGCAAGGCGTAAAGCTCTTCCCGGCGAGCTTTGGGGTCGTCGTGACGCATAGCCTGCCTCCTTCAAATCCCTCGCTCATCCTCATCGGCCCCGGGGGGCTATTCAAACAGTATAGACGTGGCCTCCCTCCCCGACAAGGCTCTCGACGCCATGGACGACTATAAAATGACGCTGTCTGTTAAAGATATAGGCATCCAGTTGAGCACAGACATCCCGGACCGGACGATTAGACCGTTCTCCCTCAGGAATGTCAACAACACGCTCAACGAGAACCCCTCCGTTATTTACTCTATAATCAGATCATACCGTGAAGAAATCGAAGAAATCCTGAAACTCCCGCGCGTCATCGTCCTTCAGAACGGTTTCTGGAAGGCCGCAGGCTACCTGCTTGCCGAACTAGGGGAGCCCGTGACCTGGGTGGACATAAATTTTGAGCCGTCCCAGTGGAGTGCCGGTGTTCTCCTGATTCCCTCCGGAGGGCTGTACGGCCTTGACGGCTCCGCTTCGTTCAGGTCAAAACTGGAGAAATTTCTTAACGGCGGAGGGACCATCATCGCTCTGGCCCAGCAGTACGGAAGCGACTACGGAGCTCTCCCCGGGGATTTGAAGGGCTATGGCTGGATAGAGGACCAGAGCTGCCAGTACGCATCGGTGGGCATCACAACCTACCTGCCCTTCCTTGCG
>Ga0078972_1009540_pt1 | contig 19064 bp, 9 predicted proteins | sample YelNatPaOPGAMG01_FD_67568 | JGI IMG/M metagenome (GOLD analysis project Ga0078972, IMG submission 67568) | Hot spring thermophilic microbial communities from Obsidian Pool, Yellowstone National Park, USA - OP-RAMG-01 (SPADES assembly) (version 2) | ecosystem: Environmental > Aquatic > Thermal...
CTACAATCGCACACGCGCGTCCGGCGGGGCCATCCCCCACATACGGCCAACGAACGGCCGCGGCGACCGCGGACCCTGTAGGGGCGGTTCGGGAACCGCCCCGTTCCCCCACCGACCGCCAACGAACGGATTGCGCCGGCCACGGTCGTCGCGTCCGGCGGTTGGCGCCGTGTCCGCGGGGCGGGGGCGGTTCACGAACCGCCCCTACAATCGCACATGCGCGTCCGGCGGGGCCATCCCCCACATACGGCCAACGAACGGCCGCGGCGACCGCGGACCCTGTAGGGGCGGTTCGTGAACCGCCCCGTTCCCCCACATACGGCCAACCCCCGGATTGCACCGGCCAAGGTCGTCGCGTCCGGCGGTTGGCGCCGTGTCCGTGGGGTGGGGGCGGTTCACGAACCGCCCCTACAGACGCATGTGCGCGTTTGGCCGTGCCACCCCTCAGCGGCCGGGCAGGGCGGCGATGGTCGTGATCTCGACGGCCGTGCCGCCGGGCAGCGAGGCCACGCCGACGGTGGTGCGCGCCGGCGGGGTGCCCTGGAAGTACTCGGCGTAGACGGCGTTCATGGCCGCAAAGTCGCCCAGGTTGACCATGTAGACGGTGTTCGAGACCACGTCAGCCATGCTGCAGCCCGCCGCCTCGAGGATGTGCTTGATGTTCTCCAGCACCTGGCGGGTCTGCTCGGCGATGCCGCCGGCGACGATTTTGCCGGTGGCAGGGTCGATGGCGCCCTGCCCGGCCACGTAGACAAACCCGTTCGCCACCACGGCCTGCGAGTAGGGGCCGATGGGCTGGGGGGCGTTGGGGGTCTTGATGAGTTGCCTGGCCATGGTTGCTCCTTCTGCGTATTGCATGTTCCGTTGCCCTTGATGGTGCATGTATCTTGTACTCGAAATGAGGCTTGCGGTCAATGCTCTACCCCATGCGCGTGCATCCGCCGGTGCAGCTCGGCCTGGGCGCGACGGAAGACGTTCTTGATCTCCTCCCGCTTCTCGGGGCTGGCTGGGATGGAGAGGGTGTCGAGGTAGGCGAGGCCGCCGTCGAGCAGGGTGAGCATGAAGGCGGCATCGGCAGCGTTGAAGAGCTCCTGCCCATCGCAGCTCACGTACACCGGAGAGGTGTGGGCGGCCACGTGGATCGGCCACTCGTGCCAGAGGATGTGGCGGCTGACAGAGCGCGCCGCCACCCAGGCGCTGCCCGGCAGATGCAACTGCGTGCGCAGCGCCAAGCGGTCCGTGCCCCCTCCGTCGACGGCCCGCTCGACCACGCGGCCGTTGACCACCAACTCGAGGGTGTGGATCGGTTGCAGCGAGTCGGCCCAGGCCTCGACACCCAGCGTGCCGACCACCGGCAGGCAGCCGGACCTCGTCGCCCGGGGCGTGGCCTTCCACGGCAAGGCCGATCAGCGGGCCGCTGGTGGTGAAGGTGCGCCCGGCGCGCACGGCCCGCGCCCAGCTCTGGAAGCTGAACTCCTCGTCGCCCAGGTGGGCGTAGGTGCGCACGCCGCCCACCGGCATGCCGGCCGACATCTTGTCGGTGCCGCCCACCGCCGCCATCCGGTAGCCCAGGTTCAGCACGCGGTACCACTCGCGCAGGTGATAGTGATCGAGCCCAGGCGAGAAGTAGCGGATCTCCACGCCGTCGATCTTGCCCAGGATGATATCGGCAGCCGCCTCCAGGTGCGGGTTGGGGAAGTGGGGCAGGATGGCCAGCCCCTCGCGCGCCCGGCAGCGGTCGGCCCACTCGGCCAGCGAGGCTTCGATGGGGTCGCCGATGTAGCTCTCCTCGGGCCCGGCGGTGGTCAGAGGGAAGACCGGCTCGCCGCGCACCCCCAGCAGGCTGATGTGGCCCATGATGTGCTGGCGGTTCTCGGTGCCCACCCACACCAGCGTGTCGCCGGTGGAGACGCCGGAGAGCGCTCCCGTCAGGTCGCCCACGTTGGTGAAGAGGTCGCCCCACTGCGACGCGAGCAGGTTCAGGCCCTCGGCCTGCGCCTCCAGCCACGCCGTCTGCGGCGAGAGAAAGTGCACGTGCGTGTCGGCCGTCACCCAGCCGCGGGCGCGCAGGTCGAAGGGCCGCTCCAGCGGGAGGACGAGCTCCCGCTGGCCGGGGCGGATCTCGAAGCGGCGGCGGATGGCCTGGCGATGCTCGTTGCCATCGCTGTACACGAGCACATAGTCGGCCAAGTGTTCGCCCGGGCGGGTGACGTAGCCCAAGCCCCCATCGCCCACGCAGCCCACCTGTGACGCATTGCAAAAGTGAGCCACCACCAGGTAGCTGGCCCGGCCCTCCAGGGGGATGGTCACCGGCCCGCACGCCAGCTCGACCCAACGGGGGCCGCCTTCCGGGGCCAGAGCCAAGGGGATGCCCCAGAAGATCTGCCGCCCGGCCGGGAGCGCGCTCAGCTCAGAGTCATATGCGCGGGGCCAGGCAGGAAGAGGCCCCTTCGCGGCCGCCATGTCGCCCGGCGCCAGGTTCACCAGGCCGTCGAGCGCAACCGTTACGAACCGTGCCATGCCTACCCCTGCTCATCCGCCGTCTCCAACGCCGTGTGCACCATCTGGCGGCTGCGAGCGAGCTGCTCGGCGACGACGTCATCGATCCGCTCGGCATCGCGCGCCCGGAGCGCGGCCAGGATCTCGCGGTAGGGCATGCCCTCGGCCAAGGCATCCAGGCAGGCATCGGAGGCAAGCAGGAGCCGGTTGGCGAGGTACTGGTGCACCCTCTTGAGGACGCGGTTGCCGGCCGCTTCGATGAGGAGCCGGTGGAAGCGGCCGGCTGCCTGCCGCCGTTCGCCGGCCGCCACCGCCCGCTCATAGTCGTCGACGGCAGCTTCCAGCGCGCGCCACTGCTCGTCGGTCAGGCGGCGCGCCGCCGCACGGGCCGTGAACCCGACAATCGCCGAGTGCACGTCGAGGATCTCGGCGATCTCCCGCGCATCCACACTGGCCACGACGCAGCCACGGTAGGGCAGGATCTCCGCCAACCCGTCGCGCATCAGCAGCCGCAACGCCTCACGGGCTGGGGTCGTGCTGGTGCCGAATGCGGCTGCGACCTCGCTGTCTTTGAGGCGTGCGCCCGGCAGCAATTCGCCGCGCCGGATCCGTTCCGCGAGCGCATCCCGAATCTGCCGGGCTAGAGTGTCGCCTCTGGGGCTTCGCATGGAGCTCTCCATGGGGTGACCTCCGCTACTCCGCGGGCCTGGCTGCCATCAGGACGCGCGTAGTCTCAGTGTACAAGGTGCCGCGCACGCCAGCCGGTGCCGGTGCACGGCAGGCCTGGCCGGACAATGCTGCATAACATATTATACCGCAGGTTACAGAATCGTACAACTTCAGTAACCCGGCGCTACGCCTGGCGCGAAGGGGTCTTGCGGTCGGCTCTGAAGGAGCGCACCTGGTGGAGGAAGAGGAACCCCAGGGCGAGGGGCAGCCACACGTTCAGCCCCCGGAAGGCCAGCGCCACCACCAGCGCATTGGCGGTGGGCACACCCAGCGACACAAAGGCCATGGTAATGGCGCCTTCGGCCACGCCCAGGCCGTGGGGGATGAAGGTGATCACCGAAAAGACCACATCCATGGCAAAGCCAACGATGGCCGCGCCCACGGTGACGCCGTGGCCATAGGCCAGGAAGATGGCGTACACCGCGGCCACGTCGAGCAGGTGCACAAAGAGGGCCAGGGCCAGGGTGCGCCCGAGTTGCCAGGGCCGCGAGGCAATGCCTTCGGCCGCACCTGCAAAGTCGGCGGCGTTCCTGGCCGCCCAGTCCTCAGCCAGGAAGGGGCGCCGGTGCAGCACCGTTGCGACCCAGTTCACGCCCTGCTGCAGGGCATGGAGCACGCCCGACACCACCTGCGGCTGGCGCCGCGCCAGGCCCAGCATGGCCCCCAGGCCCGTCGTGAATAGCACAAAGAACACCACCCCGATGACCTGGTAGGCGCGCAGTGCGCCGCGCAGGGCCAGGTAGTGCAGGCCATAGAGGAGCAGCGGCACCATGGTCGCCAGGTCGGCGGTGAGCACCAGGAGTGCACCCCCCGCAGCCCGCGCCGACGACTGGCCGCGCTTGGCCGCATCGTCGACCATCACCGCGAGCGAGCTCACCCCTCCTGAAGGAACCACTGCCTTGAGAAAGACCGAGGCAAAGAGCACCGGCAACAGGTCTCCCCACCGGCTCTCGACACCCACTGTGAGGAAGCCCATCTGGTAGAGGACGGCATACAGCGAGTAGTAGCCCACCTGGGTCAAGAGGGCCACCAACACCCACTGCAACTGGCCCCGCACCAGGGCCAGGGCGATCTGACGGATCTCATCAAACCGGAAGGCAACGAGAACGGCAAAGGCCAGCGACACCAGGCACAGGAGCCAGCGACGCCGGACCCACAGCAGCCAAGGATGCTCCAACCGAATCCTCCGATGGGTACGCATGCATGTAGGAAGCCTCGAGGCCGGTGCCGACCTGCGGCGACGTGCACAAAGAGGCCGCCAACCACCCGTGGGGTTGGACCGGCCAACGGGGCCGCCATTCAAAGGCAGACGAAAGGTCGCCAGCAAGATTGGTGCCCGGCCAGGGCGAGCCCGGCGCGCAAAAGCATGGGAGATGGGTGAAATGGCTGGATGAGCAGAGGAGGGAACCCAGCAGGGTCAGCGGGTACCTCGGTGACGGATGAGCGCAGCCAGGCGTGCCCCAGTATAGCACCAGGAGCTGCCGGCGCCAAACGCGGCCTGCAGCAGAGCGGCCGTGCGCTGCAGGCCCTTTTAATGCCGCGCTCACAGCCTCTCGAGTACGCCGCCGATGAGCTCGCGCATGCGCGGCCCGATGACCTCGCCCGCCGCCAGGACTTCCTCGTGCGAGACCTTTTCGGTGCTGGGGGCAAAGCGCGCCACGTTGGTAATCCCCGAAATGCCGAGCACGGCCATGCCGGCGTGGCGCGCGGCCACCACCTCGGGCACCGTCGACATGCCCACCGCATCGGCACCGATCAGGCGCAAGAAGCGGATGTCGGCCGGCGTCTCGTAGGCGGGGCCGGCCACCATGACGTAGACGCCCTCGCGCAGGAAGAGGCCCTTGGCTTTGGCCACGCTGCGGGCCAGGTTCTGCAGGGCCGGGTCGTAGGCCTGGCTCATATCCGGGAAACGCGGCCCCAGGGTGGGGTCATTGGGGCCGCGCAGGGGCGAAAGCCCCGCCATGCCCACCAGGTTGATGTGGTCGGTGATCAGCATCAGGTCGCCCACCCGAAAGCCCGGCTCCAACCCTCCGGCAGCGTTGGTCACAATCAGGCGCGTCACGCCCATGGTGCGCAGCACGCGCACGGGCAGCGCCAGCTCGGCCATGGAGTAGCCCTGGTAATAGTGCGCACGGCCGTTGAGGACGATCACCGTGTGGCCAGCCCACTGGCCCACGATTAGCTCGCCCTTGTGCCCCTCCACGTTCGAACGGGGCCAGGCCGGCAGGCTGTGGTAGGGGATCACCACCGGGTCGGCCACCTTCTCGGCCACAACGCCCAGGCCTGAACCCAGGATGATGCCCACCTCGGGGGCAGCGGGGATTTGCTGGCGGATGAGGGCGGCTATGGCGTTACACAACGGGCGGTCGAAAGGCTCTTCCATCGAGACTCCTTGAGGCCGGGGTTCTTGCAGCAGGCGCAAAGCGGCGGCCGACGCCCACGAGGGGCTACCCTATGGCTCTTCGGATAGGCTCTACGCCTCGAGCCTGCAACAGGCCGGATTGCAGAGAGGGTGAAGCATTCGGGTACGATTGGGGGACCCGAATGCGAGACCGGCGGCCGAATGCTTCACCCCTGCTCTTATTCCTCTTCGTCGGGATCCCGTTTGGCCCGTGGATGCGCCGCATCGTACGCCGAGCGCAGGCGGTCGCTGGAGACCTGCGTGTAGACCTGGGTGGTGGAGATGTTGGCATGCCCCAGCAATTCCTGCACGTTGCGCAGGTCGGCGCCGCCGTTCAGCAGGTGGGTGGCGAAGGAGTGGCGCAGGGTGTGCGGGGTCACCGGCGCCTTGATGCCCAGCTGCTCCACATAGCGGCGGATGATCAGCCATAGGCCCTGCCGCGTCAGCCGGTTGCCACGGTGGTTCAGGAAGAGGGCCTTCTGGTCGGGTTTCTTGAGGAGCTGCAGGCGCGAGCGCTCGAGATAGTCCTCTACAGCACGGATGGCGCGGTCGTGGATGGGGATCACCCGCTCCTTGTTACCCTTGCCCAAGCAGCGAACGGTGCCCGAGGCGGGGTCCACATCGCCCACATCGAGGCTGACCACCTCGCTGACGCGCATGCCGGTGGCGTAGAGCAGCTCCATAATGGCGCGGTCGCGCCGACCGCGGGCGCTGTCGACGGCCGCCGGCGCGGCCAGCAGTTGGTCCACTTCCTCTTTCGAGATGGCCTTGGGCAGGTACTTGCGCACTTTGGGCGAGTCGAGGGTAGCCGAGGGGTCTTCGGGCAGGTGCTGCTCGGTAACAAGGTAGTGGAAGAACGATTTGACCGCGGCAACCTTGCGCGCCACCGTGGCCGACGAGTACTCCCGCTCGCTCTTCAGAAAGAGGATGAAGGCGATCAGGTCCTGCTTGTTGACGTCGGACCACGACGCGATCGCCCCCTTGCGAGCCGATTGCTCCTTGAGGTACCGCAGGAACTGCTGCAGGTCGTTGCGGTAGGCGATGAGGGTGTTGACCGAGTAGCCTTTTTCCACCTCGAGCGACTTGAGAAAGCTCCCGATCTCTTCTTCCATACGTCTCGTCCCCCCTTCTTGGCTGGCAAAGCTACCACTCGAGTCTTCCCTTGACGGCTTATTGTACCACCACTTTGCATAAGGTCCAAATCGCTTCCACACTACGTGAAATGAAGCGGGCCAGGCGCAGCCCCCATCCCTTGGTCGGCGCCCTGCCCACAACCGGCAGGGGCCACCGGGAGACCTGCCACCACCACACTTGACGATTATAGCAGATTGCGCCGACGCTGCCAACTTCAAGAAACTCATAATTGACACGGGCAACGGCTGATGCTATCATCTCTACGCCAACTGCTGGAACAGGGGAAACTGAAGGGAAGAGCGATCCTCGCCCCTTCAGTTCCATCAGTTCCCCCAGTTCCTTCAGTTCCCCCGTCGGAGTTGGCCTAGACGAGGACATCGCATGCGCCATGTGCGTTGGCAAGGGCTGGGCCTGGCGTTGATCCTGTTGGGGCTGCTCGCGAGCCCGAGCCTGGGCGCCAGCAGCCCGCAGAACCTGCGCTGGACGCAGTTTACGATGGTCGACGGCCTGCCCTCGAACACGGTGTGGGCCATTGCGCCCGTGCCAGGGAGCAGCGATATCTGGCTGGGCACGAGCCACGGCGCGGCCCTCTACCGCGATGGCCGTTGGTACAGCTATACGCGTGCCCAGGGCCTGGGCGACGATTGGGTGGCCGCCCTGGCCGTCGACGGCGCCAGCCGCGTGTGGTTCGGCACCTTCGGCGGCGGCTTGACCCTGCTCGATGGCGAGAACTGGCGGACCTACACCGCGGCCAACTCGGGGCTGGCCGGCAATTGGGTCAGCGCCCTATCCACCGACGGCGAGGGGCGCCTGTGGTGTGGCACCTGGGGCGCCGGCCTGAGCCTGTTCGACCACGGCCACTGGCAGACCTACTCGAGCAGCAACTCGCCCCTCCCCGCCGACTATGTCACCGCCCTGGCTGCCGCCCCCGATGGCACCCTCTGGGTGGGCCTGCATGGCCAGGGGCTGGCCCGGCTGGCCAATGGCCGGTGGACCCTGGTGGGCGCGGCCCAGGGCCTGGCCGACGATTTCGTCAACGCCCTCGCCATCGGCCCCGATGGCTCGCTTTGGGCCGGCACGGCCAAGGGCCTCACCCACCTGGCTGCCGATGGCCGCGCGATCAAGACCTACACGGCCGCCGATGGCCTGCCCGACGACCGCGTGCAGGCGCTGGCCACCGCCCCCGATGGCCGGCTGTGGGTGGGCACGGCAGCGGGAGCCGCGGTGCTGGATGGCCAACAGTGGACGGTGTACCACGCACCCGCGGCGGGCCTGGCCCACGACTATGTCTCGGCCATCGCCGTGGCGCCCGGCGGGGTGTGGTTCGGCAGCGTCTCGGCGGGCGTGGCCCGTTACGGCAGCGGCACGGTGGCTTCGGCCCGCCGGCTGCCGGTGGTGCTGGTGCATGGCTGGCACGGCCCCGATAGCGACCGCCTGGAGGATAGCGAGTTCCGCTTCCTGGCCAGTTGGCTGCACGACGACGGCTACCCCGTCTACTATGCCACGGGCGTATCGCCCAAGAACACGCTGCACAAGAACGCCGCCGCCATCCGTGCCGCCATCGACCGGGCCAAGAAGGAGACGGGCGCGGCTCAGGTCGATATCATCGCCTACAGTATGGGCGGCCTCAACACCCGCGCCTACGTCGAATCGAGCCTCTATGCGGGCGATGTCGACCAGGCTTTCATCCTGGGCACTCCCCAGGCCGGCGTGCGCACCTGGTACCCCTTCCTCCTGCGCGAGTTCCACGAGTGGTCGCGCGACCCTTCGGCCATCGAGCTGACGCCCGAGTACGCCACGCTGTTCAACAGCCTGCACACCGACGGCGCCGGCGTGCCCTATACCCTCATCGCCGGCGACGCCCGCGGCGACGACCTGCCCCAGATGCTGCGTGGCCTGCCGGCCGGCGATGCCCTCATCTCCGCCGGCAGCGCCCTGGCCCTGAGCGGCCCACAGGTGCACAAGGTGCTGACCGCCGACCTGCACGCCTGGTCGGATCAGACCATCCTGCTCGGCCTGCCCTCGTACCTCTGGCCACGCACCACCTACGATGCCTACATCCGCAACCGCCTGCGCCTGGGCGCGGGCGCGCGCCTGCCAGGCGTGCAGGAGAAGGAGGCCGACCCGCCGGCCCCGCCCGAGGTGCCCAGCCACTCGCCCTTCTACTCGGGCCAGGTGGCGCCGGGCAAGGCGTTGACCCAGACGGTGACGGTCGATACCACCGGCGAGGTGCGCTTTTACCTGCGCAGCGAGGCGGGGCCGCTCACCTTCCGCCTGATCGATCCTCAGGGCCACACCCTCGACGCCAAGACCATCGGCGACCAGGGCGAGTTCTTCGACCTGGGCCTGGCCAACTTCCAGGGCTACCTGGTGCACCAGGCGCAGCCCGGCCAGTGGCAGGTGGTGGTGGGCCGGCCCGACGACGCCCAGGGCACTGCCCGCTTCACCGGCTACGCCGTCTTCGACTCGCCGCTGCGGCTGACCGTGGCGGCCGGCAAGGTCTGGTTCGGCCAGGGCGAGGAGGTGCCCATCACCGCCACGCTGCGCGACGGGGCCAACCCCGTGGCCGGCGCCAGCGTCGAAGCCGAGATCGGCCGACCCGACGGGCAGGTCGAACGGCTGGCCCTGGCCGACGACGGCGCTCACGGCGACGGTGCGCCCGGCGACGGCGTCTACGGAGCCGGCTACCGGCCGCCGAACCTGGGCGGTTACTACACCCTCTTCGTCACCGCTCAGGGCCAGGAGGCTGTGGCCTATGCGCGCACCGCCGAGACCCTCTTTGCCGTCTCGCCGGCCACGGCCACCCTCACCGGCGAGTACGCTGCCGCCAGCGAGGATGCCGACCGCGACGGCCGCTACGAGGCGCTGGCGGTGCAGGTGGGCATCGATGCGCGCGCCGGCGGCGATTACCTCCTGGCTGCCACGCTGCACGACGGCCAGGGCCGCGAGGTGGGGCGTGTGGCCGAGCCCCTGACGCTCAACGCCGGCCCTCAGACGGCCACCCTGCGCTTCCCCGGCTACCTGTTCCTCGGCGCGCAGGCCGATGGCCCCTACACTGTAGCCCGCGTGACCCTGCTCGATGAGGCCGGTGCCGCCATCCCGCTGCAGGAAGCCACCAACGTGTTGCAGACGCCGCCGTACCGCTATCAGGATTTCGAGGGGCCATGAACAAGAGACTGCGCATCCTGCTGAATGAGCTGAGGGCCCGCTGGGCCGTGCTGACCGGCCGCCAGAGGCGCGTGGCCTACGCTTTGGGGGCGCTGGCCCTGGTGCTGGCAGCGCTGGGAGCGTACCTGAGCGTGCGCTCCGAGGTGCCGGCCAATGTGGCCCGCGTGCGGCGTGGGCGCATCACCGCCAGCGTCGAGGCCTCGGGCAAGGTGCGGGCTGTGCGCGAAGCCTGGCTCACGCTGCGCTCCGGCGGGGTGGTGCAGAAGGTGCTGGTCAAGCCGGGCCAACAGGTGGGCCGGGGCGACACGCTGATCACCACCGACAGCGCCGAGGCCGAAGCCCAGGTGCGCCAGGCCGAGCTGGCGCTGCAGGTGCGCCAGATCCAGTACGACGACCTCAAGGCCGCGCCCAGCGCCGCACAGATCGAGATCGCCCGCGCCGACCTGCGGCGCGCCGCGGCGGCCCTCCAGGCCGCCCAGACGGCCTACGACCGGGCGGCCGCCCAGGGCAAAGCCAGCGGCTCACAGGAGGCGGCCGCCCTCGAGTCGGCCAAGCTCGACTATGAGACGGCCCAGGCCAATTTCGAGCAGGCCATCCGCGGGCCCACCCCCAGCCAACTGCAGGTGGCCGAGAAGAACCTGGAGATGGCCAAGCTCGACCTGCAGAACGCGCAGACGCGCCTGGAGGCGGCCACCGTCACGGCGCCCTTTGCCGGCACGGTGCTGCAGGTGGAGGTGCGCGAGGGCGAGACGGCCTATGGCGCCCGCGTGGTGCGCCTGGCCGACCTGAGCTCCATGGAAGTGGCGGCCCAGGTGGATGAGCTCGACATCGGCGAGCTGGCGGTGGGGCAGCAGGCCGAGATTCGCCTCGATGCCTTCCCGGGCCAGGTCTTCACGGGAGGGGTGGCACGCATCACCCCAGGGGCCACTTCAGGCGGCGGCACGGTGGGCTATGAGGTGGCCATCTCCTTCTCGCCGGGCAGCGTGGCCGTGCGCCCCGACATGACGGCCAACGTGCGCATCACCACCCTCACCCACGACGACACCCTCCTGGTGCCCAACCGGGCCGTGGAGGCGCGCGGGCGCAACAAGTACGTCCGTGTGCTCGAGAATGGCCGCCTGCGCGACGTGCGCGTCACCACCGGCCTGAGCGACAGCGAGAACACCGAAATCCTCGAGGGGCTGAGCGAGGGGCAGCAGGTAGTGGTGAGATAGGGGCGTGATACGTGATACGTGATGCATGATGCGGGGGAAGAATGTGGGGGTAGGCGGAGCCACCCGACGTAGGCCGGGTTTCTTACCCGGCTGCCAGGCGGCCGGGCGCCTTGCGGGGCGTGTGCGGGGGTGCCGGGTATGGAAACGCCGGCCTACGCGCTGCGCCCCGCCCCGCTACCGCCCGCACGGCACCCAGGCGTAGGCCAGGTTTCTTACCCGGCTACCGGGCGGCCGGGCGCCTTGTGGGGCGTGTGCGGGGCGGGTTCCAAGGCGACTCGGGCTGGTTGCCGGGGGTGTTGCCGGCGGATTAGCCGGCGTGTGGGCCCGACGCTCGGGGGCTATCAGCGAATTGGGGAGGACGATTTCAATGGACTGCTGGGCCAGGCGACCGCGCATCCATGCCAGGTGCAGGTTGGAGCGCGGCGGCTCGTCGTTGTGAGAGTCAAAGGGGGCGCCGCAGTGGCACACCGCGCCATAGCGGTTGGGGCAGAGGAGTTCCGGCTGCCAGAGATCCACGCCAGCACCTTGCCGTGGCTCGTGTAGGGCTGCAGCGCGCTTGACAGTAGCCACAAGTGGGGTAACATGCGTAGTAGCTCTGGTTGACGCAATTGCAGTTGTTGACCACTCATTGTCGGGCTGCGAACATCGCCCCTCTGTCGCCTACCTCGGTCAGGCTGTGGCGGCACGAACCACTGGGGAGGCGTGACTATGGGGATCTCTACTGGTCAACTGCAGCGCTGGCTGGACTCGAATGAGGATGAGCACCTCGAGTTCAAAGAAGCCAAGACTGGCTTTGAATTCGAAGACCTCGTCCGGTACTGCGCCGCGTTGGCCAACGAGGGCGGTGGTACACTCATCCTCGGCGTGACCGACAAGAGGCCTCGCAAGGTGGTCGGCAGCCAAGCATTCGACAACCTGGAGCGGACCAAGGCAGGGCTTGTCGAGCGGCTGCGCCTCCGGATTGAAGCCGAGACCCTGCAACACCCCCAGGGCCGTGTGGTGGTATTCGTCGTGCCTCCGCGGCCCCTCGGTGTGCCTGTGCAGTACAAGGGTGCCTACTGGATGCGTGCCGGCCAGAGCCTGGTGCCAATGACCCCTGATCTCCTCAAGCGCATCTTCGCCGAGGTCGAGCCCGACTTCTCGGCAACGGTCTGTCCCAGAGCGTCGATGGCCGACCTTGATCCCCAGGCGATCGGCAGCTTCCGCAACATGTGGGCCCGCAAGTCGGGCAACGAAGCCCTGCGAGCTGTCTCTGACGAGCAGTTGCTCCGCGATGCTGAACTCGTAACGCCGGATGGTCTGACTTACGCTGCCCTGATCCTCTTCGGCAGGCGCGCTGCTCTCGGTCGCTTCTTGGCACAGGCAGAGGTCGTCTTCGAGTACCGTTCGAGCGAAGCCTCGGGTCCGGCTCAGCAAAGGGAGGAGTACCGTGAGGGCTTTTTCCTCTGGCAGGATGATCTCTGGGCCAAGATCAACTTGCGCAACGACCGGCAGCACTTCCAGCACGGCTTTTTCGTCCTCGACATTGCCACCTTCAACGAGACGGTTGTGCGGGAAGCCATCCTGAATGCAGTGAGCCATCGAGATTACCGCCTGCCGGGTTCGGTCTTTGTGCGCCAGTATGCGCGCCGGCTGGAGGTCGTCAGCCCCGGCGGCTTCCCGCCCGGCATCAACGAAGAGAATGTGCTCTGGCGCCAGGCCCCGCGCAACCGCCGCATTGCCGAGGCATTCGCTCGCTGCGGCTTGGTGGAGCGGGCCGGCCAGGGTATGGACCGCATGTTCGAGGAGTGCATCAAGGAGAGCAAGCCGCGGCCAGACTTTGCCGGCACCGACGATCATCAAGTGGCGGTGACCCTGAGGGGCGAGGTGCAAGACCCACGGTTCCTGAGGTTCCTGGAGAAGCTCGGGCGCGAAAGGCTGGCATCGTTCGGCACGCGTGACTTCTTGCTCCTCGACCTGATCCGCTGTGAGCAACCCCTTCCGCCAGACCTGCGATCACGGGTCCCTGCCCTTGTTGAACAAGGAGTGATTGAGCGAGTGGGCCGGGGCAAGGGCACTCGCTACATCCTCTCGCGCCGGCTCTACGAGTTTCTGGGCGAGAGCGGGGTGTACACAAGACAGAGGGGTCTGGACCGGGAGGCGAACAAGGCCCTGCTCGTGAAGCATATCCAGGATAACCGGCGGCGAGGCTGCCGACTGGCAGAACTTGAGCAGGTCCTGCCTGCCCTCTCGCGGGATCAGATACAGGCCCTCTTGCGAACGCTCCAGGCGGAAGGCAGTATCCACCACAAGGGCCGAACGAGCGCTGCACGGTGGTATCCAGGCTCCGGAGAGTAAACGCAAGTTTGACGCAAGTTTGACGCAAGTTTGACGCAAGCTTGGCGCAGTTGCTGGGAGTTGTGGCGCAACTCATGCAGGCGGCTGCTCCGCCACCCGCTTCAGCTCCAAGCCCAGCATCTGCGGATCCCGGCACACATGGAACCGCCACTCGCCCAGCTCACCCCAGTTGTTCACCGCCAGCACCCACCGCCGCGCCGCCTCGTGCTTGGCGCGGTCCTGGTCGGTCTCCAGGCCCTTGATCTCCAGCAGCACGGTGAGATCGTTCCTGAGCCGCACGAGGTAGTCTGGCTCGTAGTAGTGGTTCACGTTCATGTACTGATAGGGAATGGTAAGGCCGAGTTGGTCGTTGCGGGCATAGAACTTGACGGTGCCCGCCAACGCCGCTTGCTCCAGACGGAAGGTCGCCGACTGCTCCCAGGCCGCCGTGTCGGCCACCACCAGGTTGATGTGGCTGTGGCTGGTCACGAAGCAGGGCCGCACGGTGATAAAGTCCACCTCGGCGGTAGTGCCGATGGGCTTGTAGCGGTTGAGGATGGGCATGAGCGGGGGCTCGCCCTGGCTGTCGTCGGGGTGGATGGCCGCCAGCAGCCGCTCGACCACGCGCTGCACGTACTTCTCGTGGCCAAGCTCGCGCGGGTCCACCCCGTGCCACTGGACCTTACGCTCGACGTAGGCATGCACCAGCCGCAGAACCTGCGGGAAAAGCTGGTGGCGCGACTGCAGCCGGAGCCGCGCGTCGCCGCGCGGGTCGGGGGCGTGCTGGTGGTCGCCCACCAAAGCGAAGACGACCTGGCGCGCAATCTCGAACTCGATCGTCTGCAGATGGGTGCTAGCATAGTAGGCCTGGCGGTTCTGCTCCTCGAACTCGCCGGGGCCGGCCAGGGTAGGGGCGCCCAGTTGATACCCCACACGCGGCTTCACAAAGACGGCCGTGGGCTCGTGCTCGGGCTCGATGTGCAGCGGCGCCATGGCGTCGATATCCGCCGTGATCACGTTGCGGCGCAGGGCGAAGGCATAGCCTTCCACGACAGGAAAGCGCATCTCGTAGGCGGCTCGCTCTTCGAGAGCACGCACATGGTTCTTGGGCTTGTCCTCAAGGGCTTGCTTCTCCGCCTGGCGGCCCTTGAAGGGGATCAGCGAAAAGGGCACACCATAGATATCGACGTACTCAGGCGTCAGGCGGCCCGTAGCCGGGTCCACGTCGTAGCTCATGCGCCGCAGGCCGCGGCCCACCACCTGCTCACAGAGTAGCTGGCTGCCAAAGGCGCGCACGCCCAGGATGTGGGTGACGTTATGGGCATCCCAGCCCTCGTTGAGCATGGCCACCGAGACCACGCAGCGCACCTGCTCGCCAGGCTCGCCCTTCTGGCCCACCGTCGCCACGATGCGGCGCAGTTCCTCGGCGGCTTCCTTGCGGCTCGCAGCGGCCGTGCCGCTCTCCGCCTCCGCCAGCAGCTTGCTATCGATGCGGATGGTTGGCCTGAACCCCTCGCGGTTCGAGAAGTACTCGGGGAAGAGCTTGCCCTGGCCGTAGACGGTGCGGGTCTTCTTTCCCTTGCGGGCACGCCGCCTTGCAGCCTGCTCGCCGCCATCGTGCCCGCCTACGTCGTCATCCACGTCGTCGCGTTGCTGCTCGTCCTCATCCTGGCGGTCATCGTCATGCTCGCCGGCCCCCTCGTCGTCGGCGACCTCGACCTCCTCCTCGCCTGAAATGTTGCGGTAAAAGACCTCGGCGATGTCGGTGTTGTCGCAGACGATGATGAGCACCGGCGGCGTCTTGTCCTGCTCGGTCGTGGCCTCTTGAATGTACTTGAAGCGCTCGAGCCACTGGCCGGCCAGGGTGCGCAGGGCTGGCTCGGCCTCGCGGTACACGGCCTCGGGCTTGGGCTTGCGCGCGCGGCCGGGCAGCCGCTCACCCGGCTGGATGTTGGCGTTGATGTGCCGCCAGAGCGCAAAATACTCGGGCTCCGGCCGGCCGGTAGTATCGCTCACCGGCAGGCGAGGGATTTTGACGATCCCGCTCTCGATGGCATCCACCAGGCCAAAGTCGCTCACCAGCCAGGGGAAAGGCGAGCCCTCGGGATAGCCGCTGCCAAAGATGTAGAAGGGGGTCGCCGAGAGGTCCACGCAGAAGCGGATGCCGACGGCCTTGTTGATCGTATCCAGGCCGTTGATCCACACCGTGGCCTCGCGCAGCTCCTCCTGCAGCTCCGCCGGTTGGCCGCGTGTGCCGGGCGACGACGCTTCACCCACCTCCAGCCCGGAGCCCGGTGGAGGGCTCCCTGCATCGCCGTTCTTGGGCCGCCAGGCGTGGTGCGCCTCGTCGTTGAGCACCATGATCGGGCCACGGTCGGCCAGGTCGCCCAAGACGCGCCGGGCGAAGGCCTCCGGACTCTCCGCCCCCTTGTTCACCACCGCGTACGACTTGCCGCCCTCCACGTGCTCCGATTCGGGGGCGAAGAGGTGCCAGTTGGTGACCAGGACCCTGCCCTGCTGCAGGAGCGGGCGCATCGGCGAAGGCACCAGGTCGAAGGCGGCGTAATAGTTGCCGGGGTCTTCGGGGCGCAGCACCTGCAGCCGCTCTTTGATGGTCAGGTTGGGGCAGACGACGAGGGCGGCGCTCGGAAAGCGCCCGTCGCTGGGAACCCGCGCCCGGTTGCAGAAGGCCCAGGCCAGCAGCATGGCCATGACCACCGTCTTGCCGCTGCCGGTGGCCATCTTGCAGCCCAGGCGGGTCAGGGGCGGCAGGGCCGGGTCTGCGGGCGCGTCGAGCAGCCTGGCCAGGTGCTCGTCGCCAAAGGCAGGCTTGAAGCGCAGGTGCTTGCCGGCGAGGCGGATCTCGTTGAGGAAGATGACCGTCTCGGCAGCCTCGAGCTGGCAGAAGAACAGGCGCCGGTGGCGGCCATCGCGCTGCCAGTAGCGCAAGAGCTCCTTGGTGACCTCGGTGGCGCCCTCATAGTTGAGGGCGCGCCAATGCCTCACGTCCTGCCGCAGCGCGTTGACGAGCGCCAGGTCCTCGCGCACCTCCTCGGCGAACATGGCCAATTGCTGCGGCGCGGCGCTGCGCACCTTGAACCAGTAGGAGGCCGGCCGCCGCCCGGGCATGCGCGACGCCTGGCCGGTTTGCAGGTCGTACACCCAGTGCTCGGTCGGCTCCTCGTAGGGGCTGCAGAGGATGGGCTCCCCGACCGGCTGGATGGGCAGCTCGTCCTGGCCGGGAACGGGCCTACTCATAGCCGCCTCCTTCGCCCAGCGTGAGCACGCGCATCACCTCGTTGCCGCGGGGGTCGATCACCTTCACCGCCGCCCGCCGGTGCGGGCCGGCCTGGAACGGCAGCGAGCGGGTGCCGGAAAAGGCCGCAAAGCGCTCGGGGTCGACCACGGTCTTGAGGGCGCGGGCGAGCCTGTCCCACGCGTCGGCATCGGGGAAGAAGGCCTGGGTGATGCAGAAGGTACGCCCGTCATAGTCGCCATCGAGGAACCAGGCCGCCACCTTGTCGGCATTGGTGGCGCGGATGGTGTTGGTGATGGGGTCGTAGATATCCACGCCCTCCATCTCGACCACCCACTCGCCTTCCTTCGTCTGCTCCAGGCGCACGCGCGGCAGCCCAAAGACGGTGAAGAGCTGGCTGCCCGGCGTCGTCTTCAAGAGGTCGCCCATGTTCACGTCGGGGCGGATGTGGGCCAGGTGGCAGCGGAGCTGGGGGTTCGCGTCGTCCTGGATGATGGCCTGGGCTGCGCCATCGATGGTAAAGCCGGCAAAGACCAGGTCGTCGTAGCCGCGGCGGTAGGCCTCGCGGATGCACTCCTCCACCTGTTTGGCCGTGATCGGGCCGTACTGCGGGCCAAAGGCCACCGCCACCCGGCGCAGCCCCTTCGCGTCGCCAGGGGCGGGCTCGCCATTGCCCCACTCGCCCTCGGCGTGCAGCACGCTGTGCAGGAGCGGCTCCAGGCGCGCAAACTTGAGCACCTTGTTGCCGGGGAAGCGCACCCCATCCTGCCGCAGCAGGCGGATCATCTTCTCCAGGTAGGCCTCGGCGTTGGCCGGCTCGGCGGCGGGAGCGCCGAAGGTCTCCAGCTCCTCCGGCGCGCCGCCGATGGGGCTCTCGAGGTCCAGCGTCTCCTCCACCGGCTGCACCCCCTCCACGGTGAAGGGCCCGCTCACGCGCAGCACCCCCGGCACCACCTTGGGCTGGTCGACCAGCGTCTCCTGCGGGGCGCTGGCGGCGATGCAGGCATCGACCTCGTCCATCTTCTGGCGCCAGGCCTGGCGGTACTCGCGGAGCGCGGCCTGCAGGGGCGCGGGCCAGTCGGGGTCGGTGTCGAACGGGACCTCCCACTCCTGCCAGCCCTTCTCGGGCAGGAGCCAGCGCCGGCGGTCGGCATCGGTGATGGCCAACCGCCCCTCGCGGCGCTCCTTCTCGGCCAGCTTGGCGCGCAGGCGGGTGCGCAGCTCGGGCGTCACCTCGGCGAGCGCGCCGTTGAGCGCGGCCAGCTTGGCGGCCAGCACCGGCTCCCACCTGGCAAAGATGGGGTCCAGGGCCTGGTTCTGGGCGATGGACTTGAGTGTGATGTGGGGGACGGTCTTGTAGACAAAGCCGCCGGATACGCCTTTGGCGGGGTCGGCGAGTTCATAGTAATCGTACTTGGCGGTGAGCAACCGCTGGCGGGCCAGGGCGATGGCCACGCGGCTGGTGTCGATGGCGATCCAGCGCCGGCCCCACTGCTCGGCCACGTAGGCCGTCGTGCCGCTGCCGCAGGTGGGGTCCAAGACCAGGTCGCCGGGGTCGGTGGCCATGAGAAGGCAGCGCTCGATGACGCGTTGGGCTGTCTGCACTACGTACACCTTCTCGCTGGTTCTGGCATACCCCCCCAACTGCGTGTCCAGCCAGACGTTGGAAAGAGGCGTGACAGGGTAATCGTCGGCAAAGCGGACGAAGAACACCCGATCTCCCTTGGGGTAGAGTCTTCCTGCCTGCCACAGCCTCCACATACCCTCCTCGGTGGTAGACCAGTGTCTGCCAGGCGTTGGCATGTACTCGCGGCCGGCGAATGTCCGCGGCCCCGACGCCGTTAGGCTGGTTCCCTGCGAAGTCGCGTCTGACAGTACTGCTCGCCGCGAGCCCGGCTGTTGGGTGGGGCGCTTAGCCAGCGACCCGTCAGGCAGTACTGCGTAGTCATAGCCTGAGAGCTCGGTTTCGCTCTGCTCCCCGAAGAGCTGCCTGTACGTCAATCGCGCCCTGTCGGCGGCGTACCACAGGATGGAATCGTAGACCGCGTCCAGGAACAGAGCCCCTCGCCCGCTAGTTGTGACGAACGCTATCTGGGCGACGAAGTTGAGCTGCCCGAACACCTCGTCCATCAACAGGCGCACCCTGTGTAGGTTCTCGTCTGAGGTCTGCACGAAGATGCTGCCGCTATCTGCCAGCAGCTGCTTTGCCACGTAGAGCCGGTCACGGAGGTACGCCAGGTAGGAGTGCACGCCCAGTGTCCATGTATCCCGGTACGCCTTGACCTGCTCCGGCTCGCGGGTCAGGTCCTCCTCGCGGTCCCTCACGTCGCGCCGGCGCACCTCTGGC
>Ga0078972_1009542_pt1 | contig 19058 bp, 17 predicted proteins | sample YelNatPaOPGAMG01_FD_67568 | JGI IMG/M metagenome (GOLD analysis project Ga0078972, IMG submission 67568) | Hot spring thermophilic microbial communities from Obsidian Pool, Yellowstone National Park, USA - OP-RAMG-01 (SPADES assembly) (version 2) | ecosystem: Environmental > Aquatic > Thermal...
TGAGCTTGTGGAGGAATCGTTGGAGGTCGACCTTGAGGATTCTCGCTTGACCATGCAGCGGTGCGGTTGCGCAGCACCGACGATCTGCCGTCAAACAGCATGATCGAAACGGTGAACAGTGCGTGGATTGAGCATGGAAAGCGGAGAGCAGGCACACGAGCGAAGACTCTCTCGTATGGACATGTTATTGATAGGGGCTATGGAGGGAGCTCATGTTGTAAAACGCCGCGATCCATCTGGATTCCAGCGACATAAGAAAGTCCGTCTGCCGAGGATCGGAGTCGTCATCCGGGGAAACCAACCGAGAATCCTGCAACTGCACACGAAATTCCGTAAGCTCTCATTACAAATTCTGAATAGCACAACGATACATCGAATGATACTTTGGAAGAGAACGCTCAGGGCATGAACAAAGCGTGCAGTCCGATGTGCCTTTCCAATAGATCACGGATATAGGACAGAAGGATGGCCCGATGCGGCAGTCGGTCACAGAACGCACATGCTTGGATGCTTCAGCCCTCTCCTTCCCTTTCAATGAAATGGAGCGGACGAATCAAACCAGAAATCCTTCGAGATGCACTGCTGGTTGTTGGAGTATGGGCCACGTCGCTGCCTGTCTGCATCTCGGGATTTTCCACATCAGGAAGAACTTGCAGCGCTTTTATTCTGATTTCTAGTCGACCTGCTAATTCAATGCTGAAGAGTTTTTCCTTACATTCCGGGCATGCAGTCTCGAAAAACTCCTTCTACGTGTCTTTAAGATTCTGAATGTTCAAAGAGCAGCGCACAGCGTCGCAACTGCTCTTCGAATCGGACGGGGATCTGCACAGACTCGGGATGTTGCCGCCCGTTGTGAAGCTCCAGACACGTCAACGAGTGCACGGGGGAACGTTTATAACCTCCACATTTCGTGACGGCACTCGTGCATCCACAGCATCCGGGTTCGATTTACAGACTCTCTACAACAAATAGGTTGTCACGTTGGGCACAGGTCATTGTGTTAGGAAATTTTGCTGATCAGTACCGCAAGCGGGCACGGTCCTGGTTGTTGAAACGTACAAAAAGGTCAGAGCAATAAAAGCAATCATTGTTTAGGGACACCATGCTTCACACTGAGACCACAAAGTAGACTAACAAGCGCTTTTGGGCGCATTTAGGCGCTGCTACTGCTCGTTGATGCATTCGGGAACAGCCGACTTTCGAATCAACCATGCATTCGACGCCGTCTCTACCGAAGTTTAACATGCTCAGCACGATGTTCGATGCACCATGGTAGTTTGACCGTGTCTTACGATACGAAGAATTCACACACCGTTTCGCTGTGTTCATCGCGTGGCAGGCGGCCTTGTTCAAGGACTCCAATGCGCACAGTAAGCAGCGTGACCTCTGTATGCGCTCGGCGCCCTCTCTGGTGGGGTTCGTGTCGCAGCGTAACCACGGGAGCGCTCGAGCACCATTCTAGTCATACATAAAGCATAAACACCCACTACAAGGAATCCGATTGGCGCCCAGATGCCATGGTCACGCGAGAATGGCGTGTTGCGCAATGCAGTCACCAATGGTCTTCACCGGCGAGAGGGCTCTTGTATCAATGACGGTGGATTAGGTGTGCTGATCCCATTGCAATAAGTTCGAAAATTCCTGGTAGTCAATATAGCCGTCTCCATCGGCATCCGCTTCGCGAATCATTTCATCGATCTCTTCGTCTGTGAGTCGCTCACCCAGCTTCAGCATGACCGCCCGTAACTCATCAGCGCTGATTTTGCCGTCATTGTTCTTATCGAAAACCGCAAATGCCTCCCGCACTTCCTGCTCGGTATCGATGTCTTTCATCTTGCTTGCCATCAGCGCAAGGAATTCATCAAAATCGATAGTGCCTGATCCGTCTTGATCAACCTCGGCGATCATCTCGCGTAAGTGGGCTTCCGTAGGGTTCTGGCCTAACGAGCGCATGATCGTTCCTAACTCCTTCGTGGTGATTTTGCCGTCACCATCCTTGTCAAAAAGTTTGAATGCCTCCTCAAACCTACAGCCGTTTCGTGATCGATGGGAAGGTTAGTCATTGCTCTGTTTCTAGCCGTCGCGCTTGCATCCCAAACACAGGTCGTGCTCCGAACGAACTGCTGTCGCTTGCCTCAGGTGCCTGCTGCGCAACCAAGCGAACACCAACAACGGGGCGCTAGCTTTCTACCCAGTTCTGGGTCCAAGTTGTGCAGTGGAGCGTAGCGGAGAGCACGCAGCTCGAATCCAAGCTACCTCGTAAAAGCGGCCGCTAGTCGCAGGCCACGGTGTCTTCTGGGCTGGGGCCCACACGGCGTTCATTTGCTGCGATCAAGATAAAGGCCCCTGAAGCCAAGTGCATGGAGACAAGAACAACCTCGAAGTAAATTTAGTCTCAAGTCCAAGCGACGAGAGTGTAGTGCGGCCTGGAGCGGTACCTATGGCAGCGGTTTCCATTCAACTTACTCTGCGATCTGCTCGGGGCTGAGATCACTAGAAGCACTCATCGCTCCACGTAAAACGAAGCACTGCGCAAGTGATCCCCGAAAACCTTTCCAGTAAAAAGTTTAAAACAGTATTACAACCTTCACAAGCCTCTCTGAGACGTAAGCTATCACAAGCTGCCCGGTCGCCGATAGTGCAGCAAATATGTATCATAACCATGGAGCGTAAATGGACGTCCATGCAATGACGCCTTTCAGCCTTTTTGGACCGGCCGCCTACTTCTAGTTTCAACTTTTTCACATATAATTCCACCTTGAGAGGTTCTCCCACAAAATTCTCTCTTGTTAGAGCTGCAGGTCTCTTCTCCATCACCGCACATCTCCTTATATTGATAGCAGCGTTCAAGTCTCTGTTCAAGAACTCCACACGTTTCTTGCCATTGGTTGTAATCACCAATGCAAGTAGTCCTCGAACACATGCCATCCGTGCCATTTCCTGCCCCGTCAGCACTCCGTACTTGAGCAGATCCTCAGGGCCCGCTGGCACTTTTCCCGCTCGACCCTCTGAAGTGTACACCCCAGCTCATGGTGCACGTATGACGTTCGGTACTCACATATCGGTATCCTGACAAAACGCCGTGCACACTCCTTGTACGTTCTTGACGTTGGAGCTGGCGTAGTCCCTTTTTGGGCCATCCAGCATCATGCTCGCTGTGATACTACGAGCCTCTGACCCTTGTGCTTGTTAAAGGCGCTCAACTCATTGAAAAAGTTGGCAAATGTACGCTGCTTCCCATAGTACAGATTCACACGCAGACGAGCCCACTGGGGCTTTGTATACTCTTTTTACAGCGCTCTCCAGTGAGGAACGCTAACTTTCATGAATACCCGAAAAGCTCCAAAGCTCGCTCCACGGCTAGTCACCTGGCTGATCGCCTCAAATGCGCTTTCACTCCTGCATTCCATGTCTCAAATTGTTTCCTCACATTCATTTTTCCGATTCTCGATAATATCTCGCTGTTGAGAACCTCAAAAGTCGCATGTCTTTCTGACGCAAGTTGCCGTCAGCGCCATCTTCCTCATACTTGGGAGCAGTCGTGGTAACGATATGCGTGTTCCCGGGATCAGCGCCAATGACAAAGTCGTTCTTCTGTACCTTCTGCGTCGCAGTATCCGTCTCTTTGTTTTCTTCAAGCTCCACCGAGTGCGATATCGAAGACAGATCAGGACGATCCGCCTCCTTGAAGCACCGATAGTGTACACACATGGCTACTCCATCGATTTCGATTACTCCAGTGAGTACCTCTTTCTTGCTCACTATCAGACGTCTGAAATCGAAAATACTCTTCCAGTACGTCTCCTGGTTTCCACCCGTGAATTCCTTGTTGCTAACATCGAACTCGAAACGTTCTTTCTTCATGATGCCGTGAAGGACTCTGGAGTCGATAGTCACAGAGTGTGACTTGACGGTGCACAACGGAACGACGTTGAAGCGCTTCCCCAGAAGCGCAGCCTTCCGTTTCTCCAACTCATTTTTTCGCCGAACTCAGCTCCATCTCTGTCTGGCGTTCTAGTTCTCAGTTCAGGTATCCGAAGTAGCTTAGGATGAGATGATACCATCCTTTTTCATACCTGATACCTTTTCTGCTGGATTCGCCAGCCCCAGAACCGCACGGTACTCTTGAATAGTCGCACGAGAAACAGATGCTTCATTCCTTCTCCTGCGTGATGTCTTTCTTGTCGACTACTTCGATCTTCCGTTCATTCCGGAGATCGTGTACTATGTCGTTGATGATGGCCCGGATCCCACTGCAAGAGAGGCCCAGGTACAGCGCAATGATGCAGCGTATCATGAAACTTACGAGTTTCACGATCATATAGTTCCTCGGGTGCGTGAGGTTCCTCATTGCATCATCCGTGTAAGTATCTGAGTCGTCCCTGTCTCGAGTGCCGCTGAAGCGGTATTGGGCGTAATTTTGCTGGAGAGCATGTACTCCCTCATTTTTCGTCGAAGTTTTCCCTGTTCCAAGCATCAGGTGACGAATGAAGATCCTGCTGAAAAATCCCTTCGGAACCGCGACTGTGTTGATGTCCGTGAGTCATTGTAAAACTCGACCAAATGCCTCATTTCTAAACAAGCGTTACATACATTTCTTGGAGTAAGACACGAAACCGTTTCTGATGGCCTCCTACAAGTCTCGCTTGTAATGGTCCTTGATAGCGCCTAGAAGCAAGGCTCCCACCACCGTCTAGTCATACAGTCTTCTTTCGAATTGCTTTTGACGCTTCGCATCCTACTTCTGCATCTTGGTCTTCTCCTGTTCCCCTTTGCTAGGTACAGCTTTCCGTTTTCCGGCAGCAGGCGACACCGGGCCTCTGGGATCCTCGACTTGCATATCCATTTCTATGAGCGATACTCAGGCTGGGAAAAGAATCCACTGCAGTCAGAACAGTTGATGTCGTCGTTCTGTTCGAGTTCCACCGCACATTCAACGGGCACCTTCTCTGCGAATACCCGTCTACGCTCCGACCGTGTCATCCGAAGGAGCCATCATCGACTGAATAAACAAATCGACGTCCCTGTGCTCTATACCGACAGCGACGTTCGAGGAACGCTGTCGCTGCAATTTCGGTAGATGATAGCTATGAATGAGATTGGACATTTTTACGACTTTATCCGGGTGATTTCAGGACCACGCGAACAAGCTGTTGAGAAACAGAGACACCCATGGTAGCTGCTTTCGTCGCTTTTGGTCTCCATGCGGTGATCAATGGTCCGTTTTCTACCATTGACCGCAAGCACGCTCTGAGAATAGTAGTTTTCGACGCGGAGCGCATCTGATTCTTTCTTTTCGCGTTCCTCACGCATCTGAATACTGTGTTAAGGCTCACCCGGAGGAGAAATAGAGTCGCCCCTGCACTGTACAGTAAGGAATATATGTCCTTCAGGCAATTCGTCCACGATCTATAGAGTACATTGCATCCGGATTTCGATCTCCTGTGATACAACGCAGCGGGTATGGAACGGAATTCAGCTGAAGGACGACGTTTCGCGACTCGCGCGCAACGCTGGACAAATCGTGTCATCGGATTCCGTTTTTCTTTCCCTAGACGATACCGCCTGCTTCTACACACAGATCCACATCAACTCTTTCGGGACTGTTTTCTTTTGGTGCTCAGGTAGCGACTGCGGGTGTTTTGGAAAGACAGCGCACTTAGGCAGGGCCTTCTCGGTGGCGCTGGAAGACCCCGTTGTTGCTGCTTTGAGACGCCGCGTCCTCGACTTTGTTGCGTTTTCTTTCTAGTCTGTTGGCTCAACCGAAACCGTCTTTTACTAGTTTCTTATCACTGCGCTCTTCGTAGATAACGCGGCTTTGGTGGGGTTTTGGAGTTCATAGTCAGTCCAGGCTTGAGTAGCGAGACACGCCTCGCTTCTGGAAAAGTTTGGGATGCTTTTTGTACGCAACTGGTCGTTGATCCGACAGCTGTATATCTGGGGGCTCGACTTGACATCAAGGGTTATCTATGGCGAGCGTGCAGCCGGTTGGCGTTGGCAGCAGCATCAGCAGGAGCTAGAAAGTGATCCTAGCCGATGCGTCTCCGAATTCGCTTCAGACAGGGGCCCTGCTGCTGCTGCCGCTGAGAGTGGTACAGCTTCTAACTGCCAGAACGCTGGCCAATCAGACACAAGTTCGGTATCTTTGCACCGTGAAAGCGGCCCACAGGGTGACCTCCAGCGGAGACTCTCGCGGCTGCACTCCGAGCTCGAGCTCGGCGGACTAGGCGAGTGGGAATCCTACGACGCTATCCGAGGTCTGTTCGATGTAATCGGCGACGAGGCCTGCCTCACCGATCGGACTGAGGAGTACACAAACACGCGCATACGCACGCACGCTGCCGGTGCTCGACAACAACGTGCTGTTCTGCCGCTTATTGCCGTGGTGCCGCCGCTCGCCGAGGCCGTCGGTGCCATGGCTGGTGACTCGCTGACAAAGTGCTTCGAGTCCAGTGCACCCAGAGTATGGAACCTCATGACACGTACACGTTCAACTCCAGTTCCTATCATTCTTTGGCCGATCTGGTTGTTTAGTATCTTCATTCGCTATGGGATCCTATTTCCTCTGCGACTGGGCATCCTCATCGTTGGCGTGTCCATTTTTTCAACTGGATTCACGCTCGTGCACTTGCTGTTGCGAAGGCGGACGCGGTTCAAGGTCTACCTCCAGAAGCAGCTGATTCGCTTCCTCGCTTCGACGCTGGTCGCCTCATGGAGCGGGCTCGTACGTTACCATGGTGAGCGTCCTCGTCGACGACCTAACCAGATCTACGTCGCAAATCACACGTCTCTGATTGATTTGGCGATCATGATCAAGGATTATCCGTTCTCTACAATCGGACAACGTCATGGGGGACTCGCCGGTCGCATCCAAGATCTCATGAGCCTCGTACAGAATCACATTTGGTTCGATCGCGAGGAAGGCCATGATCGTCGTATTGTACAGCGCTTACTTCAAGAACACGTTCAAAACGGTGAGCATGAACCAGTGCTGGTCTTTCCTGAGGGCACCTGTGTCAACAACGAGTACTGCATCATGTTTAAGAAGGGTAGTTTCGAGCTTGGTGCACTTGTGTACCCAGTTGCGATCAAGTACAACAAAGCATACGCTGATGTATTCTGGAACAGCGCCAGGCAGGTGTTCCTTACGCATCTCTTCGCGCTCATGACGTCCTGGGCAGTTGTCTGCGATGTATATTATCTGGAGCCGCAGCAGCGGCGTCCCGAAGAAACCCCAGCAGCGTTTGCTGCACGCGTCAAGCACCTAATCGCTCGACGCATTGGACTCATTGAGACCAACTGGGATGGCTTTTTGAAACGACACCAAGTGAGCCCCAAGTTTCGAGAGCACCGCCAAGAAATGCTGGCATTCCTTGTTCGCAAACAACTAGAACGCATCTCGACCCGGAAGCTACCGAGCATCGCAGAAGAGGTTCTATGCAAAGCGGACATCGAGGTGACACAGCGTCATCCGCTGGATTCGGTCCCCAGCTGGATCGATCGGTCAACGCATATACCGGGTGTACCGGCTTGTCAGGCGCTCCGTGGCCTGCAGCGGAGGCGTTCCGTGCAGAAACTTTGGCTTTCGCTGCCAGCGAGCGCTTCGGGGCACGGCGAGAAGCACGCACAGCGTTCAACCATGTGGAGTGCGGTCCTAGAGCGCTGCCAAGGCCTCGTCGTCCGTCTCGTGGCACTCGGGTTATTGGTGCTGCTCGTTGGATGTATCAGCTTCGTTCTTAGCTGGCTGAACAAACGTGTAGATTATATTGCATATGTGCTGCGTTTTTGGTTGCATCTTTGGAGCCTTGTGGTCGAGACACTTGACATTGCACGCCACAGCGTCCAGTGGGAAATCACCGAGGCCCGAAAGGTACTCCGTAGTATTGGGCAGGCGTGCCGGCGCATTTGGCGCTAGTTTTTCGCAAGCAACATCAGTGTAAAAGTGTTGCTCTACTTTCTTGCCAGGATGCTGGGATTTAGCGTCTGGTGAGAGAACACGGAAACGTCTTGCTTCGCTTGGATGATGCTGTTTTCACTTTGGCGCCCGGGGTATTGGGTTGTTTCGCGTGGCGTACGGAGCATGACACTTGGTCGTTCTACGCAGGGCATTCAATCATGAAATACAGGTATGTGCACGAACTTTTTGTTTTCTCTTGTTTTTCTTGCATGTATTCTGCAGTAAACATTTATCCCGGAAATTAGAGATTTGTCGTGGGGAGACGTTATGCTGCCAGCTGGTAGCTGGCGGAATAGCGGCCTTCCTTGTGCAAGTCGTTCATTCTATGCTTAGCGGGTGCATGAAACACCAAGCTATCGCAGCCCATATCCTGGACGTCGTGCACCGAAACTAGAACATGTAAAAGTCTAATTGTACGATTGTGTCCTGGTCCATCCCTTCCACTACATACGTTCTCTATGAAAAAAATCTAGTGAAATTGAAACAGGTTGTGCAAGTTCGTGCCGTTTATATGGATGGCGATGAAGAGACACGGACGCATTGCGGAAAAAGCACACTTCTGCGGGAGCGCCCTGGGCATTGAATAACACACTCCAGATTTCGAACGAAAACACGACTGCTCTTATCAAGTGGTACACGTGTTTCTCACTTTTGATGACATCTAATTTGGCACACATGCTAGAGATGTGTACAGGTGTTTAAACATGCTCGAGCTGCTCTTCGTAAAGAAGGAACATGCAAGCATTCCAGAAACGTCCGCCGATGCGACGATTCAATTTTGTGGACACGAATAAAATGAACAAACTGGCAGGATCGATCAATACATCGTCCTCTATCGAAGCACGCTTCATGACCTTTTTAGTTCTCGTCTCCTCCTATCCTACTGCTAGATATTGTAGCTCTCCGTGACGCGTAAGAGGATGAGGAGTGCGCAGCTTAGAGTACCAATGCGGTGCTATTCGTGCCAGTGTATTCCCCCGTGACTCCATCCAGTCGAAGGTGTCTCCGCTGTTACCGTTACGCCATTTTCGTGCTCGACGCGCAGGCAAAGAGCGGTTCACATCTTTGACACTGTTCTACGCCAAGGCTTTCTCTGCCTTCGACAGCCTTATCCTGGTATGTTCCTCGTCAGTTCGTGTGCGGGAGCATGCGAAAGGGGCCGTATCGGTCTGTGTGCGCGTGCGCGGGTAGCGGAAGTTGATGAAAATGCACTGGAATCGTTGCAGGTACAAACATACGTAGAAAAGGCAAGGTTCATTGCCACCGTTGGTCTCGTGCATCTGAATCACAAGGCAAACATACGGAAAAAAAGGTACGACGACCAAATCCATACCATCCGGCCGAGCAAAGGGAAAGAAGAGGGTGTTCGTTTCGACGAGCGAGCACGAAGCATTGGCACAAGTTCGCGAAGCGCGAGGGTGAATTTCGTTTTAGTTTTCTTGTTTACATGGACCATAGGGGCGGATGGAATATCGTTCTACATATTCTTTGTAAAATCTAGGTCTGAATTGAGCACGAAGACTCATTTTCAAAAGGGTTGAATCCAGATAAAGAGAACGACTTGTTATGAGCGTGGATCCCGGGACTATGAATACCACGACCGTCGCCAACGCGATAACGCATGAGGACCGATCCATCAACCTGAATGTACAGCAGATGAAGCAGCGCTCTTGTTCCAAAGCGTTGTATCATCTGGAGTCGGTCATTCTGGTTGCCAGGAGGCATACCGCCTGGCGGTATGACGACTTCAAGGCCGATTTAGAAACTCTGGGCAGCTTATCAAGCAGAGATAAGTGCGTTGTGTACTTCATCCCGGATGTACTTGAGTGTTCAAATAGCTCATGCAGGTGATCTCGGGCAGCAGAGCGTACGACGGTGTCTGTGTCGTCACTAGTTACAGTTGTAGAGAGGCGAGAACCGATTACTCTCCGTTTCCTGTAATGATTTTGAAATGGAAATGAGGTATGAATCATGTCTTTTTTAAAGTAATCTATGGAACTGGACGTTTTGTAACGTGCTAGCAAAACCTCCTCCGCTATCGACGAGAGCATACAACGAATGCGGGAATCGGCATCGCTCGAGTGCCGTCAATGGCTTCAAGACGACATACACGCAGCAAGAGCACGGGTGCATGTTGAAACTGGTAGAACAGGGAAGCGTGAGATAGCGATGGATGCGAGGTATGGTGTCCAGTAATGTGAGCTAACGTCAAACGGCGGTGAAAACGATAGTGAGAGGCTTGCTACGTAGTGATTCATCTAGTAACCAAGCACACAAGCACTTTCTGCACCTGTACTTGAATGCCTCAATCAATATCTGGAAGTATCTCTTGCGTCCGGAGCGTCCAGAAGTTTTGTGTCGAGCGAACTTTCCATGCAATGGTTTCGTACGCAGCACAGGCATTGCCCTGAAAATCTGAAGCTTTGCGAGAGAAACGTTCGTGGCCAGGATAGAGGGTATTGGCTTCATGAATGAGCGCAGGAGCTGATGTGGCACTGTCCGGAAATTCAGAAAGGCTCGAATGTTGTCTATTTATCAACACTCCTGGAACGGGTTTCCTGGGCAATACCTGATCGACAACGGTGTTCCGTTATTCGATATTATTCCGTGTGTATAAAGCATCTGGGATGCGTTGCCCTTCTCGTTCGGTGCGCTGAAACTGACGCTTTTCTTTCAGCAAATCGCTCAGGTTGCGAATCGAAGCACGACCTGGATAGAATGCCCAGATCGATAGATTCGATAACAAGCAGCCAGATTGGTTCGCACTCATTGTGCTCTTCCGAATGGTCGATCAAGCACGACTCGAAGCTTGATCCCGCAGTGTCGAGAAACAACAATGCTGCTTGCGTTCAGGCGGACCCGGGTTGCCAATTGCCACAACGAAATCGGCTCGAGTTCAAGAGCAGGACGTTTCAGCATTGTGCAGCAAGGTTGTATCCAGGGCGTTGCAGGTTTGTGCGTCTCTTTCGTGCGCAAGGACATGAATGTCACCAACCGTGCTTCGCTGCAGGAGCGATTTTGCGCCTTTGCATCTTCCAAGGACCCCAGGAGACGCACACGCGCCTACCCGACTGCTTGGAACCCGCCTTAGCCCATCCTGGATAATGCAGAGCATACGGCATTCGTTTGAACAAAAGCGAGATGCGAGCGATCCCTAACATTTTTGAAGAAACGAGAAAGCAAGCCATCGCGATCCATCAGCTTGAAAAAGGAGCATCGCTCATCGAGCAGGATGATCTCCAGGTCGCTACACTTGATCTACTTGTGGCGGTGGATTCACGAACATTGCGCTTGGCACATGTATGCTGGGGAAACCTGCTCGCCAACACACTCGGAGCGTCTCGGGCAATGAGCGAGCGATGGTGAACACCAGGTCCCTGTGAGCGGATGTTGACTGCAGGAGACTAGGCGGACCCAGATAAAACTGCTATTACAGCGTCACGCACTGGACGTAACCATGCATCCGAAGAATTACGGTATCGTTCTCGTCTCTAATCCCGACGAAAATCCAGGTCTGGGTTTGGGTAAGGTGGGCGTGCCTGACGAGCGACACTGTTGTCTAGCCTGATTAGCAACAGCAATTGCACCTTCGTGGAGTTCTGGTCAGACTCATTTATTTTGCAACATAAAAAACCGGATCCTGTTAACCAGCATCAACACCACGCCGGAGCGCGCATTTCCAGAGCAAAATTATCGACAGATGCATAGATTCTACATTGCACGAAAAAGCACCAGAGACGCAGATGTCGCATTCTCAAAAACGAGCATGTGCTTAAGGAAAGCAGGGTGTCGGTATCAGGAACAAGTTATCGGGTCCTGTCGAGTGCTCGAGAATACCGCCACGAAATAGACGACCTTGTTGCTGAAGTGCCCTCGGCGATCGTGCTGGCACCACGAGAGGAGACCTGCCTACAAGCGTCGATCATACAAGACCAGAGTGTGCCACGGATTGCTCCGCTCAACAGCAACATTGATGCAGCGAGGCTGTCCGTCCCAGAAAAAGGCTCCAGTCCAAAAGACGAGATGCACGCAAAGCATCACTAACGCACACCAAGGTCCTCTGTGGTCCTTGAGCACTGCGCAAACCTCGCGATGAGCTGAAGCATACCAGTCCTGTGAATGCAAAAGATCTAGCTACGCTTTGGCGCGAACCAGGACCGGCTGCACCATTATGAACCACCCGACTGGTGCTCTTGTCCCTGCGGATGGACGGTGTCTCGAGCACAAGCGGATGCTACCAAAGGCGTCTGGTCACCATGAGCCAAGCGCTGATGAATCCTGCGCACGAGTCGCTGCAGCTCTTCGGAAAGTATCGCCACGAGTGCGTTCGTGGTCACACCTGATGGTAGGCCGTCTGCTACCCACTGGCCAAGCGCCAGTTCTAGAGAGCCGTTATGTTCGGGCCAGGACAGCCCAGACTGAGGCTCAATTGTCTCCAATATCATCCCGTAGGTAAGGAGAACGTGTTCACAGTACGCGGGATTAGGAAGCCCCTCCAGGTGGATAGAGGCACCACCAGCAACAGTTGCCGTGTAGAGGTGCTGCCAAAAGAGCATCAACAGCGCTCGACGATGAGCATCCTGCGACATACAAGCGCAAAAATCCGGTACCAGACTCGCTGGTAATATAATCGGGAGTAGCGCCTGTGTATTTGGTTCGTCCAGGGCTTCGCGTAGCTGCTCACCAAGAGTGCCATCCAGGTACTCGATCAGGGATATTCGTTGGTGATCCCCACTCACCAGACACCGCAGGTACTGGGAAAACAAATGCAACGACTCGAGGTCTCTTAGATCATTCAGCGCTGTAGCGGCTCGCTGTTCGCAATGCCAAGCGTTCAGCTCCCAGCGCCAGAGACGCTTTCGCAAGTTGCTCCGTTGCACCGCTTCGTCCTGTGGTGCATGTTCCCGCTCGTCTACGAGCCAAAGGACGTAGGCAGCGTCACAGGCCCTGGATAGCGCGCAGGGGTCCGCGGCAACCGATCCCAGTGCATGACGCTCAAGTCGCTGCTCGATTTCCAGCAGACTCTGCAACGCACTGTTCACAATGGAACCGCGGGATGACGACAGCCCGTTCACAGCAGTCGGTTCAAGCTGCAAACCGGTCCCAGCTTCGGCGAAGAGACGGGAAAGTGTGTCGAGCAAGCGGCTCCGCAGCGTTTCATTCGATGCTGTTCGAGGCCAGATGCAGAGCGCCCGCATATAGACCCACAGGAGGCGCTGCCGAACAAGACGCGTATCGAGGTACAGGGCAGGGCTCAGGTCCGGTACTGGGCCGGCTGCGTCCGATCCCAAGGCAGCATACTGCGGTCTGTTCGTGGCAGCAAAGTGGCTGCCAAAGAATATCGGGGGTCCAGCGCTCTCCAGCGGTTGCAAGCTATCCACCAGAACGAGGAGGGCACTACGCAGGCTTTGGCAACGAGCGCTGCGCTGCTCAGCTGAAGCGTGTCGATGCGGTGCATATGAATCAACTGGAGTGTCAGGAGTATCCTTGCTCGGAATGGGCACACATCCGCAGAGCAGCATATTCAAGAGCGTGCCGCGGAAAAGCGATAAAGCCTGAGGCTCCATCGCATAACCTACTTGTCGCTGGTGCTGCTGCTGTTCCGGTTGCTTTTTCAAGGACTGGGCTGCGGCGAGGCCTCGGTCCAGCGCCTGCAGTATGGCAAGCAGCGAGTCAACGAGTCGCTTGGCGACGCTTATGGCACACTGCATCTCCATGACGGTCGAAAGTCGCTGTCGAAACACGTCCTGAAACCGCCGGGCGAGAACATACAGCGGCATCCACGGTGCCAGTTCCTCAAGCGCTGTCAACCAGAGCTGAAATGCCTCGCAAGAGGTTTGCTGCGTCGAGGACAGCACCGCTGAGCCTGCCACGGGCTCTAGCGGGGTCCAGCATGGTAGAGGCTGCAGCGTCGGCGTGAGCACATTCACAAAGAGCGTCTCTGCCACGGACCAAGTCATCTCCGGTGGTTTGCTCGCGCATCCTTGCGCCGCAGCGAAGCTTCCGTGCACTACGACCGCTGTTAAGCGCTCGAGATCCGGCAACATACCATCCATTTGACTGGGCAGGTCTCGCTGCCCAGATACCGATGAGCTCGATTCCGCTCGACGAAAAGCCTCGAGATACCTCCGCAGTGAATTCAACACGAGAGCCGGCTCCTGCTGCTCGTCGATCACAAGTTCAGCTGAGCAACGCTTGAGGAACTTGTCCAAGAGCAATTTGCCAGCAAGTCGCTCTATAGAATTGAAGACGCGTGGCAGCTCGAAGCACATCTTATACCACAATGTCCATGACTCTGGGCTTGATGCAATGCGTTGCGGTCCCCGGAGTAAAACCTCGAGCGTTTCCAGCCAAGGCGCCCCTGATCTGGAGGCAAACCGATGCAGCGCCGTCATGGAGGCATCTAGGCCCCGACGTTGTGCAACCTCAAACAGCAACTGGGCGACACGTTGAGCAACAGATCCGGGAAGCGAGCGCGCCGGCTTCCCGCAAGGAGCGCAGCCTATCCGACGTTCACCGCTGCTGCTGCTGCTGATGCTGATGCCCACACAGTCGCCGTCGTCCTCATGGCTACGACTGTGCTGGTTGCGAGTACCTGTTTCCCCGAACGAGGTCAGGCGTGTACCGATATCCAGAGCTGAGTGGCTGTCAGCACAAAGCACTTGCTGGTGACGCGTCTCAAGTTGCTCCCAGAGCGTCATCAAGCAGTGGATGTCGGCCTCCAGAAGCGATGCGATAGTCGGCGTGCTCTCTGACAAGCGCGGTTCCATAAGCGTCTCGTTTGGTGCCTTTGGAGTCGCTTCCAGGTCGACCATTCTGCAGCGAATATGCTCCAGAGACTGTTGCAGAAATCGGACATCCTGGATGACTTGCTTACCCCGTTCCAGACGGAGGGCTTGCGTATCACCAGAAGAATCCAGGAACTGATGTACGGTTTGCCGCAGATCTTGTACAGTGCCCCGCAAGATTGCAGCGATAATGGACAAAAACAGCTTTCTGGAAAACGGACCAGCCGGATCGCAGCTTGGTTTCTGTTGCAGCGCTGCCTGGTACGGCACGAGCGCCGTCAATCCCACCCGGTTACCCGAACGTTCCCAGCTTGTTACGAGTTCGCACAGGAAGCTGTTGATGAGCGGGTATACTTTGGGATGCATTGCACCTGAGACCAACACGTGATCCCTATCCTGCAGACACTCTAAAAGCGCAACCAATGCCGCAACACGCGCATACATAGATCGCTCTACGGAAACGATGCTCAGTTTCTGCGTCGACATTTGCTGAATCGATGGATCCGAAACCAGCGTCGGATCCAGCGACTGTGCTGTTTTCCTCGAGCGACTTTTGAGCGGATCGCTTCCCAGTCGTTTGGATGGATCCGTTATCGCCTGCAGAGAAGAGACGCCCTCGTGAATGCTTTTTGCGGATCGATTATGAGATGAGCGCGCGCTACATGCACGATGCTGCTCTGCACCGAATCGAGAAGCCCTAAATGCTGGAGCAACATTCTCACGCCTTGCCGGGAACTTGTTGCTCTTCATCGGCGTCGCTGTACTCGTAACAAGGCGCCAGATGAGTGCCCCAATGATCGGGTGCAACCTTTCTCGAGTCGTACTGGACGCTCGCCCTGGACTCGACGCAGCGCTGATGGCTGACCAAGCATCCGCGGAACATGTTCCCGTTCCAGTCGCACGCCCAGAGAGCCATGAGCGCTCAGCTCGAGGGCAGCTGGGCTCGCTCACTGACCCGCCAGAGTGCACTGCTGGTCTATCATCGGCCACGTATTCGTGAGAGATAGGCTCCCAGGTTAGATATATATTGTGGCGCTGCTGATCGGGCTCAGGTTGGAGCGCATCGCGGTGATGCGTCCCAGGGCTAGTACGACGACGAGCAGTGTCTGGAAGGCAGTCAAGATAGGTTGTCTCCTGAATCGAGCATGCGAGTTGATCATGTCCGGACGTGGTGAATGTCCGTCCCGTCACTGCGAGATCTGAAGAATCCGGTGCAATGGTCTGATCGCCTGCCGCCTCATCTTCATGAGACGCCCCAGCGTACTTCATTCTTTTGGAACGACCCACGGGAGCTGTTCCATGGGACGCATACAGCGTCACGGAATCATCCTGGGTCTGGTGAAACAGACGCTGGGGGAGAGCCTCGTGCTCCTCGCCTGCGAGCGTTGCCTTGTCAGTGACGCTTTCAACTTGAACCAGGGCTCGTTCCACATGTCGTATCATGCTCTGCCAGAATGTTGCATACGAGGCCGCGCATTCTGAGAGCGGCCATGGCGTTGAAGGCTCTCGATGCGGGCACATGAGAGGGCCCCGGATATCCGGCGAGCGACTTTTCTCATTCTTTTCAGGGCGCACTGAGAGCGCCACCTGACCAGTTGCAAAGCAGTCCAGAATGCTAACCACAGCACCTATCCAGCAATAGCAGCAGGAGCAGCAATCCATTGCGCTGCTCGCATCGGGGTGCGTAGGACAACCGCAGTCTCGTGGCTGTGTTGCCTCGAGGGAGAGCACCAAAGGCATCAAGTGGTCGTCGCAGAGAGTCTGCATAGCAAACTGGCGAAGCCCCACGTGCCACTTCAGTGCCGGCAAGACTTTAGGAATACCTGTACCGGACAACCACAGCAACCAACCGTAGCAGCCTGGTGGCGTACCGTCGCTGCTTTCGTTGGAGGCCGAAGCGCTCGCTGCTTGACGTCCTCCACGTACATCATAGAGCTGCTTGATGCCTTCGACCACACATCGAAAACGTTCTAGGAAGAGAGTCTGCACGATACTCAACGGAGTTTCATTGGGCATTCAGTACATAAAACTCGTGACGCTCGTTCCTAGCCAACAGAGGTCGCAGCGGAAGCCAGTTGCAAAAGACAGTACGAGACTGTGGACGCTGTATGGCGTACTCGCGCGCGCTCACTTTCAAGTGAAGAACGGTTTCGATGCTCATAGGGTCTTCAGTGGGTGCCATGCGGAGAACTCGGGCTCTGGTGCCAGCGAAGGTGGAAACGAAAACTGTAGGATTATCTGGAAACACATGGTCGCAGGTAGAAGACTCTTCAATTCTTTGAAGATTTCGGGTTGAAGCCTGGGATGCAGTGCCACCGAATTGATTCTTGTAGCGTAGCTGTTATAGAAAGCCCAAGCAGGGACGTTGTGCTCCCGTGCAACTTGGTTTGGGAAACACGGCAGAGACGCATATGCGTATTCGTAGAGAGACAACCCGCTGTTGGTGAAGAAGAGACTATCGAGAAGGACAACGACACGAGTCAGAGCTGTGATGCGATCGTGTGCTCGCCCACGAAGTGCCGGACGAATAGGTTCGCTTGACACCTCAGCCTACCTGGAAGCACTTCGTGGCAGCCCCTTCCCATACGTTTGAGTCCTGATTGTAGCCGGCACTGACTTTTTTGTGTAGAAAATGGTCGAGTATGACGCAGATGAGACTGGCGGAAAGCTGTTCTTCTTGCCGGTCTGTTCTCCCTAGTTCAGCCTCGTCGAAGGCGTCCTCAGCACTGTGAATCTCGATATTTTCGCTCAAGTATCATTAGACGAGTTGTTCACATGCGTGACACTGGTGTTCCGGAAATCGTACTCTGTCGTCGACAACCCTGAACTACTCTGCTGATGCTCTGCGCATGTGCGGGAGAGAGCGGAAAAGCGCGTCCCGGTGCCGGAGCGTGCTCGCGACAGAGAAGATAATCAAAGGGGACGCAACGAATAGTTGATGTGTACGTATACAGACAATGTGAGCTTCCGTTGTGCTTTCCACGCAGTGCGTATGGATCCGTCGGGGAAACAAAATGGGTATGGTGTTAAGCGAACCCACTCATGCCACCCCGCGAGCTAAAAGAGAAGAAACGGAAACCATCCGTCGAAGAAGAGAAAAATTCCCCCGAAAAGCGAACTAGGAAGAACAGGGAGCGAAGACACACGGAGCGGAAAGATCGGTCTGAACCGCAGTGAAGACCTTCATTAATGAAACAGGTCAACGGGGTGAATGTTTCAAAGAGCAAAACGCAGGACGTCGTTGGGGATCGTAAACCACATGATGCCAGGAAGGCTCCCCTAGCTCTTCTCGTCTTGGAAAATCTCGTAAGCAAGTGTTCACACGGGTACCAGATGCAGGGCAGCCGGCTGAGCATATTCCTCAGAGATTTTTGGATCCAAGCCTGGTACAACAACACAACTGATGCGCGGGATAGCAGACGCGAGGCCGTCTGATTATAGGGCCAGCGTGTTACCTGCAAGATTCCCAACATACCTCGGCAGGTCGCCGTACCACATTTGCGACCCCAAAAATCTATTGCACAGGTGACAGAAGCTATCAGATGAACCTCAGAAACCTCAACCATGTGTGGGTCAACGTCGAGCGCATTCTATGGGCGTTGCATCCGTTGTGGCCTATCCGGACGGGCGCAGAAAATTTGGGACGGATGGAAGGCATTCATGGGCTGTCGATCGGGACAAATAACGAGGTGTCGGCGGAAGAGATTGATTTGGTAACGAGTTCGGACGATATCCGCAAATGAGAGCGAGACTCGCTTTATATCATCCAGACATATCGAGTTGCTCTCGGACACGAGCCGACGGACAACGTATCCATCGCATGCCCGAAACACAGTGAATGTCTCCCTGTCTGCCTTGCGTCTTGCGCTTCTATGTGTTCCTAAAGTATACATGCCAGAGACAAGCAAAAGCGCAGCCCGAATCCGAACGCTCCACCCCTCTGAAGCGTCAATAGAACGTTGTCCCTATGTGTCCGAATAGGGCCGATTATAATACCGTAGGCACGTGTCGTGCGCGACCGTCACTGTGAGCTACGGCTAGTCTCTGAGAGCAAGTATGAGACATTCAAGCTACCTCACGACGATACTTGGCGGAGATCGTGCAAGGTGCCTGGGTCACGCGGTGGAGTAAATACGAAATCTCATGGACGATAAAGACTGGTAGAACCTCAAGATGTATGCACTCTGTGAGACCTCGGAGAGTGCCCAGCAACCAGGCACATTTTCAACCGATCAACAAGACGAGGAAAATCGAGCGCATTGCATAGCACTCAGTGTAGGCATTGCGCTGAAATGCTCCAGACATGCGATTCA
>Ga0078972_1009547_pt1 | contig 19052 bp, 17 predicted proteins | sample YelNatPaOPGAMG01_FD_67568 | JGI IMG/M metagenome (GOLD analysis project Ga0078972, IMG submission 67568) | Hot spring thermophilic microbial communities from Obsidian Pool, Yellowstone National Park, USA - OP-RAMG-01 (SPADES assembly) (version 2) | ecosystem: Environmental > Aquatic > Thermal...
AGCCGCGCCCCGATGGGTAAATGCGGTTGTCGTACTAGTCGGCCGACCGTCGCAAAGCCTTACGAGTCGCTGAGGGCGCAGAGAAACAGAGAGACGCAGAGGCCAGGCAAGACGAATGCTTGCGCCTTCTGCGTTTCTCCGCGTCGCCGTGAGCCTATGTCACTGGCGTGAGGCTGCTTAGGCGGCGGCTACGAGCCCTTTTGCCCGCGGCAGCCACGTCACCATCAGCACGCTGGCCAGGAGCGCCATGGCCGCGCCAAAGTAGAAGGGCGCCGCCGGCCCAAAGCCGCTCCAGCCCAGTAGCCCCGACCAGAGGATGCCCGCGATCACCGAGGCCGGCAGCGCGGCCAGCCCGATGGCAGCGTTAAAGATGCCATAGGCAGTGCCGCGCTTCTCGGGCTGGCTCACCACATCGGCCACCAGGGCGCGCGCCGTGCCCTCGGTCATACCATAGTAGAGCCCATAGAGACCGTAGAGCGCCCACACCTGCCAGGCCGCCCCGGCCACCGCATAGCCCAGATAGATGGCGGCGTAGATCAGCCAGCCACCCACGATCAGCCGGCGCCGGCCGACGCGGTCCGAGAGCACTCCAGCCCGCCCCGAGCTGAGGCTCGACACCAGGTAGTAGGTCATCGCCATGCCCATGATGCCGAGCACGCTCAGCCCCCGCTCCCTGGCGCGCAGCACGATAAAGGCGTCGGCCGAGTTGCCGAGGGTGAAGAGGACGACAATGGCCAGAAAGACCTTGAAGCGCCGGTCGAACCCCTTCAGGCTGAGCGTCGGCCGCTCGCGGACGCGCGCGATGGGCACATCGGTCGCCCCCAAAACCAGGGTCAACACAGCCAATACCCCCGGCAGGATGCCGGCCAGCACCGCCGTCTGGAAGGTGCGCCGCATCAGCTCGGCATGCCCTGGCTGCACCAGGAGCACGATGGCCGCCGCCAGCCCCAGCCCCAGGAAGCCGCCCAGGCGGTCACCGGCGCGGTTGAAGCCAAAGGCGCGGCCCCGCTGGTCCTCCGGCGTTGCGTCGGCCACCAGGGCATCCCGCGGCGCCGTGCGTATGCCCTTGCCCACCCGGTCACTGAAGCGCACGGCGAGCACGGCCGCCCAGCTCGAGGCAAAGTAGAGGAAGGGCCGCGAAACGGTGGAGAGCGTGTAGCCCAACACCGTCAGCCACTTGCGTTGCCCCAGCCGGTCGGAAAGCCACCCGGCAAAGACCTTGAGGATGCTGGCGGTAGTCTCGGCGATGCCCTCGATCAGGCCCACGATGCTCGGCTGCGCGCCCAGCACGCCGGTCAGGTACAGCGGGATGAGCTGGATCATCATCTCGTTGGCGAGATCGGTGAAAAGGCTGGTCAACGTGACGGCCCAGACGTTGCGTGGCAGCCCTCTTGACGGTGTAGCAGCCACAGAAGTACCCATGGAGACTCCTTTGCGCGCTCGTTCTACCCCGGTAGCCCGAACCGTCAGGGCGGCTATACCTCGTACGTCACAAACTCTTCCGAGGCCTCGGCGCCAGGGAAAGCGGACCTGGCCTCGGCCTCGTACTCCTCCTTGGGGATCTCATACCACAGATGCGTGAGCAGCAGTCGCCGGGTGCCGGCCTGGGCAGCGATCTCGCCAGCCTGAAGCGCCGTCAGGTGGGGCACCTCGCGGCCAGCCCCAAAACCCTTCACCACCGTGGACTCGCAGAGGAAGAGGTCGGCGTTGCTCGCGGCATCGACGAGGCGCGGGGTGTACACCGTGTCGCCCGAGTAGACGAAGCGTTTGCCCTCCGCCTTGACCACGATGGCATAGCTCTCCACCGGGTGATCCATGCGCACGAACGACACGGCCACCGTGCCCAACTGGGTCAGCATGCCATCCTCAATGGGCGACAGCGCAAAGACCTGGGGGCTCTCGAAGGTGCGCCTGACCTCCTCGGGCGTGGCGGGGGCATGCAGCGGCAAGGGGTTCATGCACTGGCCAAGGGCGAGCTTGGTCTCCAGCCCGTACTTGAGCACAGGCAGGTCGGCCATGTGGTCGAAATGGAGATGGCTCACAATGACCGCGTCAAGCTCTTCGATGGGGAAGTAGCGCTGCAGGCGAGAGAGGACGCCGTTGCCACAATCCAGCAGGATCTGCATCCCCTCGGCCTCCAGCAGGTACCCGGCACAGGCGCTATCGGGGCCCGGAAAGGAGCCGTTGTTGCCCAAGACGGTCAATCGCATCGCGTGCCTCCATCTCTGCCGCGGCGGCGCAGGGGGCCGGGCGCCTGCAGCGCGGCGTCTGCAGTGTATCCATCCTCCGCGATGTGATACTCCCCTCTGCCTCGTGCGTCAAACTCGACGTGGGGGCGGAGCATCTGCGGCAGGCCGCTCGCGGTCGGTGTTGCCGGAGCCGACGGCCTCAGCAGGTGGCACGGGGGTTGCTGCGCCAAGGAGGGAGTGGTGCGAACCGGAGTTGGACTGCGCCACCGGTGGCGCAGTCGCAAGAGCCAATCACAATCTGGGAGGAGATCATGGCACAGCGAGTTGCCGAAGCCCCTGCCGTCGCCATCGGCACCCTCGAAACCGTGGCCGAGTTCTACGGCCCCATGCCCACCGGCGTGACGGTGTCACAGGAGGGGCGCATCTTCGTCTGTTTCCCGCGCTGGGAGGAGCCCGTCGACTTTACCGTGGCCGAAGTGATCGACGGGCGCACGGTGCCCTATCCCGACACTGCGATGAACCAGCCCAACCCCGCCGACCCGGCAGCCACGCTCATGTCGGTACAGAGCGTGGTCGTCGATGCGGCCAACCGCCTGTGGCTGCTCGATACCGGCAGCATCCGCTTTGGGCCTACGACCTACGGTGGCCCCAAGCTGGTGGGCATCGACCTGCGGACGAACCGGGTCTTCAAGAAGATCCTCTTTCCACCGGAGGTGGCGCTCCCCGCGAGTTACCTCAACGATGTCCGTTTCGACCTGCGCCGCGGCCGTGAAGGCGTCGCCTTCATCACCGACTCGGCGCCCTACGGCGCCAACGGCATCGTGGGCGTCGACCTGGAGACGGGCCACGCCTGGCGCCGCCTCCACGACCACCCCTCCACGAAACCCGTGTGGGGCTTCCTGCCCATCGTCGAGGGCCAGCCGCTGATGAGCCGCGTTCCCGGCCAGCCGCCAAGCCATCTGCGCTCTGGTAGCAACGGCATCGCCATCAGCGCCGACGGAGAGCGCCTCTACTACTGCCCGCTCTCCAGCCGCCGCCTCTACAGCGTCAGCGTCGACGCCCTGGTAGATGGCAGGCTTTCCAACGGTAAGGTTGGTGAGAGCGTCCTCAACCACGGCGAGAAAGGGGCTTCCGACGGCCTGGAGTCCGATAGCGAGAACCGCATCTACATCACGGATTACGAGCACAATGCCATCCGCCGCCTCAATGGTGACGGCACCATCGAGACGCTGGTGCAGGACCCGCGCCTGCTCTGGCCCGATACGCTCGCGCTGGCCAGCGACGGCTACCTGTACGTCACTGCCAACCAACTGCACCGCCAGCCCGTCTTCCATAACGGCCAGGACCTGCGCCAGAAGCCGTACCACCTGTTCCGGACGCCCGTCAACGCGCGCCCGGTCATGCTGCGATAGGGCCCATCCCGCCGCCTGCGCCCCTTGCGGCGAGGGGAAGAGGGAGCAGAACAGTGGAGGGGGGGTTGGGGCGGGCGCGAGACGCCCCAACCCCCTCGCTGCCACGTGCGTAGACGCAGGGCGCAGTTCACTTGGGGCAAGCCCGATCCCGGAATCCCCAACGAGTTGGGGCCGTGCTGCGACGTAGCGCTGGACATCGCATTACACGCCACTGCGCAACGCGGCCCGAACAGGTTCGGGACTCCTGGACTGCGGTCGGACCGAAGAGACCCCCAGAACTAGACCCGTGAACGCAGCCGTTTTTGACGCGTCGGGCCGGCTGCGGTACCATTCACCCATGACTCTGCTCACGATACACGACGCAACCGTCGTCCGCTGCGGCCGGCGAGTCCTCGACGGCGTCAGCCTGCGGGTGGAAGAAGGACAGCACACGGCAATCCTGGGCCCCAACGGCTCGGGCAAGTCGTCGCTGATCCGCCTCATCGTGCATCACGACTATCCCCTGGCGCATGCCGATGGCACTCCGTCTGTGCGCATCTGCGGGGGGGAGCGTTGGAACGTCTTTGAGCTGCGCTCGCACCTCGGCATCGTCTCGGCAGAGATGGACCAGTCGCTGGCTCGCCGCAGCACCCAGGGGCTCGAGGCGGTGCTCTCGGCCTTTTTCGCCAGCCATGGCATCTTCGGCCACCAGCAGGTTACCCCTGTCATGCGTCAGCGCGCCCTCGCAGCGCTGCAGCAGGTCGGTGCAGGCCACCTGGCCGGCCGCCCACTCGATCAGATGTCGAGCGGCGAGGTGCGCCGCATCCTTATCGCCCGCGCCCTGGTCCATGGCCCTCAGGCCCTCCTGCTCGATGAGCCCACCGCCGGGCTGGACCTCGTCGCCCGCCACCACTTTCTCGAGGCCCTGCGCCGCCTGGCCCGCAGTGGCAAGACGGTCATCCTCGTTACCCACCGCCTGGAGGAGATCATCCCCGAAATCGAGCAGGTCGTGCTCCTGCGCGAGGGCCGCGTCCAATGCGCCGGCCCCAAGGCGGCCATGCTCACCGAAGCCAACCTCTCGGCCTTGTTCGGCGCCCCCCTGCGGGTGCGGCGGCTCGACGGCTACTACGCCGCCGATGCCCTGTAGCGACGAGGCGACTCCTCGCTCTGCATGCTAGGGCGGTGCATCCGCCGTCACCGCCAGGCCGGTTCGCTCTTCTGTTCCAAGTGCTCGTAGGCCGCAATCAGCCCCTGCAGTACCTCGGCCGTAGTCTCAAAGAGCGCGAGCGCCTTGGGGTCGCTCACCCGCATCTCGTCCTCCCGGGCGTGGTTCAGGGCCTCGCGCAGCATCTCGCGGATGCGCCGGGCATGGGCGCGGGGGTCCGCCGTCGCCTCTCGGTTTTGCTCCTCTGTGCGCTGCATGCACTACCTCTGCCAGGTGGAGTAGAGGGCAGGGCGCACGGTGGGAACCGCAGCCAGTGCCCCGGGTGACGAAAGAGCATGCAGCGTGCCAGGCCGTGCCAGCCCTCAGAATGCTCGTTTGACAGGAAAGCTGAAGGAATGGTAATATTATCCAACTTGACCGGGGTCACCAAGATCCCATTTCGCCCTCTTCCCTGGCCCGCGTTGTTCGCCCGCCCGGTCCGCGCTCCCCCTGCGGCGTCGCCAGGCTGCCGTGGGGCCGTCGACCCTCAGCCGCCCAAGACAGGGCCCCAGGCTCTCCCTAACCCGCATCGACGCGGCGTCTGCCAGGCGGAGGCACCTCTTCGCAGCAGCACGCCGGTTCCTGAGCAGGAGAGAAGGATGAAAACGGTCGTTGCCGCGGCCCTCGGTGAATGCGTGCATGTCGCCGGAGTGATGAACTTCCTGCGGCTGGCCGAGGCCGCGGGTTGGCGGACGGTGTTCCTCGGTCCGGCGACCCCGATCGAGCGCGTGCTCGAGGCCGCAGAGCGCGAGAAGGCCGACCTGGTGGGCGTCTCGTACCGCCTGACGCCAGAGACGGGCGAGCGCCTGCTGGGCGAGTTCGCCGAGGCCGCCGATGAGCTGCGCGCCCGTGGCGTGCGCTTCGCCTTCGGGGGCACGCCACCCGTGGCCGAGCGCGCCCGCAGCCTGGGCTTCTTCGAACGGGTCTTTGCCGGCGAACAGGCGGCCGAAGAGGTGCTCGCCTATCTCAAGGGGCAGGAATCCACCATCCGCAGCGAGGCCGATTATCCGCAGACGCTGGTCGAACGCATCGCCTGGAAAGCCCCCTTCCCGGTCATCCGCCATCACTTCGGCCTGCCCACAGTACAGGCCACGGTCGAGGGCATCCAGCGCATCGCCGAGGCGCGCGTGCTCGACGTCATCAGCTTGGGCACCGACCAGGACGCCCAGGAGAACTTTTTCCATCCCGAGCGGCAGGACCCGGCGCGCACCGGCGCGGGCGGCGTGCCCGTGCGCACGGCCGATGACTACCGCGCCCTCTACACAGCCAGCCGGCGCGGCAACTATCCCCTGCTGCGCACCTACTCGGGCAGCGACGATTTCATCCGCCTGGCCGAGATGTACGTCGAGACTATCCATATCGCCTGGTGCGCCACGCCCCTCTTCTGGTTCAACCGCATGGACGGCCGTGGCCCGTGGGACCTCGAAGGCTCCATCCGCGCCCACCAGGAACTGATGGCCTGGTATGGCGCGCGCGGCATCCCTGTGGAGGCCAACGAGCCCCACCACTGGGGCCTGCGCGACGCGCCCGACGTGATCTCGGTGGTGGCTGCCTACCTTGCGGCTTGCAGTGCCCGCGCCTGTGGGGTCAGGGATTATGTCGCCCAGCTCATGTTCAACAGCCCACCCGGCCTGTCGGATGCCATGGACCTGGCGAAAGCCCTGGCCATGCTCGAGATCATCCAGCCGCTGGCAGGGCCCGGCTTCCGCATCTGGCGGCAGACGCGCACCGGCCTCCTGAGCTACCCCTTGGAGCCGGCGGCAGCGCGGGCACACCTGGCCGCCAGTGTCTACCTGCAGATGGCCCTGCGGCCCCACATCCTTCACGTCGTCGCCCACACCGAGGCTCACCATGCCGCCACGGCCGACGATGTCATCGAGGCCTGCCGGCTGGCACGCCGCGCGGTGGAGAACGCCCTTCGCGGCCAGCCCGATATGACGGCCGACCCGGCCGTCACAGCCCGCAAGGAAGAACTGCTCCGGGAGGCCCAGGTGACCCTCGAGGCCATCCGCGCCCTCGCCGCGCCCGGCTCTGCTGCCCCCCTCACCGACCCCAGCACGTTGGCCCGGGCCGTGCGGAGCGGCATCCTCGATGCCCCCCACCTGCGGTCGAACCCCTACGCCCTTGGCCGCGTCCGCACCCGCGTCGACGAGCGAGGGGCCTGTGTCGCGGTGGACGCACGCGGCCGGCCGTTGTCGGAAGAAGCACGACTCAGGGAACTGAAGGAACTGAGGGAACTGGGGACCTGAGGGGAAAGGCGCAAGGTGGCAGAGCTGGAGCCATCCCATCAGTTCCGCCAATTCCCTCAGTTCCGCCTTCAGAAAGGGGCCAGGCAATGAACAGCGAGACTCGCTACACCGTGATCGGTGCCGGGCACGGCGGCAAGGCCATGGCTGCGCATCTGGCGCTCATGGGCTTCCCGGTCACGCTCTACAACCGCACGGCCGACCACGTCGTCGCCATCCAGAGGCGGGGCGGCATCGAGATCGATAGCTACGATGGCGGGCCGCGCGGCTTCGGCCAGCTCCGCGAGGTCACTTCCGACCTGCCGAGTGCCATCGAGGGGGCCGATGTGGTAATGGTCGTCGTCCCCTCCACCGCCCACGCCGAAATCGCCCGCAACGCCGCGCCTCACCTGCGCGATGGCCAGATCATCGTACTCCACCCCGGCCGCACGGGCGGCGCCCTCGAGGTCGTCAAGGTCCTGCGCGATTCTGGCTGCCCCGCCGATGTGACTGTGGCCGAAGCCGAGACGCTCATCTACGCCAGCCGCTCTGACGGGCCTGCCCAGGTACGCATCTTCTCCATCAAGGAGGCGGTGCCGCTGGCAGCGCTGCCCGCCACCCGCACCTCCCGAGTGCTCGAGGCCCTGGCATCGGCCTATCCCCAGTTCATCGACGGCACGAGCGTCCTCCACACCGGCCTGAACAACATGGGCGCCATCTTCCACCCCGCCCTCACCCTGCTCAACGCGGGGCGCATCGAGTCAACCGGCGGGGAGTTCCAGTTCTACATCGAGGGCGCTACCCCCTCGGTGGCCCGTGTGCTCGAGGCGCTCGACCGCGAGCGCGTGACCGTCGCTGCCGCCTTGGGCATCCGCGCTCGCTCGGGCCTGGAGTGGCTCAAGATGGCCTACGACGCCGACGGTAGCTCGCTCCACGAGGCCATCCACAACCAGCCGGGGTACCGCGGCATCAAGGCCCCGGCAACCCTCAAGCACCGCTACATCTTTGAGGACGTGCCAATGAGCCTGGTGCCCATCGCTGCCCTCGGCCAGCGCTACGGCGTTTCGGTGCAGGCGATGGATGCGATCATCCGCCTGGCCTGCATCACCCACCAGACCGACTTTTGGCGCCGCGGCCGCACCCTCGACCGCCTCGGCATCCAACAGTTGAGCGTCAGCGAGCTGACCGATTACGTGCTCGATGGACGGAGGGAGTGGGAGACGGCGTAGGCGGCACGGGAGCGAGGCACTACCGCGCCACGACCACGCGGAGGTTCCCCTGCTCCTGCAGCCCACCGAGCAGCCGCCAGAGCCTGCCCTCCGCCTCGTGCTCGTTGCCCGGCGCGGTATGGGGATAGCCCACTACCAGGACGTCGGCATCGACCTCTTGGACAAAAGCCTGCAGCGTGCGCGAAACCTCACCCTCGCGCAGCTCCCCGCGCGCTTTCACGCCGGCTGCCCTCGCCTGCGCCTGCGCTGCACGCAGGATCGATTGGGCGAGGGTGCGCATCTGGCGCATCACAGCCGCGGCACGGGCCGGCTCAAGGTCGCCGAGGTCGCGCATGTCGATCACATGGAGGAACACCAGGTCGCCGTTCCTCTCACGGGCCAGTTCGATCGCCCGTTCGTGCACCCGCTCGCTGGCGGGCCCTCCCCGCGTGGCGCAGACGACCGTGGCCCGCTCAAGGTCGTAGCGGGTCGTCTTGGCATACCATCCCACGGCACAGACATAGGCCGAGCGGGCAATCATGTGCGCACCCACCGGGGCCGTCAGGAAGGTGAAGAAGATCACCAACAGTACTTTGGTCGCCACCTCGTAGGTGCCGAAGTACAGGAGGACGGCTAGCAGGATGCCCGCCAGACCGATGGTGGTGCTCTTCGACGAGGCGTGCATGCGCAGGTAGACGTCGGGCAGGCGCACGATGCCGACAGCGGCGACAACCGAGAAGAAGACGCCGCCCAGGAGCAGGGTCGCGGCCAGCACGTCGCGCACGATGCTCATTGCTGGGCGCCCCGTTCCAGATAGCGCGCAAAGGCGACGGTGCTGATGAAGCCCAGCAGGCTGATCACGATCAGTACATCGAGCAGCACCGCCTGCTCGCGGCGCATGGCGTACACACCGACCAGGCCCACCACCACCGACGACATGTTGTCGAGGGCCACCACACGGTCGTGAGCCGTCGGGCCGCGGAGGATGCGCACAGAGTCGAGCAAGAGCGCAAACACCAGGCCCGCCAGAGCGATATCGAGTGCCAGCCTCATCTGAGCACCTCCAGAATGCGCCGCTCGAGTCCATCCCGGATCGAGCGCTTGAAGGCAGCGGGGTCGCGCAGGTCCATCGCGTGCACGTAGAGAGTCGAACGATCCGCCGAGATGTCGACGCTCAGCGTGCCGGGGGTCAGCGTGATCAGATTGGCGACGGCCGTGATCTCCATGTCGGTGCGCGCACGCAGGGGCACAGCGATCACCGCCGGATGCACGTCGAGGCGCGGCTTGAGCACGCGCCAGGCGATCTGCACATTGGCCAACAGGATGTGCCAGGCCAGGTAGACGGCCAGGCTGCTCACCTGCCAGACCTTGCGCGTGTAGGAGCTCTTGGGCAGTGCCGGCCGACAGAGCAGGAGGACGACGTAGCCCAGGACAAAGCCGACGAGGAAATTGCCCGAGGTGAACCGCCCCAAGAGCGACATCCACAACACGGCAAGGGCGATGTTCCAGAGGAAGTGCAGCATGGTGCAGACCTCACTTCGCCAGCACGGCGCCCAGGTACGGCCCCGCGTCGAGCAACTGCCCGGCAGCCTGCTCCGCCACGTGGTAGAGTGGCCCGGCCATGACGGCGACACCGACCACCAGGGCTGCGAGCACCCACACAGAGGCCACGAGCCCCAGCCCAAGTTGGCCAGCAGGCGCCACCACGCCGGGTGCTTTCCTCATGAACGCCTCCGCCCACACGCGCATCAGGACGTAAAGGGTCAATAGGCTCACGGCCAGGGCCACGCCCACCAGCGCATACTGCTCCGCCTGCAGGCTGGCTGCGATCACCCCATACTTGGCCAGGAAACCGCTGAGGGGTGGCATGCCGGCAAGGGCCAGAGCCACGCCCAGGTAGAGCGCGGCCACCCCGGGCCGGCGACGCAGCAGCCCCCCCATGGCATCGAGGTCTGTGGTGCCGACCTCTCTCTCGGCCAGACCGGCCACCAAGAAGATCGCCGTCTTGGCCAGCACGATGTGGATAAAGAAGTAGATGCCCGCAGCCAGACCCGCCCGAGTGCCGAGCCCCAGACCAATGAGCAGGAAGCCGACCTGGCTGATGACCTCGAAGGCCAGCAGGCGTTTCAAGTCGCGCTGCGCCACGGCCCCCAGCACGCCGATGGCCATGGTCAGCGCAGCCACGGCCAGAAGCGCCCCGCTCTCCGCGCGCCACTGGGCGGGGAAGAGCAGCGTACAGGTGCGGTAGAGGGCATAGAGCCCAACTTTCGTCAGCAGGCCGCCAAAGACCGCGGTGACTGGTGTTTTGGCTGCAGGGTATGAAGCAGGCAGCCAGAAGAAGAGGGGGAAAACGGCCGACTTGATGCCAAAGGCGACCAGGAAGAGCTGCGCCGCCACGGCGGAGTAGGGGGCGGCCTGCGGCCCGGCCAGCTTCTGTGCCAGGTCGGCCATGTTCAATGTGCCGGCCACCCCATAGAGCAGCCCTGCCCCCACCAGAAAGAGCGCCGATGAGACCTGGCTGATGACGACATACTTGATGGCGCCCTCGATCTGTGCCCGCTCGCCCCCCAGCACCATCAACCCGAACGATGCCACCAGCATCACCTCAAAAAAGACGTACAGGTTAAAGATGTCACCCGTAAGGAAGGCCCCGTGGATGCCCATGAAGAGCACCAGGTAGAGGGGATAGAAGAAGGGCTCCTCACGGCCGTTCTCCATCCAGGCGATGGCGTAGATCAGCACCACCAGGCCCACCACTGCCGACAGCGAAAGCATGATCCCCGAAAAGAGGTCGGCCGCCAGCACGATGCCATAGGGCGCAGGCCAGTTGCCCACGCACATCACGGCAACGCCCTGGGCACGCAGCGTTGGCCAGAGCCAGCCCACGGCGTACACGACCACGCTGGCGAGAGCCACCAGGCTCACCAGGCGTTGGGCGCGCAGTGAACGGTGCAGCGCCAGGCAGAGGGCGGCACCTGCCAGAGGCGCCACAATGGGGAATGCCAGGTGACCCGTCATAGGAGGTCCGTCACCTTCATCTGATCCAGATCATCGGTGCCGGTCTCCTCATGGGCCCGGTAGCTCAGCACCAGCACAAAGGCCTGGGTGGCAAAACCGATCACAATCGCTGTGAGGATCAGGGCCTGCGGCACAGGGTCGGCCATGCGGTCGGAGGGCGATAGGCCGATCAGGGGCACGCCCCCCTGGCGCAACCAGCCCATCGTGAAGACGAACAGGTTGGTGGCGTGGCCGAGCAAGGCCAGGCCGATGATCAGGCGTACGATGCTGCGCCGCAGGAGCAGGTAGCTGCCTGCAGCAAAGAGTCCGCCCACCACAATCGCCATGACCACGGTCACCGCCTATTCCTCCTCCTCAGCCAGGCTCAGGATGACGAGCAGTGCCACGCCCAGCACGACCAGATAGACCCCAAGGTCAAAGAGCGTCGGCAGGCCAAGCTCGAACCCTGCTCCTCCGGGCAGGGCCAGATGCACGAAACGGCTGGTCATGAGCGGCTGCCCCCAGATCAGGGGCAGGGCCGCACTGACCAGCGCCAGGCCTAGCCCCATGGGCAGCAACGCCTGGGGCTCGACGCCCAGAAGGCGCCGAGCGGCAGCAGCATCGTCGGCCACCATCTGTAGGGTGATGGCCGCGGCCGCCACAAGCCCCCCCGCAAAGCCGCCGCCGGGCAGGTCCCCGCCACGCAGCAGCAGGAAGATCGAGAAGAGCAACAGGATCGGCAGCATCAGGCGAGCCACCGTGCGCAGGATCATCGGCGCCCTCCTCGCCCCTTGCCACGAAGCCTCAGCAGCGCGCGGAGGCCCAGGGCTGCGCTGGCAAGCACGGTGATCTCGCCCAGCGTATCAAAGCCCCGGAAGTCAGCCACGATGGCATTGACCACGTTGCGGCCGTGGGCCAGCGGCAGGCTTTGGGCCACATAGTACTCTGCCACCGAGGGCGCCAACTGCACGCCATTGGCCACCAGAACGAGGGTTCCCATGACCAGCCCGACCAGTGCAGCGACCGCGACGTCGGCGCCTCTCCGGCGCTTCGACGCGACCTCACCGAATTCGGGCGGCAGGAAGTGGAACACCAGGAGGAGCAGGATGACGCCCAGGCTCTCGATGAGCAGTTGGGTCAACGCCAGGTCGGGGGCGCTGAAACGTACGTACACCAGTGTGACCAGGCTGCCCACGGCACCCAGCGCGACGATAGCCCCCAACCGGGTGCGAGCGACAGCGGCAGCGAGCGCAGCAGCCAGCAGGAGAACGGCCATGGCCACCTCGGGCCAGGTGTACCCTTCCTGCGAAAGCACCGGCACGGCCCAAAGGCCACTGGCGGAGAGAGCGCCGCCGACCACAAGCACGGCCACGAGCAGGATGGTCAGAAGATAATTGCGCAACGACCCGTTCTGAAACGCGCGCGTGACGCGCACAGCCAGGCCGGGCAGGGCTTGGTGCACAAACCCGTCGTAGGCCTTCGACACCGACAGCGCGGATGGCCAGGGTGGCAGCCGCAGCAAGCGCGGCCAAAGCCCATAGAGCGCACCACCCACCGTCCACGTTGCGGCGCTCAGCGCCAGCGGCCAAGTGAGGCCATGCCAGGCCTGCAGACGCACGCCATGGCTCTCGGGCAACGCCGCCGCCAGCGCACTGGCCACCACGCCATCCAGCATGCCGGGGACGAGCCCCAATAGCCATGAGATGCCACCGAGCACACCGGCCGGCAAGAGCATGAGCCACGATGGCTGCCGAGGCTTGGCGGCCTGGGGACGGCCGGCACCAAAGAAAACCCGGTAGCCCAGCACGATTCCCGCTGCTACATTGCACGCGTTGGCGGCGACCAGGAACAAGATGACCGCCCCCGCCTGAAGGTCCGCGGCCGGCCAGGCCTCAACCGATGCATAGACCGCCTCTTTGGCCAGGAAGCCAAAAGTGAGAGGCACGCCGGCCATGGAGCCGGCAGCCAATGCGGCGAAAGCGGCCAGAACGGGCATACGCAGCGCCAGGCCACCCAGCGCGGCCACATCGCGGGTGCCCGTTGCGTGGTCGATGGCGCCGGCAACCAGGAAGAGTGCCCCCTTGTACAGGGCATGGGCCACGATGAGCACAAGCGCGGCGACAACAGCTTGCTCTACGGCCAACCCCAACAGCGCCACCGCCATTCCCAAGACGCTGATCGTCGTGTAGGCCAGGATCGCCTTGAGATCGCGTTGGCGCAGGGCACGCCAGGCTCCCAAAAGCATGCTCAAGGTGCCGATCGAAAGCAGTGCGCCCTGCCAGCCGGCCGTGCCTCCAAGCACCGGCGAGAGCCGAAGCAGCAGGTATAGCCCTGCCTTGACCATGGTGGCTGAGTGCAGGTAGGCGCTGACGGGCGTTGGGGCCACCATCGCCCGCGGCAGCCAGATATGGAAGGGGGCTTGGGCCGACTTGGTGAACGCCGCCAACAGCACAAGCCCAAGCACCCACCCATAGTAGGGGTGGCCTCGCAGGAGGCCCGGTTGCGCAAGGATGCCGCCCAGGTCAGACGTGCCGTAGACCTGCCGCAGCAGAATGGCCCCCACCAGGAGCGCGAGGCCGCCGGCGCCTGTGATGAGGAGCGCCGTCAACGCGCTCTCCTGGCTCTCCTTCTCTTCATGCCGAAAACTGATCAGCAGGTAGGAACTGATGCTCGTCAGCTCCCAGAAGACAAAGAGCGTGAGCAGGTTCGCAGCAGTGACCACCCCCAACATCGCCAACATGAAGAGGGCGAGCGACGCATAGTAGCGCCCCAGGCCACGCTCACCCTCCATGTAGGCGATGGAGTAGAGGATCACCAGCGCGCCGATGCCGGTCACAAGCAGCGAAAAGAGCAGGCTCAGGGCATCGAGCGAGAAGCTCAGGCTGACGTCGAGAGAAGGCACCCAGGCGATACTCATCCCCCGGCGCTCGCCCGCGAGCACGGCCGGAGCCCAGCTCACGAGCAGGCCCGCGAAGGCCAAAGGCAGAGCCGCCATGACTGCGAGCGCAGGGCGCCATGGCGACCCCGCAGGCAGTGGCTTCTGTACTGCACTTGTGGACCCCATGGAATTAGACCCTTTCGGCAGGCCGCACCCCAGAGGGCCGGTTAGGTCAAGGCAAGGACATGGAACTCGCCGGGGGCAACGTCAACCCGATGGCAGGGCCTTTTCAAAGTCCCGTTATTGTCACCCCTTCGCTCTGCTCAGGGCAAGCTCTGAGCAGGTTCTGCGGGCTTCACAACGCGGCGAATGCTGGCCTGCGAAGGGTCCAGACTACACATAACGCCGACTTGGAAAAAGCCCCGACCCGATGGCAAGGGGCCTTGCGGCGCGAGCTAAGAGAGGATGCACTTGGAGAGGCGCTCTCTGAACCTCGGCTGCCGCTCGAGCCGGCGGTCGACGATTCACAAGACGTCGTGTTTGCAGGCTTCATTATAGGGCAGGCGGCGCTGGAGTCAACTGAGAGTGCGCAGAGGCTGACGCACCTTGAGGCTCTGCGGCACGCCCGGCAAGGCTCGCCACCCACGGCCGCAGAAGGCCGCGCTTCACCGGCCGCCCGAACGCCATCTCGGCCCTCAGCCCACTTCCCCCGGGCCTCTGCCCACATGGCGGGGCCTCCGGCGCCCACGAGAAGTGGCACGCATCTTGCTGGCCGAGTGCCGCGCGGTCAGCAGCCTCATGCAAAGTACAAGAGGCCGGCGACCCCAGGAGGGACCATGCGAGGAATACTACAACCCCCACCGGTCGAGGAGGCGGAGGCCATCGCCCGTGAGCAGTTCGCCACCCGCGACTCGGTCGCCGACATCTGGGGCCACCCCACACCCTTCTACGGCGAGGGCCAGTGGCCAGTGCGCGTCGATGAACGCGTCATAGAGGCGCCCGAGCGCTGGGTGCAATCCACCTGCCTGCTCTGTTCCAACGACTGCGGCATGGATATCGGCGTCAAGGGCGACCGCATCGTGGCCGTGCGCGGGCGCGCCGTCGACCGCGTGAACCGCGGCCGCCTGGGCCCGAAAGGCATGTACGCCTCCTTCGCCAACAATAGCCCCGACCGGCTGACCCGGCCGCTCGTGCGCCGAGACGGTACCCTTCAAGAGGCCAGCTGGGACGAGGCGATGGACCTCATCGTCCGCAAGACGAAGGAGATCCGCAGCCAGTACACTGCCTCGGCTATCGGCTTCTACACCAGCGGCCAACTCTTCCTCGAGGAGTACTATGCCCTGGCCATGATCGGCAAGGCCGGCCTGGGCACGCCGCACATGGATGGGAACACTCGCCTCTGCACGGCCACCGCGGCGCAGGCCCTCATCGAGACCTTCGGCAGCGATGGCCAGCCCGGCTCCTATGAGGATTTCGACCTCTGCGACACCATCTTCCATGTGGGCCACAACCCAGCCGAGCAGCAGACCGTGCTCTGGATGCGCATCCTCGACCGGCGCCGGGGCCCCAACCCGCCGCGCATCGTGGTGCTTGACCCGCGCAACACCTTCACCGCCCAGGAGGCCGACGTACACCTGGCGCCCTATCCTGGCACCAATGTGCCGGTGCTCAACGGCCTGCTCAACCTGATCATCGAGAGCGGGCAGATCGACATGCCCTACATCCAGGCCCACACCATCGGCTTCGATAAGCTGAAGGAAACCGTATCCCAGTGGCCGCCCGAGCGAGTCGAGGCGGTGTCGGGCGTGCCGGCGGACCTGCTACGCGCTGCGGCCAGCACCCTCGGCTCGGCACAGCGGCTCATGTCGACAGTGCTGCAGGGAGTCTACCAGTCGAACCAGGCCACCGCCGCCGCCTGCCAGGTGAACAACCTGCACCTGATCCGCGGCATGATCGGCAAGTCCGGCGCCGGCCTCCTCCAGATGAATGGCCAGCCCACGGCCCAGAACACCCGCGAGACGGGCGACGACGGGGCCTTCACTGGCTTCCGCAACTGGCAGAACCCCAGGCATATGGAGGAACTCGCCCGCCTGTGGAACGTGGACCCGCAGGTGCTGCCGACCTGGAAGGCGCCGACGCACATCATGCAGATGATCGAGCACATCCGCCAGGGCCTGATCAGGATGTTCTGGGTCACCGCCACCAACCCCGGTGTGTCGCTGCCCGACCTGCCCATGATGCGCGAGGTGCTCAAGAAGCCCGACCTCTTCCTGGTCGTCCAGGATGCATGGATGACCGAGACGGCCCAATACGCCAGCGTGGTGCTGCCGGCCGCCATCTGGGCAGAAAAGACCGGCACCTACACCAATGCGGACCGCACCGTCCATGTCTCCTACAAGGCCATCGACCCGCCCGGCGAGGCCCGCTCCGATTTCGACATCTACCTCGACTATGCCCGGCGCATGGATTTCCGCGACAAGGACGGCGCGCCCCTCATCAAGTTCACCACGCCCGAGGGCGCCTTTGAGTCGTTCAAAGAGTGCACGCGCGGCCGGCCGCTGGACTACTCTGGGCTGACCTACGCCAGGCTCACCGGCGGCTCGGGCATTCCCTGGCCGGTCAACGCGCAGCACCCCAACGGCACCGTCCGCCTGTACACCGATGGGGTGTTCAACACCGAACCCGACCACTGTGAGAGCTACGGCCACGACCTGGTCACCGGCGCCAGTGTGAAGGAAGCGGAGTACCGCGCCCTCAACCCCGCCGGCCGCGCCATCCTGAAAGCCGCCGACTATGTCCCTCCCCCGGAAGTGCCGGATGCCGAGTACCCGCTGTGGCTGACCACCGGCCGCATTGTGTACCACTTCCACACGCGCACCAAGACGGGTCGCGCTCCCGAGCTCAATGCGGCGGCTCCCGATGCCTTTGTTCAGATCTCAGCCGAGGACGCGCGCCGGCACGGCATTCAGAATGGCGACTGGGTCGAGGTGGAGTCGCGCCGCGGCCGAGTGATTGCCCCGGCTTCCGTGGGGCATATCCGCCCGGGCGTCGTCTTCGTGCCCTTCCACTTCGGCTACTGGGACTACCCCGGCCGCCCGCGCGCCGCCAATGAGATGACCATCGTCGGCTGGGACCCGGTGAGCAAGCAGCCATACTTCAAGTTCGGCGCCGTCCGCATCCGCAAGGTGGATGGCCGCGGCCTCACCGAGCGCCTCGGCCGCGCAGCCGAGCAGGCGCTGGGTGAGGCCCTTGGCGCCCGCGTGAGAGAGGAGAGGTGAGATGTACGTCGCAGAGTATCTGGGGCGCCTGCAGAGCGCCGAAGAGCAACTGGCAGAGGCACTGGTGGCCGTGAGCAAGCGGCACAGCGACACCAGCCCCGAGGTGGCCATGACGGGCAATCTCCTCTCGTCGTGGTCGCGGCAGCATGCAGCAGCGTTGGCACCCGTCGTCGCCCACTATGGCCAGCGCCATACCAGCCAGCCGGAGCAACTGCGGCGTACCCTCTTCCAGGAGCCGCGCAGTGGGGGCCTCGGCCTCTTGCGTGACCTGCAGGACACCAGCATCCTGGCCCAGGAGGTCCTCCTCGACTGGACCATCCTCGGCCAGGCCGCCCGCGCTCTGCGCGATGGGGAGCTCCAGGAGCTCTGCCGGCGGCTCGGCGCCGAGACCCAACGCCAGATCGACTGGCTACACACCCAATTGGTCGAAGCCGCGCCCGAGATCCTGACGGTGCCCGCCTAGAGTGCACCACGCCCTGCCATGGGGTCAGCAGAACCGTCACTGTAGCGGGTTCCCAGAAGGCCACAGGCCCCATGCGGGGCGCGCAAGACGTTGCAGGGGGTACGGGTTGATCTGCACCCCGCACCCCCTGCCATGAAGCCGCCCACTTCGAAGGAGTGGCCGATGAGCGAGCCCACCCCAGCCCACCCACCTGCACACAACGCCTGGACGGCCCATCCCTGGCCGCCTGGCTGGCCCGACGGCGCCTGGGTGCCCGTGGTCGCCGCCTTCCTCACCCTGCTCGTCGGCGGGCTGGGGCTTCTGGCCGGCAACCTGCTCTGGCTCTTCCCGAGCCTCGGCCCCACCATCTACATGCAGACCGAGACCCCAGAGAACCCTTCCGCCCAGATCAAGAACATCCTCGGCGGCCATGCCATCGGCGTCGCCTCGGGCTACCTGGCCGTCTTCGCTCTGGGCATCGCGCAGGAGCCGGGCGCCTTCACCCTGGGCTACCTCACCTCGCAGCGGGTGTGGGCCGCGGTGCTGGCCATGCTCCTCACCGAGGGCGGCATCCTCCTGGCCGACGTGGCCCACCCGCCGGCCGCCGCCACCACCTTGCTCATTGCCCTCGGCGCCCTGCCGCCCACTCTGGCCAGCCTTTCGTCGATTGTGGCGGGCGTGGCCATCATCGCCGTGGTCGGCGAGTTCTTCCGCCACCTGCGCTTGGGCGACGTGGCCCGCTACGGGAGGCCGCGCTGAGCCCACGCCCGGCCACGAACTGGAACGGCTGACTACTGGCCACTGACGAACGGGACCGTCATCGGCCCCTCCGGCAGCACGCAGATCGTTGCCTTGGGCCCGTAGCGCCGCAGCAAGTGCGCCACCGTCTCCTCCACCGACGCGCAGGGGCGGAGCATGGCGCAGCGCAGCTCGCGGTCGCTCAGGCAGGCGCTCTTGACGTAGACGTCGGCCCGCGCCTGCACTTGCGCCTGGAGCTGCACCTGCCATTGGTCCTGCCGAACGGTCTCCCAGGAGCGGATCAGCGCCAGCATCTCCTCTGGCGTCTTGGCCATCTGCAGGAGTCTTCCATACTCGCCGTGGGCGGGCAGACCGTCGGAACACTCGGCAGCGATAATGATGCTTCCGCCGGGCTTGACCACCTGCGCCGCCGCCGACATCCCCTTTACTGCCTGGTAGAGGTTCTGGTCCAGAGGGTAGCCTGCGTTGGAGGTGATGACGA
>Ga0078972_1009548_pt1 | contig 19051 bp, 17 predicted proteins | sample YelNatPaOPGAMG01_FD_67568 | JGI IMG/M metagenome (GOLD analysis project Ga0078972, IMG submission 67568) | Hot spring thermophilic microbial communities from Obsidian Pool, Yellowstone National Park, USA - OP-RAMG-01 (SPADES assembly) (version 2) | ecosystem: Environmental > Aquatic > Thermal...
TGACGTTTGTCAGGGTTCCACTATCTACGAGTTGTCCAAATTGTGCCGGATTCGTCGAAGCGGTGGCCGCCGGAACCGTGGCCGAACCCGTCACGTCCAGCGTTCCCGCAACCGTTGCCGTCTGCCCGGAGGGAACGGTCAGTCCACCGTTGGCGTTCAAGACCCCGGATAGAGTAAAGGGTCCTGTCACGTTCAGCGTCGTGATAGTGGAGGAGGCCACTGTTTCCGAGCCTGTCACGGAAAGCGTTCCCGCAACCGTTGCCGTCTGGCCGGAGGGAACGGTCAGTCCGCCATCAAATGTTGCTGATCCGGAAACGGTTAATGTGGATGGATCAATTGTTCCGCCACTGATTGTTCCAGAGTTGGTGGTTGTTCCACTTAAAGTAGAACCACTGATCGTTCCACCGCTGATTGTTCCAGAGTTGGTGGTTGTTCCACTGAACGTATTGTTGCCCGTAAAATCGTTGTTTCCACTTTGTGTTGCGATATTGGTGTTGTTGGATGCGGATATAATCCGTCCATCTGATCCTACAGTCAATTGAGGTGTCGTATACGTGCCTGAAGCAACCCCTGTGGGGTCCAGTACGGATGAAGCATAAATCCAATGGGATGTGTCAATGGAAGCAATACTGGTCTGTCCGGCGGAAAGGGTCACTCTTCCCAATTCAAACGTGGTATTGTTATCCGGTGCCGTTGTCGTGGCGAACAGATTCAGGGTGTCGTCCACTTCGGTATAGGCCACAACGGGCACAAAGCTGGGATCATAATCGGGATGTCCCGGTGGGGGGCCAATGACCGTAACCGGAGATTGTTGTATGGTCTGAGTCTGGCAGACAAGGTAGGCTGTGACGGACCCGGAACTTGGAACCAGCGAGGCGAAATTGACATCATAGACTGTCGTGGTCTGTCCATCGGTTGTCCCCAAGGCTTTCGCCATGATGCCGTTACCAAACACAACCCGGAAGGGAAGGGGAGCGTTGACGGTAACGATCAGATTGCCGTTGAACTGGAATAGGAGATCGTTGGGGGAAATCAGTCCGGCAACGGACATATTGCCTTCGTTTTGTTCCTGAACCGATTCCTTAATCAACGCAAAATTGTCGTTGAAGATGGTGTTACTCAGGAACTGCTGACTGGCAATTTGTGGTGTCTTCATCTAATTCTCCTTCAACATCTATTATAGGAAAACCGTCTAGGTTCCCGTCAGAATTGGATCAGTCAGATATTGTGTGGGGATCGTATTGAGAGCATTTGTTGTTGACGCCGAAATGGTCGGAAAGATCGGAACGGATGAGTTGATCACATAGCTTCCGGGCACACGCCAACCGTTCAAAAAGTTGATTGTATTGGCATAAAAAGCCCCTTGGAGAACGTACAGGGGAAAGAACGGAACGCCTGCGGGACGAATCCGTCCCAAATCAGCAGCCAATTGATTCAGATCAGCAGATGACCCTTCAAATGTCAGGGTATATCCAACATTGGGAAAATTTTCAGTTAAAGTCACTGTGAGGTTGTAGATATTTTCAATGTAGGACTCAATACGGACGGGAGTTGTGTTTCCTTCATTCAAAATAGACAGTATATGATTCAGGTATTGAGTATCCGTTTCAGACGGGAGGCGGGGAACAGAAAACAAGAGTCCCCACAGATCAAGCCATTTGTATCGTGCTGTTGTCAGGGTCGCTTGGGAGACAAGGGCGTTGGCTGGTCCTGTAAAGGAGTCCAGTCCGGACGCAATGGAAGCGATCAGATTCTGATAGGTCTGTCCCGGTTTCCAGAAAGTTCTCGGAAGCTGATTCAGTTGATCGACAACCTGCGCTTCGTTTAAGTATTCCACGGATATTTCCTACGTTGTCAGAGTAATGGTCAGTTGATTCAAAATTACTCGTTCATATTCCAAAGCGGAAACGGAAGACACCGGGTTTCCATTCGCATCTTCCAGCACGACGGAAAGGGCGGTCAGATAGGCCCCGGAAACGTTTGCTACCAAAGCCACAATGGTTGTCTGATACACCGTCTGGTTGAACTGGACCGTCTGGAAGTAAGCATCGATATCATTCGTAATGGATGTCGTCAGTGTTGAAATAAGTGTCGAGGATGAAACAGTTCCCGTAATGACGATGTTGCAGATTACAGGAACGACCGCCAACACTTGATAGGGCACACCGGCGGGGCGATTGCCCAAGGCTCCCGTTTGGAGATTGCCATTCAGGAACGTGATCACATTGTTAATCAGTGTCGTTGAAGCGTTTCCACTGCCGTTATCAATATAAACAGTAAATCCCGCTTCGGGAGTACCGGATGTAACCATCCACGGTTCATAGCAGTTTGCCTGCTGAACAGTTTCACCGGGCGCCCCTGCAATTCCGATGACAGAGTTTGCGATAGCGACCGGAGATCCCAATCCCAAAGCCGCCACTTTTGCCATAAATCGGGCCAGTGTCTGGGACGGGACTTCCGCATTGCTTCCGCCTTGGGCAGCGACGGGATTGTACACCACCAGAGGATAGGTCAGGGATGTCAGAAGATTGGTGATGGTGTTGGGTCCGACATTTCCTGTTGGTCCCGGATCGACGGCCACGGCGGGAACGGTGATACTCGAACTTCCGATGGGCAACACGACGGCTTGGGTGGTCTGGAAGTTGACGCCTCCGGCTGTCCCTGCAATGGTTCCCTGAAGGATGGAAACCGCATAGGGAACGGGAGGAGGATTGGCTCCCGATGTCGTGGCGAACACGAGGGAAACCGTGGCATAGGTTTCCGGCAAGGGTGTGATTCCAAAGGCGGCGTACACTCCATAGATCATGGCCTGAAAAACGAGTGCCTGCATGGAAATTCCCTGAATCTCCACGACAGAACCTGTCGCTTCCGAATAGGTGCGGACATTGGACCCCGGATTGAAATCCGTTGCAACACCTTGCTGGGCCTGCATGGATGCCATGATGCGAACAGCCACCTGAGCCGTTGTGGGCGGGGCCGGAACATTCAGGGATGATGGTTGGGGGATATAGGCGCCGGACATATTTTCTCCTTAAGGCGACGCAAATACTTGGTTGACTTGAGATCCCGTTACGCCGGGTCCATTGGGAATGGCGGTTCCCTGATAGGCAATCTGCATGGCTTCATTCAGAAAAACGGAGCTATTATTGATGGATGCCGTTCTTGGATCGGCTAAGATGGCGGATTCAGCTTGAGCCTGAAGCAGTCCGGTCGATATAAACGCCTGAATCTCTCCCAGTTCTCCCGGAATGCGGCTGCCATAGTCGGGTTCGTAATAGAGACTTCCCAAAGGTGTCACCAGACGACGACCCAAAGCCATCGAATAATTGTTGTATCCAAAAATGATACCAATATCCCCTCGCCACGGCGGAAGATCAGTGTCCTCTGGATTGCCCATATACCAGTCTGTTCCCAAGTAGTCCAGTTCATAATTCTGGATGGGAAAGGTGGCTTGTGGGGAGCCGACGGTAGCATTTCCAAGAGCGGACGGAAGCACCAAGGAACTCCCCGGAGTCGTGACGTTGTTTCCTTGGACGTTTCCGATGTAGGGAGGAAGCAGGTTGTTCTGGACAGCGACATTCGTCCATTGGGAGTAATCCTGCAAATTGCGATTGGCGAACGACATCAGGGTGTCGTTGGAAAAGACCGTTCCTGTCAGCAGTTGGCTCTGGAAATTCTGACGAACGCTCAGGATAAGGGCTTCAATGGACTGGATAAAACTGTCCATTCGAAAAGCTGCCATCTGAAACGATTGCATGAAGTCGTTTGTGGGATCGCTGGTAAATAGAAGGAAGAATCTCCATGCGGATTCCAGAAAGACAACCTGATTCCACGCAAGATTCAAATCCGCTTCCGGAGAGATCGTCAGGATTGTCAGATCGTTGGCAAGGCTGTTGGTAATGTCCGCCATGACATTGACGGCTTCATATTGAAAGGATGTAAAGGGGACGCTTTGCCCCTCAAGGGCACCAAGAAAGTTGTTCCACGCCGTGGCTTCATTCTGGCTTTCTTGTAAAAAATTGGAAGAGGTCAGTCCAACAGGAGGAGTTTCCCAGGTATTCGTCATGAAGTATTGAATGAAGTCCGGAAAGCTGACGGCGGATTCCCCGTTCTGCATGTTGGCCAGATTATATCTGGCCGGATTAATGGAAAGGGCGCTCAAATCCGATGTGAAATTGAGAAGTCCATCAATCCGATTGGACACGAACGTTGCGTCTATCGGATCAAGTTTGACAAGCGAGGCCACTTCCTGAATATAAGTGATTTCATAAGACACCGACGGGATCATCAGGGTGTACATGGCGTTTTTCAGATCCTGACAGGTGGCCTCGATTCCCAGAAGAAGCGAATAGGAATTGATCGGAGTCGTCTGGTCGAAGTTGTCCTCAAAGTAGGTCACAACATTATAGAATGTCGTGTAGACAGCCTGTGCTGCGGGAATAAGAGGCATCAATCCATTCCTTCAGTAAGTGCCAGTTTCTCCAAGATTGAGAACACTGGACGCCAAATTGGTAGCAGTATTGGCGGCCCCCTGTGCGATATTTCCAAAAGCCTGCAATATAGGATTACGAAGAACAAGGGGGGACGGTGGACCGGCAACCATCCTTATGGATTGCAAAGTAATGTCATACTTGCCAAAAAGAGGTTCTTTCTCGTCATAGGAAAAAATCAGCTTGTCTACGGGGACGACTTCCCAAAATTCGTTTTCCGCATAGTTGTACAGTTCGATTATATAAGTTGTTGTTGAAGAGGTTTGACTCAATGACAGGGCGTGAAAGGACTGAAAAAATAGTTGAAGATATTGCAACGATTCAGCACCTGTAATTGTATTTCCGTCAGTCAAATGATACTGCCATCCAGTTGTTCCCATAATTTTCCAGATGGGAGGCGCCTGACCGTAGATATCCATGTAATACTGCGCCCCACCACTATTCGGAGACCCCTGAACAGTGAAGGGCCTGTTCAGGACCGGGGATGTCTTGACCAGTCCTGTCGGACTGATTGGAAAAAAATATTTCGGAAGCGCTGGCAACTTCGCATGTCCGGGTGTATTCGTTCTAGTAATTTGAAGAGAAAACAAATTGGAAAGCCGATTGATAACCGGCGTATTCCGGAATTTCTGAATGGATGCATTTGCAAAAAACTGCTGAAAGCCACTGTTGGAACCCGGCAGATTGTTGGGGGTCAAGGTACCAGGTGACAAGCCTGTTGTTCCCGGAGGAGATGGCAGTCCGAATGGCATTGTTACCTCTTAAAGTTGAATAAGCCCCGCACCAATGGGAGATGCCCCATACAAATTGCCATTCCACCAGAAAAGAGAACCGATGCCCAACTGCACGGAAGGATTCTGGGACGGGGCCGGTGGAATAGCATTGTCAGACAGAACCGCCCCACTTACAGACAGGACAACATGCGTGTTTCCGGCTGTCGCCACGTCAAATCCTCCGGACGGATTCCCCGTGCAGGCCGTTGGAACATAAATGGATGGAATGACCGTTGTTGTCCACGCAGATCCGTTATAAATGGAAAACTGGCCTGTTCTTCGGGGGACCAGCGTATATGGAGGCCCCCATCGGGATATCTGGACTCCGGAAGTGCCGATTGTGAAGACGTTCAGGGTATCCATCCGGACAAGGGACGAGTATCCTGTACTTATTATAGTTTCCAGCAACGAAAAGGCCCCCGGAGGGAGTGAGTACACCCGATAATTGCTATTGGACGGGTCCATCACGATTCCCTGGGATCGATAGATCAGGATGGAGTTGGCACTCCCGCTCCACGTGTTCTGGCTGACAACGGTTGCCGTAGCGACGTCAATCTGGGAGAAATACCCGCTTGTGGGTGTCGTTGTCGATCCGCAGGCATAAAGATTTCCCAACGCATCCAGTGTCAGATCTACAGGTGTGTAGTCAAGCGGAATAGTTGAAGAATAGTCAAATGTTGATCCGTTCAGAACGTAGAGAGCCACTCCGCTTGTCACGCCCACGGCAAATGTCTGGCTGGAAAGGTAGATGGCCTTTGTGGGGGAAACATTGGTGATTGTCTGCCCAATCAACCATGTTCCGGCACTGTAGTTCAGTATGGACAGTTCCGATGATCCCGGCTGAGCGACAACGGCTTGGGCGCCTCCCGACTGGAAGGCCACAGGACCGCAGGATGCCAAGACGATTGTCTGGGTCAGTGAAAGGGTGGACGAGACCAGATCGAAAACCTGAAGGTTTCCCGCCGTGGGATTGGAAACAAAGACCTGGGATTCCACCGGATTGAAGTTGACATAGGTGGGATCGTTGTTCCCGCTGACTTGACTCTGGATCGCCCAACCGCCGGACAACTCTCCAATCACGGAGACCAAATTCGTACTGGGTTCCACTCCGATCCAGTTGGATGTCACACCATTGACAGTGGCAGGAACCATGTCTGAGTATGGGGTGGGCAGTGTGGTATCCAGATAGTTTCCGACCCCCACCAAACTCCCGGAGGTGCAGATGGTCGTTGTCTGCGTCGCAAAGGACAGCGTTTCCGTCGTGGCGCTTCCGGTTGTTTCTCCACTCATGGTAATGACACCGAGGGCCGGTCCCCCGCTTGTTGTGACCAGCGTATAGAGGTTGGTGCCATTGGTTTGCAGAAAACGGCAGGGATTGCCCAGATTGACATCCGTCTGGGCGTATCCTCCGGATGTGATCACTCCCAAGATGCCATCCGTCTGCATGACATAGAGGTAGCCGTTCAATAGGGCGCATCCTGTGATAATCACGCCGCTTGTCACGGGGTAGGTCGTCATGACATTTTGTGGAGTGATCTCGGCCACCCAATGATCCCATCCAGCGATCCACGCATTTCCTCCTGGTGTGTAAGCGGACGATGATGCACCATAACTGGACGAGGACGGAAGGCTCAGGATGGATTGGGACAGGGATGATCCGTTGAATGTGAAAAGTTTTGGTTCCTTCCAAGACGGAACAAGCAGATTCGATCCCAGAGGGACGATTGTGACGCTTTGTGCATCCCCGCTGTTTGAATAGAAAAACTGACTCATCCGTTACCCCTCAGCCGGACTGGTGTTCGTGGGCGAACCCGTACCGGGCGTGTAAGTATGATAATGATTGATGACGGAGATTCCGCCCGCCACCACATCACCGCTCGAAGTCATGCCTCCGGTTGTTGAAACATTGCCGTTGAATGTGGCAGTCCCGCCGGAAGATCCGGTGCCTCCGGAAATGTTCCCGGAAACGTCCACATTGCCATCCAGATTGATGATGGGGGCCGTTTCCGTAATATTCCCGCTCTTGTCCAGAAGAACAGAGTTTCCGGCGGGAGTCTGGATTGTGACAGTGTTTCCATTGATCACAATGTTCCCCGCCCCGTCTTTTGTGATACCGAAACCGGATGGATCGGAAAACTGGAAGGAAGCTCCGGAAGCCACCAGCAAACTGACGTTTCCGGACGGATCGATTGTCACCTGCGTGCCACTGGGATGTTTCAGTTGAACATTGAAGGGGGACGGAATCGGAGTCACACGATCACTGTCCGGGTAGACAACGGAGATTCGTTGCTGGCCGTCTGATCCACCCAAGGTATGGCGATAGGTCACAGGCTCGGTTGTCGAATCTCCCACCTGAACGGACGTTCCATCCGGAAACCGGGCAAAGAAGTTTCCATCCTGATCCAGAATACGGTAAAACCCGCTGTAATGGGCCAGGTATCGCATATAGGGATCAGATCCCGGACCGGAACTGTTGATGGCGTCAATGGCGGCGACATTGATTGATCCAATCCAGACGGCGTTCCTGTCGTCTCCATTGGGCATAATGACGATCCCCCATGTTCCGGGGGTGGGCAGCTCGTTCTGATCGAATCGATAGGCGTCCGCCGCCCCGTTCGACATGACATAAGCAAGAGTCCCAAGGGGCTGTCCCGACTGGAAGATCACCTGAACAGCATGACTGTCCGGGATCTGTGCAATGACTTGAGCAACAGCAATTTCGTGATTGTTTCCGACCATGCTAAGACCCCGAATTTTTGTCTGTTTTTGTGCCAAATGAGGACAGCCCGGCGTCGTGAAGGGCTGTATTAGCCTCTGCATAGGTATAGTATTTGAGGGGTGAACCCGGTGACGGTGGATAGGCTTCGTATTGACCGTTCAGGCGTTGAGCCTGCCCTGTCAGGATCTGGGCAAGAAGGTCCGGATTCTGATACACCGCCGTGGGAAGTCCTCTGGAGACTGTCAGCGTTGTTGTGCTTTGGCCTCCGAAGACAAAGGCATGATCGACCCCCTCAATATAAAAGTCCCACGTGGCGTCCTGTTGCTGTCCATTCGATGAAAGCACCTTGTCCCGGAACGGATAATACCGAATAATGTTTCCGGGAAAGACGTTCGGCATCAGGATGTTGGTGTAGGTGCCCCTTGCCATCAAGGGAGTGGGTTCATAGTAGGATGTCAGTTGATCCAGAAGGTAGTAGCCCAAGGAACTGAACGCCGAAGTATTCTTTGGTGGCTGTTTGTTGACTTCCCAGGAAAACCATTCAATGGTCTTGATCATGGGACGCCAGCCATAGCGGAAGATGGAACCGGCATCCTGTGCAAATGGAAAGAGCAGTGTCGCTGACATCGGGGTGGCCTGCCCGGCACCCACAAGAAACGATGAAATCTGTGTCGGATTGATGACATAAAAGTTGGACACTTCACTTTCCGAAAATGCCACGTTGGACTGGATAAATCCCTGAAAGGATGTCTGGGACAAATCATAAACAATCAGATTATCCCATAAAGACATATTTGGCGGTCCACTTGGTTGACCAGATGCAGTATGCGTCAGCGTGGGAAACGGAAGAAGGCGTCCCACTTGAAGAACATAGGCGCCCTGTTCAAAATAATGCCCACCGGCATGTACAAAGGGGTTATTTTCAAAAAGTGTCGAATACTTTGAAAATTGACTAAGGTTGTTAAGAGAGAGAGAGGCAACAGTATTGGAAACGGTATAGACAAAGTATTCATAAAACGGAAAGGGAAAGAATGCCAGAAACTTGTCCATCCAGCTTCCCGTACTGGAAATAAAGTTGGAGTTGAAGGGAATGAACGGCGCCGCAGGCGTATATTCCTGAAAGATATAGCCGACAATCTCTCCAAATCCGAGAGGCCCAGAATCCCCGGCAAATTGAAGGTATTGCAGGATCTGAAGCATGATTTTGTTATACCATGTGTCAGCCAAGCCATCCGGAGTGCCGGTGAGGGCGGAATGGCTAACTGCATAGGCGTATCCGGCGCCCGGATTGCCGGGAAGAAGGATGGAGCCGGGTCCGGCCAGCCATGCCAGATTGAAATAGTTTCGTGTGGTGAAGATATAGGAGAAATCCGCCCCGTCCACCTGAATCACACGCTCCACCCGATTGCCATTCCATCGCTGGCTTTCCCGGACGGACAGGACAAATCCTACCATCACAATCGATTCTTCCGTTCCTCTACCCATCCCAATGACAGTCAACGACATCGGAGTCAGGACTTCCGTCCACGATGGAAAAGATTTCACTCCTGTGGGACCGCCCGGAGACAACAGGATTGAAAACGTTCCAGAATTGGGATTGCGAATATTCTTGCTGACGGTGCAGGACAGGATGCCACTGTAGGCTTCCGGCTGGGAAATGTCCGTCGAAAAATGCCACTGTCCCCCTTCAAACGGATAAATGCTGACATAACAATTGACAGGGGTGATGGCGTTGGAAATGGGGAGTATGGAGGTGACTGTACTCATTTCGTAGCCGGATATAAGAAATGTTTCGAATCTAGATGTAAGTTTGCAGAGTCTGGGATCTTCATACCTGTAATTGCGTGCATAAGGTCTTGGGCGCTGTGCACAAGGTTTTCAGCATGGATTACCATATTTGTGTTAAACATGATGATGGTCCTGTTGAGATTGTCGATTGTGGGGGCCAGATTGCCAACAATCGTTCCCAATGTGTTAAGAGCATTGATGCCAGCTTCCAGACTTGCCGTGTCTGCCGCAACTCCCAATTTCAAAGCCTTGGTGTAAGATGTGGACATTCCAAGGGGGGACGTTCCGGATGAAGGATATATGTCTCCTCCTGTAACATGTGCACGCCTCATCACTGAAACCAGAAAAGGTGTACCAAGTTGTTTTGCAAGTAGATCCTCAGCACCGGGGACCATCGGTCCCAACAACCCCCCCAACCTATCTCCAAGAGCCGTAGAACTCTTCATCAGGCTCTGCAACAACCGAATACGTTCCAGTGGATTTTTATCAGATATGTACCGAGACATTTTTAGCCAGTTATCTTTGGCCTTTCCTGTCATACCGGCCATTCCGATCAGCTTCCGAAAGGCACCCATTACTTTTTTAGGACGGGAGTCCAGCAATCCAGGAAAGTTTGCAACAATAGCAGAAAGCAGGCCGGGATTGGTTGTTGCCCGTTCCGCCCCACTCATATAGCTCGAAAAGGCAGACGAGATGCCTCCCGGAGTCCTATAAGTCGGAATCCCTGTCTTGACCAATTCTGTAATCAGTGAATTCACCATATTCGGATCAACAGCGGTTGCGGAGTTTGCGGACAGTGTACTGTAGCCAGCTTCAAAAAGATCGAGCGCCCTGCCCTTGTTTATGCCAAAGGCCATCATATTGTTGAAATAGCTTCCAAATCGGCTTTGATCAAATCTTCCCAAACGTGTCGTGGGGCCTGTCGTTCCCATGACCCTGAATCGGCCCAAGAGACCGGCGATTGTGCTTTCATGAAGACCGGCAAACACATTCTGGGGATTTCTCGAACGGGCGATTTGATGGGCAATGTCAAACCTTCCAGTAACAAGTGCCCCGCTCGACGAGACATCTGACAGCATCTTGGCTGCCTGCAACTGAGAAACCTGATACTTATCCATCCATGCGGGGCGTTGTTCCAGCAGAGAGGCTCCGCCTTTCCCTGTATACACGTCAATGCTTCCAAACATTCGGCGTAGATAGGCACCGCTCGTTCCAGAAAGGCGTCCAATCTGGGAAGTCAGTCGTATATAATCTGTGGCGGGGGCTGCGGCGCTGGCAATTCCCTGAACCATGCCATTGATGGTATTGGGGAGTTTGGCGGCACCCCAAGCTGCCTTACCAGCCAAGGCAGCAATGGCCCCGATTCCCCCGAAACGGCCCAACAGACGGCCCATCATCCCCATGAATCCGGAACTGGACTCTCCTTTTCCGATCATTCCTGACAGCAGTCCCAGATGGGATTCAATTTTATGCTTAAGGAGGGGACTGCCCTGCACCCCCGGAGTGTTCAGTTCTTTTTCCAGATCAGCACGGATACGCTTCAGTTCCGATAGCATATCCTTGACTTCCTTGTTCGTGCCGCCCTTGAAGACACCGGACGCCGCAGAAACGGCCATTCCCGAACGGGACAAGAGGACGCTTCGCTGCTCTTTCTGGATGCGACGGGCTTCAGCCTGTTCAGCCCTCTGCTGTTTGAGGGCCTCCTTCATGCTCTCTTTTTGCTGCTGTTCCGCTTCTTTTTGCTGACGAAGAGTGGCTTCCCTCTCTGCAAGGGTTCTCCGCATACTCTTGAGTCCAGCATCCAACATCCCGTGTGTAGATAACAGACGGGATGTGGACTCTCCTTTGTACCCGGCGTGAGCCGTAAACCTTGCCCGGTACTCCCTCTCCGCCGCAAGAAAACCTCGAAGGCGGTTCTCCATATTGTTGATTCTTGATTTGAGAGTTTTCAGATCAATGCTGGGATTGGAGAGTTCGGATTTGAGACGTTCGTAGTCCTCTTTCAGCAGTCCATGACGGAACTTCTGCCTGTCAAATCGAGGATTACGTTCTGGGGCGCCTGTGTCTTCAGAATCGTCAGGAGGGGACATGGTTGTTCTCGGTTGCTTTCTTTATCAGTTCTTTCGTTTGCTGCCGATTTTTGAGACTCTTCAGCCATTCCGGTTCCTTGCTTCCATAGGCCATTTCCCGGAAGGAGTCCTGTGTCAGACGTTGCTGCCACTCGGATAAATTCTGGGCAACTGCCAGACCTTCCCGCTTGTTTCTTTCGTTCTCGCTCTGATTATAGTGATTGTGCATGGCGAAGATCCAATTGATCTGGGGAACGGTGAGTTTCTGGATTTCTTCACTGAACGGTGAAACACCAAGAATCTGACTTAAAAACCAGAGAACCTGATTAGGAAACTGGTTTGGATCTGTCCACTCCGCTACGAAAGGAGTCGAGGGCTTTTAAATAGCCCTCGTAGACCCCCCAGATGTAGTCGAAGCTGACGGTCCTGTCCCATTTGGATGAATCGCACACCGGCTTCCCGTCCTTGTCGGGAGTCATCAATCGACGGTCGGATGTCCTTTTCAGGAGGACTTCAAACGTTGCCATCGCCCGGTAGAGAAGCATCGTCTCCATTCCCAGACCTTCCTCATCTCCGGTCGATGCGGGATCATCCTCCAGTCTCAGTTTTCTGGCACGAACTCCGATCTGGGCTGCCTGACGGGGAGTCGGAATTTCAAAGGCGAATTGCTGGTTCTGGTAAGTAAATTCAATTGTGGATTCCGTAATCTTGAATTCCAGTTCTTTTGCAACTTCCTGCGATTCAGTTTCTTCTGCCATTAAATACTCCTAGGTTAAATGATACCTACTCCTGCATTCTTGTTGACGAGACCAACGATGGCTGCGGCCTGTTCGGCTGCGGCTACGTATGGATCTCCCACAAGGACGGACATGCCCAGATCATCCAGCACGTCCATTGCGAAGAACTGAATGCGCTGGACAACGGGACGATTCACCTGAATGTTGAGATCGAATTCTTCGACATAGCACCCCTCGAAGATGTAAATGGGAAGTCCACGTGCATCCATGATCACCATGTTGATGGTTGACGTAGCAAAGACATCCAGCAACGATGATGGGAAGTTTAACACACTGACACCGACACTGGAAAGGGCAAACATCGACAGTGTAACTGTTGGAACAAATTTCTGGGACTGGATTTCCTGTGGCTTCTGGGAAAAGATGCCATGCTGGATACGATTGTGGAATCCGACATTGAACGCAGCGGCCTGACCATAGCCGACCTCCTGAAGACCGGCCATGATCATGACCGCATTGCCGGTCATCACCTGGCCCGGTATGGCTTTTGCGTTGAATTGACCCATAAGATGTCCTGTGGTGTACGGGAAGACTAAGACTAGTTCTGGCTATACCCGATTACCAAGCCATCGGGCGGGCGTATAGGGTGACTGCTCCCCTTCCTTTCGGAAGGAGCTTCTAGGCGCTTTGCGCCAAAGACTCCAGCCCGAGTCTCTTGATATTCAGGGCCGCATTTACATCTCTGGACAGTTTCAGTCCACAGGAGGGACAGTGATACACTCGAACGTTCAAGGGCATCTTCTGTCGGTGTCCACAGGCCGAACAGTCTTGAGACGTATGGGCCGGATTCACCTTCCGGAACTCTCGACCAGCCTCTGCCGCTTTGTTCGAGAGAATAGAAAGGAACGAGGCCCATGCGGTGTCGTACAGGGTGCGATTGATCGCCCTGTACGACTGCATCCTGGAGGGATTCAAGTCCTCCACAAAAATCTTTCCATATTCATTGATAATGTGATTAGCCGTCTTGTAAAAGAAATCTGTTCTTTGATTCACAACTTTTTTGTAAGTTTTAGCGATGATCCTTTTCTTTTTTTCTCGTTCTTTCGTACCCTTTTTCTGGAGTTCCAGCTTTCGTTGGACTTGGGCGAGCCGCTTTGCGGATCGCTTTCCATACTTGGGATTCGGAACGAAATCCCCTTTCGAGGTTGCCAGAAAATCTGTCAATCCCATATCGATTCCGACAGAGAGAGGATTGGAGGGAAGGATTTGTTCTGGAACGTTATCACAGGAGAAGGAAACAAACCAGTCTCCGCAAGAGTTTCTGGAAACGGTGCAGGTCTTGATCTTGCCATCAATGGGTCGATGAGCGACCAAAGGGATCTTTCCGATTCCAGACAGTCTCACAACATTTCCGATGAGAGAAAATCCGGATTGAGGGAACGTGAAGGAATCATACCGATCCTTTCCCCGAAATCGGGGATAGCCCGGTGTTTCTCCGTTCTTCACTCTCCGGAAGAAGTGTTGGAAAGCTCCATCGACTCTCTGTGCTACATTTTGTAGCACCTGGGAATGAACCTGTTTCAGGGAGGGATCTTTCTCTTTCAGTTCTACAGTGAAATTAATCAGATCGAATTTAGTCAGGCTTCCTTTGTAGGCGTCCCAGATGAAACGTTTCTCATCCAGAAGGGTATTGTAAAGATGACGACAAATCTCCAGCGTCTTATTAAGAGAAGTCTTCTGGGCTTTCGTTGGATACAACCGATATTTATAGGACTTTTTCATGGACTTATGCTACCATCATTTTGTCAATGATGCAAGGGCACGCCTTACATCTCCGTCCTGAAGGACGAAGTTTTACAGCGCTTTTTGACAAATCAGGCGACAGACCCGACAACAGCCCCGACTTGGGCGTTGGAAATGTTCAGGGCAAAGTTTCCGGTCAGGATTGACGCTCCGTTGCTGTCCAGAACGTCCAAGGCCAGAAATTCAATAGCCTCTGTGACCTGAGCGTTTGCGGGGGCCGTAATGTTGAGACTTCCGGCTGTACACTGTGAAAAGATAAACACCGTGTTCAGTTTGTAGTCGTTCAGGTAGATATTGAACTTGTTGTTGGCAAGGATCTCCCGAAGCGGAGTATTGCTTGGATAGCCGAAGGCGGCAAGTCCCGCATCCGTCAACAGGAAACTGTCAATTGTGACAGACGGAGTATAACGGAGTTGCTGAATCTCGGCAGGCTTGGCCGTACCGATTTCATAGAATTGTTCCGCTCCGTAGCCGATGTTATAGGTGGATGACTGCCCAAAACCAATCTCCTGTGTTCCAATCAGGAGAATGACCGCATTACCTGTATAAAACTGAGGATTCAGAGCATTCTGATTGAAACTTCCCATCTAAAACTCCTTATTTTAGGCGACGGAGGCACCAGTCACAGTGGCCTGAAGCGGTTGTACCGTGACATAGAGAGTGATGAACCTGTTCTGTCCGACAAAGACCACCTGCAACGTGACGGAAAGCGTCATGGTCGTCCCGTCGAACGAGAGGACGAGCGACGCCGGATTCCAAGACGACAGCCATCCGGATGTGTTCTGTTGGGTGTAGACGATATCATTCAGATCCGTCATGATGACGTTCTTGATCTTTTGCAGACTGATCTGTCCGGCGTTGATCTGTCCGATGTAGGGCTGCAACGCCTGAATCAGATAGTAGGCTGTGGCATACCGGCAAGCCACCTGCTGGTTCAGGACATTCTCAACGTTGTCGTCTTCCACCCACGTTGTAAAGTCGTTGATGAACGTCACCAGCCCCGTTGTTTTCGACTGCTCCACCACCAGAAGACCCGAACTTTGCGCCTGAAGGGTCTGGGCGGTGTTCAGGGTCTGTTCCACACCGATAGCGTTCAAAGCCTTGTTGGTCAATGGCTGCGCCACGATGTTCCCGCACACAAAACCTGCGGCGGCGGCGGCTGCGGCCAGTCCTCCGTAAGTTGTGGGAAGTCCTGTCGTTGTCGAAATCACCGTAATCCCCGGAAAGGCGTAGGAGGCTGAAATGCTGTTCATCGCCAACGCCATCTGGCTGGCAACTTCCAAGGAATCTCCCACGGACGATCCGCTGAAGAATCGACGGTACTTGCGTTCCTGAATTGTACTCATCAGTTCGGCGTGCTGTGTTCCCAGCATGACAACCGCCGGGGTGTTGCTGTCCATGAACAAGGCCCATCCGCTGACATTTTCCGCAGCGTTCAGGGCGTTGGCATAATCCTGGGTAGTGGGCGGAACGCTCTGTCCTCCCGTGAATGGACTCAGGGGAATGTCCTCCGGAACCAGCGTGGGGGACGAGGTAACACCACTCACAATGGTTGCCGTCGCAAGGCCGGAGATGTTGTTGATCCACCAGACCGGATCGCCCAATGTCGCCGTTACGTTGGTATAGACATAAGCTCCGGGCGCCCCTGTCGCCAAAGGAACGTTTGCAACGACATCAAGGGACGTTGCGGGAAGATTGCCGTTTGTGACCAGAGTAGCGTTGTAATATCCTGTCCCGTTCAGGTAGGAAATGATCTGGCTGACGGTCTGATAGGTCGTGTTGCTGATGGGAATGGTGAAGGATTCCCCCTTGTTGGGAGAGGTCACGACAAACTCCGTTACAACACCATTTGTCTCAACAACAGAGAATGTGACACCCGTCGCCGTTCCCAGATAGGCCAACTGGAAAGGAACTCCCAGATTGTTTGCGGATGCCGACTGATTGGTGTAACCGTCCAGAAGGGTCAGATCGATCCCGCCGATATTTCCCGCACTGACGGATGTCTGAAGCAGATTGGCGGAGTTTCCGTACACATTGGAGGTGGCTGTAATGACAGGCGTTCCCCCGGACGTCACATAGGTAAACGTGGACTGGACATTCTGTCCCGCTTCGATGTAAGTGATTGTCTGGGCACCATTCAGTCCACTTCCGGGGTTGTACATGAACGGAAGATAGGTGGCCGCCTGTCCTCCCCGAAGAACCTGCTGACCTTCTGTCAGGGATGAAAACTGAATGGGGGTCAGTGGCTTGGGACCGTTCCCGAATCCGATGAAAATCAGCGGAGGAACACCTGTGGACGGTGTGGGAGCAACAGCGTTGACGTTATCGGCATAATAAACGCCGGGGCGAATAAGCTGAACCCCCTGAAAAAACGGAAAAAGCGGATTCGAATAGGCAGACATTTACTACCCCCCAGATTTTAAAATTGCAATGCGGTTCAGCCATTCATTATAGGTGGCGGGTTGAATCCCATAACGATATTCCAGCAACTTGAAATACACCCGATCCGGGTAGAAAAATCCCACTTTTTTCTTGAACGCTTCGATTGTCAGCATGATCGGTGAATCAGCCACGGTTATCCCTCCAAACCCAAAATCCCACTATCTTTATTATAGGAACTAATCGTAAGACCCCTTCCTTCAGGGAGAGGACATAAGGCGTAGTGAACAGTATTTGACTTTAAAAGAAACAAGGTGTATTCTCCTTTGTGAAGCAAAATACATCCGGGGACACCGGAGGTGGGACTGTGGAGATGCCCGTCAACAAAAGGGATCGATGAAGCAGTAAATCCCGGAAGCGATTCCGGGAATCCCCTTCCTTTAGGGAGGGGAGGATGTCAAAGGAAGAACGCCATTAAACCCCGGACGTGTTGAACGTCCCGCTCAGCAAAGTATTTCCGGCTGTATCCGTGACATCGAGGGCAATTTGCTGGAAGACAGTGGTCGGTGTCACAAGTTCAATGAAGAAGTTTCCTGAAAATTCCAGCATACAGTTGCAGTAGTAAAACCCCGGCTCCTTGTCTTCCTTTTCCGCGATCATCTGACTGGAAGCCACCTGAAATCGATGCGTGACGTTTTGTCCCAAATAGGTGAGGGGATCTTTGCAGAGAGCCTCAAAGATGCCAATGATGTTCGTTCGGTAAAAGTCCCTTGCATCGGCAGCCGTGGTATAGACCGTAACGGTATAAATCCGTTTGACCATTGCCAGCATCTGTTGTGATTCGGACGGTGCGCTCTGCCCGATGGGTATGAATTCCTGCTGGATGAGATCCTGATTGATGGTAATCAACGGGAGGGGAGGTATCCCGACAATAGGCATCGCATGGTAGACTCTGGGTTTGGGATAGGGAGATCCGACGGCCAAGGCGTCCAAGGCGGAGTTCATAAGCCGGATGAAGATGATGTCCAGTTCATCCCGATAGGCATAAACCTGATTGTAAGGAAGGATCGAAGGCGTCGATACCGTTCCGTAACTGTCTGTTACCGTATAAATGTAATTCTGTGATGGCAGATATTGAAGATTGACAGTTCCGAACGTCTCCCCCATGTCGATGAAAAAGATCGAATTGCCGGGGATGTGAGTGGTTGTCGAGTAGATCGTGTCCACCTGTCCCGTGGATACCACAGTCCGGGCCAGTTGGTAGGAAGTATCATAAGAGATTCCCTGAAGACGGACTCCTCCTCCTGTGGGAATAATGTCGGCGGTCAATTGGGGAGGATTAGGCATTGTTTCCTCCGTACTTGATCCGCAGTTTCTCCATCAACAGATGGGCAGGCTGAAACGGCACCATTTTCCCGGATTCGTCCCCCTTGCGGGGCCATTTTCGCATAATCCACGATCCGGGCTTGTTCGTCATGACCCGGTAAACTCCACTTTCAGGGGCATTATGGGCGGCTTCTGCCAGACTCTTCTTGGCTTCGGACGACCGTTTTCTTGTCGGTCCATAGGGAGGGGGCGTAAACAGCATGGAAGGCGTGGATCGGATGGGGATGACACGCATCTGGCGTCCATCCTTGCCCAGCATATATTTTTTCAGATCGATGCTCTTGCGTCCAAACTCAATGGCTTCGGCTTCCGGGGCTGAAACGGAATCCGCCGAAAACGTGATCGTATACTTGTTTGTGGCTGCCTTCCGGACGGAGTAGGACAGGGATGCCGCATACCGTCCGGATGGATGGAGAGGCCGATTGGCGACCTTTCCTCCGACGCGAATGTCTTTCTGTCCCATTGCAAAGTCCACCCATTCCCTGAAAAGTTTGGCGACGAACGCATCCAGTCCCCTCTTCTCCTCTTCCGTCGCAATATCGACAGTGATATCTGCCATCTTGGCCATCAGGGCACCTGTGGGGAGTTGACGTTGGAGTCCGCCGCCCTTGTCCAGAGATCCAGCAGTTTCAGATGGAATCTTCGGGGAAACCGGATGCGTCCGTTTCCGAACGGTCGAACGTGGGGAAGCCCTCCGGAACGCTCGAACGCCACCATTGTCGGAGATGCGTAGTACTCCACCATGAAGGGAGTTCCGTCCGGATACCCGGAAAGGATGACGTTGGCCCCGGAGATCGTGTAGGGAGCAAATTCCCGCTCCTTGGTCTGGACGTTCCATACGGTCGCCGCCCCGGATGTGGGGAATGTCAGGGATTGTTGATAGGGAACCGCCGTTCGCTGTCCTACC
>Ga0078972_1009549_pt1 | contig 19051 bp, 17 predicted proteins | sample YelNatPaOPGAMG01_FD_67568 | JGI IMG/M metagenome (GOLD analysis project Ga0078972, IMG submission 67568) | Hot spring thermophilic microbial communities from Obsidian Pool, Yellowstone National Park, USA - OP-RAMG-01 (SPADES assembly) (version 2) | ecosystem: Environmental > Aquatic > Thermal...
CTGGATCTCGACGGTCACCCGCGCCACCGACTCCTCGTCGCAGGGATGGTCGGGTCGCAGCACGATCACCGCGGTGACGGCTTCGCCCCACTTGTCGTCCGGCGTGCCGATCACGCATACCTGCGCGACGGCCGGGTGCTCGGCGACGACGTCCTCGACCTCGCGCGGGAACACGTTGAACCCGCCGGTGACGATCATGTCCTTGACCCGGTCGACGATGAACCAGAAGCCGTCGGAGTCCTCGCGGGCCATGTCACCGGTGTGCAGCCAGCCGTCTTTGAACGTCTTGGCCGTCTCCTCCGGCAGGTTCCAGTACCCGCCGGAAAGCAGCGGCCCGGACACGCAGATCTCGCCGACCTCGCCCTGCGGCACCGGCTCGCCATCGGGACCCAGCAGTGCCGTGCGGGCGAACAGGGTGGGCCGCCCGCAGGAGGTGAGCCGCTTCTCGTCGTGGTCCTTCTTGGCCAGGTAGGAGATCACCATCGGGGCTTCGGACTGCCCGTAGTACTGGGCGAAGATCGGCCCGAAGCGGCGGATGGCCTCGGCCAGCCGCACCGGGTTCATCGCCGAGGCGCCGTAATAGACCGTCTCCAGCGAGGACAGGTCGCGGGTGTGCGAATCCGGGTGGTCCATCAGTGCGTAGATCATCGACGGCACCAGCATGGTTGCGGTGATCTGCTGCTCCTCGATCACCCGCAGCACCTCGGCCGGGTCGAACTTGGTCAGCACGACCAGCTCGCCGCCCTTGATGATCGTCGGCACGAAGAACGCCGCCCCGGCATGCGACAGCGGGGTGCACATCAGGAAGCGCGGGTTCTCCGGCCATTCCCACTCGGCGAGCTGGATCGTGGTCATCGTGGTGATCGACTGCGCGGTGCCCAGCACACCCTTGGGCTTGCCGGTGGTGCCGCCGGTGTAGGCCATCCCGCCGATGTGGTCGGGCGGAAGGTCGGCCGCCACCAACGGCTTCGGCGGATACTTCGCGGCTTCGGCCACCAGGTCCACCGCGGCATCGCCCAGCGCTTCGGGGACCGGGCCGATGGTCAGGACCTGCTTGAGGCCGGGCACCTTCTCGAGCAGGCCCAGCGCCCGCTCGACGAACATCGGGTTGGGGTCGATGATCAGCGACGTCACGCCGGCGTCGCCCAGCACGTAGGCGTGGTCGTCCAGGGAGCCCAGCGGGTGCAGTGCCACGCGCCGGTAACCCTGGGTCTGGCCGGCGCCGATGATCATCAGCACCTCGGGCCGGTTCAGCGACAGCAGCCCGACGGTCGCGCCGGTGCCCGCGCCGAGCGCCTCGAACGCCTGAATGTACTGGCTGATGCGCTCGGCGAGCTGCCCGCCGGTCAGCGTCGTGTCGCCGAGATGCAGCACCGGCTTGTTCTTGTTGCGCTTGAGCGCACCGACTGTCAGGTGTCCGGAATGAATCGGATGGCGCAGCAACTCGTCACTCATGTTGGCAAGACTAGAACGTGTTGCAATTCCGGTCAGCCATACCCTCGCGGCATTACGATTTCCGCTCATGGCTGGGGCTGAGCTCGTCGTCACCGGAACCGTGCTGACCGTCGACGAGTCGCGGCCCACCGCCGAGGCGCTCGCCGTCGCCGACGGCAGGATCATCGCCGTCGGCACCCGCGCCGACCTCGCCGACGTCATCGGTGCCGACACCGAGACGATCGATCTCGGCGACGGCTGCGTCATGCCGGGATTCGTCGAGGCGCACGGGCACCCGCTGATGGAGGCGCTCGCGCTGTCGGACCGGATCGTCGACATCCGGCCGGTGACCCTGCGTGACGCCGGCGACGTCGTGGCCGCGGTGCGCCGCGAGACGGCCGCCAGGGGACCGGCCGGGGCCTACCTGAGCGGCTGGGATCCGCTGCTGCAGCCCGGCCTGCCGCGGCCGACGCCGGCCTGGCTGGACGACATCGCGCCGGACGGCCCGCTGGTGATCGTGCACAACTCCGGGCACCAGGCCTACTTCAACTCGGCCGCCGCCGAGCGCGCCGGGCTCACCCGCGACACCCCCGACCCCAAGGGGGCGCGCTACGGCCGCGGCGCCGACGGCGAACTCGACGGCAGCGCCGAGGAGATCGGCGCGGTGTTCCCGCTGCTGGGTGGGGCGATCGAGCCCGGCAGCTACCCGGGCATCCTGCGCGACGAGTGCGCCCGGCTCAACCGCGCCGGTCTGACCACCTGCTCGGACATGGCGTTCGACCCGGCGTTCGCGCCGTTGCTCGAGCAGGTGCGCGACGAGCTGACGGTGCGGCTGCGCACCTACGAGATGTCCACTCCGCAGATGTCCACCGCCGCGACGCCCGGGCAGGGCGACGACCTGGTGCGCCAGGTCGGCATCAAGATCTGGGTGGACGGCTCGCCGTGGATCGGCAACATCGCGCTGTCCTTCCCCTACCTGGACACCGCCGCCACCCGCACGATCGGCGCCGCCGGTTCCTGCGGGCACGCCAACTACACTCGCGAGCAGCTGGCCGAGATCGTCGGCGCCTACTTCCCGCTGGGCTGGCAGATGGCCTGCCACGTGCACGGCGACGCCGGGGTGGACGTGATACTCGACGTTTACGAAGAAGCGCTGCGCCGCCACCCGCGTCCCGACCACCGTTTGCGGCTCGAGCACGTCGGCGCCATCCGCCCCGACCAACTTCGCAGGGCCGCCGACCTCGGCGTCACCTGCAGCATCTTCATCGACCAGATCCACTACTGGGGCGACGTCATCGTCGACGGGCTGTTCGGCGAGGAACGCGGCTCCCGCTGGATGCCGGCGGGTTCCGCGGTGGCCGCCGGCATGCGCATCTCGCTGCACAACGACCCGCCGGTCACCCCCGAGGAGCCGCTGCGCAACATCAGCGTGGCCGTCACGCGCACCGCGCCCAGCGGCCGGGTGCTGGGGCCGCAGGAGTGCCTCACCGTCGAGCAGGCGATCCGCGCGCAGACCATCGACGCCGCCTGGCAGCTGTTCGCCGACGACGTGACCGGCTCGCTTCAGGTCGGCAAGTACGCCGACCTGGTGGTGCTGTCGGCCGACCCGCGCACGGTGCCGCCGGAGCGCATCGCCGACCTGGAGGTGCGCGCGACGTATCTGGCGGGCCGCCGGGTTTACGGCCGATGAGACCGCCGCTGGCCGACCTGCTGGACCGGCTGCATGTCGTCGCGCTGCCGATGCGGGTCCGGTTCCGCGGCATCACCACCCGCGAGGTCGCGCTGATCGAGGGCCCCGCGGGGTGGGGCGAGTTCGGGGCGTTCGTCGAATACGGGCCGTCGGAGGCGGCCGCGTGGCTGGCGTCGGCCATCGAGGCCGCCTACCGCGAGCCGCCGCCGCCGCGCCGCGACCGCATCCCGATCAACGCCACGGTGCCGGCGGTGGCCGCCGCGCGGGTGGGCGAGGTGCTGGCCCGGTTTCCCGGGGCACGCACGGCCAAGGTGAAGGTCGCCGAGCCCGGGCAGACGCTGCGCGACGACGTCGACCGGGTCAACGCGGTGCGCGAACTCGTCGACGTCGTGCGGGTGGACGCCAACGGCGGCTGGACCGTCGAGCAGGCGGTCGAGGCCGCCGCCGCGCTGACCGCCGACGGCCCGCTGGAGTACCTCGAACAACCCTGCGCCACGGTCGACGAACTCGCCGCGCTGCGCCGCCGCCCCGACATGCCCGACGTGCCGATCGCCGCCGACGAGAGCATCCGCAAGGCCGACGACCCGCTGGCCGTGGTCCGCGCCGGCGCCGCCGACATCGCGGTGCTCAAAGTTGCCCCGCTGGGCGGGGTTTGGGCCCTGCTGAAGATCGCCGCGCAGATCGACATCCCGGTGGTGATCTCGAGCGCGCTCGATTCCGCGGTCGGCATCGCCGCCGGCCTGACCGCCGCGGCGGCCCTGCCGCACCTGGGCCACGCCTGCGGACTGGGCACGGGCGGGCTGTTCTGCGAGGACGTGGCGGACGTCGCCCCGCCCGTCGACGGCACCCTGGCGGTCGGGCCGGTCACGCCGGACCCGGCGCGGCTGCGGGCGCTGGCCGCGGCACCCGAACGGCGGCAGTGGTGGGTCGACCGGGTCGCAACCTGTTTCCGGCTGCTCGACTGATCGGTAGCGTGATGGCCGTGGAAAATGTGGCCGTGGAAAAAGTGGCCGTGGAAAATGTGAAGGGAAACCCGCGCACCGAGACGGCGGCCACCGCGCTGCGCATCGTGTTCGGCGTGGTCTGGGCGATCGACGCGTGGCTGAAGTGGCAGCCGGGGTTCCGCGCCACCATGCTGCCGAGCATGGTGGCCGCCGCGCAGGGCCAGCCGCACTGGCTGACGGGATGGTTCGACTTCTGGATCCACCTGATGCGACCCGACCCGGGCCTGTGGGTCGACCTCATCGCGCTGACCGAGACGACGATCGCGGTCCTGCTGTTGACCGGGCTCGCCCGCCGGGCGGTCTACCTCGGCGGCGCGCTCTACAGCCTGAGCGTCTGGTCGACGGCCGAGGGGTTCGGCGGACCCTACACCGCCGGCGCGACCGACATCGGGACCTCGATCATCTACGTGCTCGTCTTCCTGGCCCTGCTGGTGAAACTCGAGCACGGGCTCGACCGTCGCCTGGCGCTGGACATCGCGGTCGCGCGCCGCGTGCCCTGGTGGCGTCACGTGGCCGGCCCCTCGGCGTAGCGGGAAGCCGCGCACCCGGGCACCTGTACCGTCGGTCGGGTGATCAACCTGGCTTACGACGAACGAGGATCCGGTGAGTCCGTCGTCTTCATCTCCGGCCGCGGCGGCCCCGGGCGCACCTGGTTGCCGCATCAGGTGCCGGCGTTTCTGGAAGCGGGCTACCGGGTCATCACCTTCGACAACCGCGGGATCGGCGCCACCGAGAACGCCGGGGGGTTCACCACGCAGACCATGGTCGCCGACACCGCCGCGCTGATCGAGTCGCTGGACGCCGCACCGGCGCGCATCGTCGGGGTGTCGATGGGCTCGTTCATCGCCCAGGAGCTGATGGTGGTCCGGCCCGAGCTGGTCAGCTCCGCCGTGCTGATGGCCACCCGCGGCCGCCTCGACCATGCCCGCCAGTTCTTTCACGACGCCGAGATCGAGTTGTACGAGTCGGGAGCCCAGCTGCCGCCCTCCTACGACGCGCGGTCGCGGCTGCTGGAGAGCTTCTCGCGCAAGACGATCAACGACGATGCGGTCGTCGCCGACTGGATCGCGATGTTCTCCACCTGGCCGATCAAGCAGACCCCGGGACTGCGCTGCCAGCTGGACGTCTCGCCGCAGACCAACCGGTTGCCCGCGTACCGCAGCATCGCCGCCCCGGTGCTGGTGATCGGCTTCGCCGACGACGTCGTCACGCCGCCCTATCTGGGCCGGGAGGTCGCCGACGCCCTGCCCAACGGGCGGTACCTGCAGATCCCCGACGCCGGACACCTGGGCTTCCTGGAGCGGCCGCAGGCCGTCAACTCCGCGGCGCTGCAGTTCTTCGCCGGCGTCAAGGTCTGAGCGCGGCGTCGCCCGTGTGACACCCTGTATGGGTGAACCCCTCGACGACCCAGGCCCGCGTCGTCGTTGACGAGCTGATCCGCGGCGGCGTCCGCGACGTCGTGCTGTGCCCGGGGTCGCGCAACGCCCCACTGGCGTTCGCCCTGCAGGACGCCGACCGCGCCGGCCGGGTCCGGTTGCACGTGCGCATCGACGAACGCACGGCCGGCTACCTGGCCATCGGCCTGGCGATCGGCGCCGGTGCACCGGTGTGCATCGCGATGACGTCGGGCACGGCGGTGGCCAACCTGGGCCCGGCGGTGGTGGAGGCCAACTACGCGCGGGTGCCGCTGATCGTGCTGTCGGCCAACCGGCCCTACGAACTGCTGGGCACCGGGGCCAACCAGACCATGGAGCAGCTGGGCTACTTCGGCACCCAGGTGCGGGCCACCATCAGCCTGGGCCTGGCCGAGGATGCGCCCGAGCGGCTGGACTCGCTCAACGCCACCTGGCGCTCGGCCACCTGCCGGGTGCTGGCGGCCGCCACCGGGTCGCGCACCGCCAACGCCGGGCCCGTGCAGTTCGACATCCCGCTGCGCGAGCCCCTGGTGCCCGGCCCCGAACCCCAAGCGGTGACCCCGCAGGGCCGCCCCGGCGGGAAGCCGTGGACCTACACGCCGCCGGTGACGTTCGACCAGCCGCTGGGCATCGACCTGTCACCCGACACGGTCGTCATCGCCGGGCACGGCGCCGGCGTGCACCCCAATCTGGAGCAGTTACCGACCGTCGCCGAGCCCACGTCGTTTTCCGGCCGCCCGCTGCCCAACCCGCTGCACCCGCTGGCGCTGCCGCTGCTGCGCCCCAAGCAGGTGATCATGCTCGGCCGCCCGACGCTGCACCGGCCGGTGTCGACCCTGCTGGCCGACCCGCAGGTGCCGGTGTACGCGCTGACCACCGGGCCGCGCTGGCCGGACGTCTCCGGCAACTCGCAGGCCACCGGCACCCGGGCGGTCACCACCGGGACCCCGAATCCGGCCTGGCTGAAGCGCTGCGCGGAGGTGAACCGGCACGCGAACCAGGCCGTGCGCGGTCAGCTGGAGGCGCACCCGCTCACCACCGGCCTGCACGTGGCCGCGGCCGTGGTCGGCGCGCTGCGATCGGGTGACCAGCTGGTGCTCGGCGCCTCCAACCCGGTCCGCGACGCGGCGCTCGTCGGGCTGAACCCGCAGGGTATCCGGGTACGCTCCAACCGCGGCGTCGCCGGCATCGACGGCACCGTCTCCACCGCGATCGGGGCGGCGCTGGCACATGAGGGGGCCTGCGAGGGCCCGCACCAGGGGCGCACGATCGCCCTGATCGGCGACCTCACGTTCGTCCACGACAGCTCCGGGCTGCTGATCGGTCCCACCGAGCCGACGCCGCAGCGCCTGACCATCGTGGTGTCCAACGACAACGGCGGCGGCATCTTCGAGCTGCTCGAGCAGGGCGACCCCCGGTTCTCCGACGTGTCGTCGCGGGTCTTCGGCACCCCGCACGACGTCGACGTGGGCGCGCTGTGCCGCGCCTACCACGTCGAGAGCCGCCAGATCGAGGTCGGCGAACTCGACGCGGCCCTCGACGAACCCGCGACGGGCATGCGCGTGCTCGAGGTCAAGGCGGACCGGTCCTCGCTGCGGCAGCTGCACGCCGCCATCAAGGCCGCGCTGTGAGCCCGGTGCGATGCCGGACACCCTGAACTCGGCGAAAGCGGCGCTGCGCATCCTGATCCACGGCCGCAGCGACGAACCGCCGAAGACCCGGGCGCGCGCGGCGCTGCGGTGGGCGCGGATCGCCGTGCTGATCGTGACCGGTCTGGTCACGCTCCAGTCGGTGCTGCTGGTGGCCGGCGCCTGGCGCGACGACCTCGCGATCCGGCACAACATGGGGGTGGCACAGGCGGAGGTGCTCAGCGCCGGGCCGCGGCGCTCCACGATCGAGTTCGTCACCCCCGAGCGGGTCACCTACCGGCCCGAGCTGGGCGTGCTGTACCCGTCCGAGTTGTCGACCGGCATGCGCATCTACGTCGAGTACAACAAGAACGACCCGAACCTGGTGCGGGTGCAGTACCGCAACGCCGGGCTGGCGATCATCCCGGCGGGTTCCATCGCGGTGGTCGGGTGGCTGGCCGCGGCGGCGCTGCTGGTCGGCCTGGCGGTGCTGGACAAACGGCTGGACCGCCCCGACCCGGCCCCGGCGGCCCCGTCGGGGTGTTGAGCAGCAGATTTCAAGCGACGTATGTCCGGTGGCAACCTGCTCGACAGTCGGCCCTGACACTATCGGGATGTGCGCGTCGCGATCGTCGCCGAATCCTTCCTCCCGCAGGTCAACGGTGTCAGCAACTCGGTGGTCCGGGTGCTCGAGCACCTGCGCCGGACGGGTCACGAGGCCCTCGTCGTAGCGCCCGACACCCCGCCGGGTGAGCCGCCCGCCGAGCGCATTCACGACGGGATCCGGGTGCATCGGGTGCCGTCGCGGATGTTCCCGAAGGTGACCACGCTGCCGCTCGGGGTGCCCACACCCCGCATGGTGCGCACCCTGCGCGGCTTCGACCCCGACGTCATCCACCTGGCCTCGCCGGCGCTGCTCGGCTACGGCGGCGTGCGGGCCGCGCGTCGTCTCGGGGTGCCGGCCGTCGCGGTCTACCAGACCGACGTCCCGGGTTTCGCGGCGAGCTACGGCATCGGCATCACCACCCGGGCGGCGTGGGCGTGGTTCCGGCACCTGCACGGACTGGCCGACCGCACCCTGGCCCCGTCCAGCGCGACGATGGCTTCGCTGGTGGCGCAGCGCATCCCGCGGGTGCATCGGTGGGCGCGCGGGGTCGACATCATCCGGTACGCGCCCTCGGCGCGGGACGGGGCGCTGCGGCGGCACTGGTCGCCGCAGGGCAAGCCGATCGTCGGGTTCGTGGGCCGGCTCGCGCCGGAAAAGCACGTCGAACGGCTCGCCGTGCTGGCCGCCGGCGACGAGGTGCAGATCGTCGTCGTCGGCGACGGCGTCGATGCGGCCAAACTGCGGGCGGTGCTGCCGACGGCGCTGTTCACCGGTGCGCTCTACGGTGCGGACCTCGCCGCGGCCTACGCCAGCATGGACGTGTTCGTGCACACCGGTGAACACGAGACGTTCTGTCAGGTCGTGCAGGAAGCGCTGGCCTCGGGGCTGCCGGTGATCGCCCCCGACGCCGGCGGCCCGCGTGACCTCGTCACGCCGTGGCGCACGGGGCTGTTGCTGCCCGTCAAGGAGTTCGAGGCGAGGCTGCCCGCCGCCGTCGCGCACCTGCTCTCCGAACGGCACCGCTACTCGCAGGCGGCCCGGCGCAGCGTGCTGCACCGCAGCTGGCCGGTCATCTGCGACGAGCTGCTCGGCCACTACGAGGCGGTGCTGCCGCCGTTCGCCCGGGCGCAGGTGTCGTCGCGCCGGAGGCGGCGCGCGTAACGCGGGAGCCGCGTCGGGTGTCAGGGCATCAGGATGTAGGACATGCCCGGGACGTTCCTGGCGTCGCGGGTCCACCACTGACCGGCGCCGCCATGGCTCCCGTTGTTCATCTCCGTGATGTTCACCCAGGTGCCGTCGCCACGCTCGGAAACCGCATTCACCCATGCGGCATGGCCGTACGGGCTGACGCCCGGCAGCCACGGCTGGAACACGACGATCGCGCGTGGCTGCGGGTCGGTGACGACCGTCCAGCCGTGCGCCCGCGCCGAGTCCGCCCAGTCCGCGGCGTTTCCCTCGAGGGCCGGGTAGTACCCGCTGGCCTCGAACCACTTCTGCAGAGCGCCCCATGTGCACTGGCCGTCGGTGCCGGAGTTGACGGGCCGGCGTTGCCCCACGGCGCGCCCCGGACTGACCGTTGGCGCGGCGCCGCCCGCCGCGGCCGGTTCGGCATCGGCGGATGCGGCGAAAACCAGTCCGCCCGCGGTGAGGACCGTGGCCGTCGCGACGCCGGCGCGCAGCAGGTTGCGACCGGCAACGACCCGGCATCGCCGCAGCGATGCGGATTTCCCGCCGACAACCCGGCCGAATCCCATGATCTTCGCGTCTCCATGTGAGAAGTGCGTCTCCATGTGAGAAGTGCAGGGTTGAGCTTAGGTAACGACCGCGCAGGCCGGAGGGGAAATCCGGAGATCCGTGCGGGCGGCCAACGGCGACGGCCGGTCGGGCCCGGTAGCGTCTACGTCGTGAGTCGCGCCGCTCTGGACAAGGATCCCCGCGACGTCGCGTCGATGTTCGACGGCGTCGCCCGCCGGTACGACCTGACCAACACCGTGCTGTCGCTGGGCCAGGACCGGTACTGGCGCACCGCCACCCGGTCCGCGCTGCGGATCGGGTCCGGCCACAGGGTGCTGGACCTGGCCGCGGGGACCGCGGTGTCCACGGCCGAGCTGGCGAAGTCCGGGGCGTGGTGCGTGGCGGCCGATTTCTCGGTCGGGATGCTGGCGGCGGGTGCGGGCCGCAAGGTGCCCAAGGTCGCCGGTGACGCGACCCGGCTGCCGTTCGCCGACGGCGTGTTCGACGCGGTCACCATCAGCTTCGGGCTGCGCAACGTCGCCGACCACCAGGCGGCGCTGCGCGAGATGGCCCGCGTCACCAGGCCCGGCGGGCGGCTGGTGGTGTGCGAGTTCTCCACGCCCACCAACGCGGCGTTCGCCACCGTCTACAAGGAGTACCTGATGCGGGCCCTGCCGCGGGTGGCGCGGGCGGTGTCCAGCAACCCCGAGGCCTACGTGTACCTGGCCGAGTCGATTCGCGCCTGGCCCGACCAGGGCGCGCTGGCACACGACATCGGCAGGGCGGGGTGGTCGGCGGTGCGGTGGCGCAACCTGACCGGCGGCATCGTGGCGTTGCACGCGGGCTACAAGCCCCTGCGATGACGAGCGCCAAGCACGCTAGGACAACTAGGTCCCGGCGCGCTGGATGAAGCCGACCTGGTTGGGGCAGTAGTGGTCGATCCCGGCGCCGAGGAACTGCAGCGCCTGGCCCTGGGTGGTGCCCAGCGGCAGGTTGCGCTGCAGGAAGACGGCGGACTGCTGGGCGTTGCCGTCCACGCCCTGCTCGATCCGCTCGCACTCGATCTTGGCCAGCCACGCAAGTCGGTCCTGGGGGCCGTAGACGCCGAAGTCGTTGACGGTGTTCTTGAAGTCGGTGTCATAGTCGGCCTGCGCCGGCGCGGCCAGCGCGATCGCTGCAGCCGTCACGGCGAGGCCCGTGACCAGCCTCGTACGCTTCATTAGCGGGACTATACACCGCGATCACGAATCGATCTCGTGGTCAGGTGAACGGCGTTCGCCGGTCGGCCAGCCGGGACAACCGGCCGGCCCCGCGCCAGGCCCGCGCCACCCGGTCGGCGTCCTCGTCGGTGACCAGGTTGGCCATCACCCGCACCGCGATCGCCATCAGCGCCGGGGAGCGCATCGCGATCGGCCCCGTCGCGGGCAGGAACCGCGGAAAGGTCAGCAGCAGCCCCAGCCGGCGCGCGACGGAGAAGCCGCGCGCGTAGTGCCGTTGCAGCAGCCACGGCCACACCTGCGACAGATCGCCGCGGTCCAGCATCTCGGCGGCCAGCCGCCCGGTTTCCAGGCCGTAGTCGATGCCCTCGCCGTTCAACGGGTTGACGCACGCCGCGGCGTCCCCGACCAGCATCCAGTTCGGCCCGGCCACCCCGGACACCGCGCCGCCCATCGGCAGCAGCGCCGACGCGACCGCGCGGGGCTCGCCGGTGAAGCCCCACTCGTCGCGGCGCAGGTCGGCGTAGTAGGAGATCAGCGGCCGCAGTGCCAGCTCCGCGGGCCGTTTGGACGTCGACAGCGCGCCCACGCCGATGTTCACCTCGCCGTTGCCCAGCGGGAAGATCCAGCCGTAGCCGGGCAGCACGGCCCCGTCGGGGGAGCGCAGTTCCAGATGGGAGGTCAGCCACGGGTCGTCGGCGCGCGGAGTGGCCAGGTAGCCGCGTGCGGCGACGCCGTAGACCGTCTCCTGATGCCAGCGCCGGCCCAGCGTGCGGCCCAGCGGCGAGCGGGCCCCGTCGGCGACGATCAGTTGCCCACAACCCACCTCCGTGCCGTCGGCCAGGGTCAGCGACACCACCCGCCGCGACGAATCATGATGGGCCGCAACCACTTTGGAGCCCAGAAACATCCGGGCCCCGGAGTCTTCGGCGCACCGGCGGATCCGGTCGTCGAGCTCGAACCGGGCCACCGCGCTGCCGGTGGAGGGGAACGACGGGCCCGGCCAGTCCACCTGCACCTCGCCGCCGAACCCGCTCATCCGCAGTCCGCGGTGGCGAATGCGGGTGTCGAGCCAGCCGCCCAGGCCCAGCCGTTCGAGTTCCGCGACCGCGCGCGGGGTAAGGCCGTCACCGCAGGCCTTGTCGCGCGGAAAGCCGGCCGCGTCGACGACGAGGACGTCCCTGCCGGCCCGGGCGGCCCAGGCGGCGGCCGCCGAACCGGCGGGTCCGGCGCCCACGACCACCACGTCGGCCTTGAGGGCTCTGGTCGCTCTCGTCTGCATGTACACCAGTATGTTTGGTCGGGTGAGTACTCCGGCGACGGTGGTGGCGGGCGTTGACTTCGGCGATGCTGCGCTGGCGGCGACCGTGCGGGACGGCGTGGAGCGGATCGAGCAGCTCATCGGCACCGAGCTGAGTAGCGCGGACCCGGTGATGACCGACTCGCTGACGCATCTGTTCACCGCCGGCGGCAAGCGGTTCCGGCCGCTGTTCACGGTGTTGTCGGCGCAGCTGGGGCCCCACCCCGACGCCGAGGAGGTGACGGTCGCGGGGGCGGTGATCGAGCTGGTGCACCTGGCCACGCTGTACCACGACGACGTGATGGACGAGGCCGAGGTGCGCCGCGGCACACCCACCGCCAATGTGCGCTGGGGCAACAACGTCGCCATCCTGGCCGGCGACTACCTGTTCGCCACGGCTTCACGGCTGGTGTCACACCTGGGGCCGGAGGCGGTGCGGCTCATCGCCGAGACGTTCGCCCAGTTGGTGACCGGGCAGATGCGCGAGACCCACGGCGCGGCCGAGAACGACGACCCGATCGAGCACTACCTGAGGGTCGTCTACGAGAAGACCGCCTGCCTGATCGCCGCGGCCGGCCGGTTCGGCAGCATGTTCTCCGGCGCCGCCGACGACCAGGTCCAGCGGCTGAGCCGGCTGGGCGGCATCGTGGGCACCGCGTTCCAGATCTCCGACGACATCATCGACATCGACAGCGACTCCCACGAGTCCGGCAAGCTGCCCGGCACGGACGTGCGCGAAGGGGTCAACACGCTGCCGATGCTCTACGCGCTGCGCGAACCGGGGCCCGAGGCGGCGCGGCTGCGCGAGCTGCTCGCCGGGCCCGTCGAGGACGACGACGCGGTGGCCGAGGCGTTGGCGCTGTTGCGGGCCTCGCCGGGCATGACCAAGGCCAAGCAGTTCCTGGCGCAGTTTGCGGCGCAGGCGCACGACGAACTGGCCCTGTTGCCCGACAATCCGGGCCGGTCCGCGCTGCGGACACTGGTCGACTACACGATCAGCCGGCACGGCTAGCAGCGAACGCCGGACGCGGCGGAACTCGGAATGCCCGTGCGAGCGTTCAATGAGAAGTGGTCGGCCCCGACCGAGTGTTTCCGAGTGTTTCCGAGTGTTCTGAGGAGGACACCGATGACCTGGCATCCGCATGCCAACAGGCTGAAGACCTTCGTCCTGTTGGTCGGCATGTCCGCGCTGATCGTCTTCGTCGGCGCCTTGTTCGGCAGGACGGCGCTGATCTTCGCGATGCTGTTTGCCGTCGGCATGAACGTGTACGTCTACTTCAACAGTGACAAGCTGGCGCTGCGGGCGATGCACGCCCAGCCGGTCTCGGAGGTGCAGGCGCCGGCGATGTACCGCATCGTGCGCGAGCTGGCGACCGCCGCACACCAGCCGATGCCGCGGCTGTACGTCAGCGACACCAACGCGCCCAACGCGTTCGCCACCGGCCGCAATCCGCGCAACGCCGCCGTGTGCTGCACGACCGGCATCCTGGACATCCTCACCGAGCGCGAGCTGCGCGCGGTGCTGGGACACGAGCTCTCCCACGTCTACAACCGCGACATCCTGATCTCCTGCATTGCCGGCGCGATGGCGTCGGTGATCACCGCGCTGGCCAACATGGCCATGTTCGCCGGCATGTTCGGCGGCAACCGTGACGGCGAGAATCCCTTTGGGCTGCTGCTGGTTTCGTTCCTGGGGCCGGTCGCCGCGACGGTGGTGAAGTTGGCGGTGTCGCGGTCGCGCGAGTACCAGGCCGACGAGTCGGGTGCCCTGCTGACCGGTGACCCGCTGGCCCTGGCGTCGGCGCTGCGCAAGATCTCCGGCGGTGTGCAGGCCGCGCCGCTGCCGCCGGAGCCGCAGCTGGCCAGCCAGGCGCACCTGATGATCGCCAACCCGTTCCGCGCGGGCGAGCGGATCGGCTCGCTGTTCGCCACGCACCCGCCGATCGAGGACCGCATCCGCCGGCTGGAGGCGATGGCGCGAGGGTAGGCCGGGAACTCCCGGCCGCATGTTTGGACGGTAGGTGGGCGCCGCGGCGGCGGTCAGAACCCCGAGCCGTACACCTCGTGCCCCGGGACCTCGACCATCAGGCCGCGGTAGGCCTGCTCGACGGTGGAGCCGTGGTTGATCACCGCGTCGACCTCCCGGGCGATCGGCATGTTCAGGCCGCGGTCGTTGGCGAAGTCCATGATCACGCTGGCGGCCTTGACGCCCTCGGCGACCTGGTTCATCGATGCGATGATCTCGTCGATCGGCTTGCCGGCGCCGAGTTGTTCGCCGACGTGGCGGTTGCGGCTGCGCTGGCTGGTACAGGTGACGATGAGGTCGCCCAGCCCGGCCAGCCCGGGGAAGGTGTCGGGGTCCCCGCCCATCGCGACGCCCAGCTTGGTCATCTCCCGCAGCGCCCGCGCGATCACCAGCGCGCGGGTGTTCTCGCCGATGCCCAGCGAATAGCCCATCCCGACGGCGATGGCGTAGACATTCTTCAGCGCGCCGGCCATCTCCACGCCGACGACGTCGTCGGTGGTGTACACGCGGAAGCGCCGGGTGCGGAACAGCGCCGCCAGCCGGGTCGCCAGGTGCTGGTCGGGCATGGCCAGTACCGCGGCGGCGGCGTAGCCCTCGCCCACCTCCCGGGCGATGTTCGGGCCGGCCAGGATTCCCGCCGGATGGCCGGGCAGCAGTTCCTCGACGATCTGCGACATCCGCATGTTGGTGCCCTGCTCGAGTCCCTTGACCAACGACACCACCGGGACCCACGGCCGCAGTTCCCTGGCGAGTTCGGTGAGCACGCCGCGGAAGCCGTGCGAGGGCACGGCCATGACCACGACGTCGGCGCGGTGGGCGGCCTCGGCGAAGTCGGTGGTGGCGCGCAGGCCGTCGCTGAGCACGACGTCGGTGCCGAGGTAGCGGGTGTTGCGCTGATTGTCGTTGATGTCCTTGGCCGTCACCTCGGAGCGCACCCATTGCAGTGTCGGTCCCCGGCGCGCGCAGATCGACGCCACCGTGGTGCCCCAGGAGCCGCCCCCGAGGACGACGACTTTGGGTTCGCGCTTTTCACCTGCCATGCCGATCAGCGTATTGCCGACACCGGAGATTGAGAAGCAGTTCGCCGGCCCCGCGGCACCCGAAGTCGAATCCAACGACTCCCGGGCCGGGGACTTCGGTCCCTAGCACCGCCGACCGCGCTGCCGGATCGTCAGAGGTCTGCAGTACGGCCTGGAACCAGGGAAAGAGGGACGATGCCCGTGTCTTCGTGTGGCCGGACGTTCGCGGCACTGTCCGCGGCCGCGCTCGCGGTGCTGACGGCGCCCGCGGGTACCGCCTCCGCCGACGGCGGGCGCCCCCAGCCCAATCCGCAGGAGAGGGCGGCGGCGATCATCCGGCCGGCCGTGATGTACCTGGCGGGCCAGGCGTACGGCCAGGTCCGGTTGCCCAACGGCCAGCTGTTGTCGCAGTTCGGCGAGGGCTCGAACATCCCGTTCACCGCGACCTGGTTCTGCACCGCCTTCGTCGTCAATCCCGACGGATGGGTGGCCACGTCGGGACACTGCGTGGATCCGGACAGCGCCAAAGATCTCATTTTCAAGCGGGCCGCCAACGAATACGTCATCCAATACCCGGACTCGCCGATCGGGCAGAACCCGGCCGCCGTCTTCCAATGGCTGCGGCAGAACGCCAAAGTCGAAGGCGACGCCCCCGACCTGGGCCCGCAGCCCGCGCTGACCGTGGTGTACGGCAGCGGGACCCGGGTCGTCGGGAAGCTGCTCGCCAACGTCGTGGACTTTCGGCCCATCGGCAAGGGTGACGTGGCCGTCCTCAAGGTCGAACGGCACAACATGCCGTCCTCGGAGCTGGCCTCCGATGCCGACATCAGCATCGGCACCCCGATTCTCGCGGTGGGTTACCCGGAGAGCACGAAACGGATCACCGATCCGTCGCTGGACCCGACGAACAAGAGCGGCACGGTCAGCAAGAAGTCGTCCATGGGCAGCGTCCCGGAGTACGAGATCGACGCCCCCGTCACCGAGGGGATGAGCGGCGGCCCCACCGTCGCACTCAACGGCAAGGTGATCGGCGTCAACAGCTTCTCACCCGCCGGCGAGCCGCAGCCGTTCAACTTCGTCGCGCCGGCCGGCAACCTGGCCGCGCTACTGGCCGGCAAGGGCGTCACGGCGACACTGGGGCCGGCCGACCTCTTCTACCGAAAAGGACTCGACCAGTTCTACTCCGGCCGCTACACCGACGCGATCGACGATTTCGACCAGGCGCTGGCGATGTCGCCCGATTACCCCGGACTGGTGGAGCTCAAGACGAGCGCGGTGAACCTGCGCCAGCGTTACGGTGATGCCTCGGTGCTGCGCGGCACCACCCTGATGTGGTACGTCATCGGTGCGGTCGTGCTGGTGCTCGCCGCCGGCGGCGGCTTGACCTTCCTGGTGGTGCGGAGCCGGTGGCACCTGTACGCGCCGCCGAAAGCCACTGGCATCGAGCTTTTTTCCCCCGGCGACGGCGACACCGCCGCACCGGCCCGCGCCCGCGGGGGCATCAAGGCCGGTGCCGCCCGGCTCATCGGCGCGGCTCCGGCGCCGAAGTCTGCGCAACCGCACTTCTGCTCGAGTTGCGGGGCCGAACACCACCCCGCCGAGAAGTTCTGCCCCAACTGCGGCAAGGAGATCCTGCCCGGGGAATCCGCCGTGGGGGCCGACCGCACCGGCTGACGGTCACCGCGGCGGGCGGCTACCCCGCCAGCGCCGCCCGGTCGGCGACCCGGCCGAACACCATGGCCTCCTCGACGCGGTCGAACTGGTAGTCGAGGGCATCGGCGAGGTAGTTCTGCCGGACGTTCCACGGTCGCCTGGTGCCGGACTTGGGCAGCGCATGCAGCGAACGCAGCACGTAGCCGGCGTTGATGTCCCAGGCCGGCTTCTCGGCCATCGGTTCGCCACCGAGATGCGGGTAGGCGTGTGTATAGCCGTGAGAAGCCATGTGCGCCAGCAGTTTAGCGGTAGCCCGCGCCGTGATGTCGGCCCGCAGCGTCCAGGATGCGTTCGTGTAACCGACGCACCAGAACAAGTTGGGCACGTCCTCGAGCATGTGCGCCTTGTAGACGAAGCGGTCCCGGGGATCGATCTCGACGCCGTCCAGGCTGATCGCGGTCCCGCCGAGCGCCTGCAGTTGCAGGCCGGTGGCGGTGACGACGATGTCGGCGTCGAGGTGAGCGCCGGAGGTGAGCGCGATGCCGCTGGCGTCGAAATGGTCGATGTGGTCGGTGACCACCTCGGCGCGGCCGGTGCTGATCGCGTGGTAGAGGTCGGCGTCGGGGATCAGGCACATCCGCTGGTCCCACGGGTCGTAGCGCGGCTTGAAATGGGTGTCGACGTCGTAGCCGGCGGGCAGGCTCCTGATCGCCTTGCGGCGCAACAGCCACCTGACGATTCGCGGCGCCTTACGGGACAGGGCGAAGAACACCGCCTCCGTCAGCGCGCTGTAGGTGCGCACCACCAGGTGGGCAGCCTTGCGGGGCAGCAGCTTTCGGGCAACGGCGGCCACCTTGCCGTACCGGGAGGCCGAGATGAGGTAGGTCGGGGAGCGCTGCAGCATGGTCACCTTGGCGGCGCGGTCCGACAGCGACGGCAGCAGGGTGACGGCGGTGGCGCCGCTGCCGATCACCACGACCTTCTTGCCGGTGTGGTCGAGGTCTTCCGGCCAGTGCTGGGGATGCACCACGGTTCCGTGGAACTCGTCGAGGCCGGGGAAGTCGGGGGTGTAGCCCTCGTCGTAGTTGTAGTAGCCACTGCCGAAGAACACGAACCTGGTGCGGTAGGTCGTGCGGGCGCCGTCCTGCTCGGCGGTGATCGTCCAGGTGTCGGTGGCCGAATCCCAGTTCGCCGAGCGGACATGGCTGTTGAACCGGATGTGGCGGTCGATGCCGTACTTGCGTGCGGTGGCGGTCAGGTATTCGCGGATGTGCACGCCGTCGGCGACGCCTTCGCGGCGGGTCCACGGCTCGAAGGGGAACGACAGCGTGAAGATGCTGCTGTCGGAACGCACGCCCGGGTAGCGGAACAGGTCCCAGGTGCCGCCGATCTGCGCCCGCCGCTCCAGGATGGCGTACGTCGCGTCCGGGTTGCGCTCGGTGATGCGGTAGGCCGCGTCGATGCCCGAGATTCCGGCGCCGACGATGACGACGTCGAAGTAGCCGTCGCCCTGGCCGTTGGTGTGGGGAGCGCCGCCGACGGCTTCCCGGGGAGTCACGGTCATCGTGAACCTCGCTCGAATTGTGGGACTCGTCACTACATTAGCCGCGGCCCGCTACCGGTAGTTGACGAACTGCAGCGCAACGTCCAGGTCGGCGTTCTTGAGCATCGCGATGACGGCCTGCAGGTCGTCGCGCTTCTTGCTGGTGACGCGGATCTCGTCGCCCTGGATTTGGGTCTTGACGGTCTTCGGGCCCTCGTCGCGGATGAGTTTGGTGATCTTCTTGGCGTTCTCGCTGCTGATGCCCTGCTTGAGGGTGCCGTTGACCTTGAAGGTCTTGCCGGACGCCTGCGGCTCCCCGGCGTCGAAGGCCTTCATCGAGATGTCGCGGCGCACCAGCTTCTCCTTGAAGACGTCGACGGCGGCCTTGACGCGCTCCTCGGTCGAGGACGTCAGCTCGATCGCCTCGTCGCCCTTCCAGGCGATCGAGCTGTCGGTGCCGCGGAAGTCGAAGCGGGTGGCCAGCTCCTTGGCGGCCTGGTTGAGCGCATTGTCGACCTCCTGGCGGTCGACCTTGCTGACGATGTCGAACGATGAGTCCGCCATGGGATCCGTCCCTTCCTGCGGTGGTGGCCGTTTGTGCTTTGTCTACCCGTTCGTTGTAACCTGTCTGGCGGCAGGTTGCCCGAGCGGCCAATGGGAGCGGACTGTAAATCCGTCGCGAAAGCTTCACAGGTTCGAATCCTGTACCTGCCACCAGCCGCGACCTGCACCGGCCGCCAAGCGGAAAAACCACGCAGTCGCGCCCGAGGTAGTACCGCAA
>Ga0078972_1009550_pt1 | contig 19049 bp, 27 predicted proteins | sample YelNatPaOPGAMG01_FD_67568 | JGI IMG/M metagenome (GOLD analysis project Ga0078972, IMG submission 67568) | Hot spring thermophilic microbial communities from Obsidian Pool, Yellowstone National Park, USA - OP-RAMG-01 (SPADES assembly) (version 2) | ecosystem: Environmental > Aquatic > Thermal...
CTCTCCATGGTGGAGCAGGACCCTTCCTGCTCCCCAACCAACACCCCAGACGCCCTATGCACAAGTTGCACTTTGACCGTCACGTCGTAGTGGCCCGTGTCGAAGTTCTTGTTTTCGCGTTTGTCAGCAATGATTTTGCTGTAACCGTAGAGGGCGCAGATCTGGTCTGCACCTGGCTGCAGCAAGGCGGGTTTCTTGGTCCCTGGGATTACCCCATAATGGGTATCTTGTTCCAGGACCTCTCGAAAGAACTGCCTTACAAGTTCTACCTTTGCCTTCATTTCTTTTAGCTTACGAGCCATATCTTGCGCACTGCCATCAAACCCGACAATATCATGTTGCTGGACCGCCAGCGCTGTTTCTGTCGCTTGAATCACCCCTTTATTCCTGCAATCGCTAGGACAGTGCTAATTGGCAAGTCTACCTCAATCTCCTGCCATTTCACCTCGTCCTCTGAGTGCATCTCCCAGTCGTCGAACCTGCACCGTTTGCAAGGGAGAAAGTCAGCTACGGCGCCGCAAAAGGAATACTGCGGCAACCCGCAGACAGGACAGGCCACATGGTAAACGGAGACCGTTTTCTCGGTCGCCCTTGCTTCGCGCTGGGCGTCGAGAACGGAACTGTACCTCTGAAGAATCGCTTGCAATTCCGCCGGCGTGCGCTTGGCGATGATTTGTTGCACCTCGGCAAATGTCATCAATTTTCCCCTCCTGGAGCCCTTGCGCCCGCACCAAACATCTGGTATAATCGGACGTAGAGGGCTACTATCGCTGGTACGCTCTTGCGGGCGCCTTGGCAGAGGCGCCTTTTTCATGCCGATCCCCGTGCCTCCTCCCATTCCTTGATCTGTTCCAAAAGCTCCGTGGCGACGGCAGTCCCGTCCATCTCCAGAAGCTCCTTTGCCATTTCGCGGGTGTTTTCTGCGGCGGTTTGTAATCCCGCCCCGTGGTTCTTGCCGCCGCAAATGCACTTGCAGCGATGGCCTTTGCCGTTGTAACACCTGGCGTCACAGCGTCTGGTTCCGCTGGACGTCGTCTGGCTGATCAGTGTCAAGGCTATACCTCCTATGCTGATGCTTTAGGCATCCTACCGCCTCTTGCGAGGCATACCGGGCAGATGCCGCAATATTCGTCCAGAAGTCTCGGTGTGCCGGTGCATATTGCGAATGTTACAGCCTGCTCGGCCGTCACTGGCTGTTGGCCCAATTCCATGCGGGATATGTTGGCCCGGGACGTGTGAGCCGCAGCAGCCAGTTGCTCCAATGTCAGGCCTCGGTTCTCCCTTGCCCGTCTAAGCCACATGCCAAAGGGATAACCTTTCTCGCGGCTGCGCCGGATGTCGTCTATGGGAATTACCACTTATTCACCATCTCTCCTTACGGGAAAATTTGCGACATACCAGAGTACAAGTGCTATCCTATTTCCATGCGGCGATCACCCCAAGGGCCGCCGCCAGGAAAAGGAGCCCGGCGCCGAAAAGCACAGGATAACAGCGATGCCACACCCAGCGATATCTCTTCCTCGCCGGTCCAATCACGTGGGCCGCATAAAAATCCACCCTGCCACGACCGGAGCGAACGTCGGAAGCACGCATGCACATCACCTCCTTCCCGGCCCGGTTCCCGCCGGGCCGACCGCCCCGCCAGGGGCCATTCACCCAACATTCCTTTCCAGCCACCGGATTAGGCCGGCCTTGGACACAATGTACTTGCGCCCGGCCCTCAACGCCGGGAAGCCCTGGATGCGACACATGTCGTAGGCCGTGCGTTCGCCGATCCCCAAGATCTTGGCTAGCACCTGCGGGCCGAAGAAATCCGGGGCGTCGGCCAACGGAATGGCTTCCGCAGGTTGGTGGTCCGGATTTCGCGGCACTTGTATCACCTCCCGCCAATGGCAAAAAGACCGCGCTCCGGAGAACAGGCTAATTGCCAGCCTCCGTGCCGGTCTTTTCGGGTACGGATTGCGTAGAAGTTACCGATGTCGTAGGTTCAAGGACATACAAATCCGAGACCGGGACATCCAAGATCTCGGCGATTTGGGCAAGCTGGTCAGCCGCTATGCGGCACTTGCCTTTTTCAAGGTAGTGATACCCCAAGCCGGTCTTGTAGCCCAGACGGATACTCATTTCTTCCTGGGTTAGCTTGCGCGCCTTGCGCAGCTTCTGGATTTTTGCAAGATCGACCGTGTACACCGGTCGCCACCTCCTTCCTACCCTACAGGTAGTATGAGTCAATTATAAACTACCGTATACGTAGCGGTCAAGAGGAAGTTACGACTTCGGTAGAAAAATTTTTTGGTTCACGTAAGTGTGATAGAATGTTATTACCGAAACAGCAAGGTGGATGAGGGAATCATGGGCGTAGAGAAGGGTCTTCGGACAGCCCGCTTGGCGAAGAGAATGACCCAGGAGGAACTGGGACGCCTGCTTCACGTCTCCGACGCTACGATTAACAGATACGAGAAGGGCGTCCACCAGCCCGACCCTGATAAGCTGAACAAATTGGCTGACATTCTCGGCGTCTCCACCGACGAACTACTGGGACGCACGCCACCCCGGAGAGAACTCCCAGCCCCCGACGCCTGGAAGTCCTGTCCCAACCTTGGGGAAGCCGCCCTTATGATCGAGGAAATTGCCGGGGCACACGGATGGTCCGATGAGCGGAGGGAGGCCGAGCATCTTGAGGCCGTCCGGTTCTTTCGACCGCAATGGCTGGACGAGAAGAAGAGCGGCCGCTCTGCCGTCGCGGCCCACGTGCGGCTCGGTGTGGACAATGGCGGCGGACTGGAACGGCGCAGGAAAAGCCGTTAAACTCGCGGCGAAAAATGCCGATAGTCCCACCAAAGGGGGCGTTGGCATGGCGAGAACGTCCATCTTCCGCTTGGCGGAAATCTACGGAATCAAAATCTTTTGGGAAGACGTTCATGGTTTTGTCAGTCCGGATATCGACGGCTGGGCCGATACCAGGGATGGCATCATTCACCTCGACCGGTCCATCCGCGGCACCCGTCAAGGGAAATGCGTGGCGGCCGAGGAAGTAGGACACTGCCTCTACCCACCGACGGCGAACCATATCACCTATCACAGCAACCGGTATTGGGATATGACGCACTACCAGCGGGACCTACTCCGCGTCGCCGCCGTCAAGGACGAGCGCCGCGCGAGGTTGTGGGCCACCAGGTGGGAGATCCCGGACGAGGATTTTTCGGAATTCTTTCGGCAGGGGCCTCACGAATGGCACGAATGGCTGGACAGGTTCCAGGTTGTTGGCTGGTTTATGGAACTAAAGATTGGCTTTATGCGGGAGAAACAGCCATTCAAGTGGTGGCTGGTAACCGGGGAATACGGGGTCACGCGGTGAACACATGGCATGGTTCGTTGCCATTTATAGGAGGCCGAGAGAAACATGCCCGAGGACGGCAGGAAGCGAAAGAAGTCCCGGCAGGGCAACGGCGAGGGTACGATCTACCACCGCGCCGATGGCCGGTGGGAGGCCAAGGTTACAGTCGGCTATGATCCTGGGACCGGGAAGCCGAAGCGCCAGTGCGTCTATGGGCGCACGCGCTCGGAGGTGGCCGAGAAGCTGGCCCGGATCCTCGACGAGATCCACCAGGGCATCTACACGCAGCCCGAAAAGATCACCATGGGCCAGTGGCTCAATACGTGGCTGGCCGGCAAAAAGCGCATTCGCCGCAGCACCTGGGAGAGTTACGAGATGATGATCCGGCTGCACATCCGGCCCGCGCTCGGGAACGTGCCGCTTCGGAAGATTCAGCGACCCCAGTTGCAACGGTTGCTAAACCACCTGTACGAGTCCGGCCGAGTGGACGGCGCGGGGGGGCTGTCGGCCCGATCCGTGGAGATCACCGCCGTGGTGCTCAAGGCATCCCTTAAACTGGCCGTCCGCGACGGTCTGCTCGCCCGCAACCCCGCCGACGGGCTGGAGTTGCCCCAGAAGGAGGACCACGAGGCCGAACCATTCAGCCGGGAGGAAGCCATCCAGTTGCTGAATGCCGCCAGGCACCACCGCCTCTTCGCCGCCTACTATCTGGATCTGCGAAGTGGCCTGCGCCGTGGCGAACTGCTGGGCCTGCGGTGGGAGGATATCGACCGGGCCCGCATGGTGGTCAACGTCAGGCGGCAGTTGCTCCAGGTTTTGCAACCTCCTGGCGCACGTACGAAATATGCGTTAGAGTTCGGACCGCCCAAGCGCAGAAAGAGCAAGCGGGCCATCCCCCTTTCCCGTGCCATGCTGGCCGTGTTGGACGCCCACCGGGCGGCCCAGGACAGGGAGAGGGGGTTCTTCGGCGAAGCGTACCAGGACCACGGTCTGATCTTCTGCACCCCGGATGGCAGGCCCATCTGGCCGCGCAATTTCAACCGGCAGTACCGGGCCCTCCTAAAAGCGGCCGGGGTGCCGTACAAAAAGTTCCACGCCTTGCGGCACACGACCGCCACGTTGCTGCTGGAGGACGGGGAGGAACTGCGGGTGATCCAGGAGCTTCTCGGCCATGCGTCGCTACCCACAACGGCTAATATCTACACGCACGTGCTGGATCGGCTCAAGAAAAAGGCCGACAGCCGGATGGACCGTCTGCTGCCGGTAAAGGGGATCACGGCTCCGGCTCGTCCGTTGCGGCTGCGGCTCGTGCGCGGCATCTCCCTGGATCGACTGAGACGCTCCCAGCCGACGATGCGCTAGCGAACTGCGAGTGTCGTCAAATTGTCGTCAAAGCCAAAATTTTAGGCCCCCGGAAGAGCCCGGAGGCCTTGATTTTACTGGTGAGCCATCGGGGACTCGAACCCCGGACACCCTGATTAAAAGTTACGGGGTACGCTTTTTATTTAATTGCACTTGTCCGCAAATGCCCGCTTGACGCGGCTTTGCGGGTTCGCGGGCTGTCGGTAGGGCTTTTCTTTGGCACCGATTTGTCCCGGCGTTGTCGTCAAATTGTCGTCAGGTAGAAGAGCCCTCGGGCCATGTCCGCATTGGCTGTAGGCCATCCGGTGTCGTCATCCGGGTGACGACAAATCCTCCGTAAGTTTATTATACCACTAGGCATGGGGAAAAATAAGCCGCCCACAGGCGGCTAATCTTCTCTTGCCCTTTTCACCCTCGGCTCCCCAAATACCGCCGCCATCCCCTCGGCGGTGACGGCCCACTGCTGGCCGATCCGGGCAGTAGTGCCGGTAGGAAACCGGCCCAGGCGGACGGCCAGCCAGACGGCCTGGCGGGACACTCCCCAGGTGGCGGCGGCCTGGGAGAGGGAGAGGTACTCGGCCATGCTCAGTCCTCCTCCACCTGGTATTCCTCCCAGGGGAGGCTGAGCAGGTCCTCCGGGTCCGTCACATCGTCAGGCGGAAGGACCTCCAACGTGACGGACAACCAGCCCTCCGTCTCCACTGCCTCGTCCTCCCCCTCCGGCACCCGCCGCCAGGTGCCGGAGGCGGTGATGCGCCGGTTTTCGTGGACGGTGGAGACGTCCACGTCGGCCAAGCGGCTATAGAAGAGACCGTCGGGCCCCAGGTCCAGTTCCATTTTCAACCATCCTTTCGCCCCGGCCCCTTGGCGGGCCCGCGGGCTATGTACGGCGCCCTTGCGGGCGCCACTACTTCACATACCCTGGCGGCACGAGGACCACCGGATAGGGGGACGCGGAGAACGGCACATCCCACCGGCAGGCATCCCCGCCGCCGATCCACCGTGGCCGCTGCTCGGCCAGGGCCTCCTCCAGCCCAACCTCCACCGCCCGGTAGAGGAGGCGAAGAAGAAGGTCCAGGTGCGCGTGGGCCACCCAGCCCTGACCATGCGCGTGCCAAAACGGGTTATCACGCGGATACAGGTGAAACCACCGCCCGCCTGATCCGCTGACTCCCAAAACGGCGCGCACCACGAGAGTGCCGCTCTCCGTCCGAAGCTCGCCGTTCCGCAGGGACAGCTTCTCCGGGCACAGCAGCGCGAAAAACTCGCCTTCGAGTCCGACGAACCTTTCGTACTCGGCGATGGCGCGCCGACTTGCCGCCGCGATACGCTCGGCGTCCTCACGGCGGCAGAACCCCTCGTTTGGGTTCTCGCGCACTTCGGTTCCGTCAACTACATAATTCATTTTTTCTCCTTTCTCCCGCCTTTCGCCCGGCGGGGCGGCTATGTAGGAGCAGGCTTATGCCTGCCCGAACCATTCGGGGTGGTTCTGTCGCCACGCCGTCGAATGGCGCAGCAACAAATTGCCCCACGCTACAGCGGGGTGGCTCTCATCATTTCGATAGACGCCGGACAGATGTATGCTGCTCGGTATCTGGAATATACCGGATACCGCCCACGGCACGAGATTCTCCGTGGTGCCAGCATCGAAACCCCAGCACCCCTCCGGCGTCCAAAGAAGGGCCCCGTGCCCCGAACCTGAAATCCAAAGGACGTAGTCGTCCTCCCACTCCAACGTGGCATGGGATTGCCATGGCATTCCCGCCTCCGTGGCGGCACGATATATGTCGTCCACCACGTCGAGAATATTTTGGGCTGAAACGTCCGGCTCTCCGATACCGCCGGCCCAATGCCGCCGCACAAATTCCTCAGCACGATCCTGCCAGTTCGTTGCCATTGTCGATTCTCCTTTCTGCCGCCTTGCCCCGGCAGGTGGGCTTATGTATGGAGCCGGGGTAAAAGCCCCGGCAAGTCAATCAGATAGATGATATGCGCAGTACTCGCAGTAATCTCGCCCAAGGTCGCTGCCATCGGCCCGGCCCGCAGCGATTGGCCGGGGCTGCGGGTAATGGCCGCAGTCGATCAGCCAAGCCTCGGTGCCGCACACGCAGCACCGGCGCAGCTTGGCGGGTTCGCCGCAAATTGGGCAGGTGCCATGGGGATCATTATTTGCTTCTTCCATGGGACCCGTTATTTCGTCCGGACGCATGACCCGGACAATGTACGGGCGTGTATACCCGTAGCCACAGCCGGGATCGTCGCAGTGGACGGAGACCGAGGCCGTGGTCTCGCCGTCGCACTCATTGGCGAGATCGACTCTGATTGACTCCACGAGAGTCCGCCGGGGCCCGTGACACTCCGGGCACGGGCGGTCCTCTTCGTCCAGGTTGGGAACCACGATCACGATGGGGCGCCTAAACTCGGCGCCCTCTATGGCCTTTACGCCGTTCTTGCGGCTCCCGGTCAGTGTGATTTGCGGCATCTTCGATCCTTCCCTTCTCCGCCCCGTTCACCCCGGCGGCCGGGTTATGTATGTAGGGGCCGGGTGCAAAGCCCCGGCCTAGTCTATGCTACCCCTCGCAGAGTTCGGAAAACGATGGATGGCAATATAGCCACCCTCCCCGACCTCGACGGGATCATGGTCCCGCGCGACGATCCGCACAGGACCGTCGAGCCGCACAGCAGCACGCGGGAATCCGTTATATAGCACGGCCACGGGGGCCGCATATTCCACGGATTCCTCCGGAACGCTCACTTCACCCGTATCCGCCGGAACGTGGTTGTAGAACCATGGCCGGTGACCAGCCCACGGATTCCAGGTCGGGAAATCCCCCCGGAGGACTTCCGGCGGCGGAACAACCTCAAGCCCACCCTGAGTGATTACTGGCTCCCCCTCGATCACCGCCGGCGCGTTGGTGTCGTTCTGGGCGCTCGTCGCCCAGAATACCGGCCGGCTGTAATGCCAGCCGGCGAGGGAGGGAGTGAGTACGTACACATCCACAAGACCTTCCGTTGCCGCCAGCTGCCGTGGCGAAAGTCCGAGCCGCCGGGCCAGCGGGAAGAGCGGCTCAACGAAGCTGATAGGTACGCTCAGCCGCACAAACTCGCCCACATACCCGTCAACCGGGTGTGGGTCGGGCGGCTCCCCGCCGATTTGGACATGGTAGCGGTCGTTCCAGGCCGCCAGGACGGCACCCGTGTCCTCACTACTGGCGGGGCAGAACTCCACGGCCTGGTGACTCTTGTAGGGGCTATTCAGCCCTTCGGCGCGGGCCACTACCTCACCTACCTGCACAGTGGGTGCCGTGCAGGCCGTAATGGATTCTACGGCTGACTGCAGGCGGTTCAAGTCGATCAAACGCATTTCCCATTCCCCTTTCGCCCCGCCGCCTTATCGCGGCTGCGGGCTATGTATGCCGGGATTACGGCTCCCGGCAAGCCCGATGCTTGCTCCTTGCCCGCCAGAACGTTCAGTGGACAAGGAGCAGGGGGCAGGGGCCTAGGCAGCTATTTTTGCGTGCCCAGGCCCAGAGCGATCACTTCATGGGCTTCGACCTCGCGCGGCCTGCCGGCCTCGCTCAACCGCATAAGGACAGATCCCCTGCGGCGGGTCTTCCACTCCCGCCAGATAGCCGTGCCGGGATCGCCAGTAACCAGGGAAATGTCGCCATTTCCCTGGAGGTCCATGCTGACCACCTGGCACCCGGTGACGGGGGTGATGTCCTGCCGGGCTGCCAGGACAAACATCCCCGGCGCGGGGACCAAACGATATATCTCCACCCCGGCCGCCTCGCCAGCGGCCTCGTAAGTGTACCCCAGCCACACGTGGCCGTGATACGAGAACTCGATGCCGGGCTCTCCGGCGGCCGGGGGCCCCACAAGGGCCAGGCCCCACCTGCCGTTTTGCGACTTCCGCTGGAGGAGAGTTATTGTCTCCTCCTTTGTCACTGCTTGTGCCGGCGGCGGGATAACCGTCAACCGTCCGTCTTGGATAGGGAAACGCCAGCCAAACCGCTCAAGGTAAACGATCAGCGCGGCCTCGATCACGGCCTTGCGTGTCGATCCGTTTGCCGCGCAATGCGCCGCCAAAATGTCCTCCAGTTCAGGTGAAAGATCAAGGTTTGCCACAAATATCGCTCCTTTCGGTATTTTCCGGCCGCTTTCCGCGCGGCCTCCGGCCTCCGGCTGCCGGGTTGGTATGTACTGGCCGGTTGGTGACCCGGGCGGCCGGCCGGGGGCACGGCGGCTCTATTCTCCTGCTTTGGCCGCCGCCGCTTCCTGTTGGCGACGAACCCAGTCGCTCGTCGCCAAGAACCCGCAACCCTGGCACTGCCAGGTGCCGGGGCTGGACCACGCGAACCGTTGATTCCCGGCGTGACCGCGGGGGCATTCGACCCCCACAGCGTAGCCGTTCTTAGTACGAATTTTTTCTTTCATATCTGGTTTCCCCCTTCTCCGCCCCGTTCCCCGGCGGCCGGGCTATGTACTGGCCGGTTTTTCACCCGGGCGGCCAGCCGGGGGTGGAACTACTCCAGCCGGGTGATCACCCGGACCTGGAGGTCACTCAGGTCCACGTTCTGGTGCGGGGTGGTGAACCCCTCCACCGCGCGGGTGGACTTGCCCTGCGCGATGGGGAAGCAGATCGCCTGCTCCCCAACCGTCAGGCCAGGGAAGAGCTTAGAGGGTGCCGGGACGGCGCCCAGGCCCTCCACGATAGCCTTCGTGTCGGGGTGGCCGATGTAATGCGGCACCCCGGTGATGTCCGGCACCTCACCGGGCGGAAGAGTCTCCACCCGGTAGACCCCGTCCAGGGGGAGGACGGTGGTGGACAGGACTGCTACAAACTTGTGCTCGTAGGGGCAGAAGAAGCCCCCGGGAAATCCCATACCCTCTATTGCCTCCCGGATGCAGGCTTGCACCTGGGCGGCGGAAAATCCCCGCCCGCAAATACCCTTGCCGCAAATCGCCATTTGTCTCATCCTTTCCCCGCCTCGTTCGCCCCGGCGGCCGGGCTATGTATGCCGGGATTACGGCTCCCGGCCGGTCGGTCCCCAGGGATCAATCCCCTGGAGAAGGTACTGTGCCGTTTTCCACCGGTATGAGGTTAGAGACGCCCCGAAGGAGAGCCTCTTCCTCTTCGTTTTCTACCAGAAGGTGGCTGTCGTCAATGATTTTCATTTTCCTTCCCCTTTCTCCCGCCTTGGCCCGGCGGCCAGCCTCGTTTGATGGTCTTATCTTACCATCGTCATTTACCGCTGTCAAGTCCATTAGGAGGTAAAAATCAACCGTTCGCCGCGACATTTCGACCGTTCAGCGGCAAGCCCAAAAACTAACCCCTTCTGGCGCCTGCCGCCCGGACGGTCAAATGTATCTTCCTATCTCCGGCCATTCGGCCGCAAGGCGATTGAAGAGATCGGGGTAGAGGCGCCGCCAGAAGGCAAACTGTCCGTGACGTATACTGCCGCCGCCGGCACAGAACACCACGTCGTTTCGGATCCGTTCGCGGTCCCACCCTGGCGCATCATAGAGGGGTACCCACGGCAGGCCACGCGATACCAGGTACGCCCAAATGTCGCGCCCCGTCCACCGGTATAGCGGGCAACAGGTCCACTGGCGCCGCGTCCGCGCGTAGTAGATGCCGCCTCTCCTGTGCGCCAGGACCATGCGGCGCTGGTGGCTTTCCTCCATGCGCAAGCCCAGGAATACGCTCGCGCATCCGTGCCGGCGGGCGATATCGCTCAAAACGCCAAAGGATCTGCGGTACCATCGCTGTACGCTCCGCACTTCCTCCGGCGTCTCCGGCTCGATGAAAAAATGGCCAACTTCGCGAAAAATCTGAAATTCCCCGGGAGCCTCGTGGGCAACGACCTCCAGATTGTAGCGGCTCCGTGCCCACTCGACCATCCTCGTATTATCCGGGAGGGTTTCCAGCGGGCCGTAGGACTGATAAAGGATGGGGCCCCGCCAGCCGGCCAGATGGCACAGGTCCAACATGACCGTGCTGTCCTTGCCTCCCGAATAGGAAAGCGCCCAACTGCTGGGCGTTTCCGAAATCGCCTTTCGTATGATGCCAACGGCTTCTTCGACATGGCGCCGAAATGCCGGTAGCTTCGCGTGCAGACGGTACTTCTCCAGTTCCGCGCTGTCCGTCACCTTGCGATCACCTCAATCCTGTACCTGGCACCATCCCTGGCCAGCCTGTCAAGCAACACCGCCAACCGTTTCTCGTTCAATTCCGTGCCCACGAATCGCTTCCCGCACCTGTGGGCATGCGCTCCCACGAGGCCCAAGCCCATGCAGAGATCCCCGATGCAGGAGTATTCCTCGTGTTCACAGATCCAGGCGATGACATCCTCCTCGTCCAGGTAGTCCAGGGGGAGTTTCTGGTGTTTCGCGCCTCCCCTGATGATATAACAAAGGTTGTCTTTCCTGTGGTAATATGTGCTGTTATAGAACGTGACGCACCGATAAAGATGCTTCATTTCCTGGATGAATTCGCCCAGATACTCCTTTCCAACCTCCACGTAACATGTCAAAGGCGATATCTCGCTGATACACTCGAACAATCGCTTATAGAAGTACTCGAAACTCTTCTGGTGATCCACGCGCCCGGCTTTTGTGTAGAAAGTATTGAGGTTACCGAGGTTCCATGGCGGGTCGACAAAGATCAGGTCAGCATGTTTCATAAAGGACGGGAGGGGATCGAAGATGTTATGAGGCGCGACCATGCTCCCGTCATCGAAGACGGCCACCTGTCCCTTTTCAATGGGGTGGCGCAAGTAAGCATCCCCGTAAGTCCATCTATTCATCGTCGCGCACCTCCACCATCTCCCATGCCCGGGAATAAATCTGATTCTTGAACAGTTCCGCGATTCCGGTAACCTGTTTGAGGCGAAAAACCTCCTCGGCCTCCATGCCCAGCTGCTGCGCGATGGCCTCATCGTCCAGCCCCTGCTCGACCAGCGCCCGCACCAGATCCGCCATCAGCTCCACCTGGTGGACTCCCCGCGCCCGATTGAACTGCACTGTCGCAGCCATCCGCTTGCTGATGTCGTGGTCAAGCACAATGATGGGCAGTTGTTTGGCCCGCAGCCAGTCCCGGAAGATCAAGTAGCGGTGGAAGCCGTCCACTATTACGTACTTGCCCAAATCGGGGTCCCACACCGTCACGACCGCGAAACAAAACCCATTGGCCAGTATGGATTCCTCCAGCAATGCCATGTTGTTCGCGGCGACGCTGTTCGGGTTGTAGTTGTTGGCCTGCACCAGATCAATGTCCACGACCTTCACTTTCAGACAAGGCAGCGCAACAGGCCCCTTGGCGGTTTCAATGACCATCATAGCAATTCCCTCCATCTTTTAATGGCCTCGTCCCTCGGATCGGGCTTGTTGTCAATCGGCAGATTATTCTCATAATCGTTCAGCAGCAGCTGGCGACACTGCTGTCGCGCCACGTAATTATTGTCAAGCTGCCTGCCGAACCGCTTTTGGAAAATGGTCCTTTTCTCCTCGTCAGGATAGGTGGCGAGCAAAAAGTCCCGATACTCCCTCCATGATTTATAGTTCTTCGGGAGCGTCCGCGCCCGCAGCATCTTGGCGTCTTTTCCATAGATGTTGCCGATGCTGATGCCTTTTATTCTTTTCAAAAGGCGGTCATATGTTTTGGGCTCAAACTCGGGCAGATCGACCAACGCCTTGAAAGACTTCTCATGTATCAGGCTCGAAACCCGAATCTCTTGAATGCCCATGCCCTTTTTGTACATGTAGTCATATATTTTGGAATACCTCAGATTGTTGTCGTAAATGTACTTCCAGATATCGTGGAAATTCCAGTCATACAACGGATAGAAGGCATAATTATTCCCCTTCCTGGTGGACCAGTAAATGTTCTTATACCCGGGATTTTTGGATACAGTACGCCAGCGGTTGGGACTTTCGGTGGCCCGTAGTCCAATCAGGAATGCGGTGTTCTTACGAGAGTTCTGGAAGTTTTCCAAAGCGTCGTAAAATCCAAATCCCTTAATTGGATTACCAACAGTTTCTTTGTCCTGCGGCCAGGGCTTGTGCTGGATCGAGAATGGCTTTTTGGAGCGCATCCAAATTTTATGCTTTCCTGATTCCCAGCATTTTAGCTGCCCCTCAATGAGGCTCGTCGAATTGGTGAGATTAAACTCGATTTGAAACCACAGTTTTACGGTGTTATCCGGGAAGAGGTTCATTAAATAATCAATCTGCTCCACCGTGCTGTCGTACACCACTTCCTCGTCCAGGAAAAAGAGGCCCACCTTTCGACCACGACCATGCGCCTCAGTCAGGACGAGATGCGCCAGCGTGGTGCTGTCCTTGCCACCGCTAATGGAGACAATGATGTTCTCGAACTCATCAAAGATATATGAGACACGCTCTTTGGCGGCCTCCAAAACGGATTTGTTAACATACACCTGCTTGAGCATAGAATTCATCCAACCTCCGAACCCAGGATTTTGCTTCGCCTAGATAATACATGTCCACCTTCAAACCGGAACTGAGGAATCGAATGTCCTCCATTCCGGTGATCTTCAGAAAATCGTTGAAGTCAAGACGCCTGTGCGGAAAGTCTATGATAACGTAGTGCTCGCCAGGCCGTGCCTCCTTGTACGTCTTGACGTTGGGCAGCTTGAACCGGTCATTCCTGGCCACGTAAAGCAGATTCGACTGAATGTACGGCTTTTTAAAGTTGCCCGCAAAGACATGCAATTGCCGGGGTATCGTGTCCGGGTCGGAATTCCCCAGCCCATCGAAAAGCTGCTCCTTCTTCCGCTGATATTTTTGGATATCTCTTTCCTCCAAGGGAGGAATGGCGATGTCCTCGACCGTAAAATGGTGAGGCTTTATCCGCACGTCCTCTTCCGCCAAATATCTGTAGTCGAACGATTTCCCCTTGTACTTTCCTTTGCTTTGAAAGTCCAAAAGGATCATGAAATTGTCCACTTCATTGATGAATGGCAGATACTCGAATATGATTTTGTGCCCCGTCTGGTTGCAGTAATGATGCGCACAGTTATAAGTCAGGTCGTTCCGGTTCTGGGTGCGCATGCACTCATTGAACACCAGGAGAGTCTTGGGGTCAATAACCTCCAGAAGGCGATAAAAATATTCGTACATAATTATGTTTTTGTACTCAACATGTTCGACGTAAATGGTCTCTGGGATATCCAGGGCCGGTAAAGGAAACATGTCGGGGAAAAACGCAAAAACCTTTTTTATCTCATGGGAGGTAAGGTAGCGGGCTATTTCAGCCCGCTTTTCCTCCTCGCCCAAACCCACCCGTATCATGATCACACCTCCGGCATGAAGCATACGGCCTGGCAGCCGCTCCACCAGTACGGGGGTCTGTAGCCGTGAAGCGCCAGATAGGCCGATTCCACGGTGTCCGGTAAGCCGAAATCCACCGGCACGGCCCTCGTCAATCGACCGTGATACGCTTCACTCCAATCTTCTGGCCAGATCTCGACCTTCCAAGAATCAACGGCACCGAACCCCTGGCTGCTCTTCTTGCCGATGTGTGTGATTGACCGGCACAGATCGAACACGGCGTCCATGTCTCCCACGGCATACCATTCCAGTCGTGGGAAGAGCAGAACAGTCATGGGCATTCGGAACGCCTTGAACCGTGCGGCCTTTACGTCGATCTTGCCGCGGCGTCCACCGAAATTGACGTATCTCTCAAATTGCTCGTCAAACCGCTTATGCCAGTGGGTGATGTACTCCCACGACGGCCTCACGGTGTTGAATGAGCATGCATAGTACCACAGGCGGTCATTGCCGCGCCGCTCCAACGGCAGGTCGGCATCAATCCATCCGGGCGACGTGGGGTCCGGGGTGCCAGCATAAAAACAATCCGGGTGGTATTTCTTGACCCACGCCGCAGCGAGGATCGAATCCAAGGGGAACCACGGATCGTTCCCTACCACACGGCCGTCCTGCATGACGGCGGTGACCTTCAATGGACGCATGATCATACATCCGCACCTGCCAACAGAGATTTCAGTTCGGGCGCGTGGTCCTCCAGATACTGCTCATAGAGGCGAATCAGGAAATCGTCGTACTTTCCCTTGGCCTCCTCCGCCGGCCGCGACAGCCAGAGGCAATCGGACGCCGAGATGGCCAGAAATCTCCCCTCCGGCTTCGCCGCCCCTACCGGCCGCCAGTCGTATTCAATTTCCACCAGACCGCATCCCGTGCCGGACTTTCCGCCGATATAGGGGTGCTTGGAAAACTCGGCCAACGCCGAAACAAACGCCCCCACTTCAAGATCGGTCATGTCGCACAGGTCTATCCGCTGATAGAGCACGGCACCGGCCGCCAGCATCTCCACGCTGTAACGCATCTGCTGGGGCATGCTTTCCCTTTTTCTCGCCTCCTTCTGGCGCCTTCCGCCTTTGTGGTCCTTCTCTTCCTCTCCCGGCTCTCCGCTGGCCAGGTACTCGGGAGGCGCCTCGATGGGTACCGCTGTTTGCGCCGTATCCAGCAGGTGGCGGCGCAGGATTTCGTTCTTGGCATCATCCGTGCGCGTAAAAGACTTTTCATATGTCCACCGCTTCCAGGACGGAGGTTTGTCCTGACGCAGGTGCGCCGGCAGCACCCGCTGGCACTCCGCCACGAGCGGATACATGGCCCCCACCTTTATCTTGCCGGGGAGAATCTGGCTTCCCACGGCCCCACCGAAGACGGACAGGAACGGTAGGCTTCGGCGGTAGGCGCGGGCCATGTCGATGTCCACCACCTGGAGGCCGCTGAGAGCGCCCCCGGAAAACAGCAGATAGAACACATCGGGACTATAGCGCATTCCGCCCAGCTTGTTTGACAGGTACACCGCGCCGCAGTCGCGCAGATGCCCGCGGAAGGCGTTACCGCTATATAGGGTGACTTCGCAGGGCATCCCGTCCGGGCCGATCAGGGTGTCGGTCGCCAGATAGGAGTCGGGCCCTAGGCTTTCGCCTATGTGCGACATAGGCGAAAGAAGGGTTATTTTGCCATCCAGTCTGATGCTCCTGAGCGTGCCATCGGCAAATGCGTTTTCATGCGTCATAGCTGTTATCCCCCTCGTTTGTTTCCAGGAATTTACCCTCCAGTGGACGTTCACGCTCCAGCCGGTCACGTACCAGCAAGACGATCAGGGCCGCCTGGCGATAGAGTAGGTCGAGCACCGTCCTGTGATCGACGCTCTGCAAGACGTCCGTCAGAAAATGACGCCTGCCGTCGTCCGGCACATGTACCAGTGTCCCGTCCGGCATCAGCTTCATGGACAGCAGCCCGTCAGGGGCGGTGTTGGCCCACCGCGGCTGAATGGTCGGGCAGTGCAATTTCGGCTTCAGCCTTTCGATGAACTCTCCGAGATCCTCCGCGCGTTTGGCCACCGATTTGACAGCGCGCTCGATCATCGACCACATGTCCAGGGACGGCCTGAATCGCCGCGGGTCCCGGCTGCGGTAGACGACATAGACCAACAGGGCGCCGACGGCCGCATCCTCGTTGTCGGTATCGAAGTTGTAGCGCATCTGTCACTCTCCCTCCTTTTTCTGGGCGACGAATACCGCCAGTTCAAACAGACGGCTGTTTCTGTGGGGTGCTATCGCCTCCTCCAGCGATTGAAATTCACTCATTCCGAATCGCCTGACGTGTTCCTGCTTATAGCGCCCGGTTCGGATCTCCTCTTTTGGAAAAGCGGTATACAGCCTTTCGATACAGGAGATCATCCTGGCCAGGGAGAAAACATCAACGACAACGGGGATCTCCTCGAATTGCACGGGGTAGAAGTCTCTCGCGCACGCGATTGTGGCGCGAAAGTGGAGCCATTTCTGGCCGGAGACGGGGATGCAGAGAACGAAGGGCGGAACGGGAGGGTCGAGAAGCGTTTCGCGGACTTGTGCCCGGCTTGGGAATCGCAGAACGTCGGAGGTGGCCAAAAGGGCATAGTTGCGCAATGCCATGTATGAGAGGCAGAACGCGCACCCCTGGCAAACAGAGCCGCTGGTCGGGCGCCGGGCCTTGTCTATATCCGTGAAGGTGTCCCGGATGGCCAGCTTAACCGGCAGACCAACGCCGTCGGTCGGGGCGCCGCACAGCCAGCAGTGGGCGTCGGCCACGGCCTGCACGTTCACGTCGGGCAATGTAACGCCCGTGAGATCGCCGCACTGGATCACCACGGGATCGCTCTTACGCGCGGCCTTATTCATTCTTTCCGGCCGCCACGGTGTGGGCGTCAGAATCACGCCGGAATTGAGTGCCGCCCGACGGATGAATTGGGTCGGGGATGTCGCCTCCAATTACACCGCTCCTTCCGTAGATTCTCATTCCCGGTAAGAGAACTGTGGGAACTACTGGCCAGGAATTGGTCTTGTGCCTTTCCGTGGCAACCGGTAGCCAGTATTCAATGTCTCGGAAATGCGCCCGGTAAACAGGGCATCGCCGACGATTATAGGTTTGCCACAAAATCGGCGGTCCCGGATCCTGTAAGGCGCCCTGAATTATCATCCGGATCGTCCGGGTGGGTAGCCCAGCCACGCGCTCCTGGAATTTCCGCACGGCGTGCGGTGGAATGTAATATGGCGTAGCAAATATCATGGTCTGCGCTCCTCGTGGCGTAGGAAATCATCTATGATGCGCCGGAGAAGCTCCGACAATCGCAGCCCGGCGTCCTTGGCCATCTGAGCCAGGCGCCGGTGCTGGACCTCGGTCAGGTATACCTGGTATCTTTTCATTCGACCATCCCCCATATATAGTATACACCGGGTTGGTGTATAAGGCAAGCCAAAAAAAATACCCTCGGCCCGAAGGCCGAGGGGTCGAAACTTCCTAGATATACTGCTACGCTCAGCATATGACGGTCGGCCATGGCCACCATGGGTACGGCGCCACGGTCGAGTCTGGCATGGGACCGATGTACGGCATAGGCACCGATATCGGCACCACGGCCGGCCGCGCATCCTTGCACCGCTGGCAGTGCTGGCAGACATCGGCATTTCCTCGATACACCGCGTCAATGGGGCAATCGGGACAGTTATACGCTTCCATGCGGCATCACCTCATCCTTGGTCGGAGTCTTGGCGTCCGACGTCACCGCTCCCCACACATCTTTAGCCTCGCCCACCGCCGCCTCGATCAGCGCCTGCCACTGGGCGTCGGTCAGGTGGATGCCGATATGGGCAGCCAGTTCCTTGGCCTTGCTGAGAGCCATCTGGTACTTCTGGCTGGACACCTTGATTCCCAGGGCATCCGCCACCTGTTCCACGAACGTCACGGCTATCTTGGCGATGCCTGCGGCCGTCGGAAGCTGCTTGGCGGTATAATGCTTGTGGACGTAGTTCGCGGCTACGCTGAGCAAGACAGTACCAGCCAGAGTGACCAGGTCTTTCAGCACGGCGAAAATCTGCGTCTGAATAACAGAATCCATGAATCATTCCTCCCTATAAAATTCGTGCGGGCCACTAGGTCGGATTTAGCGGCCTCACCACGGCCCTAGAAACCGTGGCACATCCTTCCCTGCCCGACGTTTCGCGCCGGGTGTCGCGCTTAACAGGGTCAGGTCCGACCGTAGAGGAGCGACCAACGAGGTCTTAGCCGGTAACCGCCGGCTCGGGGGCCCGCAAAGCTGGCCTATCGCCGGCCCTGGAGATTATCTCCTCCAGGGCCGGATCGCTCCCGCAGTTCCTCCGGCGGCAGGATGGTTTCCGCTGGATACACTGGGCATCACCTACTCTTCCCGAATGGACTTCGGCACCGGCGGCCTCAGATATTGATCATACCGGTAGAGCATCTCCACCACCTGCTCCCGCGTGCACTGCCCACGAGGATCGGTGCCGTCAGTGATGCCTTTCCCTTCCGCCCATTCCCACGCATCCTTGGCCCATGCGTCCGGCTGATTCTGTCCCAAAAAACTCGCCTCCTTCACGGCCGCCAGACCCTCCGGCGAGGCTGAATCCCATGCGTACCAGGACACCCCGTCCAGCCCCGCATTTTGCGCCAGATCTGCGAAGTAGCGCACGTCCTCCGGCCTTGGGAAAGCGCCGCGCGACTGATACAGTTGTCCAGCTGGCGTCACTGGCTTTTCACCATACCATCTCTGGCAGCTGGCCATGGCGCGGTTCCAGGCCGCTGCCACGGTCCAGCCGGCGTCCCACCAATATATCTGGGGCAGCCATGCGTCCACCCACGCACCGAACGAAGCCCACGGGAAGCCCGGGTGTAGGTCCGGCCAGCCGAACGACGTGAGGCCGATGGGCACGCCGGCCGCTCTCAAGGTGGCGCACGCATCCCGCATCCCCGCCGCTCGATCCGGGTGCTGCTCGAACTCGCTTTCGCAGTCCAG
>Ga0078972_1009551_pt1 | contig 19049 bp, 16 predicted proteins | sample YelNatPaOPGAMG01_FD_67568 | JGI IMG/M metagenome (GOLD analysis project Ga0078972, IMG submission 67568) | Hot spring thermophilic microbial communities from Obsidian Pool, Yellowstone National Park, USA - OP-RAMG-01 (SPADES assembly) (version 2) | ecosystem: Environmental > Aquatic > Thermal...
CGTTACCGTCAGCATCGGACTGGTTTGCTACGCCGGCGGCGGAGGTGAATTTGCGGCCGGGCTGCTGGACCTTTTGCTGAAGCGGGCCGACGGCGCGTTGTACCGGGCCAAGGACTTGGGCCGCAACCGGATCGTGGTGGCCGATTGAACAAAAGGCGGGGACGCCGGGCACCGGCGCCCCCCGTGGCGCAAAAGGGGAATTATCCCTCCCAGGCGATGCACTGGGCGGGACACATGTCGATGGCTTCCTGGATCTGGTCTTCGGAGGCGCCTTCCGGGTTGATGACTTCCGCCACCCCGCTTTGGTCGTTCAGCTTGAAGACCTCCGGGCAGACCTCCTCGCACGAGCCGCAGCCCATGCATTCACCGGAATCAAGTACCACCGTCTTGGCCAACTCCCAACTCTCCCTTCCCTGATTGAACGCAGGCGCATTTTCTACCAGGCCGCCTGCCGAGCTAATTATATCATCGAAAGCGGCCGTTTTCTAGCCGGCTGGTTGATAAATTTTCGACTCAAATCGACATAACGTGCCACGATGGCCCGGCCTGGACGGGGGAGCCAAACGCGTTCCCGGCGGTGGACTCCGCTCAACCCATCGGCGCCGTCGCGCCGGATTTTCGTACCCTGGTAAACGAAGTCCGGCGCCGCGGCGGCGGGAGGGGTCTCGCCGCCACCGCAGGGTGGTTCGGGGGGGGCAGGTGTTGGTCAGGGTGGAGTACCCGTTTGCCGGGCGGTCAGACATGGAAGGTGTTGTTTCGGGGCGGCCGTCGGCCGCCCCGGGCCGTTCGGGCCTGCCGGTCCTTCGTCTAAATGTTGGCAATTATCGCATTTGCGAGAAAGGAATTTGCGCCGACACGGCGTATATATAACATAGGGGGATGCCATATCACATAGAGGGACAAAGGGGGTGCTTCGGGACCGCGCTGATAAGCGGCGGGTCGGGGATGCGGGCGGGTTCGGTAGGTGTCGGGCGGTTCGTTGGTGGGATAGGGCCAGGGAAAAGGAGGGATTTCGGATGACAAGGCGTTTTTGGATGACCGGCGTCATCGCGGTCGCCGTGCTTGTGGCTTTGGCGGGTTGTGGAACGGCCTCGACCAATTCTTCTTCCAGCAGTGCAGGTGCGCCGGTCGAGTTGAAGGCCGTCACGGCCTGGGCGCAAAACGTGAAGGACGACACCGGCTTTTTCTACTTCCAGAAAGAAGTCAACGACAAAGGTGCGGGGCAATTGAACATCAAGTACCTGGGCGGACCGGAAGTGGTCCCCACCATGCAGATCGTCAACGCCCTGAAGAGCGGCACCGTGGACATGGCCCTGACCTCCATGAGCTATGAGGCGTCGCTGGTGCCCGAGGCCAACGCCTTCACGGTCGACATGCACACGCCCGCACAGGAGAGGGCGGATGGTTACTACGACCTCTACAACCAGATCCTGGCCCAAAAGGCCAATGCTGTTTTGCTAGGACGGGCGGTACCGGGACAGTCCTTCAACCTGTACACCACTTTCCCCGTACACGGCTTCGCCGATTTCAAGGGCAAGCCGATGCGCACCGTGCCCAACTACACGGAACTCATCCAGGCCCTTGGGGCCTCGCCGGTGACCCTGGCGCCCGGAGACGTCTTTTCCGCCCTCGATCGCGGCGTGGTCCAGGGATACGGCTGGCCGGGCTACGGTATCTCCGACATGGGCTGGGACGCCAAAACGAAATACAAGGTGGAGCCGGGCTTCAACCAGGTGGATGCGGTTATCCTGATGAACCGTGACAAATGGAACAGCCTGACCGATGCGCAGAAAAAGATCCTGAACGACGCGGCGGTCGATATGGAGAAAGCCATGACGGCGCAGTTCCAGCAGATCGTCGCCGGCGATCAGGCCAAGCTGGCAAAGGAAGGGATCAAGACCGTCCGGCTTCCGGCCGACCAGTTTGCCGTTTACGTAAAGAAAGCCGATACCGAAAAGTTGGACAACATCATCAAGGTCAGTCCCGACTTCGGTCCCAAAATCGAACGGCTCATCAACCAGCCGTGATGTGCCGAATAGAGGGAGACAGGTGCAATATCCGCTCGCTACAGTAAAAGGGATAATCAGAAAGCTGAATTCGTTCTGCATTGTCCTGGGTTCCCTGGTGGTCGTGTTCATGATGCTGGGTATTTCCACGGCCGCCCTGTCCCGTTATTTGTTCGGGCGGGCCCTGGGATGGATCGACGATTTCTCGGCCTTCGGCATGGTGTTCCTGGCCTTTCTCGGGGCGGGGGAAGTGCTGCGGCGGCGAGGCCACGTCAACATCGACCTGTTCGTCAACTGGCTGGCGCCCCGGCACCGTGAACTGGTGGCGGCCACAACGTCGGTCGCGGGTGGGGCGGTCAGCCTGCTGCTGGTTTGGTACGGTACGCTGGACGTGGTGAGCAGTTTCCGGGAAAAGGCCGTCACGGAAAGCGTGTATCCGGTGCCGGAGGCCCTCCTCTTCTGGGTGATCCCGCTGGGAGGGTTGTTGTTGGCCGCCGGTTTCCTGCGGAACGTACGGGACAGTCTGCGGTCGTACCGGAAGGCGAAGGATTGAACGGCAAGGGGTGGCGTTCTTGAGCTGGGGAATGGTGATGCTGGTGCTGTTCGGCGCCCTGGTGGCCCTCATGGCCACCGGGCTGCCGGTGGCCTTCTCCTTCTTCCTGGTGAATTTCGTGGCCATGTACCTGATCATGGGACCGGCCGCCCCCCACCAACTGATTTACAGCATTTTCAATTCCGTGGGGCAGTTCAACTTCACGCCCCTGCCGCTGTTCATCCTGATGGGCGAGGTCATGTTCCATTCCGGAATGGCCCGCCGGGTGCTGGACGCGCTGGACAGCCTGCTGGGACGCCTGCCGGGGCGCCTCTCGGTGCTGACCATCGTTTCCGGCTCGATCTTCGCGGGCCTCTCCGGCTCGGTCATCGCCAACACGGCCCTCCTGGGATCGCTGCTTTTGCCCGACATGTTGGAACGGCGCTATAACCCCAGGCTTTCGGTCGGGTCGGTCATGGCCTCCGGCAGTCTGGCCATGCTGATGCCCCACAGTTCCCTCACCATCCTGTTCGCCACCATCGCCCTGATCCCGGTGGGTACCCTCTTGGTGTCCACCACCCTGCCGGGCCTCCTGGTCGCCGCTTTGTACATTGTCTATACCGTCGCGATCTGCCTTCTGTTTCCCCGTCTCGCGCCCCGGGCCGACGGTCTGGACCGGAGCGCCGGCCCGGACCGGAAACTGCTGGTATTCTTCCGCGACATCGTACCGATTGTGGTGATCATCGTCCTGACCGTGGCCGTGATTTTTTACGGCGTGGCCACCCCCACCGAGGCGGCGGCCCTGGGGGCCTTGTGCGCCGTGATCCTGGCCGCGTGTTACCGGACGCTCACCTGGGAAGTGATCAAGGTGTCGACCACCAATACGCTGTACCTTTCCTCCATGATCCTGTTGATCGTGGCCGGTTCGACCGGCTTCTCCCAGATACTGGCCTATACCACGGCCACCCGGGGCATGCTGCAGGCCGTCACGAGTCTCCATCTGTCGCCGACCATGATCGTGGTGAGCATGATGGTTATCGTCTTCTTCCTGGCCATGTTCATGGAGGAAATGTCGATTATCATGATCACGGTGCCCGTTTTTACACCAGTGATCACTTCCCTCCACATCAATCCGGTATGGTACGGGGTCCTGATGTTGATGATGCTGGAAAAGGGATTGATCACGCCGCCGGCGGGGATGCTCCTTTACGTGGTCAAGGGCATTGCCCCCAAGGAGATAAGCATGTGGGACGTCTGGATGAGCACGATTCCGTACGTGGTCATCATTCTGACGGCGATAGTCCTGGTGGTCCTGTATCCGAACATTGCCCTTTACCTGGCCGACAAGATGCGTTAGACCCATCAAGTTCAAGGACGGCAAAAAGACATGGCTGAATCAGAAAACGGGACCCGCCTGCTCCAGTCGGTTCAAAACGCCCTGCGTGTTCTGGACGCCTTCTCGGAAACGGAAACGGAATTCACCCTCGGCGAGTTGAGTCAGCGCCTGGGCCTGGGCAAGAGCACCGTGCACCGCCTGCTTCTCACCCTGGAGTCCGGCGGCTGCATCGCCCGCAACCCGGGAAGCGGCAAGTACCAACTGGGCATGAAGCTTTTGCACCTGGGTGCCCTGGTGCTGAAACAGATCAACCTGATCAAGGTGGCCCATCCGTACCTGGAGACGCTGGCCCGCGAGGTGGAGGAAACCGTCCACCTGGTGGTGTTGGACCGGATGGAGGCGGTTTTTGTCGACAAGGTGGAAAGCCTGCGCCCGATGCAGATGGGTTCGCGCATCGGCTACCGGATGCCGGCGCATTGCACGGCCACGGGCAAAGTGATGCTGGCCCACCTGCCGGCACGGGACCTGGAGCGGTTCTGGGCCGGGAAGCGGCTCGTCGCCTTGACCGCCCACACCGTTACCGCCCCCGCGGCGCTGGCGGAAGAACTGCGGCGGATCAGGGAGCGGGGGTACGCCGTGGACCGGGAGGAGAGCGAAGAGGGTCTGATGTGTGTGGCGGCCCCCGTAAGGGACCTGGGCGGGCGGGTGGTGGCGGCGGCCAGCGTCTCCGGCCCGGCGGCCCGGCTGGCGCCGCGGGAGGCGGAAATGGCGTCGCGCATAAGGGAAACGGCGGCCGCCATATCCACGGCCATGGGTTGGCACGATCCGGCGCGGGAAGGGGGAAGCTGACCGGTGTTGCAGATCAAGCTTTACGGGCTGGGGGGCCAGGGCGTGGTTACCGCGGCCAAGGTCCTGGCCGTGGCCGCCGGCATGTACGAGGGGCGGTACGCCCGGTCGATACCGGCTTACGGACACGAACGGCGGGGCGCCCCGGTCTTCGCCGACCTCTTTCTCGCCGGCGAGCCCGTCAGGGTCCAGTCTTTTGTCTGGCGGCCGGACTACGTCCTCGTCTTCGACCCGTCCGTCAAGGACAAGGGGGTGGACTACACGGCGGGGGCCACGGCCGCAACGAGGTATATCGTGAACGGCGCCGTGCCCCCGGGTGATCCCCCGCCGGCGGGAAGGACTTTCTACGTCGATGCCCGGGGGATCGCCCTGGCCGTCATGGGCCGGGACATACCCAACGGGGCCATGCTGGGCGCCCTGGCCGCGACCGGCGTGGTCGGTTTGGCCGCCGTGGAGGCGGCGCTTTTGGCGACATTTGCCGGAGGGGCGGGTGATCTGAATGCCCTCTGTGCCCGCCGGGCCTACGAAAGCGTCCGGGGAGGGGACGGTGCGCCGCTTGCTGGGACCGGTGGCCGACGTGTTTGAAGCCACCCGGACCGGGGCCTGGCGGATCGAGCGTCCCCAGGCCGGTTCCCGCTGCAACTGGTGCGGGACGTGTGCCGTCTACTGCCCGCCGGGAGTGATCAGGACGGACAAAAAGGCACGATCGTTTGTCATCGATTGGGACTATTGCAAGGGTTGCGGCATCTGCGCCCGGGTCTGCCCGCGGAACAACCTGACCATGGTGCCGGAGGGGGGAGCGGAAGTTGGCTGAGCGAAAGGTGTTGGACGGTAACGAAGCCGTGGCTTTCGCTTTGCGCCTGGCCCGGGTGCGGGTGATCGCCACCTACCCCATCACGCCGCAGAGTCCCATAGCGGAAAAGTTGGCCGATTACGTGGCGGACGGTTCCCTGCCCGCCCGGTACATCAGGGTGGAGTCCGAGCACAGCGCCCTGGCCGCGGCCATCGGCGCCCAACTGACGGGGGTGCGCGCGGCGACGGCCACCTCCTCGGTCGGCCTGGCCCTCATGCACGAGGTGCTGGGGGTGGCCTCGGGGTGCCGGATTCCCCTGGTGATGCCCGTGGTCAACCGTTCGTTGGTCAGCCCGTGGAGCCTGTGGTGCGACCACCAGGACGCCATGTCCGTGCGCGACGCCGGCTGGCTGCAGTTTTACGCCGGCGACAACCAGGAAGTGCTGGATTGGTCGCTGATGGCCTACCGGGTGGCCGAAGACCCCCGCGTGTGGCTGCCGGCCATGGTCTGCCTGGACGGTTTCTTCCTCTCCCATGCCGGCGCGGTCGTTCTGGTTCCGGACCCGGAAGAGGTGGACGCCTTCCTGCCGCCGTACCGGTCCCGCAACCTGCGCCTGGATCCCGCCGATCCGATGTTCGTGAACGACTTGACGCCGCCGGCGGAGTTTACGGAGATGCGCTACCAGCAACAACTGGCCATGGAAAACGCGCCGGCCGTGCTGGACGAGGCGGCGGGGGAATTTGCCCGGCTCTTCGGCCGGTGCTGCCATGCCGTGGAAGGTTATGCCCTCGAAGACGCGGAGGCGGTGGTGGTGACCATGGGCTCCATGAGCGGCACGGCCCGTTACGTGGTGGACGAAATGCGGGCGGGGGGACGCCGGGTCGGCGCGGTACAGGTCCGTGTCTTCCGGCCCTTCCCGGGAGCGGCCCTGCGCCGGCTGCTGGCCGGGCGCCCGGCCGTGGGGGTGGTCGACCGCAGCGCCGGCATGGGGGCCGAAGGGGGTCCGCTGTGGACCGAGGTCAGGTGTGCCCTCGCCGGGGTGCCGGACGCTCCCGTCCCGGCCGGGTTTGTCGCCGGGCTGGGGGGGCGGGACATCCCGCCGGCGACCCTGGAAAAGGTCTTCGACCGTCTGCTGGCGGGGGAGCCGGCGAACAACGTCTGGATCGACGTTGGGGAAAACCCCCTCGGTTTGCGGGAGGTGACGTTGTGAGCCTGGCCGTGAAAGCGCAAGCCGACGGACTGGTGGCCCACGGGGTCAGTACCTGCGCCGGGTGCGGTTTGGAGTTGGCCATCCGGGTGGTTGTAAACGAGCTGGGGCCGCAAACCGTCATCGTCATTCCGCCCGGTTGCGCGGCCCTTTTTTCCGGGTTCGGGCGGGAAACGGTCCTGAAGATCCCGGGCATCCAGGGCAACCTGGGCAATACGGCGGCCTACGCCGCGGGCATACGCGCCGGTCTGGAGGTCCAGGGCCGGGAGGGGATAACGGTTCTTTGCTTCGCCGGCGACGGGGCGACCGTGGACATCGGCCTGCAGTCGCTCTCCGGCGCCCTGGAACGGGGCGACCGGATCCTGTACGTGTGCTACGACAACGAGGCCTACATGAACACGGGCATCCAGGGTAGCGCCTCGACCCCGGCCGGGGCCTGGACGACCACCACCCCGGCCGGCAAGTCCGCGGGGCGCAAGGACATGATCCGCATCGCGGCGGCGCACGGCATACCGTACGTGGCCGCGGCCTCCGTGGGCTACGTACCCGACCTGCGCCGGAAGATCCGGGCCGCCCGGGACGCCGCCGGGCCGGCCTACGTCCACATCCACGCTCCCTGTCCGGTGGGCTGGCGCTTCGATCCGTCCCGGACGGTGGACGTGGCCCGGCTGGCCGTGCAGACCCGTGCCTGGGTCCTGTGCGAGGTGGTGGACGGGGCGGCGAAACTGAACATGCCGGTGCGCAAGCCCCGGCCGGTGGCCGAATACCTGCGGTGGCAGGGTCGTTTCCGGGAAATGGGGGAGGCGGAAACGGCCGCGTTCGGGGAGGCGGTGGAGAAGGCCTACCGCGGATTGCTGACGGCTTTGGGCATCACGGACTGACGGGCTTTGCCATTGACCGTCACGGCCGGCCCCGATATAATTTGACCAACCAAGAGAAACCCGGGGGATGCCATGAAGGCCAAGGACATTATGGTGCCCTGCACCCGGACCCTGTCGCCGGCCAGCACCGTGCGCGACGCGCTGGAGGCTTTTCGGGCCAGCAAGCTGACGGGCGTGCCCGTGGCCGGGGCCGGCGGCGTCCTGAGCGGTATCTTCACCCGCTTCAACCTGTACGAGTGCCTGTTGGCGGGGGCCGGCCTGGACGACCGGATCGAACCGTATTACCTGCGCGAGGTCATCTCCCTGCCCGAGGACCAGGCTTTCCACAGCCCGGCGGAACTGGACCGGTGGCTGCGTCACGCCCGGATCGGCCAGACGCCGCTCGTCGACGGCCGCGGCCGGCCCATCGGGATGCTCACCCAGGCCCAGGCCGTCCTGTACCTTCTGGACCACATCGAACTCCTGTACGAAGAACTGTCCAACATCCTGCAGCAGGCCCCCTGCGGCATCCTGGCCACCGACGGGCAGGGGGTGGTCCACCTGGTCAGCACCCACCTGCAGCGCATCCTGCCCGCCGTCCGGGTGGGGGAACAGATCGGGGACCTGCTCCCCGGTCTGCCCTTTGCGGAAATCGTCGATGGTTCCCGGCTGGGACCCCGGAAATTCCGGCACCGGTCCCAGGTGCTGTTGGTCAACGGGCTGCCGGTGATGCGCGACGGCGAGGTCAAAAGCGTCATTCTCATCCTGCAGGACGCCTCCGAAATCGACGCCGTGGTCCGGCGCCTCCGGGAAGAAGACCGGCCGGAACGGTCCCCGGGCGACGCGGTGGGCGCGGAAGACCTTTACCAACTCAACGGTACCAAATACACCATCGACAGCATCGTCGGCACGAGCCCGGCCATGGAGGAGATCAAGCGCAAGGTCCTGCAGATCGCCCGCACGCCCTCCACGGTGCTGGTCACCGGGGAGAGCGGCACGGGCAAGGAAATCATCGCGCAGGCGGTCCACAACGCCAGCGACCGCTTCCAGCGTCCCTTCGTCAAAGTCAACTGCGCCGCCATTCCGTTGGAACTGGCCGAATCGGAACTGTTCGGCTACGAGGGGGGCGGCTTTACCGGTGCTTTGAGGCACGGCAAGCCGGGCAAGTTCGAAATCGCCGACGGCGGGACCCTTTTCCTGGACGAGATCGGTGACATGCCGCTGCCCATGCAGGGCAAGCTGCTGCGGGTGATCCAGGAACGGGAAGTGGAACGCGTCGGAGGAGTCAAGACCAAGCAGGTCGACGTCCGGATCATCGCCGCCACGAACAAGGACCTTTACCGGTTGGCCCGGGAAGACAAGTTCCGCCGCGACCTCCTCTACCGCCTGGAAGTGCTGGTCCTCAACGTGCCGCCCCTGCGGGACCACCGGGAGGACGTTCCGGCCCTGGCCGCCTATTTCGTGGACAAGTTCGCCAAAACCCTGGGCAAGGGCGTCCACCGCGTCGATCCGGAAGTGGGGGCCTTCCTGGCCGCGTACTCCTGGCCGGGCAACGTCCGGGAGTTGGAAAACGTGCTGCACCGGGCGGTCATCTATGCCAGGACGGCTACGGTGGAAATGGACGACCTGGGCATCGATTTCCGGGGGGGTGGGTCGGTCGGGGAAGGCGGCCCGGCCCTGGCCGACATCGCCCGGGAAGCGGTGCTCCGGGCGCTGGAGGCCTCCGGCGGCAACAAGTCCCGGGCGGCCCGGATGCTCGGCATCAGCCGGGCCACCCTGTACGAGAAGCTGAGACACATCAAATAGCCGCTGTTTGAAAAATCTACACCTGTATGATGTGTATACAACGCACCGGCGGCCTGGCAGGCCCGGCCGCCACGCGGGCCGCCGCCGGGCGCGCCTGGGGCCGCGGCCCGGTTTGGTATCGAACTTGCGTTATGTAGTTGGTCGACAGGACGGCCCCCGGTCCCCGGACGGGGCCGGATCGAATTGGGAGGAGGTCGGGTCTGTGGATTCCGTTCCGGAGAAATTCAACGTTGCCGCGTACCTCCTGGACCGCCACCTGGACGAGGGCCGCGGTGACAAGGTGGCCGTCTACTTTGAGGACGGCACGCTCACTTACCGTGAACTCGCCGCCGCGGCCAACCGCCTGGGGAACGCCCTGACCGGTCTGGGCGTGGAGCCGGAGAACCGGGTGATCATCTGTCTCCCCGATTGTCCCGAATTCCTGGCCGCCTACTTCGGCACCATCAAGACCGGCGCCGTGCCGGTGCCGGTGAGCACGATGGCCACGGCCGCGGACTACGTCTACTATGTGAACGACAGCCGGGCCAAGGCGTTGATCGTCAGCGCGGCCCTGGCCCCCACCATCGGCGCGTTGCGCCGCGACATGCCCTACCTGAAGCACTTCGTCGTGGTGGGGACGCCGGCGGAGAAAGGCCACCTGTCCTGGGCGGACCTTCTGGCCGGCTCGTCACCCGACCTGGAGCCCTTTCCCACCTCCCGGGACGACATGGCCTTCTGGCTTTACAGCTCGGGGACCACGGGCACGCCCAAGGGGGTGGTCCACCTGCACCACGACCTGATGTACTTCATGCCCCCGCACGCGCGGGAGGTCGTGGGTATGACAACGGACGACGTCGTGTATTCCACCTCCAAGCTGTTCTTTTCGTACGGGCGGAACAACTCGCTGGACTCGGTCTTCCTCACCGGTGCGGCGGCGGTGCTCTATCCCGGTTTGTCCCAGCCCGAAAAGATCCTGGAGGTGATCGGGAAATACCGGCCCACGTTGTTTTACAGCGTACCCAGTTCGTACGCGGCCATCCTCAACTACCTGCGGGAGAATCCCGGGCATCGGGCGGACCTCTCCTCGGTCCGGCACTGCGTTTCGGCGGGGGAAGCCTTGCCCTCCGTGATCTTCCAGCGCTGGAAGGACACTTTCGGCCTGGAGATTCTGGACGGGGTCGGCTCGACCGACGTGGGGGCCATTTACGTTTCCAACCGGCCGGGGCTCATCAGGGCCGGGTCGAGCGGCACCGTCCTGCCGGGCTTCCAGGTGCGGCTACTGGACGATGCGGGATCCGAGGTGCCGCCGGGGGAGATCGGCACCCTGTGGGTCTCGAACGACGGTACCACGTCCGGTTACTGGCTCAAACACGACAAGACGAAGGACAGCTTCCGCGGGGCGTGGTTCAACTCCGGGGACCAGTTCGTGCGGGATGAGGACGGCTATTACTGGTACGCCGGCCGCATCGACGACATGCTCAAACCGGGGGGGCGGTGGCTGTCGCCGCTGGAAGTGGAAAACGTCCTGCTGGAGCACGCCGCCGTCCGGGAGGCCGCCGTGGTCGGGGCCCTGGACCACCGCGGTCTGGAGAAACCCGTGGCCTACGTCATCCTGCGTGAGGGTTGGTCGTCGAACGATGCCCTGGCGGCGGAACTGCAGGAGTGGGTGCGCACCAGGACCGCCCCTTTCAAGGCCCCGCGCCGGGTGTTTTTCGTGAACGAACTGCCGCGGACGGCCAGCGGGAAGGTGCAGCGCTACAAGCTGCGCGACGGTCTGCGCAACGGCGGGCCGGCCGTCTGAACCGGCCGATAAAGAACGAGGGGGGAACATCGTTGCCCGAAATCATCAGCGACTGCATGTTGTGCGTTTGGGATTGCGGCATCAAGGCCCACGTGGAAGACGGGCGCCTGGTCAAGGTGGAGGGGCTGCCCGAGCATCCCGTCAGCCGCGGCTACATCTGTCCGCGGGGCGAGGCCCTGCCCGACTGGGTTTACTCGCCGGCCCGGCTGCAAACGCCGGTCCGGAGGAAAAACGGGCGCTGGGAGAAGATGAGTTGGGATGACGCCCTGGACTACTGCGCGGAAAAACTGCAAAAGGTCAAGGATCAGTGGGGGGCCCGCGCCCTGGCCATCTTCTGCGGTTCGGTGGGCGTGGAAAACATCGAGGTGGCCACCTTCGCCCGCCGCTTCAAGGGGGCTTTCGGCACGCCCAACCTGCTGTCGGTGGAGAACATCTGCTACCGGGCCCGTATCCTGGCCCGGCAGCTCACCTTCGGCCGCTACCCGTTGGACGATCCGGACGCGGCGCGGTGCATCGTCCTGTGGGGCCACAATCCCGACGGCGCCAAGGGGATGCTGGGCGAAACCATCCGGCGGAAATTGGCGGCAGGCCGCCTCGACCTGGTGGTGGTCAACCCCCGGCGCATTCCGCTGGCGCAAGGCGCCTACCACCTGCCCATCCGTCCCGGGACGGACGCCGCCCTGGGCCTGGCCATGCTCAACGTGATCATCAACGAGGACCTTTACGACAAGGCGTTCGTCGAACGCTACACCATCGGTTTTCCGGAACTGGCGGAACACGTACAGCCTTACACGCCCGAATGGGCGCAGGACGTCACCTGGCTGCCGGCGTCCGACATCAAGGCCGTGGCCCGCATTTTCGCCCAAAGCAAACCGGCCTGCATCGTGCAGGGGATCAACAGTCTGGACCAGCACCAGAACGGTCTCCAGAACTCGCGCGTTTTGTCCCTCCTGCAGGCGGTGACGGGCAACGTCGGCGTCCCCGGAGGGTGGGTGACCGTCCCCCGCATTCCGCTGGCCAACCTGAGCTTCAAGGACCGGGAAAAGCCGCTGCGCGCGGACGAGTATCCCATTTTCAGCGCCCTGTGGGGAAGGCAGGCCCCCTTCGGCATCGCCACCGTGTTCCCGCAGGCAGCCCTGGAGGGCAAGCCCTATCCGGTCCGGGCGGCCATCGTCACCGCCGCCAACCCGGTGGTCTCCTTCCCGGCGGCGCAGTTGTTCAGGGAAGCCTTCGCCAGCCTGGACTTCATGGTGTCCATCGATCCCTTCCTGACCGAGACGGCCGAACTGGCCGACGTGGTTCTGCCCGCCGCCACCTTCCTGGAAAAAGGCGGGCTGGCCTACGTCTACGGGGTGGTGCACGGCGAACCCTACGCCATGATCCACCACAAGGTCATCGAGCCGGTGGGGGAAGCCTGGCCCGACTGGAAGATCTGGAGCGAACTGGCCCGGCACATGGGGCTGGGCGAACACTTCCCCTGGCGCACGGAGGAGGAAGTGGTGGACGCCCTGGTGCAACCGGGTCCCCTGAAAGAGGCCATCACTGCCAACCCCCTGGGCGGCTACTACGGGCGCAAGGAATATTTCGCCGACAACCCGGACCGGAAACTCGGTACGCCGAGCGGCAAGATCGAACTGTATTCGGAGACCCTGAAAGAGTATGGCTACGACCCCATACCAGTCTACCGGGAACCGGGCCAGAGCCCGGTGGCGACGCCGGAACTGTACGCCGCGTATCCGCTCATCCTGATCAGCGGCGCGCGGGTGCAGGAGTTCACCCACACCCAGCAGCGCCAGGTACCCGTTCTGCGCAACCGCATGCCAGAGCCCGTGGCGGAGATGCACCCGGCCACGGCGGGCCGCTACGGCCTGGCCGACGGGGCCATGGCCCGCGTCGAAACCCGGGCCGGCCACATGCGCATCAGGGTGCGCACCACGAGCGACCTGGCGCCCGGGGTGGTCAGCGTGCCGCACGGCTGGTCCCAGGCCAACGTCAACCAACTGGTGGACATGGAGGTCCTCGACCCGATCACGGCCTACCCGGACTTCAAGGCCTTGCTCTGCCGCGTGGAGCCGGCTTAGACGCCGACTGCAAACGATTGACGTCCCCGGCCCCCGGCCGGGGATTCTTTTTGGGGTATTGCTTTCGCAATATTCGGATGATATAGTCATGGTAAGGGTTACCTTTCCCGGGAAGGGGGACGCGTGATGACCGAAGACCCGGCGTACGGGGCGTCCCGCTGGTGGCGCCTGGCCGCCTACGGCCTCCTGGCCGTCTCCACCCAGCTTTTGTGGCTGACCTACGCTCCGGTGACCACGGAAACCGCCGCCGCCCTGCACACTTCGGAGGCCGCCGTGGGCAACCTGGCCGTGGTCTTCCCGCTCCTGTACGTGGTGCTGGGCCTGCCGGCGGGGCGCCTTCTGGACCGGCGCTTTTCCGGGGCGCTCCTTCTCGGGGCGGTCCTGACCGGCGCCGGGGCCCTGGTCCGGGTTGCGGCCCCCTTCGACTTCGCCGTGCAAATGACCGGGCAGGTGGTCATTGCCCTGGGGCAGCCCCTGGTGTTGAACGCCATCACCGCTTTGGCCGAACTATATTTCCCGCCCCGGGAGCGGCCTACGGCCGTGGCCGTGGGCAGCGCCTCCCTGTTCGTCGGCGTCCTGGCCGCCATGGGGCTGGCCGGGCCGCTGTGGCGCCTGGGGGGGCTGCCCCTGGTTTTGTACCTCGAGGCCGTTCCAGCCGTCGCCGGCGCCCTGGGGGTGGCGGCCGGCCTGTGCTTCGGCCGCCGCCGGCAGGCCGGGGCGACCCGCTTGGTCCGTTTCCGGCCCGACCGTCTGGTCTGGCAACTGTCCGGTCTGCTGTTCGTCGGCATGGGGCTGTTCAACGCGCTCTCCACCTGGCTGGAAACCATCCTGGACCATTTCGGCCGCGCCGATATCGCCGGCAACCTTCTGGCCGCCATGGCCCTGGCCGGTATAGCCGGGGCGGCCCTGATCCCGCCCCGGGTGACCACGGCCCGTTCCTCCCGCTCCTTCATGCTGGCGGCCCTGTGGCTCACCATGGCCGCTTTCGGGGCGCTGGCCGCCTATCATTTCGCGGCGTGGCTCTATGCCTGGATGGCTGCCGACGGCTTCGTCCTCCTGGCGGCCCTGCCCGTTCTCCTGAACTGGGTGGAGCGGCACGTGGGCGCGGGGCAGCAGGCTTCGGCGGTGGGCCTGGTGATGCTGGCCGGCAACCTGGGCGGGGTGGTGCTGGTGCTGGCCCTGGAGACGGTGATCGCGTACCCGTACCGGACGCTGGCCGGGATGGCCCTGGCGGCGGCGGTGGGCATCGTGCTGGCGCTGACCATCCGGGCCGGCGCGGCGACCGGGGAAATGCCAACTAACGAAACATTAACGAGGTGACCGGTATGGCCGAAGATGACGATTTTCTGACCTCCCTGGTGGCCCAACTCAAACCCTATCGTGGCGACTTTCCCGCCTTCACGGAACTGCCGGCCCAAGGTCTGGCCCGGGACGAAGTCCTGGATCTGCTTTCCCGCATCGCGGGCCGGGAACAGCGCCGCTGGGAGGAGGGCTACGCCTCGGGCGCCGTCTACCACGGGGATCCTGATCACATCCGCTTCACGACCCGGGCCTACGCGCTCCACTCGCAGAGCAATCCCCTCCACGCCGACCTCTGGCCCGGCACCACCAAGTTCGAGGCCGAAATCGTGGCCATGACCGCCCGCATGCTGGGAGCGACCGCGGCGGACCTGGCGGCGGAGCCGGAACACGAAGTGTGCGGTACGGTCACCTCGGGCGGTACCGAGAGTATCCTCCTGGCCATGAAGACTTACCGGGACTGGGCGCTCGCCGATCGCGGCATCGACCGGCCCAACATCGTGGCGCCCGTATCCGCCCACGCCGCTTTCGACAAGGCCGCCCGCTATTTCGCCCTGGAGATCAAGAAGGTACCGGTGGGAGACGACGGCCGGGCCGACGTCGCGGCCCTGGCGGCCTCGATCGACGACCGGACGGCCGTGGTGGTGGCCTCGGCTCCTTCCTTCCCGCACGGGGCGGTGGATCCGGTGGCCGAGATCGCCGCCCTGGCCCGGGAGCGGGGCATCGGCTGCCACGTCGACGCCTGCCTGGGTGGTTTCGTCCTGCCGTGGGCGGAAAAACTGGGCTACCCGGTACCGCCCTTCGACTTCCGGGTGCCCGGGGTCACCTCCATGTCCTGCGATACGCACAAGTACGGGTACGCGCCCAAGGGGACCTCGGCGGTCCTTTACCGGGGGCACCACCTGTTGCACCACCAGTACTATACCAACACCGACTGGCCGGGCGGCTTCTATCTGTCCCCCACCTTCGCCGGCAGCCGGCCGGGCGGGCTCTCCGCCGCCTGCTGGGCGGCCCTGGTGGCCATGGGCGAAAGCGGTTACCTGGCGGCCGCCCGCAGGATCCTGGAAACCGCCTCCAGCATCAAAGAAGGTATCCGGGAGATCCCGGAACTGTCCATAATCGGGGACCCCTTGTGGGTCATCGCCCTGACCTCGGACGAACTGAACATTTACCAGGTGCTGGAGGAAATGACGGGCGCGGGCTGGAGCCTGAACGGCCTGCAAAACCCGCCCGCTTTTCACCTGGCCGTGTGCCTGCCGCACACCCGGCCGGGGGTGGCCGACCGGTTTCTGCAGGATCTGGCCCGCGCCGTGGCGACGGTCAAGGCCGATCCCGGCCGGCAGACCGGCATGGCCCCCATCTACGGGCTGGCCAAGAGCGCTCCCCCGGAGATGGTGCGGGACATCCTGCGCTTTTTCCTGGACACGCTGTACGTTCCATAGGGGGTGGACCATGGACGACTACATCCTGGGCATCGACCTGGGCACGTCCTCGGTCAAGACGGCCCTGGTGCGGACGGACGGCCTGGTGGTGGCCGGCGATTCCGAGCCCGTCTCGTTGCTTTTCACGCCGGACGGCGGGGTGGAGCAGGATCCCCGGGAGTGGTGGACCAAGGCCACGCTCTGCGCGCGCCGCCTTGTGTCCCGCTCCGGACAGGCCGCCCGGGTGGTGGGCGTCGGCCTCACGGCCCAGTGGTCGAGCACGGTGGCCGCAGACGGCGACGGACGGCCGCTGGGCAACGCCGTGCTCTGGATGGATACGCGCGGGGCCCCGGACATCCGGGCCCTCGCCGCCGGATTTCCCTCCATCGAAGGGTACGGCCTGTTCAAGCTCTGGCGGTGGATCCGCCTGACGGCGGGGGCCCCCGGCATGAGCGGCAAGGACCCGCTGGCCCACATCCTTTTCCTCCGGCGCTCCCGCCCGGAGGTCTTCGAGCGCGCCCGCTGGTTCCTGGAGCCGAAAGACTTTTTGAACCTCCGTCTGACGGGCCGGGCCGCCGCCTCCTACGACTCCGTCGCCCTCTACTGGGTGACGGACAACCGCGACCCCCTGGCGGTACGCTACCACCCCGGCCTGCTGCGCCTGGCGGGTCTGACTGCGGAGCAACTGCCCGTCCTGCAAAAGGCGGTGGACGTCCTGGGTCCGCTCCGGGCGGAGGCCGCCGCGGCCCTGGGGGTGCCGGCGGGCATCCCCGTGGTCACCGGTTCGCCGGACATACCGGCGGCGGCGGTGGGTTCCGGGGCCACCGACGACTACGCCGCCCACCTCTATATCGGCACCTCGGCCTGGATAACCTGCCACGTGCCCTTCAAGAAGACGGACGTGGCGCACAACATGGCCACCCTGCCTTCGGCCATTCCCGGCCGCTACCTGGTGGCCAACGAACAGGAAACAGCCGGCGCCTGTCTCAACTTCGCCCTGGACACCCTGGTCTTCCCTGACGGCCACCGGCCGGCCGGCGCCCACGCGGTCCTCAACGACCTGGCGCAAAGCGCTCCGCCCGGCAGCCGCGGGGTTGTGTTCACGCCCTGGCTGGTGGGGGAACGCACCCCGGTCGAGGATCCTTTCCTGCGCGGCGGCTTCCACAATGTCTCTCTGTCCACCACGCGGGCCGACCTGGTGCGGGCCGTCTTCGAAGGGGTGGCCCTGAACATCCGGTGGCTCCTGCAGACCGAGGAACGTTTCCTGGGCCGGCGCCTTCCCCGGCTGACCTTCATCGGGGGCGGCGCCCGCTCCGCCCTGTGGTGCCAGATCCTGGCCGACGTCCTGAACCGGGAGATACAGCCGCTTAGTGATCCGGTCTCGGCCAACGTGCGCGGCGCCGCCGTGCTGGCCGCCGTGGGCATGGGGCTCACCTCGTTCGGGCAGGCCCGGGCCACGGCCGTAACCGGACCGGTGTACGAGCCCCGCACCGCGTATACTTCCCTCTACGGGGAACTGTTCCAGGAGTTCGTCTCCTACTACCGGCGCAACCGCGGCGCCTACCGGAGGCTGAACCGGCCACGGGCAGCGCTTCCGGGGACGCGGCAGGAAACCGGGTTTTCCGCCCCCGCGTGAGAAGCAGGGGAACGCGTTCAGCGCAGGCTGCGGCTTAAAGAGAAGCTTTCCGCCGCCGTGAGCGGGCGGTTTACGGCGAGGCGGCGCGGGGCCAGTTCGATGTCCCGCGGGGGAACCACGGGCGCGCCGGCGCCGTCTTTGAGGAGGCGCACGCGGGGATACAGCGGCAGGCCGGGAAAGTTTTCACTGACCACCCCGACCGAGCGGTCGCTCAGTTCCACCACCGTGCCGACGGGATAGGCGGCGACGCCGTGCACGAAGGCGCGCACGAAGGGCAGGTCGAAGCGGCTGCCGCCGGAGGCGTAGATGAGTTCCAGGACCTCGTTGACGGGCACGGCCCGGCGGTAAACCCGGTCCGCGGTCATGGCGTCGTAAAGATCGGCGATGGCGATGACGCGGGCGAAGGCCGAGATGTTTCCGCCGGCCAGGCCGTAGGGGTAGCCGCTGCCGTCCAGGCTTTCGTGGTGCCCGGCGGCGGCCTCCATGATGCGCGGCTCCTCCTCGAGGATATCCAGGGCATAAAGCGGGTGCTTTTTCATTTCCCGCCACTCCTCCCGGTCCAAGGGGCCGGGTTTGAGCAGGATGGCCGGCGAAACCCGTACCTTGCCGACGTCGTGCAAGAGTCCGGCCAGGCCGAGCAGCACCGCTTGCTCCTTCCTCCAGTCCATGTTGAGGGCGGTCATCACCGACAACACGCACACGTTGATGGAGTGCGATACGAGGTAGTCGTCGTACAGGCGCATTTCGTTCAGGTTGACCAGGCTGGATTGCTTCCGCATGACCTCGTCGACGATGGCGGCCACCGTTTCCTCCATTTCCGGGGTGCGCTGCAGGTGGGAAGCGTGCTGGCTCAGGGTGAAGAACTCCCGCAGTTCCCGGACCGCTTTTTCACGTATCGCCGGGGAGACGAGGGGCCGGACGGCTCCCGGCGGCAGAAGGCCCAGGTCGACGTACACGGCCGGGACTCGCCACTTGGCGAGATCACCGATGTGGAGGTCGTTGAGGACGGTACCGGCGGCGAGGAGCAGCCGGCCGTCGGCGGCGTGGATGCTTTGACCGAGTTTCATGCCCGGGAGGGCCTCGCCGAGAAATACTTTCAACACGGACCCTGCCACCTCGCTTCTTCCGGTGTTGCCTAACGGCAGCGGTGAGCGCGGGGGCCCGTGGCCACGCGTACCCGCGCCGGGAAAGGGGGCGCATCCCCGTGGTTATCCATGATATCGGCGGGTGGGGAAAGAAACTGTAGGGCCGGGAGAGGGCCTACAGGCGGCCGGTTGAAAGGGGATTTCGTCCCGGGTGGAAACCGCTACAACCCTACGTGAAGAGGGAAGACCCCTCTTTTTTGAGAAAGGTCGTGGTGACCCAGGTCAGGGCGGAAAGGGTCATCACATCGACGAAGGCGCTGGCCAACAGGTGCCAGCGGGCATAGGCGGCGACGGGGGTATG
>Ga0078972_1009553_pt1 | contig 19046 bp, 15 predicted proteins | sample YelNatPaOPGAMG01_FD_67568 | JGI IMG/M metagenome (GOLD analysis project Ga0078972, IMG submission 67568) | Hot spring thermophilic microbial communities from Obsidian Pool, Yellowstone National Park, USA - OP-RAMG-01 (SPADES assembly) (version 2) | ecosystem: Environmental > Aquatic > Thermal...
AATCTTTAAGAAGTTCATATATTTCCAGAGCAAAACTGTCAGCAAGCGAAGAAACGTCTTTGTACTTAAAATTATGGATTAGCTCTTTAACTGCGCCATCATAAGCAAAACACGCCAAAACCCGCTCTGGCAAATTTTTGACTCTGCAGGCCCGGCAATAGATGCCATACGGGTTATAGCGGCCGCAGCGCAAGCATTTTAAGCGGGCCTTTGGGAGTTTGGCCAAACAGTCCTTGCAAACCGGCGAGCCCAATTTTCCGCAAATCAAACATAACTGCGGAAAGAAAAAATCAACGAAAGAATTATACAAATAATTTTTCAACTCAAAATATAAATTACAAATGCTTGCTTGGTCGTTGGTCGTCAGTCGTTGGTCGTTGGTGGTTGGTCGGCTACTGACTACCGACCACTAACCACCAGCCGCTTTGCTTTTTTACGGCGCCAACACCTTTAACACCAGCAATTTTACACAAAAATAATTTGAAAAGTAGCAAAAAGATGATTTTATTAAATTGTATGACAAAAAAATCAATCTTTCTAGAAAAAAAACTTAGAGGGCTAATAAAGGAAATTGATGTTTATGGCCTGTTAGCTCTAATTTTGCCAACAATCTTTTTTATTATATTGTCATGGCCATTGATACTGCACTTCTCTTCGGCAATTTTATCAAGTGGCGGTGACGCCCACTATGATATTTGGCTTTTTGAAAACTTAATTAAGAAAAATCTCATTGTTAATTACCCTTATGGCACGTCCCTTGCTCATCATATCCTGACACCGCCCTACCCCATAATGGAGCTATTTAACCGCCTCAGCGCTTATTTTATTTCTTCAGCAGTCGCCCGGTATAATTTGCTTATTTTACTATCGTTTCCGCTAACTAGCCTAGCCGCTTATCTCATAGCCTATGAATTTTCAAAAAATAAATTAGCTAGCTTAATTGTCGGAATAATTGTTGCCTTTTGTCCTTATCATCTAATTGAGGCTCAATATCATGTCAATATAGTCAGCCAGTTTTGGGTTTTATTTTTCGCTTTTGCTTTTTATCGCTACTTAAAAAATCCGGGCTGGTTTCACTCAATTGTTTCAGGCATATTATTTGCTGTCACACTGCTTGATAATTACCAGTTTGGTCTCATAGCCACCATTATCGGGCTTTTATTCTTAATCGGAGGACTAATTGCCGGCTATAAACAAAAACAAAACATCTCAAGAATCCTACTTTTTCTACCAGTTATCTTAGTAACAGCAGGTATCCTAATTTATGCCTTTGCCCCTTGGCTTATTACTTCCATTTTTGGTAACAACACGATTAAAGAATATGACCGCAATTTTCAATACGCTGAACTTTCCGTTTACTCTGCCAGAGCGTTCTTCTTCTACACACCGCCGCCAACCGCTGCCATCTTCGGGAAATATTTTACCCAAAAATACAATCTATTTTTTGACCAATCGCGCAGCAACATCTCGGCCGCGGTTGTCTACACCGGCGTACTGCTGCCAATTCTGGCACTCATAGGCCTCGCGCTCTCACAAACACGCCTTAAAAGGTCGTCAGGCAGCCGAGAATCAATTTTTCTTGTGTTTGTTGGCATCTTAACGCTTATATTTCTTTTTATGTCTTTTGCCCCTCAAATAACAATCTTAGGGCTAAAAATTAAAACACCAGCCCACTATTTCTTTACTCACCTTCCATACTTTAGAGTTTGGGTACGTTTTGCCTATGGTGTCTTTTTCTCTATCGCAATTCTTGCTAGTGTTTGCCTTGCTTATCTTTTGAAAAATCACCGCATATTGGCAGCCGCCGCTATTGCTTTGCTCATTATTGATTTTTTCCCAAAGCACTTATCAACATACAAAGTTAATCATCTTCCCGCTATCTACAACCTGATTCCAAAAGAAAATTGTACTCTGGCAGAATATCCAATGTTTGCCTCTGACGAGCCAATGGCCGATATTTATCTTCTTTATCAGACAATACATCACTGCAAGCTGATTTTCGGAGCCCCTCCCATTCCAAAATACGACGAAAATCGCAAAAAAATAATTGACCCGACCAAACAAGAAACAATTACTAGCCTTAAAGAAAGGGGAGCAAACTATCTTGTTTTGCACCAAGATCTCTATCTCAAAGGACCTGTCTGGAAATCACCCGCAGAACTAAATAATGGCCAGGTTCCCATTTTGACTGACTCACGCCTTCAATTTATTGCCTGCCAAGACGAAATTTGTCTTTACAAAATTAATTGAATTCTGCTTCGGCGCTAAAAAATTATCCTTGCATCCACTTTTTAAAATCACGTCCATTAAATTTAGCGCCCACACTCAAAATGCTCTAGAACTCTACTCCAAATAAAAACTAATCTTGCAAATATTCTTATTCAGCTTTCTCGCCTATTACCAAAATTGCATCACTTGTTTTGAATATTCGCCACGGCGTATCTAAAACCAGACAAATATAGTAAATAATTTGCAAAAGCCAATAATAGACCCGAAAAACTAGCGACATATGAACTTTGCCAAAAAGCTTTTGAAGCTTTATTGAGTTGTGGTCGTTATCGCCTCGGCATTTTTTCCTTAAAGCAAATAAGTTGAGAAGTGGACGCAGTATGAATTCATCAGTCAAATGCATAAAAAAACTGTCAAAATAAGATATCTTTTTTATCTTAAGGCCGGGAAGATTTTTAAATATCTTAGGGTCAATTAAAAGCTCTTTTTTATGGTCGGAAAGGTCGCCCCAAGCATGAGGGTGATGAAATATCTGCATAAGATAACGAACTGTCAAGAAGTTTCTACCACTTATACAATAAATAAAAAATTTACCCTTTGGTTTTAGCACCCTTCTAATCTCGGATAAAACCTTTTGCGGATTGGGCACATGCTCCAAAACATCAGTTGAGATAATATAGTCAAAAAAATTATCCTGATAAGACATTTTTTCTGCATCACCTACAATGTAGTGGTTTTCATAAGGATTGTGCCGCTTGGCAAAATTAATTGTTTGTTCAGAAATATCAATTCCATAACCCTTAACGCCAAAAGTTGCCACGCATTTATTAAGAAGCTCGCCAGCATTTGAACCAACATCAAGCAAAAGTTTGCCCTTCTCCATTTTAAGTTCTTTAATTGCCTTATAAATAGCCAATTCTTTAAGGTTTTTAATCTTATTAAAGCCCATAGCGCCAAGCCCCGCTCCCAAGTCGTTTAACAAATTTTTATTGTAAACTTCTTTTTGAATTGTTTTCTGGTCTTTTACCACAAAAGGCCTCCTATGGCACTTTAATATCCCAATAAGCATGTGTGTTAGCAGGGAACCAAGTGATACCATCAGCTACCAAGCCAACATCAAGACGATAGTTGCCAGCGCTAACTCCATTGTTTTTGATAGTGAAAGAGAAATGGCCAATATCTCCGGGAGCAACAGTATTTTCAGTCAAAAGAGCAGGGCGGTTAACATTGAACCAATTGTTTGCAAGAGGGTAGGGATTAAGGCTCCAGCTATAATCAGGATTAACTGTACCTAGGTTTACAGTGCCTTTTCGCCAAGTTGATGAACCAGTATTGCGATAAGCAAGAGTTATAGTCCAAGATTGGCCTTCGCCAAGTAGAGGCACGCCTGAATAATAAACAAGGTCAGCAGAAAATTCATCAACCGAAAAATAGCTGTTAAACAAATTCCAGAAATTGTAATTGCCATTATAGACATGGGGAGTATAACGGTAAAGCGCGGCTGTGGCGCGATTAGAAAATGTACCACAATGAGTTCCATTCCAATCATCAAAGCAAAAACTCTGCCCTACCTGAAAATCAGGAAATCCCCGGCCACTGGCTCGCTCGTAGTTATAGCGTAGCTGCCAAGCTCCGTTTTCCACCTGCTTGGTAAAACCGGCATATGCAGGATTGCAGCCACCTGTATCTGGGCAGGCATAACCCATTGCTTTGCTCAAGGCATTATCGTCGCGGCTGGTTTTGGTAATTAAGCTTTGTTCTTTTTGCAAAGTCGTCAAAATCACCTGCGGGTTGACTGTGCCGGTCGAGGTATTAATATCAATGCCATTCATTGAACCCGAAGCATCGCCATAACCATGAGCAGCATCATAGATAATCTGAGCCGCAGAGCGCCCCCCTTCAGAATAATCTTTAAGAAAACTGCCTTTGCTCTCCAAAAATCTCTGAATTGCAGCCGCATCAAGCTTGTTGATATTAACAAAAACCCCATCGCTAATGAGGTTGCTTGGATTAAAATCGGCCCGGGCAAAATTGCCAAAGCCAAAAATAGCAAATAGAGCTACTGCCGAGATGAGCAGCGCGTTCAACAGTATTTTCTTTTTCGCTACTTTCCTCATTCAGAAGAATTATAGCATAGTTTAGTTATGGCTGGCTATCAGTATTTTAACCAGCCGCAGGTTGTTAACAGCTAACGACCAACAGCTAAAGACTAACGACTAACTAGTAGTTCAAATGCAACCCCTTATAGTCCAAAAGAGGGTCGTAAGCAAGCCCGGCTAAGGGCGAGCCTTTTTGAAAATTATAAGGAAAGCGAAGTTTGGCTAAATCAAGAAACTTCTGCCAGTCATCTCCCATCATACTCATTATCCACCTAGGAAAAATAATAGTGTTTGGGATAGCGCGATTGAAACCTTTATTGCCAGTAGCTTTTTCGCACCCTGCCTCATCAATCTGCATCAGCTCGTAGCCAATTTGCACTGCTTTATAAACCGCAGCTTTTTTGCCGTTTTCCGCAATTGTCTGATAATCAAACTCTCCCGGGTCATAAGATGAAACCATCTGCGCTGAAACTGGATGGGTTATCTCATCAGAGGGCGCGTCAACAGGGCTGTAAGGATAATAATCTACCGCGCAAGTTACATGACACATTCTCTGATCGTATGGTTTATCAGGCGATAAGGTTTTACTCTGCGATAGCTCAATTAATTTTTGGTCAAAAACATGGGGTATGCCGTCCTGACAAATTATAGTGCATTTAATCTCATCTGCAGCTACGATTCTTACTCCCACCCCGCGATAAAGCGTTGATACCGAACGAAGATTTCCAATCTGATAAGAAAGATCGGAATCAACAGGCCCCCCGACTTTGAGGCCAATTTTTTGATGTTGGCCATTCCAGCCACATTTGGCATCCTTTTGCTGGCTCAAATAAGTCAAAGCTCTGATTAATCTTTTGTCAAATTTTACTAACCCATATTTTTGGGGAGGAGCAACATTATCATACCAAAAATATGGCGCGCCTTTCGCCTGTTTGAACAGTTTCTCAAAATCAGTCCAAAGCTTGTTATTTGCGCTAACTGCCCGCAAGGGTGTTGAGCCTTGATAACCAAGAGCACTCATTATTCCGACTAGAAAAACAACAAAAGCAAAAGCGGTAAATGCCAAAACAAGCGGCCAGCGAATTATCAGCCACAAATTTACAATCCAACCTTGCCCCTCCCTTTTTTTCATCTATTTTATGGAATTTATAAACTCTCTTATTTCTTCTCCAATATCTTCCCGTTTTAAAGCCAATGTAACTGCGGCTTTAACATAACCGCTAACCTCGCCTGCATCAAGACGCTCGCCTTCATATTCATAAGCAAAAACAGGGCTAGTTTTGAGAATTTCGCGGATAGCATCGGTAAGCTGGATTTCTCCGCCGGCGCCTTCTTTGGTTTCTTTTAAAACTTCAAAAATTTCCCGCGGCAAAATATAGCGGCCCCAAACAGCCAAATCGGAAGGAGCGTTTTCAGGTCCGGGTTTTTCAACAATATCAACAATTCTGTGTACTTTGGGATTATTGGTTGGCTCAACTTTTACAATTCCATATCTTTTCTGCCCAGCTTCATCTGTTTTTTCAACCGCTATTACTCCGCCGCCTGTTTCCTCGTGAACCTCCATCATCTGCTTCAAACAAGGCGGGTTGCAGTTCATCACATCATCAGGCAGAGAAATAGCAAAATAATCATCAGCAATTAAATTTTCTGCCATTAAAACAGCGTGTCCAAGCCCGAGTGGGGGTTGAAGTTGGCGGACATAAACAAATTTCCCCAAACGACTTGTATCTCGGACTTTTTTGAGAAGATCCATTTTGCCCTTTTTCTCAAGGATTTCTTCAAGTTCTGAGTTAACATCAAAATGGTCCTCAATTGAGTGTTTGCCTTGAGCAGTCACAAAAACCATTTGCTCAATGCCCGATGCAGCCGCCTCTTCCACTGCATATTGAATAATTGGCTTATCCAAAAGCGGCAACATTTCTTTGGGTTGCGCCTTTGTTGCCGGAAGAAAACGAGTCCCCAATCCCGCTACAGGAAAAATAACTTTTTTTATTTTCATACTAAAAATTTACCAAATTTTAGCAGCTTTGTCATCTTTTTTTAAAAATACTTATGCAAGCGATACCTTTTGAAAAACCCAGTATAGGCTTTTTGGCCCGACATCTTGTCGGGACAAAAAGCCGAGCACGCGGAAATCCCTTGCCCAAGCGGCAAGGGATTTCCGGTTTTGAAAAAGGTGATCGGCTTGCAGTGTTTATAATCAAAAAACAATTATCTAATTGAGTAATTATCCAATTGTTTAACTGTTTTAAGTAATCTTCAATATTCTTGTTTTAGCCTTGTCCTGTTTGGGTAAGGTTATAGTTAAAATTCCATCTTTCAAATTTGCCTGTGCCTTATCAGAATCAACAGGAATAGGCAAAACATATGAGCGAGAAAACGCTCCCCAATAACATTCCTGACAAAAATAATCAGCTTCATCCGGAGATACATCCTGATGGCGATGTCCCCGGATAGTTACAACCTCATCAGTCAGAGAAATTTCAAGATCTTGAGGGCGCACTCCGGCAATTGGAGCTTTAATAACCACCGCCTCGTTTGTTTGATACGCATCAATAGCGAGTTGACCTTCGTATTCCTCAAGCCAACCCTCTTCCTCTGCATGGGATTTTTCTTTCGGCATGTGCCCCTCCTTCTCCTTTATAATTCCATTTTAAAGAAAATTTTGCCGCTACGCAAGACCCAATTTACTGACAGCCCATCAAGATGGGAAAAGGTTTTCAATTTTAAAAACAATTCTCTCAACCCACTTTCGGCCTAACTTATGATTTATTTCAGAAATTATCTTCCCACGATTCAAATGCAAAAGGTGCGCTTTCTCAGGCGAGGCAACCTTAATTTTTAAAATTCCATTTTTAAAACTAACTGGCTCAAAATCTCCCTTACTTAACTTTTTGGCAATAGCGCAAATATGGGCTGCTTGGGCAGCTTGCCCCAAACCATAATGTTTTAGCCGACGGGCAAGAATATCGCCAATACTTTCAGATTTCATTTTTTCCTCAAAATTTTAAACTATAAATTAAAAATTACAATCTAATTATATTTGCCTTTTTGATTAAATTAGGCGGTATGACCCTTTCATCTGTGCCAGAAACAAAAACTTGCCTGCCCGCCAACGCCTGTAATTGGCGGGCGGGCTCCTCTTTGTTTTCATTGTCTTCCAGTCCCAAAGCTTCAGCCACCGTTTCTCTCTTTTCCTCATCAAGCTCAGAAAAAACATCATCTAAAATCAAAACGGGGGAATCTTCGCCTGCTAAAAATTTTTTCGCCTCCGCTTTATAAGCAACCGCCGCCAAACGCTGTTCCCCGCGACTTCCCCCTTGCCTTAAAGGAAAACCATCATTGATAAAAATAATATCATCCCGATGAGGACCAATGGTGGTTAAGCCAATTCGTAAATCTTCTTCCAAAACTCCAATTAAATTCTCTTCAAGACGGTCGTAATGGGCAGAGCTTGAATATTTAAGCTTTAAACCAGTTTGGCGGCTGGGACTTTCTGGTTGACTATTAAGTTTTTTGGTCAAAAAATCATAAGTTTGGCTAATACCTTGATTGACAAAATCAATAAACTTCATCCTTTCTGTAAAAACCGCCTTGGCGCAATTTACAAATTCCCTGTTCCAAAAATTAAGCTCTTCTCTTTGCGCCCGACCCAAGGCAATATCTCTAAGCAGAATATTGCGTTGGCGCAAAACACGGCGAAACTGCAAAAGCGTACGCACAAACGCCGGTTTCACAGACGTAATCATAAGATCAATTTCTCGGCGCCTTGTTTGAGGAGAACTAGAAACCAAATCTACGCTATCAACATTAAAAAGAACTGCTTTAATAAAGCCAATAATTTGAGAGTTGGGGATTTTTTTATCATCTAATTTAATTATTTTTCTATCTTTCAAAAAAACAGCTTCCGCTTTTATGTGGGATTCTTTTTTAACTTCAAGCTCAAGGCGCCCCACCTCCTGTCCTTTTGAAACAATAAAAAAATCATAATCAACACTTAAAAACCTTCCAAAAGCAAAAAAGGCAATTCCTTCTAGAATTGAAGTCTTGCCCGAACCATTTGGACCAATAATTAAATTAATACCGGGCGCAAATTCAAATTTTTTATTCTCAAAACATCTAATATTGGTTAGGCGAAGAGATTGAATCATTCACTCCTTAATGGCATAACCACATACCTAAAACCTTCTTCATCTTTTGAGTAAATAAGCCCCGGACTTAAAGAGCCGGAAAGGTCAAAATTAACTCTTTCAGCATTCATCACGGTGAGGGCGTCAAGTAGATAACGAGCATTGAAAGCAATTGAAAGAGAACTTCCTTTTGAAACCGCTTTAATATGGGTCTCGCTGTTTCCTACTTGAGCAGAAATAGCGCTTACCAGAAAATCAGATTCGGAGACAGAAATTTTAACATTGTTTCCTGCCTCTCTGGCAAAAATATTAGCCATTTTAATTGCTTCTACAAATTCGTTTTTATCTATTTCACACTTCATCACAAAATCTTTGGGAATAATCTGTTCATAATCAGGAAAAGCCCCTTCTATTTGGCGGGATATAAATTCAATTTCGCCAAACTTAAACTGGACTTGGTTTTCTCCCGCAACAATTTCAACATCTGTTTCATCTTGCGACTCGCCCGCTGTTAAGGAAGATAAAACACGTGCTACATCGGCAAGGGTCCGCTGGGGAATAATTACCTCGCCCTTTTGACTAAAGTCAGAGGACATTTCTGCCGAACCATCAAGCGGGACTGTTTTTTCCGCTAGGCGGTAGCTGTCAGTTGCAACCAAAAACAATTTTTCGCCTTTAACTTTCAAAAGCACTCCGGTTAGGACTGGCCGGGTTTCATCTTGAGCCGCCGCCATTACAACGCAGTTAATGGCATTTTTTAATTTTTCAGCTTTGACTTTTATAGGTTTGCCGCCTTTGACTTGGGGAATAATTGGAAATTCTTCCGCAGGCAAACCTTTAATTGTTGCGAAATGACGGCTTCCTTTAACACTAACATCCGCGCCTTCTGAAACAAGCGTTACTGTCTCATCAGTAGAGGTCGCAATATACTCGGCAAGGGTCCTTGCTGGTACAGTTATAGCACCTTCTTCATCTATTTTTGCTCCAATCCAATGTGAAACAGTAGCCTCAAGATCGGTCGCAACTATTTTTAATTGGCCTTTGTCAGAAGAAAGCAACACATTACTTAACACTGGAAGTGTGGCTCTTTGTTTGACCATTCGCCCAACAATTGAAAGACCAAGAGATAATTTTTCACGCTTACAACTTAATTTCATACCGTCTCCTTTTTTTACAAGTTATCCACAATTAACCTGTTATACCCTGTGGATATTGTGTGGATAACTTGTGGATAAACTATCATTTTTTGCTTTTTGGGAGCCAAAAATCCACTTTTTATCATTTTATACCACAAGTTATCCACAAGTTATCCACAGGCCAATAAGATTTAATCCCACATATCCACAATCTTATTGCTACTTATTTTTTATAATTTGTCAATAAAAATAAAATTCATTTAGCCGATAAAACCGACTCGCGAATTTGCTCAATAGATGATTTTAAATTAGCATCAATTTTCAAAAGCTCATCAATTCTTTTTTCTGCATGTAGAATTGTAGTATGGTCTTTACCTCCCATAATTTTTCCAATTTCTGAAAGCGATTTGTTGGTTTGTTCGCGAATTAGATAAATTGCCACTTGGCGAGGAATAATTAATTCCTTTTTTCTTTTAGTTGAGATAATTTCGTCTTCCAAAACGCCAAAATGACGACAAACCGCGCTAATTATCTCAGCTGTATCAATTTTTTTACTACGAGATGAAACGGTGTCTTTAAGGACATTTTCTGCCAGAGAAACGGTTGGTGAGGACTGATTAAATTGGCAATAAAAAATCAGCCGATTTAAAGCACCTTCCAGTTCTCTGATATTTGAAGGAATATTTTTTGCTACAAATTCAATTACTTCATCTGGAAGATAATAATTTTTTTCTTTACATTTTTCAGTCAAGATAGCTATTCTTGTTTCAAGGTTTGGCGGTTGAATATCAACTACCATTCCACCACCAAAACGTGAAGCTAGTCGTCCCTCTAAAGCAGGAATAGCTTGAGGTGTTTTGTCTGCAGTTAGAACTATTTGGCGGGAATTTTGGTGGAGGGTATTAAAAGTGTGAAAAAATTCTTCTTGTGAGCCCTCTTTAGCTGAAAGAAATTGAATATCATCAACAATCAAAACACCGGCTTCGCGGTAATTTTTTTTAAATTCATTCATTTTTTTGCTGGCAATAGCGGCAATAAAATCATTAGTGAAAGTTTCGCAAGAAACATAAACCACTTTTGTTTTTGGATTATTTTTCTTGACCTCGTGTCCAATTGCTTGAGCAAGGTGAGTTTTGCCTAAACCAACACCTCCATATATAAAAAGTGGATTATGTTTCTTGCCGGGCGCCAAAGCAACCTCTTTTGCCACGGCATAGGCTAGCGCATTAAAATTAGCTACCACCATTTTTTCAAAGGTATAGTTTGGATTAAAACCAATCAGGGGAGATGATTCAGGAGCTGTTTTTGCTGGTGGTTGTATTTCAAGTGGAAGTCGTTCAAGGTTTTTTTGCCCGCAGTTTTTAAAAACAATTGAATTAATTTTGTCGTTAAGTTTTTTTAAAATAGAAAGAATCTGGTCTTTGTGTTTATTTTCAAGCCAATCCCGACTGTATGAATTTGGACAATAAACATAAGCTGTTCCTTCGGGCGTTGTCTCTAAATAAGTTCCCTTAAACCAAGTAGCAAAGGAAGCTTTTGGTAAGATTACTTCCATTTCTCCCAACACTGCTTGCCACAATTTTTTGTCACTCATTTTGCTTTTTAAAAAAGTTATCCACAGGCAATTCAACAATAGAACCCATCTCTATGAGTCGTCAAGAGCCTGTGGATAACTTGTGAATTAAACCTGTTATTTTAGCACTTAGATACAAAATTATATAATGCAATTTGCACTTTGTTCGCCCAGCCTGTGGATAACTTGTGGATAACTTGTGGATAACTTTTAGTAGTTGTGGAAAACTTTTTGAGGCGCTAGTTTTAGTGTTTTTAGTTGTGTTTTGATGAGACGTTGATGAGGTGTTGATTTGGAATTTTAAGTTTAGTTTTGGCTATATTGGGTATGGTTAATATTAATCTTGCTAGAAGATAAAAAATAAGGTATATTTTTTATGATGAAGCGAACATATCAACCATCAAAAATAAAAAGAGCAAAAACGCATGGGTTTCGCAGCCGCTTGAAGACGGTTTCTGGGCGCAATGTTTTAAAAAGGCGTCGGCGCAAAGGGCGAAAGCTTCTAACGCCCAAAAAGCCAAGATGATTCAAACAAAAGCAAGACTAAACAAGAGTCGGTGGGTTAAAAGAATTTTACAAAAAGGGCAGACTTGGCAAGGGAAGCTTTTGCGTGTAAAGTTTATTTCATACCACCAAGCGGGTTTGCGCCAAACGGTAAATCTCCCAAGTTTTTTAAGCGTGGTGATTTCTAGTAAAACTGTCTCTCTTGCTACCCGTCGCAATAGGATAAAAAGAAGAGTTAGAGAAGCTTTTAAGCCGCTTTTAAAAGAAATCTCGGGACTTGGTATTGTGGTTTTTCCTCGTCCCGAGGTGGCTGAATGTAATTTTAAAGATATTAAAGAAGAAGCAAGGCAATGCTTAAAAGAATTGCGATAGGGATAATTAGGGTTTATCAAAAAACATTAAGCCCGGACCATGGAGTATTTAAGCGTCTTTACCCAGAGGGCGTTTGCCGCTATTATCCTACTTGTAGCGAATATACTGCTCAGGCGATTGAGGAACATGGTGTAATTATTGGCTCGGGGCTTGGGATTTGGCGAATTTTGCGTTGCAACCCTTGGGCAAGAGGAGGATATGATCCGCCGCCCAAAGGGCGGCGGGAATGACAAATTCCTAATGTCTAATGTCAAACAAATATAAAATCAAATTTCAAAATTATAATTAAAATTTTATATTTTACATTACCATTTTGCATTTTGAGATTTACATTTTGAATTAAATATCATGACTACATTTTTTTATAACCTTTTAGTTTTTTTTACTTGGCTGATTCCGGGCCATTATGTTTGGGTGGCTATTGTAGTAATTACAGTTCTGCTTCGGCTGGCTTTTTTTAAACCGACTGTTTCAATGCTCAAAATGCAGCACAAACAAAAGGGGCTGCAAGGAAAGCTAAAAGAGATTCAGCGAATCCATAAAGACGACAAAAAAGCCCAGCAACAGGCAGTTATGGATTTGTATAGACAAGAAGGCGTCAATCCGCTTGGGAGCTGTCTGCCAATGATTATTCAAATTGTTGTTTTGATTGGGTTTTATGGAGTTTTCACTAAAATTGGGTTAGGAAAAATCAAACCTGAATATCTTTACTCTTTTACTCCCCGGCCAGATTTTATTAATAGTCATTTTCTGGGGATTGACCTGACGCTTAAGATATCGGAACTTGTTAAGGCCGGAGGAGTAAAAGGTTATTTAGCGCTTCTTTTCCCGCTTTTAACTGGGGGTTCTCAGCTAATTCAGTCTTTGCAAGCCAAGGCGTCGCAGCTAAAACCAGATGAGGAAGAGGACCAATCGGCTGCTTTTTCTCGCGCTCTGACAAACCAAATGACTTTTTTGTTTCCAATTATGGCGGCATATATTTCATATACTTTAACCTCGGCTTTATCGGTTTATTGGATTACCCAAACAATTTTGATGATTATTCAACAAAAGATTATAATAAATCGTTTGAAGATTGCCGAAGTAGTCGCTGAAGAGGTAGCGGAGGCGACAGGCGCCAAAAAAATCTCGTCCTTTAAAAAAGGCGATGTCCTTGTGAGTGTTAAAGAAAAAGAATAATAAACGAGTTTACCCGCCCGCAACGCCTGAGCAAATCAGGCTTGCGATGGCGGGCGGGTAAAGTTCATAAAGTTTGTAAAGTCCATAAAGTTTATAAAGTTGGTGGGGTGCGGGAGTGGTTTATCCGGGCGGTCTCGAAAACCGCTAGGCCCGCAAGGGCCTCGTGAGTTCGAATCTCACCCCCACCGCCAGATTACAAAACCCGGATTTTATCCTAGAACAGCTACTACCCCAAATTAAAAAGCACCTGCTTTAAAAACAAGATAACCAACCCGCATTCCATATTATTCTTCCTTTGCTTTTTTTATAATAAAAATATACAATTGAGCTATGGGAGAGCCAAAAGACCTAGGGAAAGAACTGGAAACAGCAGACAATCCAACAGCCGAAACTGGGGAGAGCTTGGGTAATCCAGAGGATCAATTCAGGGATTATTGCCGAAACCATTTAGAGCAGATTTTTGATGCCAGTATTAGGGGCCGTTCTGTTAGAGAAAGTTCTGAACATCGGCCTGAAATATGGGTTTTAGAGGAGCTGGCCGAGCAAGATTTTAAAATTCCGAACTATCAAATAGGTAGAATTTTTCTAGAAGAACTGACACAGTTTTCACTTGAAAAAATCAGAGAAGGCCAAGCTGACAAACTTCAGCCGTTCGTTGCCAATCTCTACGACCTTTATTTCAGCTCATCACCCAATATTTCAAATTATGGGAGATTCTCTGAAAGATTTCGATTAGTAGCCAAAATGATCAGTATTCCCGAACTTCGGCCTCTTGCCGGTAGCAACTCAGCACTTGAACTTGTAAACGATCTAGCTTTCGGTAGCGACGAGCTGGCTCGAGATGTTAGCGAACACCTGTTGGGGTTATCAGTCGGAGAAGTAATTGCCGTAATTCAGATGATCAGAAGCGCTACCGCTCAGGGAATCAGTCAGGGAGAATTTGCGTTTGACGGTATAGATCGGATGTCAATGATCGTTTCTCAAATTAGAGAAAATTATCCTTCTCGGCTTGTCAAATATAGTTGCGATATATGTTTAGAGCAGATTGCAAAATTGTGGAACGAGGATTATTCTCAAAATTCTCGAGAAGTTGAATCAAGAGAAGAGGTAGAGTTGAGTGAGCAAATTCTCTCCAGGGTTAGGTTGGACCCACCGCCTCCCCATCCTTTTGTCGCTCATGTTGCGCAGGACACTGTGGTTGCTCTGGATAGAAATAATCTGCCGACTAGCTACGGTAAGCTTGACTTTGAAACATTAAAGACAGCTGAACCCGTTATTAGCGCCCAGACAATCAGCGAACTTGAGAAAATGAGAACCGTATCTCTATCAGAAACTTTCCATTTTGACACCCATAATTTTTTGGAGTTTGTTAGAGCCAGAATTTTAGCCGGTATGTTGGGACATGAGCCGAACAATTCCGAGCTAGCTGATTTTCTTTCTCAAAACTTTAAGTTTCTTTCGGCCAAGGATTTTGCAGAATTGATTCGCACAGATGAAGGGGTTCAAACCGCTAGAGAGATCGCCTCGCTCGAGAGAGCTCGTATTAATCAAGAGGTTTCCGATAAAAACGAAGAGATTTCTCGCCATGCTGTCCAATTTTTCTCCGACTGGCTTGATGAAATGGATGCCAAAGGCAAAAACCAATTACACTCTTTTGATGTTGGTAAATTTAGAAAATATCAGAAAGAAGGAAATCTCGAAGGGGCTTTCTCTGTTGCTCATAACATGGCGGGAATTCTTGCATCATTATCTGAAAACCTCGACGGGTCACAGCGTGTTCAAGATGAGGATGTTGCTCGATTAACGGCATATTTTCAAGAAGTTGACAGGCAACATACAAAAAATTGGCGTCAGGCGGAGTCCTCCTTCCGGCTGAAACTATCAGTTTTAGAAAAGCTTCACGAAAAAGATTTGAGCTCAAACGCAAGGCTAAGCACAGAAGTAGGCAAAAGGCTTCCTGAGATTTGTACGGTTCTGCTCGAAAGGTGCCAGCAAACTCAAGCAGAACCCACCCAAACAGTACATTTAAAAAGAATTGAAGCTGTAGATCTGGATAAAGACGTTAATCCATGGGGGGGTCAGGGTGAAGAATATGCCTATCTTAGATTCTTGTGGGCGCCGGCAATGATTAAAAAAGTAAACTTTGAGCTCGGCGAAGGGGTTGATATCACCGAGTTGAATGTCTCTTCTCAGGTTCAGTTGTTAAGGTTTCTCACATCCGCGCCAGATGAGACCTTCGATCAGCTCAGGGGTGTCCTCGGGCAAAATCGAGAATTCGGTAAACAGATCCTGCAAAGTTTTCTCTCCTGCGGAGAAGATCGCGAATATGGTAATAAAATTATTGAAATTGCCAAAACTCTCGGTTCAGAATCACGTCTGGTATTTGAAAAATACGCTGAAATAGTTGAATTAGTTTCTGACATCGAAGGTTTTATTCAAGACAACTTCTCGCGAGAATTTGATCAGGCCGAGATTCGCTCTGCCACTCAAGGACTACTCAAAAGAGGACGAGATATCCTGGTTATGGCTTGTCAGATAGCCGATTTTCCCGAAGAAATAGCCGCAAGGCTTCAAGATTACAACATAATACTGCTTACTTTCTCTGAAGCGTTAAAAGCAGCACGACGAAGTGGTGCCATGATCGAACTAGAAGGAATTAAAAATCTAGTTACAGAAAGAGTGCCAGGTACAGAAGTGAGTGAAAATGACCGTCACGAAATGCTCGCGATCGCAAAGTCAAACTGGTCTAAAGCACCAAATCCGAGCGCTCCTGAAGCTGAGATTGTTAGAAGCACAATGCAACATCTCCTGCCAGAAGTAGAAAGAGGAATAAGGGAGGGTTTTTCAAAATCTGATAATGAGTTTGTAATTATCAAAATTCAAGGAAAGATAGTCGCTTTCTTAAGGTTTGATAAGGTTGAAGGAGGAACTTACTTTGGCTCCTTTAATGTTGATGAAAATGCTCGAGGAGCAAATCTCGGAAGAATGATTTGCCAAAAATTTGTTAATGAAAAAGCTCACGAGGGAAGAATTTTCGCTCACTGTTCTCCGATGCAGGACATTTCAAGTTATTACATATCAAAAGAAGGTGGCTTTATCTCTCGGGGAATAGATCTTAATTCGGCCGGAACGGGAGAAGCCGGCTTTGATTTGGTAAGGGACGACAATGCTAATAGCAGATATCAATTTGCAGGAAAACCCCATGAAGAAATTGTCCAACTTGAATCAGACCCGACTCGGCTTCCAACTGGAGTGGTTATACTCAAGCAAGACCACCTAAAGCCCGAGGAATATCAGCAGTTTCTTCGGAAATCTCAAGAACAATACGCTCAAGGCAAGGTAATGACTGCATTTTTCAGGTATCCGAAAGACTCAATGGTTAAATATGCCGTTTTTGAGCCCGCAGCTCCTAGTTCTCAAGCTGGCTAACGGGCTTAGCGGTCTGCCATAATGCCTTAAAAACTCCTCTTAACAGGTTTGCGATAAGCGGATCATCAATAATAATGCCGATTTTTACTTCTGATTTTAAGGTCATAAAAGAAGCGGTATTGTCGTAAATATGCAAGCTAACTCCGGCCTGGTTCAAGGAGTAACTGATTATTCTGTCCTCGGTATAATTTCTTGAGTGCTCCTTCAAAAACTCTCGGTTAAACTTTGAGTCAAAAACAAGGTTATATTTCCATTTCTTGAGTTTGTTTCTTTCCCTCCCATATTGACGGTTAATTTCAGGTATAAACTTCTCGATTGATTCAAGGTCAATAAAGGCCAAAATCTCCGATTTTGCCCTCAAGGTGTCTTCAAGAACTCTTTTAATCGCCTCGTCTCCTTCAAACACCTTCACTCCGGGCTTATGATAGGAGAGATTGTAGGTAGAAAGAATGGCTGGGCTGACCGCTTTAAGCCATTTCTGCGCCTCTAGAATGGCTTTGGCGCGGTTTTCTATGTAACTCTCGAGATTGGCAGGGGGCTCAAGAGAGAACTTCATCCTGCCGTTTACAGTCCTTTTAGAGACAAGCCCCTTCTTCGATAAGGAGTAAATATGGTTATAAGCATCTCCACGCTTTAGAGCAACACTCTTTATAATATCTCCTGCGCCAGATTCACCGTTCTCTAATAGGTAGTTAAAAATTAAGATTTCTTTTTCATCAAGTCCAGCGTTTTTGAGCAAATCTTTATAGCGATTTAATTCGCTCGTTTTTTGTTTTCCAGCTGCTAGTTTTTGCTCATTCATTTTTTTGTTTTAAATGGATTAGGTTTTTGTTCCACCCAAAAACCGCATTGTAAATTAATGATAGCAAAACGTATGATTATTGTCAATAATTTTTGACAATATTTGATCAATAGAGGCGATTATAAGGTTTAAACTTGCTATTATCAATCTGTTGCACAAAGCCATTTGCCGTAAGCACCCAATTGCATAGCATTATATAAAATGTCACAAGCCCTTGACAATTTATTGCGAATGTGTTATAGTACGTTGTTACGCTGACAGGCCAGTGAATAAACAACGTAACACGCACCTTACAAACAGATCGCTCGATACCCTGCCAAGGAGGGGGGGAGTCGGGAAGATAGTTTGTAAGAGCAATTTGACAAATAGGGTCCTGAAGAACGATACCGGTTCGTTCAGGTTCCACAAGGAGGGACGTACCTGTTAAACAGGTTCGATTCTCCTGATGCGGGGCTATCGGGAATACCGATAACCTTATTCTGGTTCAGAAGGCAAGGAAGGCCTCTGAACTTATAGTACGGCATGTTCCCGGCCTAACTTCGGTTAGACTGGGGCATGCGCTTACGAACATATACCTATTATATAATAGGCGTTCGCGAGCCTTTTCCAGTCTCTCTTAATGAGGGGCTTATCAGTTCTGCTACGCCATTCGCCAACTGGCAAAGGCGAATTGCAGAACTTAAACAGGGGCTTGTTCAGAAGTCCCTTACTCGAAAGAGCATTCGCCATTTGGCGGAATCTGATCAACCATTCCCCTTTATAAAAAAAGGAGGGGGAATAAGTATTACAGCGATCCAGCTCTTTCTTTGGAAAGAGCTGGATGCCGTCATACTTATGATTTTGTCCAACTGCCCGCTCATAAGAGCTAGGGTTATTGGTTCCGATTCCGGCCAAAAAAGGCACAGGAGGGGAACAAGGAGGACAGTCCAGTTATTCTAGAGGCGGTATGACATCAGGGCTGCCTAAGCGGCTTTTTCGCTTAGACGGCTCGATGTCGTACTAATTCCCCGTCAAGGAGGTTTGGCAGAAGGTGTTGGTTTTTGGCAAAAGCCAAAAACGACATTTTTGCCAAACCCCGCTTGAGCGGGGGCAGGTGCGGTCTTCCGGGGTTTGCCATTTTCCCCGGAAGACGTTGTACGCACCACCTCCTAAAGGAGGTGAAAAAAATGGCGAAGAAAGCAAATAATAGTGATGCCCCCGCGAAGGCGGGGGCTGCCGCGGCCATGCTGGCCGCGGCTGTCGCCGAGGAAACTCGGCGGCAGGCGGCGGAGGCGCTTCGGCGCCTCCAGCCCCAGCTCGAGGCCATCGCCGCCGCCCGCGAGGCGGCGGCGGAGGAGGCCGCGCTCGGCGGCCTCACCCAAGACCAGCTGGAAAAGCTGGTCTTGGGTGAAAAGCGGCTGCGCCAGCTGGCCCAGTCGCTCCGAGATCGTAGAGAGGCGCACCAGCGCCTCTCTGGAGAGGAGGGGGCGGGGGGCCAAGGGGGCCCCCCGGCCCCCCCCCACGCCCCCCCCCCCCTCCCGCCCGCCGGAGCCGAGGCCCCCCCCCCCCCACTCTCCCAGCCCAACCACAAGGGCGGGGGGGACACGGCGCCCC
>Ga0078972_1009554_pt1 | contig 19045 bp, 14 predicted proteins | sample YelNatPaOPGAMG01_FD_67568 | JGI IMG/M metagenome (GOLD analysis project Ga0078972, IMG submission 67568) | Hot spring thermophilic microbial communities from Obsidian Pool, Yellowstone National Park, USA - OP-RAMG-01 (SPADES assembly) (version 2) | ecosystem: Environmental > Aquatic > Thermal...
CTGCCGGGCCAGGGGTAACGGTCGTCCGGAGCCTGGTCCCTGACGCCGGTCCCCGTGAAATAAGCTCCCGGCTCCTGCCCTGAGCCCTCCCCGGCCTCCCCGGCCGTCCGGGCATCCGGCGGGGCGGCCCCGGCCGCTCCGATCACGGCGCCGCAGTGTCCGCACCGGTCTTCGCCTGGTGCTGTGAACTGGTTGCACTCGGGACAAAACAAGGCATCCTCACCTCTTGGACATGTATTTCCAACCTTTCTTCTATTTCCCGCTGGAAACCAGGACCAGGGCCTGCTTCAGGAAGGTAAGGTAGTCGACGGGACGGGGAAGGGTCAGCCATCGAAACCCGCCCGCCACAGGATCGTCATAACTCCGCCCGACGTAAAGAAGGTAGTGGCCGGCAGGAAGCTTGCCGCCGACATCCAGAGCCGGCACCCACAAAAAGACGTTCGTCCCCTGTATGGGCACGAGATTGGTACCGGCCGGCTCACCGCCGGGAATGGCGTGCTGGGCCGTCACGGCGTCGCCGGGGAAGGTACCGGTGGCGGCCCGGCTGTTTAAAGCGGCGAGACTTGCGAGGGGTTGGCTGAGCGGGAAGTATTCCCCTGCCACCACGCGGTCGGGAAGAATGACGAAATCGCCCCAGGGAAGCCGGCTGACCAGTTCCGTAAGCCCGGACTGCCCGCCGGTAACCGTTGAACCGTCGCCGGAGAGGGAAACATGGACCCTTAAGGCGGCGGGCGCGGGGGATACGGGGTTTTGCCCCGCCGCGCCGGGTGCTGGAGCCTGGACCGCACGGAACCTGGTGTTAACCGGATTGACCATCAGGACAGTGGTTAAATCACCCTCGTCACCGCCGCCGGAAAAAGAGCTTGCCCCGGCCGTGCCGGCTACGGGGGCAGCTTCGGCCCCGGCGGCGGGAGTCACCGACCAGATTTCTCCCGCCCGGTTGAACAGTAAGGACCGGTCGCCGGAAACCCAGGAAAAAGCCAACGGGCCGTTGTCATCAACCGTCAGGGTGAAAAGGTGGACGGGTTGGGCGGCGCCCCGATCCAGGCGCCAGAACTCGTATGTCCCCGAGGGGCCGGGCGGCGGGGGGTACCCCTGACCGGTGGCGTAAACCAGATCGCCGTCCTTCGTCCAGTGCAGCAGGTAGACGCTTTGGCCGGGCGTGCGCAACTGCACGCTGGTGACGCCGCTCTTGGTATCATACAGGTATATGCCGTTTCGAGCCGATTCGTTCGGCGTACCGGCCCAGTGACTCACGCCCATGGCTATCCGCCGGCCGTCGGGGCTCCAACTGGCCGCCGTGACACCCACCCGGCCGCCGGGATTTGACACAATTGTTTTCCCTTCCCCGCTGACCGGGTCGAACCAGTAGAGTGAGCGCAGACTCACATCTGTTTGGCCGTGGATATAGATAAAACTGTGCCCGTCCGGGGCCCAGGCCAGGTCCGCCACGTTCTGCGGCAGGGAATGTGGAACTGCTATGGGATAATCAGATGCTATAACGTTTAAATCGACGCCGATTGGCGTGTATTTTCCACCCAAGAGAATGCTTCCCTGCGGGTTGACGGCCAACCAGTCATATTGCTGGTTGGATACCACAGCCTCCTTATGATTCGTGAGATCTATTTTGACAACCCCGCCGGTGCCGGAAGGGCCACCGGACCGGACATAGTAGATCGCATCGGCAGCGGGCGAAAAAACGAAGGCACCGACATTACCTGCGGACGTCAGGGACACCGCCCCGCCCCCGGGAACCGGGCTGGCGCCGAGGTTGCCGCCCTTCAGGTAAACAACCCGGGCGGCGGACGCAACTCCCGCCGCGGCGGAATCGTCCGCCGCCGGCGCCCTGACCGACCGTTTCTGCCAGCCCAACCATGATCCCGCCGCCAGCAGAACCAGGGCCGCTGTGAGGATAACCGGCCATTTTCCCCGGATTTTCATGAGTTCCGCCCCTCTTGTTGGCCGAATATTAAGATTATTTAGTTTTATTTAATGGCTATGGTTGGCGGCGGCCTGGATTATATGTGATTCTACAACCGGTTCACGGATTCGTCAACACCCTGCTCGAACCCGGGTGCAGGGGCCCGGCGGCCGCGCCAACCCGTTGGGGTTTCTCTTGACGCCCAGGGCGTCAGGCCATAACACGGGCCTTCGGAAGATGTGTTCAGCACGGCCTAAGCGTCCCGGCATTCGGACGTTCGATGTCTACGCCGTCCAGCGGCGGGTCCGGTTACGCCCCGGAATCGTTCTTCAACCTATACGTCTCAGGACGGAATACGGGGCTCTCCCGTCAGCCATGTCGGTCATGTACAGGTCCCGCGCGCTCTTTATCCTCAGGGCCCGAAGGAGGCGTTTCCACAAATGGCGCGGCCACATACGGGCCATAATTCGCAGGCCATAGACCGGGTAGTGCTTCTTCACCTTGTTGTACCAGAGCCAGCGCCAATGATCGAACCAGTTTTCGCAGGCTTCCCAGTGCCGGAAGCCCACCTCGGAGGCGCTCAGGTTCTTTGTCCGGATGGGATGGAAGCAATCATAGTGCGTCCATTCGGGGGTGCCATCCCCAACGAGGCCCTGGCGAACAGCTTCATCCCGCAGGCGGGTTCCGGGGTAGGGTGTGAGCAGATAAAAGACCGGGATGTCGAGAGCGAGTTCCTTGGCAACGGTTAATGTTTCCCGGAAATCCGTCTCCCGGTCATCGGGGTTGCCGAATATCAGGCCGCCAAACACGATGATGTCATTTTCCTTGAGCAGACGTACCGCGACTGCGACATTCTCCGGGCCGCGCAATTTTCTGCCTATATCCAGCAGTCGCGTATTCTTTTCCGAAGTATTTTCAATGCCCAGGAAGACACACTTGAATCCGGCCCGGGCCATCTTCCCGGCCAGGTCTTTTCGGGAAACTATGCCGGAAACACTGGCCTGAACAAAATAATGCAGGTCGTTGTAACCCCGCTCTATGATCCCGTCACAGATTTCTTCGAGTCGGTCCGCATCGAGGGTTATATTGTCATCGACAAAGAGAAGGGACTGAACTCCGTTTCGCCTGACCGATTCTATGTCTTGCAACACTCGTTCTACACTGTACCGGCGAAAGGTCCGGGAATACATTTGCGTTATGCAACAGAAACTGCAGTCCATGGTACACCCGCGGGAGGTTTCCAGCACATCGGCGCGCCTGCCGAACAGGTGAAAACCCTCCTGAATTATCCTGGCCTTCCGGTCGGGGGGGTTGATCCGGTCGAGGTCAAGCGGCTTGCGAGGTTTGTTGTGCCTGAACTCGCCATCGTACCGGTACGACAAACCGTCAACCTCGTCCAGGCTTCGCTTTCCCCGGATGGCCTCGATCAATTCCCCGAAAGTCTGTTCACCCTCGCCCCTGACCAGGAAATCCACACAGGCCCTCACCTCCCGGTCCCGGGCCAATTCGGTGTATGCTATCGTAGGGTGGTATCCTCCCAGCACGACGGGCAGATCCTTGTCGATTGATTTTATCGTTTTGGCCAGGGCCATGGCGGAAGGATGTTGGAAAGTCATACAGCTGAGGCCGACCAGATCAGGCTCGTAAGCGGTTACCAGATTTCGCACATACGACGGGATATCACCCCTTACGGCCGTCAGATCGCATACCCGCACTTCCGACAGGCTGTCGTCAATGTTCCCGGCGATCGAAACGATCCCCAGGTTGGGCAGGCGCGTAATGAGGTTGAAGGCAGAGATGACGTCAGGCATGGCCAGCAAAAGGCAGCGCACGCGGACCAGACCCCCTTGGCGTCGCACGGCCCCGCCGGGACGGGACTCCTGCCATTTGACCGGCCGATCCACGCCGCCAGCGACGTTGGAGGCTTCTTTCGGCCGGTTGGCGACGACATGGTGCTCTTTATACTTTCGCCGGTTGGGCTGGGTTTCCTGCCTTTTACCGAGGGCTTCGCGATGGCTGAAGGATGACGGGAGAACGTGTTTCCGGTCCTTTGACGCCCGTTGGAGGGATTGGGCCCTAGGCGCAGGTATCGGCGGGACGCGGCGTCCGGGCGGTTTGTTCGCGGTGGAGATCGCAGCAGGCGTAAACCTGTTTCGCCCAAATGACGGACAGTTCGCTGGTCAACCGGCGGCAAAGGTGGTCCAGCAATCCAAACAAGGTGTCCCGCCATTGGTCGCGGCAGCGCGCCGCCACATGGGCCGGGTTCGTGGCCAGCATCTTCGTGACCGTCCGGTGGGGCGTGAGTCCGGCCAGGGCTTCCCGCAACCAGGGGTGAACGGGCAGGCGCCCGATGCCGCAGCCCCATGTCCACTCCACGAGCCCGTCGACCCGCCGCGACCGTTTTTCCGTTTCGCACAGGGCCGCGTAAAGGGAATGAAGAAGGCCCCCGGGGTCGTTGCCGGCGCTGGCGGCCAGTTCGCCGGTTGAAACATGGGAGACGGCGTCAAACACGGCCGGTAAGCCGGATCCGCGGCGCAAACCGGGGAGGTGACAGTGGTTTGTCAGCGAAAAGCCCAGGTCATCAACGACAGCGCGGCGGACCGAGGCCACAAAATCCTCCAGCCATGGTCCGATCCCCTCCGGACCGGGAAGCTCCCGCGCCAGTTTTTCCCGGCCGTCAACCAGGGCCGTTTCCACCCGCCGCCGGATGAGGGCCTGGCCTTCAAACGCCAGGGTTTCCACGGCTTCCAACGACAATTCCCCGCTGCGGGGGCCGCCGTCGCGACGGGCGGCTCCCGTTCCCGTCAATACCTTGATCGATCCGCCCACGGTCACGCCTCCCTTCCGGGCTGATTCTACCGTCTCCGTGTTAGATCAGTTTGAGGTTAAGGTTAAATTAAAGTTAAGATTCATTTTTTCGGCGTGTCGGGGGATACTATCGGCAAGAAATGCGAGGGGGTGGGAGAATAAAGATACTGCATGCAGCCTCAGAGGCCCTGGCCGAGGCCTCGCCGTTGACTCTGATCCTGGTCGGCCTGGGTGCCGTGGTAGCTTTTCCCGCTCTGAAGAGAGGCCTGGGTTCGGCGGCCGATGCCGTCAACAAGGGATTCAGGGAGACTTCCGAGGCGATGAGCGAGGCGGGCGCCAACCTGAAATCGGGTTGGGGCACCCTGGTACAGGGCGCCCGTAGTTCCTGCACCAACGTAACGGCGGGACAGGTCGGCGCCATGACCGGTGCCGCCATCGGCGGCGTCCTGGGCGCCAGCGCCGGCGGCCCCCTGGGGGCCGGACTGGGCGCGGTCGTGGGCGGGGGCCTGGGCGGCACCGTGGGTTGCCATCGGGCGGCGCAGGTGCCTCCGCCGGCGGATACGACCCAAACCGCAGCGGCGGGTTGGGGTGGGGCGGCGGAGGGCCCGGACGGGTCGCAAGGCTGACAGCAAGCCCTGCGAAAAAAAAGAAGCAGACGGGGACCGGGACACTCGACGTGGCCCGGTCTTTGTGTGTGGGTCTGGAACCGGTGTCGCAACACCGGCGGGCGGGGGGCGAAAAAGGAATTAACGGGCCAGGGGGAGAAAAATTAACTGTTGTAGGCCCAAATATCCGGGGGTGTTGCTGGTGCGGAACATCTATGCCGAAGGCGCGGCCGTGTTGGCCGCGGGGGAAGATTTGGTCATGGCGACCATCGCCGGTCAGAAGGGGTCGGCGCCCAGGACCGCCGGAACCAAGATGCTGGTGTGTCGCGACGGGTCCCTGGTGGGGACCATCGGGGGAGGTCTTCTGGAGGCGCAGGTAATGGACCTGGCCCGCGAAATCTTTGCGACCGGCCGGCCGGCGCTGCAACACTTCAGCCTGACCGGGGCCACGGCGGAAAGCACGGACATGATTTGCGGCGGTAACCTGGATGTGCTGGTGGAACTGTGGTCGCCCCGCCGCCGGGGGTGCCTGGAGATCTGCCAAAGGGCCGCCGCTTGCATCAACCGGCGGGAAAGGGCCAGCCTGGTCACCCGGTTGCCGGATAGGCAGGCCGAGGCGGTGTTCCTTCCCAAATACCTTTTGACTGCCGGGACCGAAGGCCTTCCGCCGGGGCTGGCGGAAGAGATCCGGCACCTGGGAGGCGCTGGCCCGGTGGTGGTCGAAGTCGGCGGGGACCGCTTCCTGGTGGAGCCTCTGGGCAATCCGGGTACGGTTTACATTTTCGGGGCCGGTCACGTCTCGCAGCAGCTGGCGGTGTTGACCGCGATGGTCGACTTTCGTACCGTGGTGCTGGACGACCGGGCGGAGTTCGCCTCCACCGCACGCTTCCCCCGGGCCGACGAACTGATCGTGCTGGACTCTTTCGACAACTGTCTGAAAGCCGTGGACATATCCGCCGATAGCTATTTGGTCATCGTCACCCGCGGTCACCGCCACGACCTCACCGTGCTGGAACAGGCCCTGGGCACGAACGCCCGCTACGTCGGTATGATCGGCAGCCGGCGCAAGGTCCAGACCCTGTACCGGGCCCTGCGGGAAAAAGGAATGGCGGAAGAGCAACTGGCCCGTGTCCACGCCCCCATCGGCCTGGCCATCGGTGCCGAGACGCCCGAGGAGATAGCGGTGAGCATCGTGGGGGAACTGATCGCTGTGCGGGCCGGGGTGGGTGACATGGAACCGGCCGGGTAGGCCGGCGCCGCGCCCCGGCAAGCAACCAAACAGCAGATCTTTAAGGCCGCCAGGCCTTTTTTCCCGGCCGTGCGCGGTTACGCCGGGACCATTTTTTTGTCGCCTGGTTTCGATGGTTTCAGTGTTGACTGTCCACCGGTGGGGGCTAGGGGCACGAGGGTGGCAAAAATCGCTTGACATGTCGCCGGCTTCATCTTACAATATATTAGAGTAAACCATCGCTGGGAGGTAAGATGGTGCCATGCTAACGACCACGTTGTCCGAGAAGGGCCAGGTGGTAATACCGGCGGAAATTCGCGGCAAGGCCGGTTTGGAGCCGGGTCAGCGCTTCGCCGCGACTTTGGAGGGTGACAGGATCATTTTTACTATGTTGCCGCGCGATCCTCTGCTGGCTCTGAGGGGAGCTTTCGCCGGGAAAGACTCTCTCACGGAAGCCCTGTTGTCATCGCGGCGCGAGGAAAGACAACATGATTGAAAAGTTCGTACTGGATTCTTTTGCGGTCTTGTCAGTTCTTGAAGAAGAAGCGGGAGCGGACCGGGTCGCAGGAATACTTACCGCACAGGACGCCGGGCTCTACATGAGTTCAATTAACGTTGGCGAAGTCTACTATATTATGATGCGGCGCCGCGGTAAGGATGCCGCTGATCTGGTCGAGGGTGCCATCTACGACCACCCACGTCTGAATGTGGTCGAGGCCGATCGTGCAAGGATCCGGGCCGCAGCGGAGATCAAGGCTGCCGGAAAACTGTCCATGGCGGATGGTTTTGCAGCGGCTCTGGCTATGGAACTGGGGGCCACCCTGGTTACGGGGGACCCGGAATTGGCCCGGCTGGAGTCACAGGGACTGTCGTTATGCCGGCTACCCCGGTAACGGTCCCCTGTCCATGGGGTTCCGGGAGGCCGGTCAGGCCTTTTTTCTTGTTCTGCCCGAAAACGCGGAACCGGATGATCTTTGCAAGGTCGCTATATGCCGGACGAGTCAACCAGGCCACTTCGAACGGGCAGGTGGCAGCGCCAGGGCGGCTGATTTTCACCTGAGGTTGAGTGGTTGGCGGCTGCGACCACATAGAACTCCTGCTAAAAAGGCGACCGGCGGAAGACGGGCCTGCAAGGGCCCGTCTTCACTTCCCCGACCGAGATTATTTCGCGGTTTGGTGCCCACGGGATTCCCATGTTGCTTCTCCGGAACTACCGCTCCCGGAAAAGATTCTTGTTCCGCTCCCGCAGATCCCGTTTCAGTATCTTCCCCGAAGGGGTCTTGGGCAAAGCATCGAGGAAGACCACGGCTTTGGGTATCTTGAAGGGGGCCAGGTGCCGCCGGCAGAGGTCGATGATCTCTTCTTCGGTCAAGGTCTGCCCTTCCTTGGGCACCACCACCGCGGTGACCGCTTCCACCCAATGCGGATGGGGCAGTCCGATGACGGCCACCTCCAAAACCCGGGGGTCGGTGTAGATTACCTCTTCCACCTCGCGGCTGGCCACGTTTTCGCCGCCGGTCTTCACCATGTCCTTCTTCCGGTCGGCCACGGTGATGAAACTGTCTTCATCCAGGACGCCGATATCGCCGCTGTGGAACCAGCCGTGGGCCAGGGCCTCCTCGGTCTTTTCCGGATCCTTGAAGTAAAGGAGCATGGTGTGGGGTCCCCGGCCGCAGATTTCCCCCGGCCGGCCGCTTTGGGTTATGGGCGCGTGGTTTTCGTCCTCGATCCTGGTTTCCATGTTCAGGCCGGCCTGTCCGGCCGAACCGGCTTTGGCCAGTTGCCATTCGGGCTTCAGCATGGTGTGGTACGGGGACAGTTCGGTCTGTCCGTAGTAGTTGTACAGATTCCGGCAGTTGGGCAGCTTCTTTTGAAGTTCTTTCAAGACCTCCACCGGCATGATGGACGCGCCGTAGTAGCCTTTGACGATGGAGGAGAGGTCGTACCGGCCGAAGTCGGGATGGTGGATCAGGCCGATCCAGACCGTGGGCGGGGCGAAGAGCATGGTGGCCCGGTGTTTTTCCACCGCCGCCAGGATGGCCGGGGGCGAGGCCTGCGGCAGCAGGACGTTGGTGGCGCCCACCCACAGGCACGGTGTGAGGAAGACATCGCGCTGGGCGCAGTGGAAGATGGGCAGGGCGTTCAAGTTGACGTCTTCGGGGGTGTATTGCCCGTCGACGATGCAACTCATGTACTGGGACAAAAGGGCCTGGTTGGTCAGGACGACCCCTTTGGGCAGCGACTCGGTGCCGCTGGTGTAGGTCATCTGGACCGGGTCCTCGATGGATAGGTGGACGTCCGGCAACTCCCCGCTTTCCCCGCCGCACCAGGCATCGAAGTCCGCCATGCTCTCCGGCGCCGGCTCCCCGGCGCCCTGGTTCGACCAGATGAATTTCCTTACCCCGGGCATGGAGCCCAAAACATCTTTGACCAGCGGGTAGAGGGAGTCTTCGATCACGAACACGGTGCTCTCCGAGTGGTTGATGCAGTACGCGATATCCGGCCCGCGCAGAAGATAGTTCACCGCCAGGTAGATGCCGCCGGCCTTGGCCGTACCCAGCCAGGTCAGGACGTGGTGCACCGTGTTGTGGGCCAAAACCGCCACCCGGTCATATTTCCTCAGACCCAGGCGCAAAAGGGCGTGGGCCACCCGGTTGGCCTCGTTCTCCAACTGCCCGTAGGTCAAGGAAAGCCCGCCCATGACCAGGGCGGGCTTGTCGGGGTAGCGGGCGGCGGATCTCCGGGGCAGGTCGGCGATGACCCAGCGGTGCGCCAGGTTGTAGCGGCGGCGCAAAAAGGCCAGGTTCTCTTCGTTGACGGCCTGGTAGTGCCGTTTTTCCTCTTCGGTCAGTGGCTCGAACACGCTTTCCGCCTCCCGTTTCCCGGTTTCTAGCCGGCCGACGCCAGGTTGAAGGGATCCACGACGTCCAGTTCCAGCATGGCCACGCTGGCCAGAAGCCGCTCGCAGTTGCGATCGACGCAGGGCAGGTGCCCCCCCATTTCCCGCAGCTTTTCAACTTCCCGCTTTATCCGCAAAATGGTCTCCACCATGGTGGCGTCCACCGTTTGTCCGTTGGCCATTTCACTCCTCCTTCCTAGTGTTGTCCGGGCTTGCGCAAATCTTTGAAGCGCCGGGCCTTGACTTCGTAACGGGGCAGTTGGCCGAAGGCATGGAACTCCAGATGGCAGTTGAGGTTGGTCGTCATCCGGAAGTCCCGGGCCAGCTTCTCCCGCACCGCGGCTTCCATGCCGGCGCACTCCGGCATGAGTTCCACCTTCAAGGTGATCTCGTCCAGGTCGCCCCGCCTTTCCACCACCAGTTCGAACTCGTCGGAGAGTTCAGGAATGCGGCGCACCACGTCCTCGGCGCTGGTGGGCGAGAAGAGCACGCCCTTGACCTTGGTGATGTGGTCGGTGCGGCCCTGGATGCCGCCGGCCAGGACGCGGAAGGTCCGGCCGCAGGCGCAATCCTTGTCCCACCACATGGCCACGTCCTTGGCGTCGAAGCGCACGCAGGGCTGGGCGTGGCGGTCGAAGGTGGTGATGACTATCCGCCCCAGGCGACCGGGCTCCTCGATGGGCCGGCCCGTCTCCAGGTCGATCAGTTCCACCAGGTACATGGCCTCGTTGACGTGCGGGCCGCCCGGCTTGGCCGTGCACTCGTAGCCCCAGCCGCCGATCTCGGTGGCCCCGACGTGGTCGTAGACGTCGCACTGCCAGGCTTCCTCGATCCGGCGCTTGGTGGCGGGAACGCTGGCGCCGGGCTCGCCGGCGCAGAGGATGCGCCGGATGCCCAGGCTGGCCGGGTCGATGTTCAGCTTGGTGCGGCAGGTCTCGGCCATGCCCAGGACGTAGGTGGGGGTGGCCATGAAGGCGTTGACCCGCAACTCCTTCATTTTCAGGATCCTCTCCACCGTGTTCAGCCCGCCGCCTGGTATGATCTGGCAGCCGATCTTCTCCCCGGCGTAATGGCCGGTCCAGTAGGCGATGAACACGTTGTAGCCGAAGGCCAGAAAGACCCGGTCGGTGTTGCGGAAGCCCATGGCCCACATGATGTAGGACCAGCACTCGCTCTGCCACTCCCAGTCCCGCCAGGTGTCGGGCTGGTAGACCGGCTGGCCGGTGGTGCCGCTGGTCTGGTGGTACTCGGTGACCTCGGAGAGGGGCACGCAGAGGGAATCACCGTAGGGCCAGGGTTCCTTGGCCTGGGCGGTGCGGTAGTGCTCCTTTTCCAGCATGGGCACCCGGGCCACGTCCTCCCAGGTCCGGATGTCCTCCGGCACCAGGCCGGCCTCGTCATAAAGCCGGCGGTAAAGGGGGGACTTCTCCCAGGCCCAGCGCAGGATGCGCTTGAACTTGGCCAACTGCAGGTCCCGCAAGTTCTCGCGGGGCATGGTTTCCAACACAGGGTTCCAGTACCTACTCTCCGCTGACGGCAACAAAAGGTCTCCTCCCTTTCCGGCGGCGTCGTCTCAATGGCCGCCCTTGCGCAGGTCTTGGAAACGGCGGGCTTTGACCTCGTAACGGGGCAGTTGACCGAAGGGATGGAACTCCATACGGCAGTGCAAATTCGTCTTCATGCGGAACTCCCGGTCCAGCTTCTCGCGCACGGCGTCTTCCTGACCGGCGCAAGACGGGAGCAGTTCCACCCGCAGAGTGATTTCGTCGATATCGCCGCATCGATCCACGATCAACTCGAACTCGTCGGAGAGTTCGGGAAGGCCGCGCACCACCTCCTCGGCGCTGGTGGGGGAGAAGAGCACCCCCTTGACCTTGGTGATGTGGTCGGTGCGGCCCTGGATGCCGCCGTCCAGGATGCGGAAAGTCCGGCCGCACGAGCAGTCCCCGCCCCACATGGCCACGTCCTTGGCGTCGAAACGGACGCACGGCTGGGCGTAGCGGTCGAAGGCGGTGATGACGATGCGCCCCAGCTTGCCGGGCTCCTCGATGGGCCGGCCCGTTTCCAGGTCGATCAACTCGAGCAGGAACATGCCCTCGTTGACGTGGGGGCCTCTCTTGTGGGTGCATTCGTAAGCCCAGCCGCCGATTTCGGTGGCTCCGATGTGATCGTAGACCGGGCACTGCCAGGCTTCCTCCATGCGCTTCTTGGTGGCGGGGACGCTGGCGCCGGGCTCGCCGGCGCAGAGGATGCGCTGGATCCCCAGGCTGGTGGGGTCGATGTTCAACTTGTTGCGGCAGGTCTCGGCCATGCCCAGGACGTAGGTGGGGGTGGCCATGAAGGCGTTGACCCGGAGTTCCTTCATCTTGAGGAGCCTTTCCACCGTGTTCAGGACGCCGCCGGGGACCATTTCGCAGCCGATCTTCTCCCCCGCGTAATGCCCGGCCCAGTAGGCCACGAACACGTTGTAGCCGAAAGGCAGGAAGACCCGGTCGGTATTGCGGAAACCCATGGCCCACATGATGTAGGACCAGCACTCGTTCCACCATTCCCAGTCCCGCCAGGTGTCGGGCTGGTAGACCGGCTGACCGGTGGTGCCGCTGGTCTGGTGGTACTCGGTGACCTCGGAGAGGGGCACGCAGAGGGAATCACCGTAGGGCCAGGGTTCCTTGGCCTGGGCGGTACGGTAGTGCTCCTTTTCCAGCATGGGCACCCGGGCCACGTCCTCCCAGGTCCGGATGTCCTCCGGCACCAGGCCGGCCTCGTCGTAGAGCCGGCGGTACAGCGGGGACTTCTCCCAGGCCCAGCGCAGGATACGCTTGAACTTGGCCAACTGGAGGTCCCGCAAGTTCTCGCGGGGCATGGTTTCCATCAGCGGATTCCAGTAAGGACCATCCTTTGTCCGGGTCAAACTCTGCTCCTCCCTTTGTTTGATAACCGTATCTGTATGGCGGGCCGTCGCTGGCGCCAGAAAGACGCCCGGTCAGTCCCGTTCGTCCACCACGCGGACGGCCTTGCCCTCGAAGCGGGGCAGGGTGCCGCACTCGCGCAACTCGAGGCGGCAGGTGATCTGGAGTTGGTCCCGCAGGTCCTTTTCGACCCGGTCAACCAGATGCTCGTCCACGGGGGTCCCCGGCCGCGGCTCGACCCTGACCCTGAGGGTGTGCAGGCCCTTGCGTTCGCCGACCACCAACTGCCAGTGCTCGCTGAGTTCGGCGTGCCGCAGGAGCACCACCTCCACCTGGCTGGGGAAGACGTTGGTGCCGCTGACCAGGAGCATGTCATCCACGCGCCCCAAAAAGGCGGTGAGCCGCGGGTGGGTGCGCCCGCAGGCGCACCGCTCCCAGGTGGCGGTGACCCGGTCACCGGTGCGGTAGCGCAACAGGGGCATGGCTTCGAAACTCAGGTTGGAGAGCACCAACTCGCCGGGCTGGCCCGTTGCCACCGGCTGCAGGGTCCCGGGATCGAGGACCTCCATCAGGAAGTGGTCGGCCCAGACGTGGATGCCTTCCGCGTATTCGCAATCCATGGCCATGGGCCCGCCCATCTCGGTCAGGCCGTAGCAACGGCGCATGCCGCCGCCGTGGGCGGTGTAGCCGAGGCGCTCGTTGATGCGCCGGCGCATTTCGTCCGTGCACGGTTCGCCGCCGTGGAAGCCCAGGCGCAGCTTCAGGTCGCGCACCGGGTCGATGCCCTTTTCCAGGGCGATCTCGCCCAGGTGCAGGGCGTAGGTGGGAGTACCGGTGAAAACGGTGGTGCCCCACTCCCGCATGAGCCGGAGTTGACGGTCGCTGCCTCCGGCCCCGGTGGGAATGACGGTGGCGCCCACCCGCTCCAGGCCGTAATGGAAGCCCAGGCCGCCGGTGAAGAGGCCGTAGCCGTGCGCCTGCTGCACGATATCCTGCCGGGTCAGGCCGCCGGCCACGAAGTTGCGGGCCATGCACACGGTCCACACCTCGAGGTCGTGGGCGGTGTAGACCATGGGCACCGGGACGCCGGTGGTGCCGGAGGTGAGATGGACCCGTACCGCCTCCGACAAATCGGTGCACAACAGGCCCAGGGGGTAGTTGCTTCGCAGGTCTTCCTTGGTGAGAAAGGGCACCCGGGCCACGTCGTCCCAGGTCCGGATGTCGCCCGGTTCCAATCCGGCCTCCCGGTAGCGCTCCCGCAGGAAGGGGTTGGCGAAAACCCGCGCCGCCTGGGCACGGAACCTGGTCAGTTGGAGACCGGCAAGCGCCTCGCGCTCCGCAGTTTCGGCTTTGATGTCGTAAAAGGCCATCTTTACGCCTCCCTGTCGTCGGGATTGAACACAGCGCTCTTTTGTCCGGCGTACTTCTCCCGCATCAGGAACTTCTGGATCTTGCCGGTGGGGTTGCGCATCACGTCGGCGAAGACCACCTTTTCCGGCCACTTGTACCGGGCCAGGCCCTCGGTCCGGCAAAAGTCCACCACTTCCTCTTCCGTCATGGTCTCGCCCGGGTGGAGCTGGACGATGGCCATCGCGATCTCCACCAGACGTTCGTGCGGATAGCCGAGGACGGCCACGTCGGCGATCTTGGGGTGACCGCGCAGCACCCCCTCGATTTCCACGGGGAAAATGTTCTCGCCGCCCCTGATGATGAGGTCCTTTTTGCGGTCCACGATGTACACGTAGCCGTCTTCGTCGGCGCGCACCAGGTCGCCGGTGTGCAGCCAGCCGTCGGTCAGGAACTGGGCCGTCAGTTCGGGGTTCTTGAAGTAGCCGGGCATGATGCGCGGGCCTTTGAGGAGGAGTTCCCCGACCTCCCCGGCCGGCAGGTCCCGGCCCTGTTCGTCCACGATGCGCGCCCGGGTGTTGAAGGTCGGCTTGCCGATGGAACCGGGGCGCGCCAGGACGTCCTCGTCGTAGAGGTTGAAGGTGCCGCCGCCGCCGCCCTCGGTGATGCCGTAAATGTTGCCGGTCTTGAAGGGGAACAGGTTTTTCATGTCGCGGAAGAGGGCGTAGGGTACCGGCTGGGCGCCGATGACGATGCTGCCGGTGACGTGGGAAAAATCGAAGTCGGCGAGATCGATTTCCCCCCGCTTGACGGCGTTGACCGAATCGGACATGCAGGGCACGGTCACCCAGCCGTGCGTCACCTTTTCTTCGCTGATGGTCTGCAGGAGCCAGCGCGGGTCGGTCAGTTCTTTCAGGATGACGATCTGGCCTCCGGCCAGGTACGAGGGGAAGGACAGGAACAGGCTGCCGCTGTGGTAGAAGGGGTGGGGGGCCAGGTAGACCGTCTCGTGTCCCTCGCCGTAGGCCAGGGCGCAGCCCAGGCCGACGTTGTACAGGGTGGCGTGGGCCTGGCCGACGGCTTTGGGCGGGCCGGTGGTCCCCGAGGTGAACATCAATTCGGCCAGGTCGTCGTCGGCGGTCTCCACCAGGAGGTCCGTCGCCGGCGCTTCCTCGATGATTTGGTCGTAGGAGAGCATGTCCGGAACGCGGGCGCCCAGACAGATGTAGTTTTCGATGCTGTCCATGGCCTCGCGCACCGGGGCGACCTTGGGCAGGAAGCCTTCTTCCAGGATGAAGGCCCGGGGCCGGCAGACATCGGCCGCGTACCGGATGTCGGCGGCGGCGAAGCGGAAGTTGAGGGGTACCACCACCGCGCCGGTGCGCAGCACGGCGTGGTAGGTCACCAGCCATTCCAGGCTGTTCATCTGCAACTGCAGGACGAAGTCGCCTTTTTGGATGCCCAGTTCCTGCCGCAGGTAGTTGGCCACCTGGTTGGTCCGCGCGTTGAACTCGCTCCAGGTCATCGTCCGGCGCGAGTCCCGGGAGGGAGTCCGCTCGATCAGAAACACTTTCCCCGGGTATTTCCCGGCGTTGACAAGACCGAAACCGGCGAAATTCATGGACGACTTCTCCTCTCGAGCATTAATCGGGGCGCCTACCGGGAACAATTATGGTTTTCGCGGGAATTTCCTGCCTGCCGCCGGTACCGAGGTCGCAAAAGGGGAGCCCTGAATTTCCTTATAACCGCCGTTTGAAAACGGGGGTTTTGGGAAGCGGAAAGATCCTCAATTACCCCCGCCCGAAGGCGGGGGCTTGCTTCGGTGTCTTTGGCCGCCTTTGGCTCGATCCCGGGGTTACCTGCCTTGGCTGGCGACCACCTTAATCTAAATTTTCGAACGATTACTTTAGATTATATTTTTTTCGGGCCCGCCTACAATCGCCACTATGGGTGGAAAAAGGGTTACCTGTAAAGGGGGGATCCGGGACTCTTTCCGGTTCAACCCTTGGCCGGCGCAGTTGGAGAAACCGGACCCGGGCCGGGTCTGTTGGTTTCGGCTCAGAAACGAGACAAAAGGATTGTTTTTTTCTACTTCGAAAGAGTTAATCCACAACCGGTTTCTATCACCTGGTTTCCATCCTTTTTGGCGATTGCCGCGCCGGGGCCCGCTGGGTTATAGTTCTGGAAAATACCCGGCGGCGCTTTCCGGCGCCGGGTCAGGCAGGGTGGCAGGACGGCCGCCTCTGGCGGGATTGGTGATCGACGGAGATCAGACATCCGAAACGCGAGAGGGGTGCGTTGTTTATGCAGGACAGGGCGGACGCCACCAACGTGCTGATTGTGTACCCGGAGGAGGCTCACAGGATGGCCGGCCTGGTCAGGGAGCGCTTTCCCGACCGGGTGGCCGACGGCTCGTTGCGTATTTTCCCGGTCACGGACAACAAAATGGTGCCCCAGGACATGGTCGAGGAGTTCGACATCGTCCTGGCCTTCCAACTGGTATTCGAAGTACCGCGCATGAAGCGGCTCAAGTGGCTGCAGACCCTGTCGTCGGGAATCGACCACTGGGAGAAGTCGGGCCTTCTCTCCCGGGATATCCCCCTGGTCCACGTACCCGGCGGCTCGGCCATCCCCATCGGCGAGTTCGTCATGGGCCTCATGCTGAACCACGTCAAGCGCTACGACCGGATCTGGGACAACCAGAAACAGATGCGGTACGAACGCTTCATGGGGGGCGAACTGCACGGGCGCACCCTGGCCATCGTCGGCCTGGGCGGCATCGGCCGGGAGGTGGCGCGGCTGGCCAAGGCCTTCAACATGCACGTCATCGGTACCGAACTGGTGCCGGAGGTGCCCAACGTGGACGAGGTCTATCCGCCGGAGGCGGTGGACGAGGTGATCGCCCGCGGCGACTTCGTGCTGTTGGCGGTGCCGGAGACCCCGGAAACCAAGGATATGATGGACGAGCGCCGCTTCGGGCTCATGAAGAAGAGCGCCTATTTTCTCAACTGCGCCCGCGGTTCCCTGGTGGTGAAGGAGGCCCTTCTGAAGGCCCTCCGGGAAGGGTGGATCGCCGGCGCCTCCATCGACACCTTCTGGATCAAGGACCCCCTGCCGTCCTACCTGCCCCCCGGGGACGAACTGTGGACGGCCCCCAACGTTTATCTGTCACCCCACATTTCCAGTTGGACGGATATGTACACGCCGCGCTTCGGGGCCGTCTTTCTCGACAACCTGGACCGCTGGTTCCGGGGCCTGCCCCTGGTCAGCGTGGCGCCCGGCTACGGCACCGGCCCGCGGAACACCGTGGGGCCGGAGTTGAAGGCGGGTTAAAGACGGATATCCGCCCGGTGACCGTGCCCGGGGAGGGAAAGGCAACCCCGGGGCCGAAGTTATCGGGCGGGTTCGCCTGTGGTCCCGCCAATCGGTGCGGTAAATCCGGAAAGAGGTAGGAAAACCATGGCCGTCAGCAAATGGATGCCGGTCGGGACGGTGCTGAAAATGAACGCCCGCCACTTCCCCGACCGGCTGGGCTGCCAGGACAAGTACCGCAGTTTTACCTTCCGGGAATGGAACGAGCGGGCCTGCCGCCTGGCCGACGCCCTCGCCCGCGCGGGGGTCGGTTACGGGGAGCGGGTGGCCGTAATCGCCTACAACCGGGTCGAGTGGATGGAGATTTACGCCGCCTGCGCCAAGGGGGGCCAGGTGGCGGTTCCGGTGATGTTCCGCCTGGCGCCGGCGGAAATCGAGTACGTGGTGAATCACGCCGGATGCAAGGCCTTCATCGTCGAAGACCCCTTCGTGGACCACATCGCGGCCATAGCGGACCGGCTGCCGGTTCCCCGGGGGAACTACGTCGGCCTGGGCGGAGGGGATTTGCCCCCCGGCTGGGTCTCCTACGAGGACTTCGTGCGCGGCGGCGATCCCCGGGAACCGGACACGGCGGTGGACGCCGCCGACCCCTGGACCATCATGTACACCTCGGGGACGACCGGCCGGCCCAAGGGAGTGGTCCGGACCCACGAGGGCAACGTCGCCCAGTACCTCCTGGACAACATGAACACCGGCGTGTCGCCCACCGACAAGGCCCTGCTGGTCATGCCCATGTGCCACGTCAACTCCATCTTCTATTCCTTCTGCTACACCTACGTCGGGGCTCCCGTGATGGTTTACAACATGGTCAGCTTCGATCCCGAGGACCTCCTGAAAACCATTGCCGAATACGGCATCACCTTCACCTCCCTGGTGCCGACCCACTACATCATGATTCTGGCGCTGCCCGACGAGGTGAAGAAAAAGTACGACGTGCGCTGCATCAGGCAGTTGCTCATTTCCTCCGCTCCCGCCCGCCGGGACCTCAAGCTGGCCATCATGGAACAGTTCCCGTCGGCCGAACTGTGGGAAGCCTACGGTTCGACCGAAACCGGCCTGGTGACCCTCCTGCGGCCGGAGGACCAGTTCCGCAAGCTGGGTTCCATCGGCCGGGAGATTTTCGGTATCGACGAAGTTATGCTCCTTGCGGAGGACGGCCGGGTCGTGCCGCCCGGCGACGTGGGCGAACTGTACGTCCGCTCGCCGGCCAACTTCAAGGAATACTGGCGTGACCCCCAAAAGACCCGGGAAGTCTGGCGGGGCGATTGGTGCACCGCCGGCGACATGGGCCGGCGCGACGAGGACGGCTACCTGCACCTGGTGGACCGCAAGGCCAACCTGATCATCACCGGGGGGGAAAAGGTCTACCCTTCCGAGGTGGAGAACGTGCTCGGCGCCCATCCGGCCGTCAAGGACGTCGCCGTGATCGGCGTGCCCGAGGAAAAATGGGGCGAGGTGGTCACGGCCTGCGTGATCCTGCACGAACGCTTCACGGCGGGCGAAGACCTGGCCCGGGAGATGATGGACTTTTGCCGGGACAAGATCGCCGGCTACAAGCGCCCCCGGATGGTACGCTTCCTCAGCGAGGAAGAGATGCCCCGCACCGGCACCGGCAAGATCCTGCACCGGGTTTTGCGCGCCCGCTACGGGACGTGGAGCGAAGACCTGAAGTAGGGGGACTGGTGTTTTGCCCATGCTGCAAAGGGCGCTGGCCGCGGCGCGGACGGCCCTCGCCGACCCGGGCGGGGTGGCCGCCCGCTGGCGGGCGGCCCATGACGGACCCGTAATCGCCTACCTGCCTTACGACGTGCCGGTGGAACTCATGCACGCCGCCGGGGCCCTGCCCGTGGCCGTGCTACCCTCCGGCCCCGGAGAAGAACAGCCCCACCTGCAAGGGTGGATGTGTTCCCCGGCCCGCCGCTTCCTGGCGGCGGCCCGCCAGGGCGCACTGGCCTG
>Ga0078972_1009555_pt1 | contig 19045 bp, 18 predicted proteins | sample YelNatPaOPGAMG01_FD_67568 | JGI IMG/M metagenome (GOLD analysis project Ga0078972, IMG submission 67568) | Hot spring thermophilic microbial communities from Obsidian Pool, Yellowstone National Park, USA - OP-RAMG-01 (SPADES assembly) (version 2) | ecosystem: Environmental > Aquatic > Thermal...
GGGCGAAGCCGGGGGCTGGCGCGATGGTGGGCAGGGATTCTTCGCTCTGCTGGCGGCGGGTTGCGGGCCGGCCGCGGGAGCCGCTCAGAATGACAGAGGGGGCTGGCGCCGTTGGCGAGGGCGCGCCTTTGGCGGCGGCCAGGACGTGCGCCGACGGTGCTGGGATGGACCCGTGCGACAGGGATCGCGCTCAGAGTTTGAGCAGCGGCTCGAAGCGGGCGGTATCCTCGAAGGGGCCGACCAGGGCCAGTTGCGGCGCAGCGCCGTCGAAGAGCTTGCGCGCCACGCGGCGCACGTCGTCGGCGGTGACGGCATCGAGGGCGGCGATCCACTCTTCGGGGGTCATGATCGGGACGCCCTGCACCACCTGTGAGCCGAACCACGAGGCGTTGGACGATGGGGTCTCCAGCGCCAGCAGCAGGTGGCCTTTGGTGTACTCCTTGGCCCGGTCGAGCTCGGCCCTGGTCACCAGGCGGCGGCGGATGCGGTCGAGTTGTTCCATGATCGCGGCGAGCGCCTCATCGGCTTTCTCCGGGGCCACGCCGGCATAGACGGTGAAGGCGCCGGTGTCCTGCAGGTAGCTGGCGGAGGCATCGACGCTGTAGGCCAGGCCGCGCCGCTCGCGGATCTCCTGGAAGAGGCGAGAGCCCATGCCATCGCCGAGGATGGCAGCCAGGATGTCGAGGGCAAAACGGTCCGGGTCGCGGCGGGGCACGCCCCGCAGGCTGAGGCACATCTGGGCTTGCTCGGTGCCCCGTACCTCAGCCGAGATGCGGCTCTCGGCGGGGTGGGGCGCCGGCTCCACCGGCTGCGGGGGCTCCCCCGGCTGCCAGGCGCCAAAGTACTGAGCCACCTGGCTCACCACCGGTTCGTGTTCAACCGGGCCGGCGACGACCACGGCGGCGCGGTTGGCCAGGTAGTGCCGGGCCAGGAAGCGCCGTAGGGCGGCACGGCCCATAGCCGAGACCGTTTCGTGGGTGCCGGCGATGCTGCGGCCCACCGGGCAATCGGGCCATTCGAGGGCGGTGATCATCTCGAAGACCAGGTCGTCGGGGGTGTCGAGGGTGCGGTTGATCTCCTCGATGATCACGCCGCGTTCGCGTTCCAGCTCCTTGGGCCGGAAGGTGCTGTGGAACACCATGTCGCTCAGGAGGTCGAGCACTACGCCGAGGTGCTCTGGCGTGACCATGGCGTAGTAGGTGGTGAACTCGCGGCTGGTCGAGGCGTTGGAGTAGCCGCCGATGGATTCGACCGTGTTGGCGATGTCCTTCGCGCTGCGCCGCTCGGTGCCCTTGAAGAGCATGTGCTCGATAAAGTGGGCAGCACCGCTCTCCCTCTCGGTCTCGTAGCGCGAGCCTGCGGCCAGGTAGACCCACGCGCTCAGCGAGCGCGCATTGGCCAGGGGCACGGTGACCACGCGCAGTTGGTTGTCGAGGGTGGTAATCTGGTACATGGACACTCCTTAAAACTCCCCTACCTTGCGGACGCCCCCCGTCCCTCCCAGCGCAGAGAGCAATTCGCGGACCGTGCGCCCATCCTCGGGCAGGCGGAGGTCAGGTGCGATTTCGGCAAGGGGCACAAGGACAAAGGCGCGCTCGCGGAGGCGCGGGTGGGGGATGGTGAGCTCGGGCGTCGCCAGGCGGCGTTCGTCGTAGAGCAGGATGTCGATGTCGATGGGGCGTGGGCCATAGCGCACGGTGGGCAGACGGCCCATGGCGGCTTCGATGCGCTTGGCCAGGGCCAGGAGCGCCTCCGGCTGCAGCGGGCTCTGGCCGCGGCAGACGGCGTTGAGGAAGCGCGGCTGATCGGCCACGCCCCAGGGCTCGGTTTCATAGAGCGAGGAGCAGCGGTCGATGGTAACGCCGCCCTGCATCAGGCGCCGGCGCGCCTCGCGCAGGTTGGCTTCCCGGTCGCCCAGGTTGCCGCCAAGGCCTAGGAAGACAACCGCCAAAACGTCCCTCCTACGGGGAACTGAGGGAACTGGCGGGCAAGTCCCTGCAGTTCCCCAGTTCCTTCAGTTCCTTCGTACCACAGCATCGGTGAGGCGGGCCACGCGCACCATGGCCTGCACGTCGTGGACGCGCACGATGTCGGCGCCACGGTCGATGGCCAGGGCCACGCTGGCGGCCGTGCCCTCCAGCCGCTGATCGGGCGGGAGCTTGAGGGTGTAGCCCGTGAACGACTTGCGCGAGGTGCCCACCAGCATAGGGAACCCCAACGACGTCAGCTCGCGTAGGCGGTCGAGGAGTTCCAGATTCTGCTCGACGGTCTTGCCAAAGCCGATGCCCGGGTCGATGATGATGCGCTCGCGGGCGATGCCTGCGGCCTGAGCAGCCTCAGCGCGCTCGCGCAGCTCGGCGATGACCTCGCCCAGGAGGTCCTTGTACTCCGTGCCCAGGTAGCGGCCGCCGAGCTGCGAGTCGACCGCAGCTTCGTTGGGCCGGCTGCGGTTGTGCATCAGGATGACCGGCACCTGGCGCCGGGCGACGAGCGCAGCCATCTCCGGGTCGCGCGCCAGCGCCCAGACGTCGTTCACCAGATGCGCGCCGGCGTCGAGCGCGGCGCTGGCCACGCTGGCCTTGTAGGTGTCGACAGAGAGGGCGACCGGCAATTGGCGCGCCAGGGCTTCGACCACCGGGACCACGCGGCGCAACTCCTCGTCGGCAGGCAGGGGCATAGAGCCCGGCCGCGTGGATTCGCCGCCCACATCGATGATGTCGGCCCCCTCCTCCACCATGCGTCGCGCCTGGCGCACGGCAGCCTCGATCAGGGCGGGGCTGCCGGCCTCGAAGCGGGCCGCCAGGCCGTCGCCCGAGAAGGAGTCGGGGGTGACGTTGAGAATGCCCATCACATAGGTACGTGTGCCCCAGGCGCAGGTGAGGGGGCCGATGGTCAGGGGCGGCGGGGCGGCGTGCAGGCTGGCGAGGAGCGTCTCCAGGTCGCCGGCGATGGTGTGCAGGCTGCGCATGGGCTGCAGGCGCAGCTTCTCGATGAGGCGGCGGTACTGGGTTTCGGTGCCCAGGATCAGGACGCTGCTCTCCCCGCGCTGGCCCTGGTAGACCGAGCGGCCGATGGCTGCTTCGCCGCCCTTGGCGAGCATCTCCTGTTTCAGGATGGAGGCGGCGGCAAAGGGCACGTGGTCGAGGCGCACGGCGTGGAAAAGCCCCTTCGGCACCATGATGCGGATGCCTGCCGGGTCGGCGTCGATGGCCGCCATCTCGGCGTGCAGCAGGGCCGGGTCGATGCGTGAGAGCAGTCTGGCGTTATAGGCGCTCATCGCGTGCACTCCCTGATCGGTGCTGGACTGCGTGGCATCAGGATGGGTGCCGGGTGCGGATCAGCGACATGAACTCATCGCGCGTCACAGCCTTGTCGCGGAAGATGCCGCGGGTGGCCGAGGTGACGATGGTCGTGCCCGGCTTCTTCACGCCGCGCATGGTCATGCAGAGGTGCTCGGCCTCGATGACCACGGCGACCCCCTGCGGCTGGACGGCGGTCATCAAGGCGTCGGCGATCTGGCCGGTGAGCCGCTCCTGCAACTGGGGCCGGCGCGCCAGGATCTCGACCAGGCGCGCGATCTTGCTGATGCCGAGGATGCGCCCGCGTGGGATATAGCCCACATGCGCGACCCCGTGGAACGGCAGGAAGTGGTGCTCGCACATCGAGTAGAAGGGGATATCGCGCAGGATCACCATCTCCTGGTGGTGCTCCTCAAAGGTCACATCGAGCACCTGGGTGGGGTCGCAGGCGATGCCGGAAAAGATCTCGGCATACATGTCGGCGATGCGGCGGGGCGTGTCGCGCAGACCCTCGCGCTCGGGGTCTTCGCCGATGGCGAGGATGATCTCGCGGACGGCGCGGCTGATGCGCTCGCGATCGACGGGATGGTTTGGGACGGCAGTCATTGCTTGGGCTCCAATACCACGATCTGGGTTTCCTGGGGCTCGGTCACCGGCAGGACGCGCAGGCTCTCCTGGGGCGTTACCTTGGCGATGCCCATGGCCTGCAGGAACTTGGCGAGAGGATCCAGCTTGATCTTCAGGCCGGGCAGTTGATAGTGCATGGGAATCACGTAGCGCGGCTGTAGGAGGCTGACGACCTCGGCCGCTTCGGCCGCATTGAGGGTGGGGCCGCCGCCGACCGGAATGAAGAGCACATCGACCGCGTTGAGTTGCTCGACCTGCGCCTGGGCCGGGACGTGGCCCAGGTCGCCCAGGTGGCAGAGCGAGAGCTCCTCCCCTTCGATGAGAAAGACCGTGTTGCGGCCGCGGTCGCGGCCGTTGCGGCGGTCGTGGAAGGTGGGGATGCCGAAGAGGAAGATGCCATTCCGCTCGTACTCTCCCGGGCCCGTGAAGACCCGCGGATCTCCACTCACCCCGCGGGTGTAGGCATGATCGGGATGCTCATGGCTGACCGTGACGATATCGGCCTTCTGCCGCGGGAGCTTGAGCCCGATGTCGGCATGGTATGGGTCGGTGATGAGCGTAGCGCTCTTGAAACGCAGACGGAAACACGACTGGCCATACCAGGTGATATCCATGAATACAGGCCTCCGGATCACTCGGCTCGCAGTGGGGGCTATTATACCCCAGATGGAGGGGCGATGTAAAGGGTAAGAAGGCGGAGCGAGCAGGCTTTTTTGACAGACACGGCCGAGGATGCGAGAATAGCTCCGGCAGCGCGCAGTGGCGCTGAGGTTCCCGTCTTCTGGAAGAGAAGGTATCCATGCGCCCCATCGTTCGCATGATTGCCCAGGCTCACCTGGACCCCGTCTGGCTGTGGCGGTGGACGGAGGGCCGGGCCGAAGCCCTGGCGACCAGCCGCTCGGCTGTGGACCGCTTGCACGAGTTCCCTAGCCTGCACTTCACCCGTGGCGAAGCTCAGGTGTACGAGTGGATCGAGGAGGAGGATCCGGCCCTGTTCGAGGAGATTCGTGCGCTCATCCGGGCCGGGCGCTGGCACGTGGTGAACGGCATGATCGTCCAGCCCGACATGAACCTGCCGCAGGGGGAGTCGCTGGTGCGCCAGGCGCTGTTGGGCAAGCGCTACCTGCAGGAGCATCTGGGCGTGGACGTGCGCATCGCCTACTGTGTCGATTCCTTCGGCCACGCCGGCACGCTGCCGCAGATCCTCAAGAAGTGTGGCTTCGAGTATTATGTCTTCTTGCGGCCTCAGGAGCACGAGAAGAGCCTGCCCCCTCAGGCCTTCTGGTGGGAGGGCCCCGATGGCTCGCGGGTGCTCGCCTACCGCATCAGCGGTGCGTACTGCCACTGGCCGGTAGATGTGACGCCGCATCTGGAGCGGGCGCTGGCCGACCGCCCTGCGGCGTTGGCGGACGCGATGTGTTTCTTTGGGGTGGGGAACCACGGCGGCGGCCCGACGCGGGCTCAGATCGAGAGGGTCCTGGAGCTGGCGGCCCTGCGCAGCGACGTGGAGATTCGCTTCGACCATGTGCAGGCGTACTTTGATGCCATCGCTCCGACGGCGGGCGAGCTGCCGCTGGTGGCGGAGGAGCTGCAGTACCATGCTACCGGCTGCTACTCGGCGAACAGCCAGCTCAAGAGGATGCACCGTCAGGCCGAGTGTGCGCTGCTGCTGGCCGAGCGCATGGCCTGCCTGGCGGCGGAGTGGGCGGGGCGAGATCCCGAGCGGGAACGGCTGCGCGCCCTGTGGCACGAGCTGCTCTTCAACGAGTTTCACGATATCCTGGCCGGCTCCAGTATCAAGGAGGCGGGGGACGAGGCGGTCCTGTCGTTCGGACGGGTGATCATGGGGGCGCGGGAGATCGCCAACTCGGCCGGGCGCCGCATCGGCGCGCGAGTCGGCACCGAGGGACCGGGCTCCACGGTGGTCCTCTTCAACCCCTTCCCCTACCGGCGGCGGGAGTATGTGGAGTATGAGCCGTGGACCGAGAACGAGCGCTGGGAGCGCGGCGGCTGGGGTCTGGTCGACGATGAGGGCCGGCCGGTTCCGCATCAGGTTCTGGAGGCGAGCGCCGCGGTGGGCGACGCGGCGCATGGCATCGATCGGCTGCTGTGGCAGGCCGAGCTGCCGCCCCTGGGCTACCGGGTCTACCGTTTTGCGCGGGGCCTGGCGGGTGCGACAGGGGCTGGGCGGGGGAACCCCGCCCCTACGGGCTGGGTGGGGGCCAGCGTGGGAGGGCTGGAGAACGACCGGATCGCGGTCCGCCTGAGCCCTGAGACGGGGGCGATCATCTCGTGCCAGGACAGGGCGACAGGGCTGGAGCTGGTGGGGCCGGGCGGCTGGAATGTGGCCCAGGTGCTGGAGGATACGAGCGATACCTGGTCGCACGGTGTGCGCGGGTTCGATCGTGTGCTGGGGGCCTTCGGGGCTCCGAGGGTGACTGTGGCGGACTGCGGCCCCCTTCAGGCATCGCTGTACATCGAGCGCAGTTGGGAGGGCGCGACCTGGCTGCAGCAGCTCGTGCTGCGGGCTGGAGAGCGCGAGGTGCTGGTGCGCAACTGGCTCTTCTGGCAGGGACGGTGGCGCATGGTCAAGCTGGCGTTCGATGTGGCGGTGGCCGAGGCGGAGGCGTGGCGCGACGTGCCCTTCGGCGCGCTGCCTGCGCCGACGGATGGCGCCGAGTTCCCCATGCAGATGTGGGCCGACGTGAGTGGGACCATCCCCTCTTCCCTGTGGGGAGAGGGAAGGGTGAAGGGCGACTCTGCGCCGTGCGCATCACCCTCTCCCCTCTCCCCCACGGGGGAGAGGGAAAAGGCCGGCCTGGCCGTGCTCAACGATGGCAAGTACTCGGCGGATGTGTGCGGCTCGACGCTGCGGCTGACGGTGCTGCGCTGCCCACCCTATGCCTACCACATTCCCCACCGCTTCGGTACCAAGCAGCGCTATGAGTGGATGGACCAGGGGCTGCAAGAGTTCACGCTCTGCCTGGTGCCGCACCTGGGTGGCTGGCGCGAGGCGGGCGTGGTGCGGCGGGCGCGCGAGGTGAACCTGCCGCCGGTGCCGATCACCATGCACGCCCACCCCGGCGTGCTCCCGGCAGCGGCCAGCTTGGCCGAGCTGGAGGGCGACGAATTGGAGCTGACGGCGCTCAAGCCGGCGGAGGACGGCCGCGGCTACATCGTGCGCGTCGCCGACCGGCACGGCTACGGCGGCGTGGGCCGGCTGATCTGGAGGGGCGAGGCCTACAGCATCGCCTGCAAGGCCTACGAGGTGGTCACCCTGCGGCTGGAAGAGCGCGACGGCCGCTGGCAGGCCACGCCGTGCGACATGATCGAGCGGCCGGAGTGAGGCGGGAGAAGGAATGCGTATTGCGTGATGCGTGTTTCGTGGTGCGGGTTCTGTTCTGCGCAGGCGGCCCACGCAACACGCAACACGCATCACGTTTCACTCCCCCGCTCAATCCCTCTTGAACTCGCTGTAGTTGGGTGCGCGGTAGCTCGACTGGCCGGTGCCCTGGATGTCGAGGAGGGCGCGCACCTTCATGGGCAGGCCGAAGAGGCGGATAAAGCCCGCGGCGTCCTTCTGGTCGTAGACGTCGTCGGTTCCAAAGGTGGCATAGTCCTCGCGGTAGAGCGAGTTGGGCGACTTGCGGCCGACGACCTGGCACTGGCCCTTGTAGAGCTTGCAGCGCACGGTGCCGGTGACGCGGGTTTGGGTGGCGGCGACAAAGGCGTCGAGCGCTTGTTTCAGCGGGGTGTACCACTGGCCAAAGTACACCAGCTCGGCGTAGCGGGCGGCCACCAGCTCCTTGTAGTGGGCCGTGTCGCGGTCCAGGGTGAGGGTTTCGAGGGCGCGGTGTGCCGTGTAGAGGATCGTGCCGCCGGGGGTCTCGTAGACGCCGCGCGATTTGATGCCTACCAGACGGTTCTCCACGATGTCGACGCGGCCGATGCCGTGCTTGCCGCCGAGGCGGTTGAGCTCGGTGAGCAACTCCACGGGGCCGCAGGCCACGCCGTTGAGGCGGTGGGGCAGGCCGGCCTTAAAGTCGATTTCGACGTATTCTGGCTCATCGGGCGCCTTCTCGGGGGCCACGGTGAGCACGAACATCTCCTCTTCGGGCTCGTGCCAGGGGTCCTCCAGGGGGCCGCCCTCGTGGCTGATGTGCCAGAGGTTGCGGTCGCGGCTGTAGATCGAGCGGGTGGTCTGCTTGACCGGGACGTTGTGGGCGGCGGCGTAGGCCAGGGCATCCTCGCGGGAGCGGATGTGCCACTCGCGCCAGGGGGCAATGGTCCTGAGTGTCGGGTTGAGGGCCTGGACGGTGAGCTCGAAGCGGACCTGGTCATTGCCCTTGCCGGTGCAGCCGTGGGCGACGGCGTCGGCGCCTTCGAGCTCGGCGATCTCGACCATGCGGCGGGCGATGAGCGGGCGGGCGAAGGAGGTGCCGAGGAGGTACTCGTGTTCGTAGGCCGCCCCTGCCAGCATGGTGGGGAAGACATAGTCGGTGAGGAACTCCTGGCGGAGGTCCTCGATGTAGGCCTTGCAGGCGCCTGAGGCGAGGGCCTTGGCCTCGAGGCCATCGAGCTCCTCTTCCTGGCCGATGTCGGCAGTGAAGGTGATGACCTCGCAGCCATAGTTCTCGCGGAGCCAGGGGACGATGATCGAGGTGTCGAGGCCGCCGGAGTAGGCGAGCACGACTCTTTTGACGGGTTTGGTTTCCATCGAAGTGTCCTTTCAGCAAAAGCCGCCGGCTGCGGCGCTGTGGCGGGGCCAGGGGCGGCAGCAGGCGGGCTCGGTTGGCGGGGCGCGGCGGTGGCCCCGTGGCGTCGCAGGCCCGACGGCCCTCCGGCAAGGGGCTGTCGTAGCCTGGTCCGGGGGCACGCCTGGTTAGCGTGTGATCCGTGGTAGGGTGGCGCAGAGTTGCCGGGGCGGCGCGGGTCGGAGGGGGAGGACTGGCCTTTGACAGGGCGCTCCCTGTGCACTATACTCGGCCGCCGCATCCAGGAGGCGGGCATGGCCGGCGCCCTCGACCGCTGACCCGGGCCCACACCGGGGACTCAGCCCACGCCATCCATGTGACAGGTATCGTTGAGCGTCACAATCTCATAGCGCTGCGGAGCGAGGCAGCGGAAGATGTTGAGGCAGCAGGTGTCCTGTCGCAGGGCCCAATAGTGAGAGAGGTCCAGCCCCAGCACGGCGCAGAGGAGGGCCTTGTTGACCCCCATGTGGGCCACGAGGACGACGGTCTGGCCGCTGTGGCGGGAGATCACATCCTCGAGGGCGGCGACGGCGCGGGCCTGCATCTCGGCAAAGCTTTCGCCTCCGGGGAAGCGCACCTGCGCCGGGGCATCGCGCCACTGGCGGTACTGTTCGGGGTAACGGTCCGCGACTTCGGCCGGGCTGAGGCCCTGCCACTGGCCATAGTCCACGTCGAGGAGGCCCGGCAGTACCTGGTAGGGGAGGCCGAGGCGGTGCGAGCAGATCTCGGCGGTGCGTTGGGCGCGCTGCAGGGGGCCGCTGTAGATCGCCGAGACCGGGAAGGCCGCCAGGCGCTCGGCGAGGGCCTCGGCCTGGCGCTCGCCGGTGGAGTTGAGCGGGAGGTCCATGCGGCCGCGGAAGCGTTCCTCGCGGTTCCACTCGGTCTGGCCGTGGCGTGTCAACAGAATGGTTGTGGTCATATGGGGTCTCCGGGGCTGAATGTGCGTATATTGTACGCCTGGGGGCATTGGGCTGTCAACTGGGCCGCCGGGTGTTTCACGTGAAACAATCGCGGCTGGGCCGGGGAATGTTTCACGTGAAACATTGGGAGGAGGGGCTGTGGCGGAGTACAGGCCGGTACTGGACTATGGGGCGAGCACCTACGAACGGGATTTCTGGCTGGGGCAGGGCCGTGACTATGAGGACCGCGCCGAACGCTGGGCATTGCGGCGCCTGCTCCCACCCTCTGGGGGGCGTCTGGTCGATGTGGGCGCCGGCTATGGCCGCCTGGCCGACCTGTACACGGGCCATGCGCAGGTGATCCTGCTGGACTACTCGGCGGACCTGCTGCGCGATGCCCGTCAGCGCCTGGCAGCGCGCCCCCCACTGACCGTGGCTGCCAGCTACTATGAGATCCCTCTGGCCGATGGCGCCTGCGACACGGCCGTCATGGTGCGGGCGCTGCATCATGCGGCCGATGTGCCGGCGGTGCTGCGCGAGCTGCGGCGCATCCTGCGCCCCGGTGGCACGCTGGTGCTGGAGCACGCCAACAAGTGTCACCTCAAGGCGGTGCTGAGCTACCGTTTGGGCCGCGCCCCTACCCCGTTCACGCTGGAGCCCAAAGAGTTCGCCTATCTGAACTTTGACTTTCACCCGGAGTACATTCGCCGGCACCTGGCCCTCGCCGGCTTTGCGGTCGAGGAGGAGCGCGCCGTCTCGACCTTCCGCCTGCCGCTGCTCAAACGTGTGGTTCCGCCGCGCCTGTTGGCGGCGCTCGACGGGGTGTTGCAGCGGCCCCTGGCACGGTTCCACCCCAGCCCCAGCGTGTTTCTGCGCTGCCGCGCCGTCGGCGACGCGGGCACGCCGCCGCCCGGCCGGCCGCTCTTCCGCTGCCCGCGCTGTCACGCGCCGGACCTGCGCCCCGAGGGCCCCGGCGGCCTGGTCTGTGGCCAGTGTGGGGCGGCCTGGCCCATCATCGAGGGCATACATCTCTTCCGGTGATGGTGCTCATGCGGCGGTGCCTGCGTCCCTACCCTGCCCTTCCGCTGCGTGGTGCGCTGCGGCTCAGCACGGGGGCACCTGCTCGCCGATCTTCTCGCCCCGCCTGACTCGGGAGAACTGGAGGATCATCTGGTCGTTGAAAGCCGGGATGTCGGAGGGCTGCCGGCTGGTGACGATGCCGTCGAACTCGACGGCCGGCTCGTTGACCCAGTGGCCCCCGGCATTGCGGATGTCGGTGCGCAGTGAGGGCCACGAGGTGAGGGTCAGGCCCTGTGCCAGCCCTGCCTGCACGATCATCCAGGGGCCGTGGCAGATGGCTGCGATGGGCTTGCGCTGCACGCGAAAGTCGCGGAAAAAGTTCACCGCATCCGCGTTCGTGCGCAGCCGGTCCGGGTTCATCACGCCGCCCGGCTGCAGGATGGCGTCGAAATCCTCGGCCCTCGCCTGATCGAGGGGCACATCGACTGCGAAATCGTCACCCCAATCCTCCCCATTCCAGGCACGCACCGTGCCCGCCTGGGGTGAGACGATGAGCACCTCGGCTCCGGCGCGGCGCAGGGCGGCCATGGGCTCGGTGAGCTCCACCTGCTCGAACCCATCGGCCACCAGAGCCGCCACCCTGATGCCGTCCAAATGCTTCTCGGACATGCTCTACCCCTCCTGCAAAGGGAACTGAGGGAACTGGCGGAGCTGAAGGAACTCGGGAGGCAATGCGGATCTTGCATCCCTTCAGTTCCTCCAGTCCCTGCAGTTCCCTCAGTTCCGGCTTGCTGGGGAGGGAGGCTTGCGTCCCTCCCCGCTTGCGGCCCTCCGTTCACATGCCGAAGGGCTCTTCTTCCTCCTCGAACTCGGCCAGGTCCTCGGCGTAGAGGTCCGGATCCTCATCGAAGGCGCGCTTGCACTCGGCGCTGCTAAAGTAGTAGGTCTGTCCCTCGTACACCGATTTGTACTTGGCCTCGCTCGGCTTCAGCTCGACGCCGCAGACGGGATCCGTGACGGTTCTCTCGCGCATGACACACCTCCGCGTAGATCATCGGCAGGGCCCGACTCTCCCCCTGCTCACCGGTGCCTTGGTCGCCAGGATGGCGGGCACACCATACTGCATGGCGGTGGCGGGCGCCCTGGGCGCACCCGGCAAGAACTGTGCCCGCCCCATGGCACCGCGCTCAGCGAGCGCGGGAGCTGCCCTGACTGCCCTGCTGTGACATCGAACCGGCACCCTCGCTCACGCTGCCGGTGCCGACGTAGGCGGCCGGGTCCTCGTCGAACATGCGCTTGCAGTCGGGGTCGGTGAAGTAGTAGGTCTTGCCCTGGAAGGTGGAGGTGAAGCGGGCCTCGCGGGGGTCGACCTGCAAGCCGCACACAGGATCGGTGACAGTGCGCTGCTGCTGCATCTCTCACTCCTTGTTGGCAGATGTGGGGCGATCGCTGCCCCCTGCGCGGCCCAGCAACAACCGTGCCCCTCGCGCCGGATTCTGGGACTGTGTACCATATGCTCGTTACATGCCCAAGTTGACAGAGTTGTGATATTGGCGTACAATGTACTTTGCAAAGTTGGGTGCGGCCTGCGCGTCGCCGCGCCCTCCGACCGCCCTACTGCGACCAGGTGAGGGGCCCTGGGAGGAGAGAATCCATGATCCTAGACCACTTCAGGCTCGATGGCCGCGTGGTGCTCATCACCGGCGGTGGCACAGGCTTGGGCCAGGCGGTGGCCGTGGCGCTGGCCGAGGCGGGCGCCGACATCGCAATCCTCTACCCTACGCGTCCCGATGCGATCCGCCAGGCGGTGACGGCGCTGAAGCGGCGCTGGATGGGCGCCCAGCTCGACATCAAGGGCGCCAGCGTCACACAGCTCCAGGGCGCGGTGCAGCAGGTGGCCGGCCAACTCGGCCGCCTCGACGTTATCGTCAACTGCACCGAGAGCACCCCCCGACCCCCGGCTCTGGACTATGCCGAAAGCGACTGGGACGGCCAGCAGGCAGACCTCAAAGCGGCCTTCTTCCTCTCTCAGGCTGCCGCTCGGCACTTCCGCACGGCAGGGCACGGCAAAGTGATCAACATCGGGGCCATGTTGAGCGAGCCGGGCCAGGTGCCGGCGACGGCCCATGCCGCGACCCTCAGCACGCTGCTCGGGCTGACCCGGCAACTCGCCAACCAGTGGGCGCCGCTGGGGATCAATGTGAACTGCATCGTGCCCGGCTACATGCGCGCGGTAGCCGAGGGCGAGGGCGGGCCGGTCGAGCCGCCCCTGGGCGTGCCTGCCCAACGCTGGGGCAGCCTGACGGATGTCGAAGCTGCGGCCCTCTACCTGGCGTCGCCGGCCTCCGACTATGTGCACGGTGTGGCCCTGTACGTGGATGGGGGTTGGGCGGTCCGCTAGAGGTTCGTCCACAAGGTGGGCGGCGGCCGGCAATGGTGCCGGGCGCCAGCCTGCGCACTCCCTCCGGCGCAGGTCGACGCCCCGCCGCAACCCTCTGAGCCCCGACTCGCCGCCGGCCGGCCGCTCCTTCGCCCCTCGGTTCCGCCGAGCGACAGGGCGCTGTTAGCGTGCCGGCAGCGGCTTGGCCGACCCCGACGGTCGAGCCGCCCGGGCGACCTACGCAGATGCCCTGCCCTACCGGGCGCCCAGGCAGGCCTTGGCCTGCGCCAGTTGCCGGGCTACGGCCGCGGGAGCAGTGCCACCGGGCACCGCGCGGCGGGCCAGGGCGCGCTCCACGTCGAGGGCAGCGTAGAGGCCAGCGTCAAAGGCAGGCGAGAGGGCGCGGTACTCCTCAAGCTTCAGGTCCCTCAGCCCTACCCCCCGTGCCAACGCCAGGCGCACCGCCTGGCCTACGAGGCCGTGGGCCTCCCGGAAGGGCACGCCGCGGGCCGCCAGGTAGTCGGCCAGCTCGGTGGCCAGCAGCATGTCGTCGAGTGTCCCCGCCATGCGCTCGGGCCGCACCGTCAGGGTCGCCACCGCCCCCGCTGCCACTTGCAGCGCCAGCTCCAGAGTGTCCAGGGTGTCGAAAAGGGGCTCCTTGTCTTCCTGCAGGTCCTTGTTGTAGGTGGAGGGCAGGCCCTTGAGGGTGGTGAGGAGCGCCACCAGGTTGCCGATCAGCCGCCCCGCCTTGCCCCGCAAGAGCTCCATGGAATCGGGGTTCTTCTTTTGTGGCATGATGCTCGAGCCGGTGGCGTAGGCGTCGGCCAGCTCCACAAAGCCGAACTCGGATGAGGACCAGAGCACGAGGTCCCCGGCCAGGCGGCTGAGGTGCACGCCCAGCAGGGCGCCCCAGGCCAGGAGCTCGACAATGAAATCGCGGTCGGCCACCGCATCGAGGCTGTTCTCGGAGGCCCGGTCGAAGCCCAAGGCGCGCGCCAGCGCTTCGCGGTCGATGGGCAGCGGCGTTCCGGCCAGCGCTGCCGAGCCGAGCGGGCAGACGGCCACCCGCCGCCGCAGGTCGGCCAGCCGCTCCAGGTCGCGCTCGAGCGGCCAAAAGTGCGAGAGGAACCAGTGGGCAAGGAGGACCGGCTGCGCCCGCTGGCCGTGGGTGTAGCCGGGGAGGGCCAGCGCCGGGTGCGCCTCGGCCTGGGCCACCAGCCCGCGCTGCACCTGGCGGACGCCCTCACGAAGCTGCGGCAGGTGGTCGAGCAGGTAGAGGCGCGTGTCGGTGGCCACCTGGTCGTTGCGGCTGCGCCCGGTGTGCAACTTGCCCGCCACGGGGCCAATGAGCTCGCCCAGGCGCCGCTCAACAGCGGTATGGATATCCTCATCCGATGGCTGGAAGGCGAAATGGTCCCCGGCCAGCTCGGTGCGGACGGCCTCCAGGCCCTGGCGGATCTGCGCCCCCTCCTCGGCGGCGAGCACGCCTGCCGCCACCAAGGCCTCGGCCCAGGCGAGGCTCCCGCGCACGTCACAATCGGCCAGGCGCCGGTCGAACGGCAGCGAGTTGTTGAATCTGGCCATCTCCTCCGCCGTCGTGCCGGCAAAACGGCCGCCCCAGAGCCTCACGATGATGCCTCCTCAAGACCCAATACGTAATGCGTACTGCGTAAGGGCGCCAAGGCGCGGGTTGGGCAACGAGACGCTGCGCGGCGTCATTACGCAGCACGCACTACGCGTCACGTCCGGTAATGCGCATTGATATCCACGTACCTGTGCGTCAGGTCGCAGGTCCAGACCGTGGCCTCGCCCGCGCCCAGGCCAAGGTCGATGGTGATCGTCACCTCCGGCTCTTGCAGGACGGCTGCGGCTCGCTTCTCGTCATAGTCGAGGGGCCGGCCGCCGGCGACGAGGGCCACATCCCCGAACCAGAGGGCAGCGTGCGCCGGGTCGACCTGGCAGCCGCTGTAGCCCACCGCGCAGAGCACGCGGCCCCAGTTGGGGTCGCCGCCGTAGACTGCGGTCTTCACCAGGGGCGAGTTGGCCACGGCCTTGGCGGCGCGCCAGGCATCGGCCTCGCTGGCCGCGCCGCGCACGGTGACGGTCACAAAGTGGCTGGCGCCCTCGCCATCGCGGGCGATGGCCTGGGCCAGGTGCACGGCCACCGCCAGCACCGCCTCGGCCAGGGGCGCCGCCTCGGGCGCATCGGGGTCGGTGAGGGGGGCATGCCCGGCCTGGCCGTTCGCCAGGAGCAGCACCGTATCGTTGGTGCTGGTATCGCCATCGACGGTGACGGCGTTGAAGGAGCGGGCCACCGCACGGCGGAGGATGGCGCCGAGCAGCGGCGGCGTGGCAGCGGCGTCGGTGGCGATGAGCGCGAGCATGGTGGCCATGTTGGGGTGGATCATGCCCGAGCCCTTGGCCATGCCCGCCACGGTCACCGGCCGCCCCAGCACCTGCGTGCGCACGGCACAGGCCTTGGGCCGCGTGTCGGTCGTCATGATGGCCCGTGCAGCCGCGGCGCCACCGTCGCCGGAGAGCGCCTGCACCGCCTGCGGGATGCCCGCCCGCAGCCGCTCCATGGGCAGGCGCACGCCGATGACGCCGGTCGACATGACCAGCACCGCCCCAGTGTCGCAGCCCAGGGCACCGGCCACCAGGCCTGCCATCTCACGGGCATCGGCCAGCCCGTCATCGCCGGTGCAGGCGTTGGCGCAGCCGGCGTTGATGGCCACGGCTCGCACGTCCATGGGGTTGGCGGCCAGGCTTGCCCGGTCGTAGAGCACCGGCGCGGCGGCGAAACGGTTGGTCGTAAAGCCCCCCGCCGCAGCGCAGGGCCGCTCCGAGGCCACCAGCGCCAGGTCGAGCGCGGGGGCCGGCTTGATCCCGCAGGCCACGCCTGCGGCGCGGAAGCCGGGCACCGAGGTCACGGTGCCATCGGCGAGCCATTTGAACGGCATAGGCGCCTCTCAGACAGTAGGATGTGCATGCTATTATACGGGAAGATCCTACAAAGGCACAAAGGTGCGGAAGCGCCTTCTTCACCTCCTGCCCTGGCGCCGAAAGTGGGAACGACTCATCACAGAGCAGGCGGGGCAGAGGAGGCCCCTTGGTGCGCTTGGTGGTTCAACGCTCCTCCTGCAACGGCCGGCCCGCTTCTCAGCGCCGCAGCACTCGCCCCTGGCGCACCCCGGGCACGAGCTGCCCGTCGCGTGCCACTACCTGCCCGCCCACGAGCACGGCCTTGATGCCGGAAGGCGCGGCATCGGTGCGGCCGGGAGCCGTGTTGTCGGCCACGGTGGAGGGGTCGAAAAGGACCAGGTCGGCCCGCAGGCCCTCGGCGATGCGGCCCACCTTGGGGAGCCCCATGCGTGCGGCAGGCAGCGAGGTCATGCGTCGCACCGCTTCTTCGAGCGAAAAGAGGCCCAGGTCGCGGCTGTAGCGCCCCAGGATGCGCGGGTAGGTGCCGAAGGAGGCCGGGTTGTGGGCGCCCTGCGAAGTGAGGATGGTGTCGGTGATGAATGAGCAGAGGGGGTGGCGCAGCGCCGCCTGCAACGGCTCCTCGTGGTCCGGGTCGCCCGAGTAGGTGTCGAGCAGGATGCGCGCTTTGCCCTGGCTCAGGCGCGCCACGTGCAGGTAGGCCTCGAAGCAGGGCATGCCCAGCTTCCTAGCGATGGTGGCAAAGTCGAGTCCCTCCAGATGGGCCAGCTCGGGCACGCAGGCCCAGAGGAGGCGCAGGTCGCGGTACTCGATGCCCAGCGCCCAACGCAGCAGGGCAATCTCGCGCTTGAGCTGCCGCAGTGCTGCGGGGTCGTTGACCTTCTCCGCGAACCCATCGAGGAACCACTCGGGAAAGACGACCTTGATGGTCGTGTTTCCCACGGTGTAGGGGAAGGCATCGAACGCCACGTCGAGGCCTTCACCGGCAGCGCGCTCCACTTCGGCGAGCACGGCACTATGGGTGCGCCAGGTGCGCCGCCCCACAAAGATCAGGTGCGAGAGCTCGATCCTGACCCCGGCCTCCCGCGCCAGGCCCAGCAGTTCGCGGGTGGAGCGCAGGTTGTGGGGCGCGCCGAGGAACATGGGCTGGTAGAAGGGGGACACCCAACTGTAGGCCCGCCCGTGCACGGTAAAGATGCCGCCCTCCTCGGCCACCCCACGCAGGAGGGCGAGGAGCTCGTCGTTCCTGGCAAAGACCCCTGGCGCGTAGGCCAGCCCTGCGGAGAAACCGATGGCCCCATCGTGCAGCGCCTGGCGCGTGAGGGCGCGCATCGCCTCCAACTCCTCTGCCGTTGGCGCTCCGGAGCGGCCGCCCATGACCAGGGTGCGCAGGGTGCCGTGACCAACCAGGAAGGCGGCGTTGAGCAGCAGGCCCTGCGCCTCCAGCGCGCCCATGAACTCGCCCAGGCTGCGCCAGACGTAGGGGAAGGGGCGGTCGCGCAGGGTCTCGGAGAACTCGTCGAGCGCGGTGGCTGCATCCTCGCGGGCCGGTGCAGCCGAAAAGCCGCAGTTGCCGGCGACGACGGTGGTAATCCCCTGCAGAAGGAGGGGGGCCAGGATGCGGTCGTGGTCGGGCAGGGGGAAGATCCAGTCGGCGTGGGAGTGGATGTCGATAAAGCCGGGGGCCACGGCAAGGCCCGTCGCATCGATCGCCTCGCGGCCGGCCAGGGGCTCGCCCGCGCTCACCGCCGCGATGCAGCCGCCGGCCAGGCCCAGGTCGGCCCGGAAGCGCGGCCGGCCGGTGCCGTCGATGATGGTGCCGTTGCGGATGATGAGATCGAATTCCATAGGTCCTCCTGGGGGACGCTCGCTACGACTCGGCCTCGGGCGGCTCTTGCGAAGCCTCAGCGCGCTCCTTAAGCAGTCGCGGTTGCACGAGGCTATCCGCGACTTTGCGATGACTCGCTGGCACAAGGCCTGCCGGCGGACGAGGGCGTGCGGGCCTCTCCCTGCCGCCGTCGCTCGGCAAGGGAGGCTCTGTGCAGCTGTTCCAGAGGACCCCCGCGCGCGGGATCTGATAGTACAGAGACTCGTCTTCGCAGAGATACTCGTCTTCAGAGGCGGTACCTGCTGCATTCCCGCGAAGAGGCCGCGGGCGCCGGCCATCGAGAGGCGAACTGGGTCTGACAAAGCGGCCTAGGGCGCCCCGAAGGTATTCCTCAGAGGTGTCGATGCAGAGCCACCGACGCCCGAGGCGTTCGCACACCTCGCCTGTTACGCAGCTGCCCGCGAATGGGTCTACCACTAGGTCTCCCGGGTCAGTCAGCATCCTTATAAAGAACTCAGGAAGCCCTGCTGGGAAACGAGCCGGGTGGGGCTCAATATCATTGTCACGGCAATACCGGAGGTAGAAACTGTTACTCTCGGTATTGGCCAGAGCAATGAGGTTTGGTGGGATAGCCGCCCCATTGTCTATGCCGAACTTCTCGCTGATGTCATGACCTGAGGGGCGCTTTTTTGCTCGATACCCGTTTCGCAGCAAATCCTTCATGCTTGGGCTGTACGGCTGCAAGACTCGCCTGTTTGACGCGCGCGGCCAGGGTGTGGGCGACAGCCACCACACACAATCCACCGCATCCTTCGCGCGCACTCGTCGCACCGTCACCCACTCGGCGGGTGTGGGCAATTTGGAAGGGTTCCACCAGTAGAATTCCTGCGCAAGATGGAATCCGAACTCGTCACAGAGCATGATTAGTAACTTGAAGTGGTACAGGCTTCTCGTGGGCAGTCCAGGATTCCAGGCTCCTCCGATGTCGATCACCAGGCTGGCGTTGTCTTTCAGCACTCGTTTGAAAGCCCGTGCGAAGGGGCGGAACCAGTCGATGTACTCGTCGGCGTCGGCGTTGCCGTACTCTTTCTTCCTGACCAGCCCATAAGGCGGGCTCGTGATGATCAGGTCGACCGAACGCTCCGGCACATGATGTGCAAGAAACGCACTCGAATCGGCTCGGTATATCGACCCCAGATGAGTCTCGTGGAATGGGCGGCTCGCCTCGGCCTCCGTGGTTGTCATGACGTGCCCTCCCTCGTGTCGATGACTTTGAGCTTCATAGCATGCCTCGCCTC